>Ga0070731_10001943_pt1 | contig 20480 bp, 13 predicted proteins | sample Coa_R1_2_FD_66448 | JGI IMG/M metagenome (GOLD analysis project Ga0070731, IMG submission 66448) | Surface soil microbial communities from Centralia Pennsylvania, which are recovering from an underground coalmine fire - Coalmine... | ecosystem: Environmental > Terrestrial > Soil > Unclassified ... | reverse complement strand
GACGAGCCGACGAACCACCTCGACGTCGATGCCCGCGAGGCCATCGAGTCGTTCCTGCGGGAGTCGGGCGCGTCGATGCTCGTGGTCTCCCACGACCGGCGGTTCCTCGAGACGATCTGCGAGCGGCTCTGGGTGGTCGACCGCGGGCTGGTGGCCCCGTTCGACGGGAGCTATCGCCTGTGGCGGGAGGCGGTGGCCGCCGGCTGGACCGTCGAGAGCGCGATCGATCAGGAGGCGCGTCGGCTGCAACCCGGTGGCGGGTCGCGCCCAATGGGGTCCGCGGCGCGGGGGGCGGCCCGAGGGACGGCGTCCCCGCGGGCGTCGGTCGTCGCGGCTGAGCCGGCCCGTTCCGAACGTGCCGCGACCGCGGTCGCGACGCCGCCCGCCCGAAGAACGAAGCTCTCGAAGGAGGCCTACCGGCGCCAGCGGGAGGTCGTGGACGCGGAGCTGACGCGGCTGGGCCTGCGCAGGAACCACCTCGAGCTCGAGCTCGGCAACCCGACGGTCCAGGCGAACTTCATCGAGCTCCGGCGGGTCACGAGCGAGCTGGCCGACGTCGACGGCGCGCTCGCCGCCGCCGAGGACGCCTGGCTCGCCCTCGAGGAGCGGGCCCCGTGAGTGGCGGCCAGGCGCCTCGCGCTGTCCGGATCGGGCTGACCGGGCCGATCGGCTGCGGCAAGTCGACAGTCGCGGGCTGGCTCGCCGAGGCCGGCGCCGCCACCATCGACGCGGACAAGGTGGCGCGCGACGTCGTCAGGCCCGGCGAGCCCGCGCTCGCCCGGGTGCTCGAGGCCTTCGGGCCGTCCGTCCGGCGGGCGGACGGCAGCCTCGACCGGGCGGCCCTGGGTCGCATCGTGTTCCGAGACCCGGCCGCGCTCGCTCGGCTGGAGGCCATCGTCCATCCGGCGGTCCGGCCGCGGATCCTGGCCGCGATCGCGGCGGCGGACGAGGCTGGCAGCCCGGCCGTCGTCATCGAGGCGATCAAGCTCGTCGAGGGCGGCCTTGCCGCGCTCTGCGACGAGGTCTGGCTGCTCGTCTGCGATCACGAGGCCCAGCGGGCGCGGCTCGCCGGGCGCGGGGTGGGGGAGGCCGACGCGGACGCGCGGATCGGGGCCCAGGACCGGCCAGCGGTCCGCCTCCGCGACGCCGCGACCCGCATCATCGACACGAGCAGCACGCCGGAGGCGACCAGGCGGCTCGTGGCCGAGGCCTATGAAACGGCGCTCGCCGGGCGGGGCCCGGCGAGCAGGAGCGGCTAGGGGATCGGCGCCCGTGGCGCCGCCGGGATGGCGGTGGCTACGGCGAGGGGACGGGGCTGCCTGACGTCAGCGGCGTCGGGCCGGGTGTCGGCGGCGGGGTCGGCGTCTCGAACGGTGGCTGCGGCGGGACCGTGGCGCCCGGGGCGAGGAACACGACCGGGAACGGCAGGCCGTACTTCTGGAGGATTCGGTTCGTCGTGGCGCCGAGCTTGGAGACGTCGACGAAGCGGGTGTCCTGATCGGGCCGGAGCACGGCGCTGAACTGGACGGTGCCCGTCGCGGTCATGTGCTCGATCTCCTCGGCGACGTCGAGCGTGCACCGGAAGATGTACTCGTCGCCCACGCGCGCCAGGATCAGGATGTTCTGGTAGGTGATCTTCGTCGAGGCGTCCGCGATGTAGACGCCCTCGGGCGTCAGCGACGCCGGGACGGGGAGGGTCGCGGTCATCAGGATGTCGACGGTCTGGCCGACCTGGAGCAGGCCCGCGACCGCCCGCTCCGGCGGGATCGAGATCGAGACGGCGCGCCAGTCGGGCGAGCTCGGGGAGACGGTCTCGTTCGGGCCGAGGATCGAGAAGCCCGAGCCGCCGGCGGCGTTCGAGATCATGTTCACGTAGATCGGCTGTCCGGCCGTGACCGGGATCGCCAGCACGGCGCCGATCAGGTCCTCGGGCTTCGTGACCGCGCCGACCTGGGTGACCTCGTCGAGCGGCACCTGCCGGACCTCGACGTCGGCCGCCTGGATCGGGGTGTGGGCCGCGATGTCACGGGCCGCGACGACGATCGCGACCTTCTCAAGGGGGCCCTGGCCAGCCTGCTGCTGGGCCTGGTTGATCAGATAGAACGAGGTACCACCGGCAATGAGCGCCAGGAGCACGCCGAGGATGATGATGATCCTCCCGCGGCGCGAGCCATCCCGATACTCCATCTCCATCGCGCGGACCAGCCTCCCGGCGTGCTGAGTGGACGGCCGTCAGTCTCCGTACAAGGGTCCGGTGGAGATATGGGCGGGAGGTACCAGACCCCCGGGACCATCGGGCGTGCCAGGATGGAACACCCGTTCGAATTCGATCGGCGGCTGGTAGACTGGGAGCGTGCCGGACTTCCGATTCGTCGCCCCGTTCGAGCCCACCGGCGACCAGCCCCAGGCGATCGAGCGGCTGACCGACGGCATCCGGCGCGGCCTCCGCCACCAGGTCCTCCTCGGCGCCACGGGGACCGGCAAGACGATGGCCGCGGCGAAGGTCATCGAGGCGGTGAACCGCCCGACCCTCGTCCTGTCGCACAACAAGACGCTCGCCGCGCAGCTGTACGCCGAGTTCCGGGACTTCTTCCCGGACAACGCGGTCGAGTACTTCGTCAGCTACTTCGACTACTACCAGCCCGAGGCGTACTTGCCACGCTCGGACACCTACATCGAGAAGGACTCGAGCCGGAACGACGAGATCGATCGCCTGCGCCATGCGGCGACGCACGCCCTGTTCGAGCGCCGCGACGTCATCGTCGTCGCCTCGGTCTCGTGCATCTACGGCATCGGCGCGCCGGTCGACTACGGGGCCACGGTCCTGCGGCTCCGGCAGGGCGGCCAGTACCGCCGCGACGCGGTCCTCCGCCATCTCGTCGATCTCCAGTACCAGCGCAACGACACCGACCTGTCCCGCGCGCGCTTCCGCGTCCGCGGCGACACCCTCGAGTTCCGGCCGGCCTCCGAAGAGCGGATCGTCCGGGTCGAGTTCTTCGGCGACGAGGTCGAGCGGATCACCGAGATCGACCCGCTGACCGGCGAGCTCCTGACCGAGCGCAAGGACGTCAACGTCTACCCGGCGACGCACTACGTGACCCCGGCCGACAAGCTGAAGGCCGCGATCGTCGACATCGAGGCCGAGATGGACGAGCGCGTCGGCCAGCTCGAGGCCGAGGGCCGCGAGCTCGAGGGCGCCCGGCTCCGGCAGCGGACGACGTTCGACCTCGAGATGCTCCGCGAGCTCGGCTACTGCTCCGGCGTCGAGAACTACTCGCGCCATCTCTCCCGGCGCGACGCCGGGTCGCGGCCGTGGACCCTGCTCGACTACTTCCCGCCGGACTGGCTGCTAATCGTCGACGAGTCGCACATGACCGTCCCGCAGGTCGTCGGCATGTACAAGAACGACCGGACCCGGAAGGAGATCCTCGTCGACTTCGGGTTCCGGCTGCCGTCGGCCCTCGACAACCGGCCCCTGACGTTCGAGGAGTTCGAGACGTCGGTCGGGCAGGCGATCTACATGTCGGCGACGCCCGGCCCATACGAGCTCGAGAAGTCTGAGCGGATCGTCGAGCAGCTCGTTCGACCGACCGGGATCGTCGATCCGCTAATCTCCGTCCGGCCGACCGAGGGCCAGATCGACGACCTGCTCGAGGAGGTTCGGGCTCGTGTCGAGCGAGGCGAGCGGGCGATCGTCACGACGCTCACGAAGCGGATGGCCGAGGACCTGACCGATTACCTCCGCGAGCTCGGGGTCAAGGTCCAGTACCTCCACTCGGAGGTCGACACGCTCGAGCGGGTCGCGATCCTGCGGGACCTCCGGCTCGGCGTCTTCGACGTGGTCGTCGGGATCAACCTGCTGCGCGAGGGCATCGACCTGCCCGAGGTGACTCTCGTCGCGATCCTCGACGCCGACAAGGAGGGCTTCCTGCGGTCGGCCTGGTCCCTGATCCAGATGATCGGGCGGGCGGCCCGGAACATCGGCGGCGAGGTCGTGATGTACGCGGACCGGATCACGGATTCGATGCGCGCGGCGATCGACGAGACGGACCGCCGGCGCGCGGTCCAAGCCGCCTACAACGAGGCCCACGGGATCCAGCCCCAGACGATCGTCAAGGGGATCCGCGATCTCAACGACCAGCTCCGGTCCGTGGCCGAGGGCACGGTGGTGTACACCTCCGAGCGCGAGGCGCGGGACGCCCGCCTCGTCGAGCTCGACCGAGGCAAGGTCGAGGAGCTCGTCAAGCGGATGGAGACCGAGATGCGGGCCGCCGCGAAGGAGCTCGAGTTCGAGCGCGCGGCCGCGCTCCGCGACGAGATCCAGCAGATCCGGCTGCGGGTCCTCGACGAGGACCAGTCGGCAATCGTCGCCCGCGCCGCCGAGCTCGCGGCCCGCCGGCCGAAATCCTCCGGCGGGGCGCCCGGACGCGGGAGTGCCGCCGGCCGGGAGTCGCCCCGCCTCACACCCGAGAGCGCACTCGAGGTCGCGTCGATCGAGGTCCTTCCAGCCCGCGAGGAGCCGGCCGACGCCACCGGCGAGCCCGGCCTGGACGGGGAAGGGCTCGAAGTCGGCGTGGCCGAGGGCGGCATCGCAGAGGGCACGGCCGCTGACTGGCTCCCCGGCATCCGCGACGAGCACGAAGACGACGCCGGCTGGCAGGCGCGCTGGCTCGAGCGCCCGACCTGGGACCGCTCGGTCACCCCGAACATCCGCCGCCGCCAGGGCACCCGCCCACCTCGCCGGCGCCGCTCCTGACCAGCCGTCCCGCGGGTCACCGCCCGCAGGTCGTGGACGCCCGACACGCGTCACACGGCGGATACCACGGACCTGCCACGTCTTCGGCCGTCATCGTGCCCGGTGCCCTGCGTGCGGGCCGGCATCCGGCGAGCGGTCGGGAGGTTCGGTGAGGGGCGCCGTTGCTCCATTGCACCGCAAACGGGCGCGTGCGAGAGGTCCGTTACGCGAACTCAATCGGAGTCGCATCGGGTCCACACTGGACCGCACCAGACTTGCATCGTGCCCACATTGACCCTGGCCGTCCTGACGATGTCGGCGGCCCAGCTGCTGGACCTGACGACCTTCGTCGCGATGGTCCGCCAAGTCGGGCTCGACGCGGAGCTGAACCCGTTGGTCGCCGACCTCGTCAACGGCTACGGCCTGCCGATGGCCGCGATCGCGAAACTGGCGCTGATGGCGTTCGTCGTCGCCCTCACGATCATGCTGATGCGGCGTACGGGGCGGTTCGAGCGAGCGCTCGGGATCGCGGTCATCGGCGTCGCGATCGTCGCCGGGGTGATCGGCGGCGGCTCGAACGTCCTGGCGATGGGCTCGTTCGCGCTCGCGAGGTAAGGGACCACGCTCGGCGGGCGGCGGCCGGGCCGCGAAGGAGTCGCCGCGCTCGCGAAGGAGTCGCCGGGCTCGGAAGTTTGGCTCGGGGGTGGTGGCCCGGTAGCGGAACCAGTCAGGTTCTGGCAGGAATGGGCGCGACGATCGGGTCGTGGAGGCCGTCGCGATCGAGCCGCGACGCATCGACGAACGCCTGTTCGGTTTGGACGCCAAACGCTACACTTCGATCGTGCCCCAGGATCAGATCGTCGTGCGCGGAGCGCGCGAGCACAACCTGAAGAACGTCGACGTCTCGTTCCCGCGGGATCGGCTCGTCGTCATCACCGGACTCAGCGGCAGCGGCAAGTCGAGCCTCGCCTTCGACACCATCTACGCCGAGGGCCAGCGGCGCTACGTCGAGAGCCTGAGCGCGTACGCCCGCCAGTTCCTCGGCCAGATGGAGAAGCCGGACGTCGACCAGATCGACGGCCTGTCCCCGGCGATCTCGATCGACCAGAAGGGCGCCTCGCGAAACCCGAGGTCGACCGTCGGTACCGTCACCGAGATCTACGACCACCTCCGGCTCCTGTTCGCCCGGATCGGCATCCCCCACTGCCCGAACGGCCACCCGATCGAACGGCAGACGGTCCAGCAGATCGTCGACCAGGTCCTGGCGATGCCCGAGGGCACGCGCCTGCTCGTCCTCGGGCCGCTCATCAAGGACCGCAAGACCGAGGGCGACCGGATCTTCGACGCGGCCCGGAAGCAGGGCTTCGTCCGCGTCCGGGTCGACGGCGAGACGTACGACCTGGCCGAGGCCCCGACTCTCGACAAGTACAAGCGCCACTCGATCGAGGTGGTCGTGGATCGGTTCGTCGTCCGCCGCGCCGAGCGGCCAGATGGCTGGACGACGGACGACCGCGGCCGGCCCGTCGATCCCGAGACCGGCACCCCGCTCGAGGATCCAGACGCGCCGCGCCTGGCGGATTCCATCGAGACCGCCCTGCGCCTCGGCGAGGGCGCCGTCCTCATCGCCCCGGCCACGCGCGAGGGCGAGGCGCCCGACTTCGAGGAGAAGCGCTTCAGCGAGCGCTACTCGTGCCCGTATGACGGGACGACGATCGACGAGCTTGAGCCCCGCAGCTTCTCGTTCAACTCGCCGCACGGTGCCTGCCCCACCTGCACCGGCCTCGGGACCCGCCTCGAGATCGATCCCGAGCTGGTCATCCCGGACAAGTCGAAGAGCGTCATGCAGGGCGCGGTCATCCCCTGGAGCCGGATGCCGACCGACGGCTCGTGGCGGATGAAGATCACGGAGGCGGTCTTCCAGAAGCACCACTGGGACCCGAAGGCGGCGATCGGCGACCTGCCCGCGGCGGCCGTCGAACACCTCCTCTTCTCGTCGAAGGACGAGAAGGTCGTCGTCCGCTACCGCCACGAACGCGGCGAGAACAGCTACACGGCGACGTTCGAGGGGGTCGTGACAAACCTCGAGCGGCGGTATCGCGAGACGGACTCGGAGTACATCAAGACCGAGCTCGAGAAGTACATGGTCGAGCGGCCCTGCCCCGCCTGCAAGGGCAAGCGGCTGCGGCCCGAGGCGCTCGGCGTGACCGTCGACGGGCGGGACATCTCGGACGTCTCGGACCTCTCGATCACCGACGCGATGGAGTGGGCTGTCGCCCTGCCAAGCCGCATCTCCGAGCGCGAGCGGACGATCGCGTACCAGGTCCTGAAGGAGATCCGGGCCCGCCTCGGGTTCCTCGTCGACGTCGGCCTCGACTACCTGACGATCAACCGGACGAGCCAGACGCTGTCGGGCGGCGAGGCGCAGCGGATCCGCCTCGCGACGCAGATCGGGACCACCCTGATGGGCTGCCTGTACATCCTCGACGAGCCGTCGATCGGGCTGCATCAGCGCGACAACGCGAAGCTCATCGCCACGCTGACCCGGCTCCGCGACCTCGGCAACACCGTCCTAGTCGTCGAGCACGACGAGGAGACCATCCGGACCGCCGACTGGGTGGTCGACATCGGGCCCGGCGCCGGCGAGCACGGCGGCGAGATCGTCGCGAACGGCCGGCTGGAGGCAATCCTCGCCGAGCCGCGCTCGATCACCGGCGCGTTCCTCCGCGGCGAGCGCGCCGTCCCGATCCCGCCTGAGCGCCTCAAGGGGAGCGGCAGGAAGCTCGTCGTCCGGGGGGCCCGCGAGCACAACCTGAAGGACATCGACTTCGAGGTGCCGCTCGGCACGTTCACGGCCGTCACCGGGGTGAGCGGCAGCGGAAAGTCGACGCTCGTCACCGAGGTCCTATACCGGGCCCTCGCCCGAGAGCTGCACGGCTCGCGGGAGCCGGTGGGTCGGCACGATCGGCTCGAGGGCGCCAGCCACATCGACAAGATCATCGAGATCGACCAGAGCCCGATCGGCCGAACGCCGCGCTCGAACCCCGCCACGTACACGGGCCTCTTCGGCCCGATCCGCGAGCTCTTCGCCGGGGTCCCGGAGTCACGCGTCCGCGGCTACGGGCCGGGCCGGTTCTCGTTCAACGTGAAGGGCGGCCGCTGCGAGAACTGCAAGGGCGACGGGATCATCAAGATCGAGATGCAGTTCCTGCCCGACGTCTACGTCCCGTGCGAGGTCTGCAAGGGCAAGCGCTACAACCGCGAAGCGCTCGAGATCCACTACAAAGGCCGCTCGATCGCCGACGTCCTCGAGATGACCGTCGAGGAGGCGGTCGAGTTCTTCGCCGCCGTGCCGACGATCCACCCGAAGCTGAAGACGCTCTACGACGTCGGGCTCGGGTACATCCACCTCGGCCAGCCCGCGACGACCCTCTCGGGCGGCGAGGCCCAGCGGGTGAAGCTCTCGACCGAGCTCTCGCGCCGCGCGACCGGCCGGACCCTGTATGTCCTGGACGAGCCGACGACCGGCTTGCACTTCGCCGACGTCGAGAAGCTGCTCCAGGTCCTCCATCGGCTTGTCGAGACCGGCAACACGGTCGTGGTCATCGAGCACAACCTCGACGTGATCAAGACGGCCGACTGGATCGTCGACCTCGGGCCCGAGGGCGGCGCACGAGGCGGCCGGATCATCGCGAAGGGCACGCCCGAGGAGGTCGCGAAGGTCATGGGCTCGGCGACCGGCGAGTACCTGGCTCGGGTCCTGCGCGGCGAGCCGCTCGTCCCGCTGTCCGATGTCACATTCGCCGAAGCCGCGGGTCGCGTGACCGCGGTGGCGCGCCCGCACGGCGATGCGGCGAACGGCGCGACCGACGATGCGGCGAACGGCGCAACGCCGACCGCCGACTCACGCGCGGCATCCCAGCTCGACGAGGAGCCCGTTTCTGTCAGCTAGTCCCCGGGCGACTCCGCGGCACGCTCCGGCCAGGTCGGGCGAGCGGATTCACCCCGGCTCGAGCGTGACTTGGGATGGAATCGCGCGATCGGCGACGGGCGTTGGACGGAATACGCCGACCGGCAGTCACCGGAGTTGGGCGTGACAGATACCGGCTCCCGAGGGCAGACGGAGCCGGCGCGGCACGAGCTGCCGGACATCGACGCGGCGGCGCTCGCGGCGGCCGTCGCCGCGGAACGCGCGCTCCGGGCCGCCGACGAAGTCGGACTCGACCGCTGGGTCCGCTTCCTCGCTCCGCTGCCGGATCAGCTCCGCGACGGCTCGCTGCGAGACGTCCGCCTGGCCGCGCGCCAGGCGCGCGCGACCTTCGGCCCGAAGGATTCGATCCGCGATGCGCTACCAGCCGAGGCCACGGAGCCGCTGCTCGCCACCGTCGACCGGCTGCTCAAAGCGATCGCTCACTACGAGGCCCACCGCTGACCGGAGGCCGCGCGTCAGTCAGCCCGCGGCGGTCACCACCATCGAGTGGGCCCTGCTCGGCCCGCTAGCGTCGGGCGCTTTCGCTCGACTGGCCCTTGGCTTGGCTCGACTCTCGACACGAACCCCGATCCGGCGCCGCTAGGCCGAGCCCGACCGTCCCCGGAGCAATCGCTTGACGGTCGCCGCCGCGGCATGCGCGGCAGCCTCCGGCCGGTTCGCGATCGCCGGCCCCCGCTCGAATCGCCCCAACTGCCGGTCGGCCGCGGGGCTGGCAGTGCGGTGCTTCACGGCCTCGCGAATTCGGAGGAGCGCGGGCCTTTCGTCAGAGCTCATCGCGCCCTCCTAGTTGATAACCAGGTATCCGACGTAGGTCGTGCCGGCAACGATCTTGTTCAGGTAGATCGTGAATGAGCCCGCGGCCGGCACGACAGCCTGGACGAAGACCCCGGCCCGATTTGTCTGCGGGGTCGCGATGATGTAGCTCGAGGTCGTGACGCCGGACATCGTGATCTTGCGGGTCGACGTGCCGGCGGCAACATAGGTCCGGCCGCTGCGGCTGAACTGGGCGCGACCGATGACCTTCAGCGCGACCTGCGCGGTCGACTCGGCTCGAGCCGCCACGCCGATACCAGTGCCCGGGCTCGGCGCGACGCTCGGCCCCGTGTTCCCGTAGACACCGACGTCGGTCGCGCCGACGTCGCCCAGCACGCCCCACGACCCGGCGCCGATCACGCCGACCGATCCGATGCCCACCTGCCCGACGCCCTGGTGCGAGTGACCGAGGACGCCGACGCTGTTAACGGAGAGATCGGCGTAGCCGTAGACACCCAGCTCATCGGTGTTCGCGGCGATGTTCGTGGTCGCGCCAGTAGAGCCGATGGCGCCGGTCTTGTTCGACGGGACCGTGAAGTCGGGGGTGGGCGTGTTGTCGGTGCTCTCGCCGTGTACACCCGTGCCCGTGTCGCTCTGACCCTGGACGCCGACGCCGCTGGTTCCCGCGATACCGAGCACGCCGGTACCGGTCTGGGTGAGCCCCTCGAAGCCGGTTCCGCTGCCGTTCTGCCAGGCGCTGAGGGCGACGATGCCGTCCGTCGTCCCGTTGACGCGCGTCTCCGCGGACGAGTCGTTGTCGGTATCGGCGGTGCCGTGGCCGAGCTGGACGTTGCCGTTGGCCGCAGCGTCCACGCTGAGCGGCCGGCTGAGCGCGGACGCGGCAAGGGCACCGAGCCCGCCGAGCGCACCCGCGAGGATCGACCTCCGGGACTTCGAGGCGCCGACGTCGATGGCCATGGGATGGGCCTCCCGTTGCTTTGAAACGGCCGAAGCCAGCAACCTGCGCGCGGGCTCCCTCGCCTTCCGAGGGTCGATTGTCCCACCGGGGCGGGCCGGTCAACCGTTGATTCGCCTCAGGGATCCGATTGGGCGGATGGCGCGCGGCCGAGCTCCTGACGAGCGTCGAGCTCGAGGCAGTCATCGACCGGCATTCCCGCCGCTAGACAGCCGAGCGGCGATCGGGCCGTACCATGCCGTCGTGGAGTGGCGCGGCTTCAAGATCACCGGGCCTTGGGGAATGGGAATTGAAGTCGCGGGCAAAGGTCCACGCTTGGGCCCTAGCACCCGCGGGTTGAGCGACGCCCGAATCGCGGCCGAACTCGAACTCTACGAGGCCATCCTGCGCCTTCAGAAGGCTCGTCACGACTTCCCGAAGGCCGTCCGGGTGCCCGGTGAACTCGACGCGGATATCCGGCGATTCTGGGCGGAGCCGGAGTCGATCGGCATGCGGGCCGGGGGCGAAGACGATGTGCGGAACCTTGCCAAGCGCGTCCGGGAGTTCACTCCCGGGCGCTGACGCCCAGCTGGCAGATCGCTTTCGGCTAACGAGTCGGCTTGCGTCGGCGAGTCGCCAGCTTAGATCGTCTGGTCGTTCTGCAAGTTCCCAGGTACTCGCGCGGCCGGCGAGCCTCAGGAACTTCGGGGCGTCGTACCCTGCGGCCCAGGCGCCTGGAAGATCGGAGGGGATGATGCCGACCGCCACGAGGACGCTGCCCGCCGAATGCCCAGCGGTCCCGGTGGCTCAAGCCGTGGCGGCGGCAGTGGACGTACTGATCGCGAGAGCCTGACGACCTCGCATCGGCCAAGGGCGGCAAGCGAGGGGAGGACCGGTGGTCACGTTCTGGGCTGCGAATATCGTGGGGCAGCGCGCCTGATCGGATAAGGGCAGTACGGAGGGGTCCGGAGCCGCGCGGCATTACAAAACCTGCGAATCGCGAATAGGTATCTTGACCTAGGTACTTTCGTACCCCCACTATCCGTACTCCACCGCGTGCGTCGGACGTCGCAGGAGGTGGCCAGGGGCTTGCCGCCCAACCCGCGGCGACCCGGAGGACCTGGCCAGCGATAGGAGGCGGAAGGGGACCGCTTCGGAGCGTCCGAGCTGTCGCCGCAAGCGGCATAGCGTCGGTTCGGGGAGGGAGTCGGGGTGCGCCCTCCTCCAGGGGAAGGGAGCTCGGCACCGCGTGTTCGCCAAGGGCGACTGCGCCCTCGGTAGCCCTTGCTCGTCGCCCCCGTAGGTCAGGCCCATGAGCCCTCGTGCACGTGCGCGCGGGTTCGATTTGTTTCCCGGGGGATGGAGGAGTGCCGAGGCTTCCTCGGCGCATCAGGGGAACTTGAGGAAGGTATCGACAGATGATCAAGAAGTGTCTGATGCTGGTGGGCACCGCAAGCCTGCTCGCCAGCATGAGCCTCGTGGTGCTCGGGGCTGCGGCGCCCGCGCTCGCCGTGTCCGGAGCAGTCTCGACCACTGACAACCCGACATGGACGGACACCTACGACAGTTACGCGAACAATGCGTGCCTAAACGGCAACGGCGTCAACTGCAACATCTATAACGACAAACGTGATGTCTGGCTCAGCGGGCTCCCCGTCTCAGCTTCATTAGGTGCCGGCACCTACTTCTTCGCTGTTCTCTCGCCGGGCGGCCAGCCCAACCCGAACGACTGCGCGCCACTCAAGGCGAATGGTGACCCAGCCAACCTGTCCGACACCACGCCATGTGAGACGACGGCCACAGGTGCGGGCGACACCTGGGCTCACCGCGTTTTCTCGGTCGATGGCTCGGGCACCCTGACGTATCCAGCAGCCGGCGGCTATTTGTCCGGCCACGACTTCGACACTACGAACAACAAGATCCAACTCTTCCCGTACGACGACACACCGAACTCCGGCGGCGTGTACATCCTGGCGGTCTGCGAGTTGCCCGCCGCCGCGGTTGCACCGCCAGATGGTCCCGGCGTGAAGCCCTCCGATTGCAAGTACGACGCGTTCAAGGTCAACAAGAGCGTCTGCGCAACCTGCGGGGGCGGCGGCCAAGGGCTTCCGCTATCGATCACCAAGGATGCGGCCGGCTCGTATACGACAACGTTCAAGTGGGGCATCAGCAAGGACGTCGATAACAATTCTGTTACGACTGCCGGCGGCAACTCAACGACCGCGAACTACACGGTCACCGTGACCCATGACGATGGCACGGTTAGCGGGGTCAAGGTGACGGGCACCATCGACGTGTTCAATCCGAACACAGCCAATGTCACGGGTGTCGACGTTACCGACGCCCTGTCTGGCGCGGTCGTTCAAGGCTGCACGGTGACCGGCGGCACTGGCGCAACTGTGAGCACCGGCGACAATAACTTCCCGTACGAGTGCGACCTCAGTGCTCTTCCCGATCCAACCGTCGAGCTCGATAACACCGCGACAGCGTCCTGGGGAGCTCAGGATCTCAGCCCGGATGGTCCGCTTGTCGCCGGCGATGCGAACTTCACGTTCCCGAACGTTTCGTTCACCGGTACGACGGTCCACGACTGCGTAACGGTGAGCGATCCAAACGATCCGATCACTGACACCTCGGACCCGAACTACCTTCCCGCGACCGTGTGTTCAGGTGATGCGAGCCCCACCACGTTCAAATACACCGGAACGATCTCCGGCGACGCCGGCACATGCACGCCCAATAAGAACACGGCGACGATCACTGATGGCGACACCCAGCTTGGAAGCGCCGACCAAACGGTGACGGACTGCCAGGGCGCAGACCTCACCGTCACCAAGACGGCGACGCCATCGTTCACCCGGACATACAACTGGACGATCAAGAAAACCGTCGACAAGCCAGGCCACATCGATCAGCACGGCGGCACGGTGACGCTGAACTACAACGTGACCGCGACCGAGACCGGATTCACCGACAGCAACTGGCAAGTCAACGGCACGATCACGGTTCACAACCCGAATGATTGGGAGTCGGTGACGCTCACCGGCGTAACCGACACGATCGACAACAACGGGAGTTGCACGGTTTCGGGCAACACGACCCAGACGATCGCAGCCGGCGCTGACTCAACGGGTCTGACCTACTCCTGCACCTACACTTCGGCACCGAGCCCGGCGAGCGGGACGAACACCGCTACTGCCACGTGGAACGCGACAGCGGCCTCGACGCCGGATGGCTCGAAGGACGGCGCCGCACTCTACAACTTCGGTTCGGTCAGCCCGTCTACGGTGAATCAGACGATCACCGTCCAGGACGCGTACAACGGCGGAACCGCGACGACGCTCGGCACCCTGACGGCAACGGACAGCGTGCCATTCACCACCCACACATATGGTCCGATCAGTCACGTCATCCCCGTTCCAACGAACGGAACCTGCGTGACGATCACGAATGCCGGCATCATCAAGGAGACGGGCGCTGAGTCCGACGTTTCCAACACCATCTGCGGCACCGGCGGCGTCGGCGCTCTGACGATGGGCTACTGGCAGAACAAGAACGGCCAAGGCGTCATTGCCGCAGGCGCTTCAACGCTAGGCGTCTGCAACGTCGGCACCTATCTTCGGACCTTCAACCCGTTCAAGGACCTTTCGACCACCGCGCCTTGCGGCAAGGCGGGCTCGACCAGCAACAACGATGTCGTCGGGTACACGTACAATATCATCAAGGCCGCGAATGCCTCAGGTGCCTCGATGAACGCGATGCTCAGGGCGCAGATGCTCGCGACCGCGCTCGACGTCTACTTCGGTGGCGGCGGTGGCGGCAACAAGATCGGTGCTAGCTCAGTTATCGGAACGGACAAGATCGACCTCACGGCCATCTGCTCGATGATCGACACATCGAGTGGCACGGGGACGTGCTCCGGGACGCTTCTCAACGTCACGGGAGCATTCCCTGGAATCACCGGTGGGTCGTGCGCGACGGTGAATAACCTGCTCGCGTTTGCCAACGCCACCTTCGGCAGCAACCAGACCTGGGGCACGAACTACGTCGCGAGTGCCAACACTGGGTCCAATTGGTACAACCAGGTGAAGGCGACCCAGCAGCTCGCCAAGAACACCTTCGACGCCATCAACAACCAGGCAGCCTTTGCTTGTTGAGTGGGCGGCCTCCGGCCGCTAGCCCGATATGAAACCGAGGCCCCGGAGCGATCTGGGGCCTCGGCGATTTCCGGGGACTGGACAGCTAGTTCGGGTACGTGATCGTCAAGGTGAATGCCGCCTTGGTACCGGAGTCCGATACGACGACCGAATAGGAGCCTGGGGAAACCGGCAAGGTCAGCGTCACCGAGGATTGGGCAAGCGACGAACTCGCAGACCCGAGCGCCTGGCCGATCGATGAGACGACCTTGAGCGTCAGGCCGGCGACTGAGGTCTTGAGCGTCACCGTCATCGTTCCCGTCCCGCATGTCACGGCGTACGACCGTGTCTTCTGCTTGGTGTTCAGCGTGCTGCTGTAGCTCACCGTCGAGCTGGTGGGCGAGGGGCTCGGAGTCGGGGTCGGGCTCGGCGTGGGCGTGGGTGTCGGCGTGGGTGTGGGCGTCGGAGTCGCGGTAGGCGTGGGCGACGGGGACGCCGAAGGAGTCGGCGTCGCGGTAGGCGTCGGCGACGGGGTTGGCGTCGGCGACGGGGTCGCGGTCGGGTTGGGGGTCGGTGTGGGTGACGGTGCCTGGACGCCCAAGGCAGCGGAGAAGTCGACAAGGCCGTAGCCGTAGGTCGAGTCCCAGCCCGTCGAGCCGAGATCCGTCGCCGTGGACTCCATCCGGGAAGCGACCTGCGAGGCGGTCCAAGTCGGGTTCTGGGCCATCAGCAGCGCCGCCAGCCCGGAGACGACCGGCGAGGCGGACGAGGTACCCGTGAACACGGCGTACTTCAATGTCGGATACGCGGCACTCCAATAGGTTGCCCAGTTCGAGCCGGGGGCCATGATGTCGAGCGCCGAGCCGTACGCCGCGTTGTTCGCGTCGGCGGAGGTCACCGACCCCACCGCGAGCGTCTCGGTGTACGCGGCGGGATAGAGGATGCAGTTGCAGGTGCTGTTGCCGGCCGCGGCGACGACGAGGGCGCCCTTCGAGATCGCGTAGTCCACCGCGCTCTGCAGCGTCGACGAGGCCGAGGAGCCGCCGAGGCTCAGGTTGATGATCCGGGCACCGTGGTCGGCGGCGTAGGTGATCCCGGCGGCGATGTTGCTGTACGAGCCGGACCCGGTCGAGTCGAGGACCTTCACCTCGAGAACCTGGCAACCCCAGCACAGGCCGGCGATGCCCTCGGTGTTGTTCGAGTTCGCCGCGATGATCCCCGTGACCATCGTGCCATGGCCGTTGTCGTCGGCCGTGTTCGAGTTGCCGCCGACCTCGTTCCAGCCGCCGGTTGCGAAGCGGCCCTGGAGGTCGGGGTGGTTCGGATCGGCGCCTGTGTCGAGGACCGCGACGAGCGGCCCGCCCGTCGCTCCGGTCGTCGCGTCCCAGCCGAGCGGCACGTGGATCTGCGTGTAGCTCTGGGTCTTCTGCGACGCCCAGTAGTAGTCGTTCGTGTTCGTGTCGAGGGCGCCAGCCTGTCCGTCGAGCTCGGCGTAGACCACGGAGGACGAGTGCCGCAGCTGGGCGATCGTCGAGGCCTCGGACCCAGGCGTGACGCGCAGGACGTGGACGCCGAGGTCACTGATCGTGCTCGAGAGGCTCGCACCGGCGCGGTGCTCGAGGCCCGCGATCGCGGCTGCGGAGGTACCGCGCACATAGCGAACCACGACGGCCCCGGCGACGTGGCCGGAGGTCGGGGCATTCGAGGCAGGAGCAACGAAGGCATTCGGACGGTTGGACGCTGCGACGTAGCCGGCGACGAGGGTGAAGCCCAGCACCATCGCCAGCGAGGCGATGGCGGCAGCGAGTGCGCGCCGCTGGGTCCGACTCCGCGTGCTCCCGACCGACGACAACGACGTCTCCTTCGCCGGGGAGCATCGAGGCGGGCACCCATCGCGCGGTTACTCCGCGGTTTCGCCCGGCCAGGCGGCAACCCGGCTGGCTGCCGTGCCCCCAGCGCTGGCAGTCCCGTGGCTTTCCGTCCCCGGGTCACCCCGGGTTTGGCATTTGTCGATCGGGATGGTCGGCGTGCACGCACCACCGGCCCATGACCGGTTGGTCCGGGCACCTGAACCGGCAGTACTGAACCGCTCGACCCTGCTCCGGACCGGACCGCTCTCGACCGCACCAGACCTACCGCTGCCGTTGCTGAACGTGATGCAACACGAGTCGCCAATGGCACCGTTCGCCACGCTAACGAGCCGGTCGTGGTCGCTGCTCCTGAAACTGCCGGACACGTACATCGGCAAGGGCTACAAGGTCTGGTCGTCGTCGCCCGCGAGGAAAATCCAGTTCGCGGGCGCGGCGAGCAGCAGCGGGAGCCAGAGCTGGTCGCCGGCGGCGCTTGGCGGGCGATCTATGACCCGCCACCGGCGACCAGCGCCGCGGGCAACGTGCCACCGTGGGTGGTACGAATGACCCCCGGTCGCCGAGTGGTCCACGAGTAGAGTTGGCGCGGATGGGCACCACCCCGGATCGGACCGCGCGCCCCGCGACGTCCGGCCCGGTCGGCACCGACGCCGATTGGGCCGATCCCGCCGCGCGCATCGAGCTGCCGCTGTCGAATCCCGGCGAGCTCCGCCGGTTCGACATCCTGCTCGGGATCGTCGTCGTGGTCCTCACCGTCGGCAGCGTCATCACGCTCCTGCCGGGTCCCCGGCTCGTGGTCCGGAGCCCGAACCTCGACCTCGTCCTGAACACGCTCACGGCGGTCGCCGCCGCGGGCGCCGCCGGGCTCGCCTGGATCCGCTACCGGATCGAACGCGAGAACTCGGCCCTCTTCGAGAGCTCGGGCTTCATGATCCTGTTCGTCACCCGGGCGCTGCTCGTCGCCGTCGCCATCACCGGCCACCCGGAGCGGATCGGCCTCACCCTCGACGCGCCCCAGCAGTGGCCCATCTACGGCTGGACGCTGGCCCGGATCGGGACGGCGACGCTGCTCATCCTCGGGGCCACGGCGACGCTCGTCCGATCGCGACGGCTCCCGCCCGGCCCGATCGTCCTGCTCGAGCTCGGACCCGCGGTCGCGATCATCGCGATCCTGGCGTTTCTCCCGAACGTCGACTCGAGCCTGCCGCCGCTGATCGGCCAGACCGGCTTCGCCGCCCTCGGCGGCAACGCCGACGTCCTGCCCGGGATGAACCCGGCCGGCATCGTGATCCAGGGGATCGTCGCCCTCTTCTACCTTCGGGGAGCGCAGCTCTACCGGGAGATCTACCGCCAGCGCGGCCGCCAGTACGCGGGCTACATGTCGATCGGCCTGGTCGTGGCGGCATTCAGCCAGCTCCACTGGGCGATCCTGCCGGGCATTTACGTCGGCGTCGTCACGGCCGACGACCTGCTGCGAGCCACGTTCTCGGTGATCCTCCTGCTCGGCATCGACGCCCAGTCGCGGTCCGACGTCCGAGCCCTTCGACTGGCGAACGCCCGCCTGCACGCGCTCCGTTCCGCGGACGCTGAGCGTGCCGCGCTCGAGGCGAGCGCGAGGCTCGCGCGCGAGGTGCACGATGGCCTGTCGCAGGACCTGTGGCTGGCGAAGCTCACGCAGGCGCGCCTGGCGAAGGTCCCCGACCTGCCCGACGACGCGCGGGTGCTGAACAACGACATCGGCGACGCGGTCGATCGGGCGCTCGGCGGCGCGCGCGCGGTCCTGGCCACGATGCGGACCGGGTCCGACGGGCCAACCGTCGGCGAGTCGCTCGAGCGCGCCGTCGAGGACTTCGGAGAGCGGTCGGGGATCAAGGTCGAGTTCTCGTCCTCGGGCACGACGCCCGCCCTGCCATCGCGCACCGCCGCGGAGCTCCTTCGGATCGTGCAGGAGGCGCTCACGAACGTCCGCAAGCACGCCGACGCGACCGTCGTGCGGGTGACCGCGACGTGGGGCCGGTCGGCGTTCGAGGTCCTCGTCGCCGACAACGGACGGGGCTTCGATCCCGGCTCGATCGATGGATCGACCTACGGCATCCGGGGCATGAGGGAGCGAGCCGGGATCATCGGCGGGGAGGTCGAGGTCGAGAGCCGGCCGAGGGACGGGACCCGCATCCGGCTTCGGGTCCCTCCGGCAACGAAACCCGCCCCGCAGGCCGCGAGCGCCGCCAAGCCCGGGCGCCGCACGAAGGCCGCCCCGAAGGCCGCCCCCACGGTCGGCGCGCCGAGCCGAAGTCGGCCGTGAACACCACCGGGGGAGCGAGCGCGAGACCGAAGACAACGGTGATGCTCGTCGAGGATCACGCTCTCGTGCGCACGGCCGTTCGCCAGGCGATCACGACGACCGACATCGAGGTCGTGGCCGAGGTCTCAACGGCCGAGGCGGCCATCCAGCCGGTCCTCGAGCTGCGACCCGACATCGTCCTGCTCGACATCGACCTGCCCGGGATGAGCGGCCTGCAGTTCCTGCGCGAGGTCGCGCCGCGCCTGCCGGACACGAAGTTCGTGATCCTCACTGTGTCGTCGGCCCACCGTGACCTCGTGGAGGCGATGCGGTTCGGCGCGGTCGGCTACCTCACGAAGGACCTCACCCCAGATGCGCTGCTTCGGTCCGTGCGAGGCGCCCGGGACGGCGACCTCGCCATGCCGCGTAAGCTCGCGGCCGAGGTCGTCACAGCGCTGGTCCGCTCGAGCCGGCAGGCGAGTGGCGACCCGTACACGATGCCGCACCTCACCGACCGCGAGACCGAGGTCCTCCGGATGATCTCGGACGGCCTCACCGACCGAGAGGCGGCGGCGGCCCTCCGGATCTCGATCCGGACCGTCGAGACGCACGTCTCGAATGTCCTCCACAAGCTCGGCGTGCGCTCCCGTTCCGAGGCCGCCCAGCTGTACCGGGAGCACGGCTAGAACCACCGAATTCCGCAGCCGGTGGCGCTTCGGAGACAGACGCGGTGCGCCCGCGCACCCGATGATCCGTGCGGTCGAGGGCGGTTCGGTGGGGTTGTGTCGCAGCCCGACTGGGCGAGGGGAGCAGGTACGTAGGCCAAGTTCCGTACTGGCCTCCGTGGGGTCCCGGATGCTCCCGATCGGGCGGGTCCGTAGGGTCCCTCCTTGCACTCATCTGCGCCGGTTTGGCGCACCCGCCGCTCGCTCGCATCAGAGGGAAACCGCATCCGTCGCTAGGCCGCCGCCGGGCCCTGACGAGGGCCCACCCGGGAGGCGCAGCCGTCCAGGGGAGGACCGATGTCTCGCCAGCTGACTCTTCGCACCCTCGCGTTCCTGCAGGCCTCGCTCCTGCTGGCGATGATCCTGTCCCCAGCGCTCGTGGCCGCGGCCACGATTCAGACGGACCTCTTCGTGTACCAGAACGGGGATACGGTCAATGTGACCGGCGACGGGTTCTCGGCCGCCGAAGCCGTCGACTTCGTCACGACGGACCCGAACGCCACGGTGGTGGATTCGGGAACGGCGACCACGGATGCATCGGGGAATGTCGCCTACGCATTTGTATTGAACGCCACGTTGAACGGGATCTACACGATCGTCGGGACCGGCGAAAGCTCGGGTCTCTCAGCTTCAACACAATTCGACCCGGCGCCAACGCTCGTGCCATCTCCGGGCTCGGTCACCTACGGTGCGACGACTAGCGTGTCTGGTGCCAACTACGCCGCGAACCACTCGGTGACGATTTACTCGTCGACGAGCTCAAATTGCAATTCCGGCCTTGTCGCGTTGGCGACGACGACGACGAATGGCTCCGGGGCGATCCCATCCACGGCTGTGAAGCCCGCGAGCGTGAGCGTCATCCGTCTTTACGCCGATGACGGCGCCGGGAACACAAAGTGCGTCAACTTCACGGTGAACCAGGCCAGCACGACGACATCCGGCACGGCCTCGAACTCTTCGATCTACTCGACCCAGTCGTTCACGGTCGGCTATACGACCTCGGCCTCGGCCGGCGTGTCGGGCAACACCGCGACCGGCA
>Ga0070731_10001941_pt1 | contig 20503 bp, 22 predicted proteins | sample Coa_R1_2_FD_66448 | JGI IMG/M metagenome (GOLD analysis project Ga0070731, IMG submission 66448) | Surface soil microbial communities from Centralia Pennsylvania, which are recovering from an underground coalmine fire - Coalmine... | ecosystem: Environmental > Terrestrial > Soil > Unclassified ... | reverse complement strand
GGAACGGGCCCTGCCGAACTTCGTCGGGCTGCCGGACGAGGGCCGGCTCCGGGCGCTCTTGGCCGAGCGGCGCCCGCCTTAGGACACCGCGATCGGCACCCGGTGCCAGCCGTTGTAGAGGTAGCCCTTGAAGTTCCAGGGGGCCGTCTCCGGCTGAACCCGGCCGCGGGAGTCGATGGCCCGGGAGACCAGGGTCGGCGAACCCGGCGTCAGGGAGACCCTCGCCTTCCAGAGCCTCCAGGTGAACGGGACGTCCCGGCCGCTCAGGTCGGCCGCGACCCACGTGGCTCCTCCGTCGCCGGAGACCTGCACCGATGCAATCGTCACCCCGTCCGCCCCGGGAGGCATCGCATAGCCGCGCACCTCGAGCGTCCCGGCCGGCACGGCGGCGCCGGCGAGAGGGCTGCAGATGGCGGACGACAGGACGAATTCGTAGATCGGATCGTAGGCCTCGGGCTTCACCGTCTCGGGCGTCGCCTCGGGCGGGAAGAGCTTATAATCGCGCGCGACGAAATTGTTCTCGGACGGACGATCGGCCACCACGATCCGGCCCAGCCACTTGACGCTCCGGGCGCCGATGTAGCCCGGCACCATCGTCCGGGCCGGATACCCGTGTTCCCGGGGTAGCGGGACGCCGTTCATCTCGAGCGCCAGCATCGTCTCCGGCCGCATCGCCCTTTCGATCGGCACGCCGCCCCCGAACAAGGTCTGCCGGTCCTTCAGCGTCACGACGTCCTTCCCCTCGAACCAGACGTGCTTCGCCCCCGGCTTGAGTCCCGCCCTCTCCAGCAGATCGGACAGCCTCGGGCCGCGCCATTCCGCGGTTCCGATCGCCCCCGCGTCCCATTGGACGCCGCCCACCGTTTTCGTCCGGCTGTGCTCGCGGCGCCGGTTGCCCGCGCACTGCAGGGTCGCCGGGACGCTGATGCGAGGCAGGCGCTCCAAGTCCTCCAGGTGCAGCACGAGCGGACGCTCCACCAGGCCCTCCACGAGGAGCGCGTACTGGTCCGGATTGACGACGGGCTGATTCCCGTGGGACCGCACATAGAACGACCGGTAAGGCGTCAGCCAGGATTCCGTCAGCCGGTCCAGGGGCGGCTCGGCATTGTAGGGATTGTCCTGACGCTGGAGGAGCTCCTTCGGACCGCCCTCCGGAGCGAGCGACGGGGAACATCCCAGCTTGCCCAGGACCAGCGAGGCGCCCGCCGCCCGCAGAAGGTCGCGTCGCGTGAGGGTCATCTGCAGCATTTCAGCACCGGCGCGCTCCGGACGCAAGAATTGTCGGCGCCGGGCTACTGGGCGTCCTTGTAGACGAACTCGATCTTCTTGGTCTCGCCCGTGGCGATCTTCACGGTCAGGGGCCCCGAGCCCTCGAAGCGCGAGGACTCGTGAAGCGTGGTCACCTCGTAGTCGCCGGGAGGGAGGCCGCGGAGGGTAAAGGCGCCGTCGGGCCCCGTGATCGCGAAGTACGGATGTTCCATCACGTGGACGTAGGCGACCATCCACGGATGCATGAAGCAGCGGAAGTCGGCCTTGAACTCGGGGTTCTGGAAGACCTTCTCGATCGTGCTGCCCTTGACGGACATCCCTTCATTGAAGCTTTTGTTGGTCTTCAGGTTGGCCATCACGTTGTGCAGCGTGGAATCGCTGTTGCGGACCTGCAGGGGCTGGCCCACCATGACTCCGACGACGCGCGGCGTGTAGACGCAGCCCACCTGGTCCAACACCGCCGGCTGCTTGGGAGGGGTGTATTTCCTCCCCTCCAGGCCCTTCGACACATAGACCAGCACGTTGGCGAACGTGTCGTCGCTGCCATTCTTGCCGAAGACCCACTTCTCCTCCAGCGGAGGCTGTCCCTTGCAGTGCTCGGCGCAGTAGGCGTTGCCGGTGATGTTCGTCAGCAGCTTCCGCTCGGGCTGCTTTCCGGAGAACTTCACGATGCCGGTGATGGTCCCGCCGCTCTCCTCGAGCCCGCCGATATTCGCGCAGGCCTTCTTCTCGCCGTCCTGGGCGCAGGCGGGAACTAGGAGCGCCAGGACCAGGAGCGCCGCTCCGAACGCCTTCGTCATTCCATCCTCGGACATCGCACGCCCTCGATGTTACTGAAGCGGTGCGGTCGTCGCACCCGCCGGGACCTTGTCGGCCGGCACCACCTTCCAGACCGCGCCGCGGGCCTGGTCGAACGGATTCCACACGCCGTACTGGCTGGCGATCTCGGTGACGTACAGGTTGCCCTGCTCGTCGTCGCCGCCCGAGCTGAAATGCAGCTTGGTGTGCAGCAGCTGCTGCAGCTGCCACTTGCCCGATTCGTTGCGCTTCAGGCCCCAGAAGCGTCCGGTGCCCCAGTCGCCGACGAAATAGACGCCATCGAGCGACGCTTCCGGACCCCGGTAGACGCCGCAGCCGATCACGCAGATGCCGTCGGTCGCGTGGCTGTATTCGGCGACCGGCAGGACCCCCACGGGGGTCCACTTCTTGCCGGACTTTTCGAGCTCCAGGGGGAACGGATGGACGCCGCACATCTTGTTCCATCCGTAGTCCTCGCCGCCCTTGCTCGAGGCCGGCTGGACGTTGATCTCCTCCCAATGATTCTGCCCGACGTCGGCGAAGTAGAGCTCGCCGGTCTTCCGGTCGAACGAGAACGTCCACGGATTGCGGATGCCGTAGGCCCAGATCTCCGGCTTCGAACGCTGCTTGATCCTGGAGAACTCCAGCTCGCTCACGCCGAAGAGCACCATGAGCTTGGGATCCGACGCGGTCGCGAACGGATTCGACTCGGGCACCGCGTAGCCCTTTTTCACGTTAACGTCGATGCGCAGCATCTTGCCCATCCACGTGCCGAGGTCGGGGCCGGCGTCGAGGACGTCGCCCTCCCAGCCGCCGTCGCCCACGCCGACATAGAGGTAGCCGTCCGGCCCGAACGCGATCTTGCCGCCGTGGTGGTTCGCGTAGGGGAAGTCGATGCGCATGATGGGCCTCGCGCTGGCCATGTCGACCTTGTTGGGATCTCCGCCGGCGACCTTGTACTCAACGATGAAGGTCGCGCCGTTGAACCACATGTCGGCGTAGCTGATGTAGACGAGGCCGTTCTCCTTGAACTTCGGGTGGAACTCGATGCAGTACAGGCCGCACTCGAGGAACTGGAAGGCGGTATTTGCCATGTTGTCGTAGAACGGCTCCTCCAGGACCTTGCCGTTCTTGATGATCTTGATGCGGCCGGGGCGCTCGCAGACGAAGAGCCTGCCGGTGCCGTCCCTCGGCGAGGCGACGTGGATGGGATCCACGAAATCGCCCGCCACCTTCACGAGCTGGACCCGGACGTCGCCCGGAAGCTTGCCTCCGGGACGCGCGACCTCGATCTCGTCGGGCTTGACCGTCGAGAGCATCTGGGGAGGTTCCGGCGGCCCGGTCGGAGCTTTCATGGACGGTTGCGAGGCGGAACAGGCGGCCAGCAGGACCGCCAGGGCCGGCACAAGGATGCGGCGAACGGAGCTCATGGTCCAGATCCTCCCTAAAGTGTGCGGAGACGCCCCAAGGATCATTCTAGTTACCCGGGGCCCCCGCCCCGGGTAGCGGATTCGATCAGTTGAGGATCCCGACGATGCCCAAAACGGTTCCCGCCACCCCGCCCAAAAGCCCGATGAACGGAAAAATCTTCCGGTGCGCGAGGAAGAACAGCGAGCTCATCACGAGCCCGATTTCGAAGAGCCCCTCGGCGAGGTCGAAGCGGAGGGCCCGGTGCTCGGCGTGCTCGGATTCGTGCTCCTTCTCCTTCGCCTGCTCCTTGACCTTCTCGGATTCCCGGGCCTGGCGCTCCCGTTCCTCCTCGAATTTCTTCATGACCTTCTCGGCCGCCTCGCCTTTGATCCCCTGCGCGGTGAGGAGGTCGAGCCCGAGTTCCTCCGTGTGGAGCTTGATGCGCTTGGACTGGAAGTAGGCCCACAGATCGTTGGCCTCGGAGCGCGCGACGATCGCGTGGGTGTGCGTCCGATGCGAGGCGATGGTGACCATGGTGAGACCGATCGCCAGCATGGCCGCGAGCAGGCCGACCTTCTTGGCGGCATGGTCCGTCGAATGCTCGGCCTCGTGGGGAACTCCGTGACTCATCCGGAAGGCTCCTTAACGGTTCGAGCCCCAGGATACGGGCTGGACTCCTCGAATTCCCCTTTTTCCTACCCCGCCCGGAAGTCACGGGTAACGAGAACCCGTGGCGATTCTCTCGATCCTGGACCGCGAACGCTCCATCGCTCCCCCGGGCTACAACCGCTGGCTGGTCCCTCCGGCGGCCCTGGCGATCCATCTTTGCATCGGCCAGGCCTATGCGTTCAGCGTGTTCAAGACGCCGCTGACCCAGCTTCTGGGGATCAAGGCGTCGATTCCGGGCGACTGGAAGATGTCCTCCCTGGCTTGGATTTTCAGCATCGCGCTGGGGATGCTGGGGCTGTCGGCGGCAATGTTCGGGAAGTGGCTCGAAAAGGTCGGCCCACGCCGCGCGATGGCCGCGGCGACGATCTGCTTCAGCGGAGGCTTCTTCATCGCGGCGATCGGCGTCAAACTGCACGTTCTGGCGCTCATTTATCTCGGATACGGCTTCCTGGGCGGCATCGGCCTCGGGTTGGGTTACATCTCGCCGGTCTCGACCCTGATCAAGTGGTTCCCCGACCGACCCGGCATGGCGACCGGCATGGCCATCATGGGCTTCGGCGGCGGCGCGATGGTGGGCGCTCCTCTATCCACGCTGCTGATGAAATTCTTTCAGACGCAACATTCGATGGGAGTGTTCGAGACCTTCCTCGCAATGGGAGCGATCTACGGCGCATTCATGCTCTTTGGAGTCTTGACCGTCCGCATCCCTGCTCCCGACTGGAAGCCCGAGGGTTATATTCCGCCCGCCCAGCCGAAGAAGCTCGTCACCACCGCCAACGTCGACGTCGGCAAGGCCTGGCACACGCCGCAATTCTGGATGCTCTGGATCGTCCTTTGCGTGAATGTCACCGCGGGAATCGGAATCTTGGAACACGCCGCGCCGATGATCCAGGACATCTTCCCCGGCCGCATCTCGAAGGATGCGGCGACCGGATTCGTCGGACTTCTGAGTCTGTTCAACCTGGTGGGGCGCTTCTTCTGGTCCTCGCTGTCGGACAAGATCGGCCGCAAAGGGATCTACCTTCTTTATCTGTTGCTCGGATGCGCGCTCTACGCAGCCCTTCCCACCGTCGGCCGCTCCGGGAATGTCGTCCTCTTCGTCGCCAGCACCTGCCTGATCCTCAGCATGTACGGCGGCGGCTTCGCGACCATTCCGGCGTACCTGCGGGATCTCTTCGGCACCATGCACGTGAGCGCCATCCACGGCCGGCTGCTCACCGCCTGGTCCACCGCGGCGGTGCTGGGCCCCGTACTGGTCAATTATCTTCGCGACTATCGTCTGGACCTGGGGGTCGCCCGGGCCGAGGCCTACTCAATGACGCTGTACATCATGGCGGGGCTGCTTCTCTTGGGAGTGATCAGCAACGCCCTCGTCTCCCCGGTGGACCAGAAGCATCACCACGTGGAAGCATGAGCGAAGCCCAGAATCGTCCGTCGCTGTTGCGCCTGGTGCTGTCCTGGACCTTCGTCGGGGTGCCGCTCGTCTGGGGCATCACCCAGACTGTGCTCAAAGCGTGGGCCCTCTTCAAGAAGTGACCCGCCCCGCTCGCCGGCGAGCGGGCGGACCTTCAGGAATTGCTCCGGGCCAGGGATTGGGCGGGAATCGCGGCCCTTAGTTCCACCTTCCGCGCCTTGCGGACATCCACCGCCACGACCTTGTATTCGGGGCACTTTGTCTCGGTGTCGGACACGCTGGAGGTCAGCACATTCATCATGATTTCGGGAAAGTGGAACGTTGAACTCAGGATGCCGGGCTTCACCTGATCCGAAATCTTCGCCCGCACGTCCACCTTGCCCCGCGCCGAGCTGATGCAGACCATGTCTCCGTCCGCAATACCCTTGGCGTCGGCGTCGGCGGGATTGATCAGCACGACGTCTTTATCCAGGATTTCCGAGTTGGGGGTGCGACGGGTCATGGTGCCGCAGTTGTAGTGTTCGAGTTCCCGGTTGGTGGTGAGGATGAAGGGAAACTCGCCGCCGTGATCCGTGATCTCCGGGCTTTCCTTGAACGCCTTGAACTGGATGCGGCCCAAGCCCAGCTTGAAGCTCTCGGTGTGAAGAATCTCCGTGGTTTTGCGATCTTCACCGACCGGCCATTGCTTGCCGTTGTCCCCGAGCTCGTCCCAGCTCACGCCCTTGAAGAAGGGGACAATGCGGGAGATCTCCTCCAGCAGAGATTTCGGATCGTAATCGGCCTGCTTGTAGCCCATGCGGTTCATGATATCGACGATGATCTGACCATCTGATTTGCTCTGGCCCACGGGGTCGACCACCTGGTTCACCCGCTGGATGCGCCGTTCGCCGTTGGTGAACGTTCCGCTCTTCTCGAAGAAGGAGGCCGCGGGCAGGACGACGGTGGCCATTCGCGCCGTGTCGTTCATGAACAACTCGTTGACGATCAGCAGATCCAGGCTTTTCAGCGCGGCCCGGACATGGTGGGTGTTGGGATCGGTTTGCACCAGATCCTCCCCGATGACCCACATCGCCTTGAGGTCGCCGCGCAAGGCGGCGTCATACATCTCGGGGATCTTCCAGCCGGCGTCGCGAGTGAGTTTGACCCCGTAGAACTCCTCGAACAAACGGTGGTTGGCCTCGTCCTTCACGGCAAGGTAACCCGCGCCCTGATGGGGCTGTGCCCCCATGTCGGCCATGCCCTGGACATTATTCTGCCCGCGCAACGGGGTCACGCCCACGCCTTTGCGGCCGATATTGCCCGTGAGCATGGCCAGGTCCGCAATCAGCATGACGGTGAAGGTGCCTTGCGAATGTTCAGTGACCCCCAATCCGTGGAAAGACATGGCCGCCTTGGCGTTGCCGTAGGTCAGGGCGGCATCCCGGACCAGGTTTCGATCCACCCCGGTGACGCGCTCCATCTCGTCCAGGTCGATCTTTAGCAATTCCGCCTTGAAAGCCTCAAAACCTTCGGTGCGGGTTTCGATGAACGTCTTGTCCACCCTGCCCTCGGTCACGATGTAGTACAGCATCATGTTCAGCACCGCGACATTGGTGCCGGGTCGGATCTGAAGGTGATGCGTTGCGTAGCGGGTCAATTCGATTTTCCGGGGATCGATGACGATCAGAGGATACCCCTTCATGGCCCTCTGCTTGATCTTGGCCCCGGTGACCGGATGGGCATCGGTAGGGTTGGCGCCGATCACCAGCATGCACTCGGTGTGGGCAATATCCTTGATGGAATTGGTGGCGGCCCCCGTGCCGAACGTACGCTGCAATCCCAAGGCGGTGGGCGAATGGCAGACCCGCGCGCAGCCGTCGATGTTGTTGGTGCCCACCACCGCCCGGATGAACTTCTGCATGAGATACGATTCTTCATTGGTGCCGCGGGCGCAGGCGATGCCGCCAATGGCGTTGGGCCCATGCGATTTCTTGATCGCCGTCAACTTCGTGGCGATGAACTCGTAGGCCTCTTCCCAAGTCGACTCCACCAATTCTCCGTTCTTCCGGATCAGCGGCGTTTTCAACCGCTCGGGATGTCGGTAGAACTCGAAAGCATAACGGCCCTTCAGGCAGGTGTGGCCTTGATTCACTTCGGCATCATAGGGGGCCAGAATGGATTGGATGTTGCCGTCCACGGTGGACACATCGAGATTGCAGCCGACGCCGCAGTAGGTGCACACCGTGCGCGTCGTCTTGTCCGCCACCGTGCTCTTGGAGTTGTAGACATCGGTGATGGCCTGGGTGGGACAGGCCTGGGCGCAAGCTCCGCAGGAGACGCAGGCGGACTCCCGATAATTCTCGTTCATCCCCATGATGATCCGGTGATCGAATCCGCGCCCCGCCATGCTGAGCACCATTTCGCCCTGGACTTCGTCGCAGGCGCGCACGCAGCGGTAGCAATTGATGCAGGTGGACAGGTCGGCCCTCATGTAGGGATGCGACTCATCCTTTTCCCGGTCATGATGGTTTTTTCCCGCCGGATAACGGATGTCCTTGGGCGCAATGCCGAGGGCATCCGCCAGGTTCCGCAGTTCATTGCGACCGCTTTCATTCTCGTACAGTCGCTCCGCCGGGTAATCCGTCAGCACCAACTCCACGATATTCCGGCGCAGCCTTTGGATTCGCTCCGAATCAGGATACAGGAATTGCCCGGCGGATACGGGCGTATGACAGGACGCCATCGCTTTGCAAGGGCCGCCTTCCTTGAGGGCCACATCCACGCTGCAAACCCGACAGGAACCGAAAGGCTTGAGATTGGGGGCGTCGCACAGCGTGGGCGCGTTCTTGCCCTGACGCCGCAAGAACACCAGCATGCTTTCGCCCGGCTGGATCTCGTAGGGCTGGTTGTCGATGTAGGCGACGTTTGCGGCCATGGTCATTTCCTCAGGCAAAGTACCCGCGCAGTTCCGGTTCGAAATACTTTAGGGCGTTCTTGATCCCCAACGGCAATCCTCCGCCCAACGCGCAGAGCGATCCGATTTCCAGAGTTTCCAGCAAGTCGTCCAGAAGCTTGCGCGGGATCTTGTACCCCTCATGCTGCGCCTTGCCCAGCATCTCCCGGCCGCGCACCGAGCCGAGGCTGCACGGGAAGCATTTCCCGCACGACTCCGCTGCGGTGAACTCGAACAGATGTTCGAGATAGGCAATGAGGGGGAAATCCTCCGGCAATGAAACCACTCCGGCATGGCCGAGCAGGAAGCCGTTGGCGGCGAAGGATTCAAAGTCCAGGGTCAGATCGGAAATCTTGTGCACCGGGACCAGGCCGCCTAGGGGCCCGCCCACATGCACGGCCTTCACGGGTCTCTTGAACCCTCCTCCGAGACCATTCACCACTTCGCTGAAGGGTGTCCCCATGGCCACTTCGTAGAGGCCACGCTTCTTGAAGAGACTGTCCAGGCACACCAGTTTGGTGCCGGAGGATTTCGCCGTTCCGATCGCTGAGAATGCCGCGCCGCCGTTTTTCAAGATGAAATACAGGTTCGCCAGGGTCTCGACATTGTTGACCACGGTGGGCTTGTTGAACAGGCCGACCTGGGCCGGATAAGGCGGCCGTACCCGCACCTCGGGTCTTTGCCCCTCGATGGAAGAAAGCAGGGCCGTTTCCTCACCGCAGATATAAGCCCCCGCGCCCTCGATGACCTTGAAGCGGAAATCGAATCCGGTTCCCCGGATGTTTTTTCCCAACCATCCTCCGCTTTCCAGTTCCGCGATGGCTTCCCGCACGACCCGGATGGCCTCCGGGTATTCGCCCCGGATGTACAGCACCCCGCAATCGGCTCCCACCACGAAGCCTGCAGCCATCATCCCGAACAGGACCAGATGCGGCCTCTTTTCCAGGAGGAACCGATCGGAATAGGCGCCGGGGTCACCTTCGTCGGCATTGCACACCACGAATTTCTTGTCCGACTGGGTGCGCAGGCAGGACTCCAGCTTGATGCCCATCGGAAAACCTGCGCCGCCACGGCCGCGAAGATTGGCGGCCTTTATTTCCGCCAGCGCGGCTTCCCTCCCTTTCCCGATCGCGGCTTCCAGCACGGGATAGAGCTCCCCCACGGCCAGGACCTTTCCCGTCAACAGGGGCTCGTTCAGATTCGCCCCCACGGCATAGTCGTCATCGGACCTCAGTTTCTCTCCGCCCACGATGCGTCCGACCTCCGCATCGGATTTGCCGGAGTAGTTCTTCCCCTGATATTGAAATGCGCTGTTCTCATGACAACGGCCCAGGCAGCAAATGTGGCCGATCTCGTTTTCCGAAAACGTCTTCTCCAAAGACTTCTTCAAGGCGGGCTGAGTTCCGGCCACCAGACAGGCACTGCCGTTGCAGAGACGCACCTTGACTCCCTTGTTCTCCTCACGGGTGAAGTCGTAAAAGGAGGCCGTCCCGTAGACCGAAGCGTCGCCGAACAGGAATTCTTTCGCCAAGCTCCGCGTCTGCTCGGAACTTGGGGTCCCCTCCTGTTTGGCGATTTGCACCACCCGCTCGAACAGAGAATGGTCCACGCCTTTTCGGCCCGCCAGAAACCCAAGGTTTTCAGACATGCTTCAGCTCCAAGGCAGGAGAGGAACCCTCTCCGAAATCCGCCCCGTATTGTTCCACGGCCTCCGGTGGCGGGCTGCTTTGGCTCCTTCCCCACCCTATTCCCTCTTTCTCCGTCTCTTTCTAACGCTTATTCTTGGACTTCATCCAGGGAGGCAGCAGGGACTCTATAGCCCCGCCGGGTTTCGGGAGTCGGATCGGGAAGGGCGACTATCGACCGACTTTATCATGAATTCACGGCGGATTCTTCAGTAAAGGAGCCCTCTCCAATATCCACGACCGACGGCAGGTTCCGGCTGCTGCCGCAGGAATATCCGAGCGTAGGGATCCCCCGGGCAAGTTCCACGTCGCGACGCGGTGCTGGTGCCGCTGCGGCCGCGGACCATCCAGCTGCACTGGCCGGAGGGCAACATCCTCCTGACGCGCGGGTACGATCCGATTTCGTGCGAGCCGAACTTCAAGACCTTCGCCCAGCTGACCAAGGCTCCCTGAGAAGCCTTTCTCGGAGACGCCCGCATCCGTCACGCCCCGTGGGACGTCGGGCGCGACCCAGCCGACCCGTCCCCACGGGCGGGACCCGGAGGACGATGCGGACGGCCCGGACGCAGGGCGGACGGGTCCCGGCGTCCTAAGAGCGCTTCCGATTCAGGATGAACGTGGCCAGAAAGTAGGTCCAGTACAGAGGCCAGAGGACGATTGATCCGGCGTTCATCACGCGGTCATGCCGGAATCGCTGGGGACTCAGGAGCGTCACGGCGGTGACGATCAGTCCAGCACCATACATCACCAGCACCGACTTCCACATCGACCACCCTCCTGAATCCCGAACGGCTCCTTCCGTGGAGCAAGCGACATGCCACGTCCCTCGGGGGTTCCCGATTCCGTGATTGGCACCGAACTTGCATCTGGAGGATGCGGAGATACGATGAAGAGCCCGTTTCTGGCCTACCTGCGCGCCTTCCAGAGGCCTTATACCTACGATTTTCGAAAAAACACCTACCTCTGGCTGGGTCTGTTTTGGGGGCTTCTGATCCCCTGTTTCGTCTACGCGCTGGATGTGAGTCTCCTGGGCTCGAAGGGCCCCACGGGCCTCCTGCAAGCGTTCCGGGAGAATCCGAGTCATGCCATCCTGTTTCTTCATCCCGTGGTTCTCGGCGTGCTGTTCGGGGCCGCCGGAACGACCCGTCAAGAACTGGTGGTCGAAAACCTGCGACTCCTGGAGACCCTGGAACAACTCGCCATGACCGATTCGCTGACGGGGCTGTACAACCGCCGTTTTCTCCAGGAAGCGTTCAAGACCCTCCGGGAGTCGGCCCGGCGCACGGGGTCCGGCCTGTTCGTCGTCCTGATCGACCTCGACGGGTTCAAGGCGGTCAATGACCGACAGGGACACGTCAAGGGGGATCAGGTGCTCTGCGACGTCGCGTCCGCCCTGAGGAGTTCCCTCCGCCAGTCCGATATCCTGGGCCGACACGGCGGGGACGAGTTCATCCTGACGGGGCCGGGCGATCGCGCGGCCGCGGAGGTTCTGGTCGCCCGAGCGTCCCAAGCCGTCCGCGACAAAACGCGGCTCATCTTCAGCTTCGGAATCGGGTGCTGGCCCGGAGACGGTTCTGAGTTCGACGGCTTGATCGAGGTCGCCGACCGGTCCCTGGGAACGTCGAAGAAAAAGAGCCAGGACTCCCGGACCCTCCCCCGGGTTCCTTCAGCGCAGGCGGAGCCATGAACACCGATCTTTGGAGAACCTTGGAAGAGCAGGCGCTCTGGCTCCTGGCGCATGGGGACCAGGGATCCCCTCGGGAGTCGATCCAGGCGATGGCGCAGGAACTCCGCCTGTGGCGGTACCTGCGCAACGGAGCCTACACCTCCTGGGGGATCCTGATGCCGGTCCGCGAGAACCGGGGAAAACGGGCGTTGGTGCGGGAGGTGACCTGGGACCGGCCTCGCGACTGGAAGCGCAGCATGGGGACGGTGGAGCACCTCAAGCGCCGACCCTCCAACGATCCTTCGCTCAAGATCCGGGATGCCGAACTTCGGTGGACCGAGCTGGCTCCGTTCCTGGATTGGGCGGCCGGATTGCCCCCGGGATTGTCGGGTCCGATTCCGCCCCGGAATTCTGTCGAACACCTCTATGGGCTGGAAGGATTCCGATCCTTCACCCACTTGCGCTTTGAATGGGCCGGCGACGGCCCGCCCGCCTGGGCTCCGACCCGGCTCCGGTTCCTGAGATTCCTCAAATTCCTGGGGCAGGAACTCAAGGAACGCGAGATCCTGCCCTGACTCCGATCGTCGCTACCGAAGATCAAAGAGCAGGATTTCCGAACGTTCCTGCGCGGTCAGGGAGACCGCCGTCTCCTCGACGAACGATGCCGTGTCCCCGCTCTCCAGGGCCATGTCTCCAAGCTGGACTCGACCCTCGACCACCGCGAGCCAGGCGCCGCGCCCGGGGGGAAGCTCGTGGATCAGGTGATGGCCGCGATCCAGCACCGATGAATAAAGCTCCGCGTCCTGACGCACCCGGAGCGATGCCTGTTGCCCCGACCGCGAGACGACGAGCCGGAGGATGCCCCGCCGTTCGGCGACCGGAAATCGTTTCTTTTCGGCCGGGGTCTGAAGGACGCCGCGATCCGGCCTGACGAAGCATTGGAAGACCCGGGCCGGATCGGCCAGCGAGCCGTTGACTCCGCGGTGCTGCGTTCCGCCGCGGACGGACGCCCGATGGAATTCGCCGGCTTCGACCACGACCGTGCGCCCGGCGGGGTCCTCCAGAATCATCGCCCCCTGGTGGACATAGGTGAGGACCTCCAGGTCATGCGGGGCCTGGAACCGAAAGCCCGCCCCCGGCTCCAGGTCCTCTTCGCGGAAGGATTCCAGGGATCGAAATCCGGTCGGATGGGAGAGGTCGGCGGCGTTCGGCTCAAACGTGCTCCAGGTTTTCTGCCCCCCTTGGACCTGGAGATGGCGTTGGTGGGCCTTCTGGAAGGTAATCATGGAGCCAGCATTCGTTTCTTCTCCGCTTCGTGGCGATCATTTCGATCACTCCAGGATCATTCTGATCGCCCGTTCGCAGGTTCTTGGAATCAAAGTGGTTTCAGTCGACAATCTGCATCGGCCCTTCGGAATCCCCAGACTGGCGAATCAATTTGATGACCAGGGCCCCTAATTCGTCCATTCACCACGCTCGGCGCTGCAAGCGTCAAGCCAATGCGGAATCGCCGGTATTGCTCCCCCTCCAGGTGATAGAGTGCAGGTTCTAACCCGAGGTGAACCGTGCGCGTTGAAGAGCTGGATCTCAAAGAACTCCTGGAGCTGGATCCTCGGGGAGGGCTCATCCACTTCGCCGGTCAGCGGGCCATCATTTTCGATGCCGTCGCCCAAGGTCTCTTGCGGAAGGAGCTGATCGACACCTTCGGCGTTCGCGTCGCCCGGGGCATCCTGAGCCGGTTCGGATATGTGCACGGCCGCCGCATGGCCGAAGCCATGAAATCCCAGTTCCAATGGGATAGCGAGGAGGATTGGAAGCGGGCCGGCGCGCGAATCTATGCCCTCCAGGGTCTCTTCCGTCTGGAAGCCGGGTCCGGGGCCTTCACGGGGGACGAAGGGACCTGGCACGTGTCCTACGAAGCCGAGCAGCACCTCCTCCATCTGGGTCGATCCGAGGAGCCGGTCTGCTGGACCCTCTGCGGCCTTTCCAGCGGGTACTTGAGCGCCGCCACGGGCCGGGAAATGGTCGCGGTCGAGGACCGCTGCATGGGCAAGGGAGATCCGGCCTGCCGGGTGGTGATCAAGTCCGTTCAGGAGTGGGGCGAGGCGGCGGTGGACCCCTTGACCTTCTTCCGGAGAGAAGGGATCGATTCCGCCCTGGAACAGGTGGCTCAGGCGATCAAGGTCGCCGAAGTGAAGCTGCGCGAGCGGACTCGCCAGCTGGCGCGCGTCGCCCAGATCACGGAGGATCCGGCCGACCTCGTGGCCAGAAGTCCCGAGATGCGGCGGCTGGTGGAGCTGGCGACCACGGTCGCCAAGGTCACCTCAACGGTGCTCGTCTCCGGCGAGAGCGGCACCGGGAAAGAGCGCATCGCGCGGTTCGTCCACGACCACTCCGCCTGTTCGGGGGGACCCTTCATCGCGATCAATTGCGGGGCCATCAGCGAATCGCTGCTCGAAAGCGAACTTTTCGGGCACGCCCGGGGGGCCTTCACGGGGGCCACGGCCGATCGGGCCGGACTCTTCGAGGCGGCCAACAGCGGGACGCTCTTTCTGGACGAGATCGGCGAGCTCTCCCTGGCCATGCAGGTCAAGCTGCTTCGGGTACTCCAGGAGCGCGAGATCCGACGGGTCGGCGAGAATCGCAACCGGCCGATCGACGTCCGCATCGTGACGGCCACGAACAAGGACCTGCTGCTGGAGGTGGCCGCCAAGCGCTTCCGCGAGGACCTCTATTACCGGCTCAAGGTCGTCGAGCTGTCCGTGCCGCCGTTGCGACGCCGGCTCGAGGACCTGCTCCCCTTGGCGCGCCTGCTCCTGGCGGAATCGGCGCTGCACATGAAGCGCCCCGTGGAAGGCCTCTCCGGACCGGCCGCGGACCGGCTCCTCGGGTATCCCTGGCCCGGCAACGTGCGCGAGCTGGCGAACGTCATGGAGCGCGCGGTCGCCGTGGCGAAACGGAACCGGATCGATGTGGAGGATCTCCCCCCGGAGGTCCGTCTGGCGGTCGTCCCTTCGCCAAAGGCCGGCGGCCTGGTTCGCCCCCTCGGCGACATCGAACGGGACTATATCCTGGCCACCCTCGAGGCCAAGCAGGGGAATCGAAGGCTGACGGCGAGTCTCCTGGGCATCGGCATCGCGACCTTGCACCGAAAGCTCAAGTCCTACCGGAAAAGCGGTTCCCGGCGTTCGTGAACCGTCCTCCCGGGACGGTGGCACGGTTCTTGCGTTCGATGCCGCAGGGAGGATCCGTCCTGCCCGCTGCCGATGTGGAAAGACTCCAACCGATTCCCGAAGACCAAGGCGTCACGCTCCCCCTCCCCGAGGCGAGGGGGCGTCGTCGGGGATCTCCTTTCCGCGGCCGCCGGCCTTCTGGGTCTGGGCGGCGCTAAAAGCTCGCTGTCCAAGCCGACCCGGTACTGGATTCTGGGGGTCCTCCTGCTCGTCTTGGCGCTTGGCATCGGGATCGGTGTCGCCTCGATTCGATCGGGGCCTTAGACGAGCACCCCCGGCTTGAAGGGGTATTTCCGGACCTTTTGGACCGTGGCACGACGCTTGCTCCTGTTTTCCTCACGATCTTGTCGTTCCGGCGCCATCGGCCGGGAATTGCCCTGGACCTACTGAACGGGAGAAACCGCATGAGTGCCATGATTCGAGAGGAATTCGTCGAGCTGGGGTTGTCCGTTCCGACGTCCTATTTGACCCAATGGGCCTCCGACCAGATCGCGGCGACGAAGGGCCGGGAGTCCCGGTTGGAACTCCGAGGGGTGAGCCCAGCGGATCTGTCGGAACTCCGAAGCCTGATCGAGGCCGTGGGCAAGGGCCATCAAGAACTGGGAGACTCCCACGCCCTGCCTCCACCCGAAGGCGCCTTGGCGGAGCGGATCCGGGTCGAGGCTCTCGGCTATTGGCGTGAAGCCAAGCGGATGGCCCGAGTCGCCTTCGCGACGAATCCCGATCTTTTGGCGAAATTCCGGACCGGCGTCCAGACGGGCCTCCTCATCATGAACCTCGTCAGGGAACTGGAGTCCATGATCGCCCTCCTGCGCGAGAACGCCTCCGGAATGTCCCGCTTCGGGGTTTCCGACGCCTTCATCGCCCGGGGAGAGGCGCTCGTGGCCAGACTCCGCGAGGTCAAGGCCAGCATGGACGCCGCGTGTCGGGACCTCCCTCCGGCCGCCATTCAGCAATTCCACGACAAGGGTCTCCTGTACGACCGGACTCGGATGCTGGTGAGAGTCGGCAGGCTGGAGTTTCACCTCGATCCGGTCCAGGCGGCGAATTTCAACTTCACGCTCGTCCGGCGGGACCGGGGACTCTCCTCGCGTCCGCGACTCAAGAATTCCCGGTCGGTGGGCCGGTGAGAATTCCGGAACCCGCTACGGCGGAGGACGTCGTGATCGCTGCGGTGCCGAAGCGGCCTGGCGCGCGGCCGGTGCCGTTTTTCGTCGAAGTCCTGCTGGCCCGAGACGTTCGGGTCACCGGGGAATTCTGTCGCTGGACGCGAAGCGGCATCCGCCTGCACCACGACGGCCATGGGGTGTGGCGAACGCTGCTGTCCCTGCCGCCCGGGGCGCACGAATACCGGCTCCTGATCGACGGCGACTGGGCGGATCATGCGGCCGCGAACGGCCGGGTCCGAAACCCCTTTGGAAGCCAGAACTGTGTCTTGACCGTGCTGTAAGTCCGGGCCGGCGCCTTGGGCGCGTGGAGAACCGTTCGAATGAAAGTCCGCGAAGCAGTCCGGCGTCCCGTCAAATCCTGTACCCCGCTTTCCAGCCTGGAAGACGTGGCCCGTCTGATGTGGGAAGGGGATCATTCCGCCGTCCCGGTCGTGGACCCTCACGGCAAGGCCGTCGGCCTTCTCTCCGACCGGGAGATCGCCGTGGCGCTCGCGGCCAAGAACCGGGGGGCCTCTCATGTCCTGGTGCGCGAGCTTCTGGGCGAGGACTTCGTGACGTGCACGCCCGACGACGACCTGGCGGTCGCGGCCCAGAAGATGCGCGAGCACCGGCTGCGGAGCCTGGCCATCATCGAGCCGGACCGCAGCCTTTTCGGAGTGCTGTCGGTCGAGGATCTGGCGCACGCGGCCAAGGTCTCGGATGCCCAGGCCTCCCCGGCGATCTCGTACGAGGAGGTCGTGCAGGTGCTCAAGGCCGTCGGCAGGACTCGGGAAGAGGCCGGAGAAAACGCGCCCCGCTGGCCCTGGATTCATGCGGGCGCGCGCTGACGCAGAAGGGAACCGTTGGAGGTGCGATGATGACGTTTCATGTCGGCAATCTTTCGCCGGAAGTGACGGACAAGGTACTCCGGGCGGCTTTCGAGGCCCACGGCGACGTCTCGTCGGTGTCGCTGCCGGGAGACCGGATGCACGGAGGCCGGAGCGGGGGCGCGCATCGCGGCTACGGGTTCGTCGTCATGAAGAATCGGAGCCAGGCTCGGGCCGCCCTGAAGGCGCTCGACCAGCGTCCGCTCGGGGGCCAGACCGTCTCGGTCCGGGCGGCGACCCCGCCGCACCGGCCGGAGTACGTGCACTGATGCCGGCGGGGGTGAAGATGCAGATGTTGACCCGGCGACTGTTCGGATTTTCGAACCGGGCGCAGCTCAACAAGCCCTTGACCGAGGCGCTGCGCGCTCTGGGTCCGGTGTGCGAGACCTGCCATGAGATCGCGAAGGAAGTGGATCTGGTCCCGGAAGGGTCGGAGTTCGTCGAGTCGGGGAGTTTTCCAGGACGGACGGTCCAGAAGCTCAGCGCGCACTTCAAGGCCCATTGGAACGACGAGTACGAACTCGTCGATCTGTCTGGAAGAAAGGATCCGGTGTGAGCAGATGGGAAACGCTGACGACTCGCTCCGCTCGACTCGCCTGGTCTTCTACAAGGAGGACATCGAGACGATCGGCAAGAGCATCCAGATCTTCCTGAAGAATGCCAACGCCCAATGCGCCCTCCTGGTGGACAAGGACGGCCATCTGGTGACCCGCGAGGGGGAATCCGCGACGTACGACGTGGACACGATTTCCGCGCTGGTGGCGGGATCCTTCGCGGCGACGAAGCAGATGGCCCTGCTCCTGGGGGAACAGGAGTTCTCCCTGATGTTCCACCAGGGAAAGAAGGACAACATCCAGTTGTCCCTGGTGGGAGAGCGCACGATTCTGGCGGTGATCTTCGACGACCGCACCACTCTGGGAATGGTGCGCCTCTATTCCAGCCAGGTGTCGACCAAGCTGGCACAGGTGTTCAAGGACATCGCCGCCCGCAAGACCGAGGGCGAGAAGATCTCCCAGGATTTCGGCCAGGCGGCCCGGGGCAAGCTCGACGATATTTTCGGAAACTAGTCGTGTCCAAGTCGAACGGCTCCCCCTCCACTGCAGAACGGCGCCGTCGGATGAAGGCGCAGCTCCTGTCCCGGCCGGTCCGCCCCGCCTGCGTCGACGGGGATCCCTCCGTCGCCGACCTCGTGGAGCAGATGGCCGGAATGTCGCTGCAGGCCCGGAACATCGGCCTCTGCGCGGAGGTCCTCAAGCGGATGCTGACGGATCCCGACCGGCCCACGATCTTCCTCGGCCTGGCGGGACCCCTGATCGCGGGGGGCCTGCGGCGGGTGATCCGCGATCTGATCGTGCACAACGTGGTGGACGTCGTCGTCTCGACCGGAGGGATCCTCTACCAGGATGCCTACCAGGCGCGCGGATACCGGCACTACCAGGGGACGCCCGAGGCGGACGACGTGGCGCTTCGGGAACTGAGAGTAAATCGGATCTACGACACCTACGTGGACGAAGACAAGTTCTGGGAGACCGATCTCTGGTGCGGCCGCCTGGCGGATCGCCTGACGCCGGGCCCGCATTCCAGCCGGGACTACCTGGATACCCTGGGCGGGGCCCTGGAGGACGAGGAATCCATCCTGGTCCAATGCCACCGCCGCGGAGTGCCCGTCTTTGCTCCCGCGCTCAACGACAGCTCGATCGGGATCGGTCTCACGGAGCATCATCACCGCGCCGTCCAATCGGGGCGAGTCCCCTTGATGATCGACTCGATCCGGGACAATTACGAGCTGACCCAGATCGTCGCGAAGTCCCGTAAGACCGCGGGCATCTACGTGGCCGGAGGGGTGCCCAAGAACTACATCAACGATTCGATCGTCATGAGCTACATTCTCGGACAGGAGAGGGGACATTCGTACGCGATCCAGGTGACGACCGCGGTGACCCAGGACGGAGGCCTCTCCGGGTCGACCCTGAGCGAAGCCCGATCCTGGGGGAAAGTGAAGAGCGACGCCGACTTCGCCATGGCCTGGGTGGAGCCCAGCGTCGCCCTTCCCCTGCTGGCGGGCTACGTGTTGGGACGCCGGCTCGCCGCGGGACGCTCTCCCCTCAAGGCGACCTGGAAGGGCGAGCATCTCGAGTCCCTGATTCCTTCGCCGCCCGCCCGCAAGGCGCGTTGACCGCGGGGAGCCGGGAAGGCGCGCTCCACCCGTCCGACGACCTCGTCCCCGCGACCGCTCCGGACGTCGCCCGAAGAGGATCTCCGGCGGGGACTCCGGGGAGGAAGTCCGCTAGAACGAATACGTAATCTCCGTTCCGGTCTCCAGGAGGCTCTTCAGGCTGCTCAGGATGGCCGGCCAGCCGTTGTTGACGCCCTGGAATCGATTCGGATCCTTCTCGAGGTCTTCGGGCAGCAGGTTCTCGTGGATCAGGCGGAACTTGACCACGGCGCCCATCGGAATGATCTCATAGGTCACGCGGGAGGGACTCTCCCGCTTCTTCGCCACCTCGGGGGCGTCCTTGGGGACGAACGTGTACACGAGCTTGCGGGGCGGCTCGCAGACGAGCACGGTGCCGGCGTGGTCGCCGTATTTGTCCGGGTCCCGGGGCGGCAGGATTCGGACCCTTCCCCCGACCCTCTGCTCCAGCTCGAAACGGAAGCCCATCCAGTACTTCACGCTGAAGTCGCCCCGGGTCAGCGCCTCCCAGAGCTTCTCCGGCGTCGTCTTGATGTAGGTCGCATAGACGAACGTTTCAGGCATCGATCACCTCTCCAATCGGGACTTCAGGTCTCCCAGGGCGTCGAGTCTCCGCCGTTCGAAGGGGCGGATCCATCGCTCGGCGATCTCGTGGATGGGAACGGGATTCAGATAGTGCAGCTTCTCCCGTCCCCGGCGGAGCGTGACGACGATCTCCGCCTCTTCGAGGAGGGCGAGGTGCTTCGTCACGCCTTGGCGCGTCATGGCCATCCCGTCGCAGAGCTCGTTCAACGTGAGCCCGCCCCGGGTCCGAAGCCGGTCGAGCAGGCTCCGGCGCCCGGAGTCCGCAATCGCCTTGAAGACCCGATCCGCGCGGCCTTCCGCGAGGTGCGCCAAGGCTCTCATTCGCGCATTATAGGCAACTAAACAGTTGCCTGTCAAGCCCCGAAAAAGGCACCCGGGCCCGGAACGGCCGAAAGGACCGAATGGAAATCCTGATTCACTCTAGAGTGTTCATTCTCGAATGCTGAAGCGGCCTCGGATGGACTATAATAGTTGAACTCATGGACCCGATCAGCCCTCCCGAACCGGAGTCCCGCGCCGCGGTTCCCCGCCCCATGGCGGGCCCGGGCAGCCGCCCCGTTCCGGGGATGGCCTGCGCCCGGTGCGGCACCCGGGGAACGCTCCGCTCCGTCAG
>Ga0070731_10001940_pt1 | contig 20504 bp, 9 predicted proteins | sample Coa_R1_2_FD_66448 | JGI IMG/M metagenome (GOLD analysis project Ga0070731, IMG submission 66448) | Surface soil microbial communities from Centralia Pennsylvania, which are recovering from an underground coalmine fire - Coalmine... | ecosystem: Environmental > Terrestrial > Soil > Unclassified ... | reverse complement strand
TAAATGGAGAAGGTAATAAGTTTTTTCATTTTTTATGTGCTCAGAATGGAAATGGCGGCGCGCACGGCAGTGTTTTCAAATATTTTAAAGATTGAAACTCTACGGCGGGCCTTGACCCATTGGTTTTATCCCGCCGGTGTTGACGACAATTTTTTCCACTACGGCTGCCGGCTCGACCATCCATATTTCCAGCGTGTGGGATTCAATTTAATCCGATCGATTTTGGATGTCACGGGATAATTGTCCGGCTTTGTTCAAAAAACAAACAAAGGCGCACGACATTTATCGTATTCATCGGGTTCAAGCAAAGCAACCCATCGTGATATCGCTCCGCTTCCTCCCGCGCCGGCGCCTTCCAAAGTTCTTCGCTGATTGCGAACGTTATCACCAGACTGGAGTCCGGTATCCATGAGCAACGTCCGCGATTGGTTCATCATTTCCGATATATCCTCTGTGACCAGCCGGGGAGCTTTCAGCTTGACGTGGCGAGCGGCGTTTGATAAGTTTCACTGAACTTCAGACAAACGCCACAAACGACAAACGATTCTTGTCGTTGAGTATTTTCAAGGACTTTGTACTGAAGAGAGGACCTTTATGAAAGACCCCGAACGACTTCGTCGTTTGGCGGCTGTCATTTTGAAAGCCGCGTGTGCGGCGCTGGCCGTATTCGCAACCGCCGGCCAGGCGCAGGTCACCTTCCAACAGATAACCAACGGCCTGGTTGACTACTACCCGTTGAACTCTCTTGTGCCCGGCAATACCAATGCCACGCCCGACTCGATCAACCGGCGCGATATGACCTTGTCCGGAATGACCACCGCCAACATCGTGGCCGCGAGCCATCCGGGTATTGAGCCGGCCCTCCTGGCTTTCAATTTCACCCAATCCCCTGGCCCCACGGTTATTTACTATCGCACCACCGGACAGAATCCGTTGGATGGTTCGGGTGATTTTCTGCCCTTCATCGACCAGCGCGGCGCGACGATGAACTTCTGGGTCAAGGGCAACGCCGTGAGCAGCGGCAGCGAACTGCGAGTTATGGGTGAATGCGCCAATGACGGGGATGCCAGTCCGTATTTCTCGATTAGCTCTAGAGCAGGCAATGCTGAAGCAAACTATTTTTTCCGGGACGATGTCGCCGGCGCAGCCATTGATCCTAATGGCGTGCCCTGTATGCAATTGGACGACGGCACTTATCAACTGCCGTGCATCGGGTATTACTATAATCAGGGCAGCCAAAACACTTCCGTCGCCAATCCGGTGCTGGACGGCAATTGGCACATGCTCACAACCACCATTGACACCAACGGCGATTTTCATGTGTTCGTGGATGGCATCTATGATCCGGGTTTGCAAAGCGGCGGTCCGTACACCGATCACGAGGGTAACCCTGCCATCGGCCCGCCGCTAAATGTGACGAACACCTATTACACGACCAACATTTATCCGATAAACAATTTGAACGTGTCCAACCCGCCTCCGAACGGTTTTGTTCGATGGATGAGCAAAATGAACGAGAGTGGGGCTACTACTTTTGGCGGTTTTATGCGCAACGACTCCATCTCCGGCGGCCTTCCGTGCCAGATGAGCGACATCGGATTCTGGAACCGTGTCCTGACGCCGGCCGAGATTACGTTTGTGATGACCAATGGGGTGCAGTGTCCGTTCTGCCAACCTCCGCCTTCTCCTCGGATACTAAGTTTTGTGGCGGATTTCTCCGAAGTCGGTCTGGGTGATCAGGTCACGCTAAGTTGGAATGTCACCGGCGCCAACAACACCCTCGGTGGCATTGTCATCAGTGGTGGAGTGGGCGATGTGAGTTCGACCCCTGTTGGTTCGACGAACGTGACCCTGGCCCAAAACCAGACTTACACGTTCACCTTGACGGCGCACAATGGAATTACTGCCGACTTGACCGCCACGGTCAGTATCAAAACCTTCCCGGGTGTGCCGTCGGACTGGAATTTGATCCAACGGTTCGATGGTGTGTTTGCAAATACCACGCAGGGAATCCAAGGCAATGGCTGGTGGGGTATCCGAGGCTATTATCTGGGAACCATGGACCGGTTTAATGTGGTGACGGTAAACGGCAACAAGGTCCTGTCGCCGAAGAGCGGTTATGAGACCGATTCCACCCTTTCAATAGGCCATGATTCACCCGGCGCGCTGACGTATGGACAGTTGGGCCACCTGACGATGCCTCCATATCAGGCAAACACGCTGTTCTTCCGGTTCTCGGTTACGAATCCCGGAAGTTATGCCAGTCTGTCCCTTTACAGCGGATTGGATTTCGCATTGGGTTTGAGCGATTATAACTTTGGTGCCACCGGCCCCCTCGGTGGCACCTCGCCTCCGGGCGGCGGTGCAACGTACGGCCCGGCCGTGCGAATCGTCCACTACGATCCCAGCGGCGCCTTTGGGCCCAACATGCCTTTTGACTTGCAAGCTGCGGATTACGACGGTAACTCGGTCTCCAATTCGTATTCCTATGTGACTTCGGTCGATACGAATGGCTTGCAGACAAATGCGACCTATTATTGCTGGATGGATGTTTCGAATGACAACACCCATGCCGTAGTCATCTCTGGCGTCAGCAATACGGTTCAGGAACCGGTTTACTCGGTTTGGCTGCAAAAGCAGGGTGATCCCACCCGGACGCTCCTGTTTTCGGGTTTCCATGGGGATCGAGACTATGTCGGCTACAATCCCGCCGTCGATTGGCCGACGCCCTACTTGAACAAGGTGTTCATGAGCGTGGCCAACGAAGACATCACTTCAAACGCAAATGGCGCCTTCTTCGAAACCAACAACATGCTCTTGCTGGATGACTTCTATTTGAGCACGAATGGATACGATGCCACAATTCCCAGGTTGTTCGACCTCAACTCCGTTGCTTGCTCGGTCACGACCAATGGCGCCAGCGTAAGCATCAATTGGAATTCGCTTGGCTCGATGTTCCAGACCAACACCTACTCGGTGCAGCGCACGTTTAATCTGATCAGCCCCTCGTGGGTCACCCTCACAAACGGTCTGCCATCGGGGGGCGACACAACGTCGTTCACGGACAGCACGTTGGGTTCGAGCAGCACCGCGTTTTACCGGATCACCTGGCCGTAAAGGCCTGGCTTGTTGAAAAGCTTGATGCGGCCCGGGGCTTATCGTGTGGCGAAGTCACCGCGATCGATTGTTCGCCCGGCGGTTTCATCCCCAATGTGGTTTCGATGAAAGCCGTCCCAACCTTCAAACCGTCGGCTGTGGCCGTAAGTTCAATTTTTCCAGGTTGCCCGGGGTGTCCCCGGACGATGACCAGACAAAGCCCGTTGAAGGCCTTGCGATCGTGCGATGGAAATGACTCAAAGTCTGTTGGATCGCCATTGTCCGTCGCCACAATTTCACCCGGCCCTTTGATTTCAAAATGGATGCGATTGTCCGCGCGCGGCGCCATGACACCGTGTTTGTCCGTCACGGTCACGGTCACGAATGACAAGTCCTTTCCATCCGCATCAATCGTGCGGCGGTCCGGATCCAGTTTGAGTCTGGCCGGCGCCCCGGCGGTCTCCACTTCGTCCGTCGCCCACAATTTGCCATTTTTGTAGGCGATGACTTTGAGAGTGCCCGGTTGATACACCACGTCGTCCCAGCGCAGGCGGTATTCGTAGGGTCCCTTCTTCTTTCGCCCGAGCGATTTGCCATTGAGAAACAATTCCCCTTCATCGCCGGAAGTAAAAACATGAACAGGCGTAATCTGCCCGACACGTTCCGGCCACGTCCAGTGCGGTAAAATATGCGCCATCGGATGGTCGGGACGCCAATGCGCTTGATAAAGGTAGAACCGGTCCTTCTTGAAGCCGGCCAAATCAATGATGCCGGAGTAAGAACTGCGTGACGAATCGAAGGGCGTCGGTTCGCCGAGATAATCCCAGCCGGTCCAGACAAATTCTCCGCCGACATATGGATGCTGGTCTTGCGACGCAAATACCTTGTCGGCCGAGGACCCGAACGCCGCGCAATACAACTCATACGCGCTGACCTGATGTTTTATGCGGTCCTCGCCGGAATGGGGTCCGACCGGGGCACTGTCCGAGTTCGTCACCGGAAAAACATATTCGCCGCGGCTGCTCAACGCCGAAGCCGTTTCACTGCCAAAAATGAATTTGTCCGGAAACTTTTCGTGAAAGGCCGGATATTTTCCCGGCGCGCCGCGAATGCCGGCGCCCTGGTAATTCAGGCCGATGATGTCCAAAACGCCGGGCAGCGGATCGGCGGGATGCGCCCAATTCATGGCGCTGGTCGTCGGGCGCGTGGGATCCTCGTCATGCACCAGGTCGCAGAGCTGCCGGGCCAGGGCCGCTCCGTTCGTGCCCGTGAATTGTTCGCCGACCTCGTTTCCGATGCTCCACATGACTACGGACGGACAATTTCGATCCCGCCGTATTTGCGCCCGCATGTCCTGTTCATGCCAGTCATCAAACAGCCGATGATAATCATTGGGCGTCTTGTCGCGTTGCCAGCAATCGAACATTTCGTCCATCACGAGCAACCCCATTTTGTCCGCCAGTTCCAGCAGTTCCGGCGCCGGCGGATTATGACTGGTGCGGAGGGCGTTGCAGCCCATGTCCTGCAACATCTCCAATTGACGTTGCGCCGCGCGAATGTTGAACGCCGCCCCCAGCGCGCCCAGATCATGATGATCGCATACGCCGTTCAATTGAACATGCTCGCCGTTGATGAAAAATCCCTCGTTCGGATCGAACTTGATGGTCCGGATTCCAAAAGGCGTTTCGTAAGTGTCCACGATGGTGTTTCCCTGCGACAAGGTCGTCACCGCCACGTAACGATTGGGTCGCTGTTGCGGCGGCGGTCCCCAGAGTTTTGGGTTAATCACCGTTCCCATACCTTCCGTGACCGCATTTGAGCCCGCCGGAATTTCCAAATTCACCGGCGCAATATCGGCCACGGCGGCACCGGCCTTCCGATCGTTTGCATCCAGCGGAAAAATTTGCGTGGACACATTGACGTTCGCGTTTTGTTTTGAATCGTTGTCCACCGTCACTTTCAAATCGACGGTGGCTGACGACGAGGAAACCGTCGGCGTCGTAAGGTAAGTTCCCCAATGGCCCACATGCACCGGCAACGTTTTGACCAGCCACACGTTGCGGTAAATTCCGGCTCCGGGATACCAGCGCGACGAATTGGGCGGATTATCCAGACGGATCGCCAGTACATTGGCCCCGCCCGGTTTCACATAAGGCGTCAAGTTCACGCGCCAGGAAGCATAACCATACGGCCAGCCGCCCACCCATTGGCCGTTCAACCAAACCGCGGCATAGGACATCGCGCCGTCCACATCGAGGAAAATGGATCTGCCGGAATCAGTTGCTGGAAGATTCAACTCCTTCCGGTACCAACCCACCCCGGCGGTCGGCAAGCGGCCCATGCCGCCGCCGCCGGAGCGGATAAATGGCCCGGCGATGGCCCAGTCATGCGGTAGATCCACCTGCTGCCAGGAACGATCATCAAAATCCGGCTGCACATACGCGACGCCATCGCCAGGGTTTCCTTCCGGCCGGACGAACTTCTTCGACGGATCCTTGATGAATTCGTTGCCGGTCGGCAAAATCCATCGCTTGATGACCGCGGTGACGTTGGTTGATTCATTTGTCACGACCGACTGGTTCAGGGCCGGGTTACCGTCGGCTTCAGCGGCAAAGCGGCGTACTGCCTGCGTGCGCCCTGTGTCGTAAAGCAGGCTCACGGTGTTGTTGGTTGGATCGCCTTGAATGAACCGCCAATCATCATCAATCGAAATTCTTTCGCGCGACGACACCGATGCCGACTCCGCGGCCAATAACGGTGTTCCAGCAAAAATAAACGCAAAAAGGCAGAAGACACCAATCCGACGCAAACTTTTTTTCCAGACGGCATCATTCGTCCCGGCTGGATCTCCAAAAAATGGGTCGTCGTTCATAAATGTGGAAGTTGCCGACTCTACGGCAAGGGTGGCCCGACGACCAGCCGATAAAAACGTATTGGATAAGCATCGGCGTTCGTGTCTCCCCAACTGAATGGCGTTGGCGGGGAATCGGTCGTCCAGATGGTGGTCCAGTCGGTTAAATTCGTCGAGGCCTGCACCGCATAGTCCGGTCCGGTCTGGCTGTTGGTGGCTTGCAGACCAAACTGGCCGTTGCTCCATGTCGGTGCGGTCAACAACGGCAGCGTGAGTGGATTCACCGTTACCGAGAAGTTCTGCGTCGCGCTCAGAATAGGGTTGGCATTATCCGCCACTTTCAGCGTGATCGGGTTGGTGGTATCAGCATCGGAAACCAGAGGTCGCCAGTTGAAAGCGGCGCTGTTGGTGTTGATTTTGACCAGCGTGGCGCTGGTCGGCGCATTGAGCAGACTAAACGTGAGCACCGGTGGCGGTGAATCCGAATCGGCGGCGCTGGCGGTCACGGCGACCGGTTGGCCCACATTGACCGTCTGGTTGGGAACCTCAGCGAGTATCGGTGCGGTATTGGCCGGCAGGAAGGTGGAACTGACATTGGTCAGCACGGAAGTATTAAGAAAGCCGTTGTCGCTGGAGCAAACGACGAGACCCACATAGGCGCCCGGCCCCATGCTGGTAAAAGTCACCGCCGAGCCGGCCGATGTCCAGGTGTTGCCGTCGGAAGAGTAGTACGCCCTGAACGTACTATTGGTCCGGGTCAGGCGCACCCACCGGGGCGCCGTTATTCCACCAACCGTGCTGGCGCTGGCGCTGGCGCCGTCACCATTTCGCGCACTGAATTCAACTCCCGCGGTTGACTGAACGTCCGCCAGGGCATATTGCGAGTCGGCGTATAAGTTTTCGCGAATCATTACTCCCGCCTTCGCACTGGCGGACGTGTTTTGCACGCTCACGATTCGAGCCTGGATATAGCCGCTGGTTGTGTCCGGAACGTAAACGTAAACAAACTGGAAATAGTCGAGACCAGGGTCATAAGCAGAGTCCGGGATTCCTCGCCCGGAACCGGTGACCGTGAATTGTCCGTTGTTGTAACTCGCGCTGCCGGTCCAATCCACGGCGCCGACATCGATATTCGCCCAGGGCCACGGCAAGCTGCTTACCGACGTGCCGGCTTCATTGGAAGGAATACTTTCACTGCCGGCGTTGGTGATGGTGACGGTATAATAATTGGTCTGGCCGGGACTGACCATCCAGTCGGTGTAGTTGGTGCCGGCAGAAGAAGCTGCGATGGTCGTGTACGGACCGCCACACGTGGCGGACCGCTTGATGTTGTAAATGGTGCCCGGCGAGCCGCTCCAGGTCAGTTGGATTGCCCCATTGGTGGCCATGGCCGCAAGATCACTCACCATCGGTACCGGCGTGGCGCTGGCCGGGGGATAGTTTGGCAAACTGGTGCCGTTCCCATTACTGGCGGTAACGCCGTAGTAGTAAGTGGTGTTGTTGGCGACGTTCGTGTCCGTGTAGCCCAAGTTCACAGCACCCAGGTTCCCGGCGGCGAGCCTGTAAGGACCGTCTGGTGCCGGGGACCGCCAAACATTATATGTAGCTGCCCCCGGAACGATATCCCAACTGACCGTTACCTTCGCATTTCCCGGAATCGCCACAACGCCCGTGGGTGTGGCGGGAGGCGGCAAGATCGCGGCTTCCGTAATCGTGAGGTTGGCCGTGGGCAAACCGCCCGAGGTGCCGGTAAGGGTGATCGAACCGGGCACATTGGTGGACTGGACGATGACCTGCGCCAGGCCAGCCCAGAGAGGAATTTGAGCGCCCTTGTCAGCGTCATGAGAATTGGGATTGCCATTGCCCACGCCGATAATCGCCCCGCCGCTGACGGCAAAACTGACCGTGTTGGTGGCGGTCGGCACGACGTTTCCCTGCGCATCCAGAGCCGCTATTGTCACCACGGAGACATCGCGTCCATCGGCCAGAATGGTGTTGCGGTCCGGCCAGAGGGCGATGGTTGCCGGCGTCACGCTCGTGGTCCAGGTATTCGTGATGGACGGCAATCCGTGGCTGTAGCCGATGGCCTGAAGCGTTCCCGGCGTCCAAGGCACAATCCATTCCAGGTGGTTCTGCAGATTCAGCAGTTTGCGTCCCAGGCTGACGCCGTTGGTAAACAACTCGACTGAATCACAGTTGCCGAAGACCCAGACGTCCACATTCGTTCCCGCTCCCCAATTCCAATGCGGCAGCACGTGCAGGACCGGCTTCACCGTCCAGTTGGCCTGGAAAACGTAGAACAAATCTTTTGGGAACCCGCATAGATCCATGATGCCCCAGTGGGAGCTGACGCTGGGCCAGCCAAAAGGAGTTTCCTCGCCGCGATAAGCAAAGCCCGTCCAATTGAACCCGCCACCGACCCAGGGCCGTGCGCGGTAACGAAACGGCCAGGTCTCGCACGGTTGCCCGTAGTTCGCAGTATAACCAAGTCCGTACTCATAGGAGTTATAGACGATATCGTAGGACGGCATGTAATCGTTCACCGTATCAAGGTAATACTTTCCCCTGGTGGTGGTCACGGCGCCCACTTCGGTGCCCATGCCCGGCACGGTCGGAAGATCCCGGTGAAAGCAATCCAGGTTGCCATACTTCTCGTAATTAAAACCCATCACATCAAGGACCGTGGAGAAGCCGGTGGTCCAGGAGGTATTCACGGCAGCCGTGCACTTGCGCGAGGGATCCAGAGAATGAACCAGGTTCTGCATCACTCGAATGAGCGCTGCCCCGGTGGTGCCATCACCCTGCCAGGCGGTCTCTTCATTGCAGAGCGACCAGGCAAACACCGAGGGATGATTCCGGTCGCGGCGAATCTCCCGCGAAAGCTCGCTCAATGGTTCGGCATTGGTTCCGAACCGGCGGTTTTCATCAAGTACCAGCATTCCCAACTGGTCGCAGGCGTCGAGCAGTTCCGAGGCCGGCTCGTTGTGCGCCGTGCGATAGCCGGTTGCACCCATCTCCTTTAATCTTTCGATGCGGTAATAAAAAAGCCGGTCCGGCAAGGCCGAACCCACGCCCGCGGCGTCCTGGTGATTGGCCATTCCCTGAATGAAGATATGCTGCCCATTGAGGAACAAACCATTGGCCGCGTCAAACGTCACCGTTCTTACGCCAAACGGTGTGTCGTAAACATCCGCGGCGGAGTTCTGATTGCTGACGGTGGTGACCAGTTGGTAGAGATAGGGCGTCTGCGGCGACCACAAACTGGCGTTAAACGCGACGGCCTGCGTCACGATCAGGCCTCCGCCGGCCGAAACGCTCAACGGTGACGTAAGGGTGGCGACCGAGTTGCTGTTCGCGTCGAGGATCAGCAACGTCACGCTGCCGTTCACGGTTGTCACGGCGCTTTGGTTCGTGACCTCGGTTTGCACGGTGACCGTGGCGTTGGAACCGGCCAGCGAGGTGGTCGCGGCATACGTCCCCCATTGCGCCACGTGCACCGGATTTTCCGCCGTCAGCCAGACGTGGCGATAAATGCCGGCGCCTTCGTAAAACCAGCCTTCAAACCGGCTGGCATCCACCCGCACCACCAGCACGTTCGTTCCGCCCGGGTTGGCGTACGGCGTCACATCAAAATAAAAACTCTCGTAACCGCTGACGTTGCGCCCAAGGATGTGGCCGTTCAACCACACCAGGCAATTGCGGTAAACCCCGTCGAATTGCAGCCACAGCGACTGGCCGGAATAGTTGGCAGGCAAGGTGAAGGTGTGGCGATACCAGCCAATGGTGTTCGTACCGGTTGATCCTGTAATTCCGGATTTGTAACCATGCCCTCCATCCGCAATTGAACTGAACGGAAGTTCCACGGCCCAATCGTGCGGCAAATTGATTTGCCGCCACGCACTGTCGTCGTAGTTCGTTTGCACAAACGAAACATTCTCTCCGGCATGCGTGGCAAAGATATCCACCCGGATGGATTCCATGTAGGTTTCGGTGTTGGTTCCGGCACCCACTTCGTTGGAATCCAGTTTGGCCAGGTCGGAAATTTCCGGATAGTAGGTAACATTCGTGGTGACATCCGGCGGATCGCCCAACTGGAAGCGCCAGCCGGAATCCAGCGAAATCCGGTCGCGGGCCTGCGCCTCCGTCAGGAGCAAGCCTGCCATCAGTCCCAACAGAAGCACACCGATTACCAAGGATTGGGCCGGATGGCGGTTGAGCTGAAAACCACCGGCGACAGCCGGATTGGAAAGGTTCGATTTTTTCACATTGTTTCGTATCCGGCGCAATTGGAAAACCGCGAAGCACCGGACTTTGCCGGGCACCTCATCGCCCGCCGCTAAAAACCCGGCGCGCCGAACGCCACCCCGGCCCAAACGGGCGCGGCGAAGTGCTTAATGGGTGAAGAGACTCAGGTCAATGGAATTGGCCGCTGCCTGGGTACCGGTCGGGTTCAAGTGCAACCACTCGAATTCGTACGCGGCATTGAGATAGGCGGCATTTGTGCTGCTGCGCAACGCCGCATCCAAATCAATCAATCCGTCGTAAACTTTATTGGTCCGAAACCAGGCATTGACATACTGGCGCTCATATTCATGAATCGCAGTGTAATAGCTGTTCCCGTCGAAAGGCGTGATTGTGGCGCCGTACGCAAGCATGTTGTGGGCGTGCGCCTTGTTGGCCCACGTGGTGTAAGTAGCAATCATGTTCGTGGCGAAACTCGTGGCCTGATTCGTGGTCGAGCTGCCGTCGCCGCCGATGTCGTTGACGCCGATGAAAATAATCATCCAGCGCGCGCCGCTTTGTTCCCACATGTCGCGATCAAACCGATTGATCCCCGCCGGGCCGAGCCCGGAGAAAATCCCCCCTCCGCCGATCCCCATGTTCAACACGCCCACTCCGGCAGTCGGCGCGTTAGTGCCTAAGCGGGCCGCCAGATCATCCGGCCAGCGATCGTTGCCGTCGTTGTCCGATCCCCGACCATCGGTGATCGAATCTCCCAGGATGGTGAGGGCATGGCTGGAACTGTCCGCCAACACGTCAACCCCGGTGATGGTATACCAGTGCTGCGTCGTTGCCGCCGAAGGCATGCTGGACGCACTGACAACGTTGTTGGTTTGGATATATGAGGTGGTCCGTGAGCCGGGATGACCGGTAATGGTGCCCTGCGGGGGAAGGTTGGGCGAAACGTATCCGTAGTAGATCGATATGGCCAGATTCGTCAATGCCGGCAGATTGAAGTCGCAGGGATCCGACCACACGACCACTCCGGGCGGAATCGTGATAGAAGGCGCGCCGCGGAAGGTCAGCGCCGTGTCGGTGGCGGTGTTGATGACGCCATTCAGTGCGCTACCGGTCCCGGTGGCCAGCGCGATGTGCACTGAATTCATCGTCACTGAATTGGTGCCGTAAGCGTTGGAAAAGCGCACCCGCAGATGGTTACCGGCGATGGTCGTGTGAACGAACTGACGCAGCGTGCTGTAGGCGAGAGCTGCCGGCGGCAGGTTGTCCGCGGCGGGAGGGATGCCGTGTTCGGTCAATTGAGGACCGCAAGCCCAAGTTCCCACCCAATGACCGTTCGCCGCTCCGGCTTTTTGCTGCAGGCAACAAAAAATCACAATAACCAGTGAACTGATTCGCCAAATCATGGCGCGAAATGCGGGATTTTTTTTCATAGATTTTTCAACGGGAATAGGAACGATAAAATTGCACGGGCAATTGGCTGGCCGTCGTGTCGGTGAAATTCCAGATACCGGTGATGGGATCCGCCGTGTTGGTGGAAATATTCTGCCACAACCCGGAGGTCAAATCGGCCGTCGATTGTACGACATTCGTGGAATTGGGACTGCCGAGGAAAGACAGTGTGGCACTGCCATCCGGATTGATGATGATTCCGGTGACGGTGGCGGGCAGCAGCGGAAGCGACACGCTGAACACCGTGCCCGCGGCCCCGAATCCGCCGGCAAAAGTGGTTCCATAAAGCGAAGTCCCGGTCAGCACCAGGTCTCCATCCGGAATCGCGCCGTCCGCATTCGTGCCGTTGCCTGGATTAACGGCGCTGAAATTATACAGCGTTTGAAATTGGCTGCCGTTGGTGCCGACAGAAAAAACGCTGCCACTGGCGCCGGAACCGCCCGCCGGCGCCGTTCCATAAAGTGTGCCGCCGGCCAGAAGCAGGTTGGCCACCGGTTTCGCGCCATCGGCATTGGTCCGGGTGACCGCGTCCACGGACGTGAATTGATGCAGCACCGTGAAATTGCTGCCGTTGGTGGCGATGGAAAAAATCACGCCATCTTCCCCAAAACCGCCGGCCATCGTTGTTCCATAAAGCACACCATTCGCCAAAATAAGCCCCCCGGAAGGAACGGCGCCATCGGTGTTGGTGCCCGTGACCGGATCCGTCGCCGTGAAACTATACAGCGTCACGAAATTGCTGCCGTTGGTGCCGACGGAGAACACCGTGCCGTTGCCGCCGGCCCCGCCCGCCGAAGCCGTTCCGTAAAGTGTGCCGCCGGAAATCGCCAGCCCCTCCAGCGGGATGGCCCCATCGGTGTTGGTACCGGTATTGGAATCCAACACGCTGAAGGTATGGAGCACGGAACTCGCGGTGCCGTTGGTGTTGGCTGAGAAAATCACGCCGTTGGCAAAAAACCCGCCGGCGCTCGCTGTTCCGAAGAGAATGTTTCCAGACGGCGACAAGGTCACGGCGGCATCGGGGCTGGCCCCGGCCGCATTGGTGGCGTTATCCGCGTTAACCGCCGCAAAATCGTGGATTCGCGAAATCACCCCGTTGGTTTGGACTATAAATACCGTGCCCACACTGCTGGCCCCGCCGCCAAAAGCTGTCCCGAAGAGATTGTTCCCGGAAACCACCAGATCACCCTGCGGGTTGGCCGCATCCGGCGTGTTGGCAAAAGAGCGAAACGCCTTGAAGCTGCTGGCGTCGGGCGCCATGTAAAATGCCGTTCCCGCGCCCTGCGAACCGCCGTCAACGGTGGTTCCGCACAGGACACCGCCGGACAACGCCAGGCCCGCGGCCGGATACGCCCCGTCCTGATTGGTTCCGTTGTTGATGTTGAGAGCGGAAAACGAATGCAAAACGATCTCCCCGGCCAAACCCCGTACCGTGACGAACACACAAAACAGAAAAAGACAGGAAAGACGATGATAAGGATTCATAAGCGATTTCCTCAAATTATAGCGCAACTCCTTCATTCTGTCATGGTTAAAAATGTTTAATGCCTCGACGGACCTTTTACGATTGGAAACGGTTAGAATGCCTGAATACTATCTGACAATTGGCTTATAGGCCATACGACGTTTGTCGTACTTTGTGCGGACCACACCGCAGAAATTCAACTGAAGACCGGCGAAGCAGTTCATCTGGACTCCGAACTTCCACCTGCGGTAAAGTCATCGTAGCACCGTGCGCACGAATGGTTTTCGGACGGCGCTAATTTTCTTGATCATGAAAAAAAATCTAAAAATGCTGGCAGTGTTTGTGGCCGTCGGAACGTCCGCCCTCTCCGGCCACGCCGAGGGCCACTACCAGAGTTTCATTGTCTCCACTTACGCGACGCAGCGAACCGTTCAGTCCCTGATGAACGGCGATCTTGACCCCGCCGGGTCCTGGTCCAACCTGACGCGCAACCTCAAGGTGGACAAAATTTATCTCGAGGTGATGCGCAACCACACGCTCGTGGACGAGGCCGGCCTCGAAAAGCTCAAGAAATTCTACCAGGACCGGGGCGTGCAGGTCTGTGGCGGCCTGGCCTTTAGCGTCAGCGAAGCCAATGGCTACCAGGGCTTCGACTACGCCGATCCGGAAAACCGCGCGTTCGCAAAAAAAGCCGCGGAACTGGCCGCCCGCCATTTCGATGAAATTCTGCTCGACGATTACTTCTTCTTCGACCGCAAGACGGATTACGACATCAAGGCCAAAGGGAATCTGTCCTGGACCCAATACCGCCTGAAAACCATGCGCGAAGTCGCAGAGGACCTCATCGTCAAACCGGCCAAGGCGGTCAATCCCAGGTGCAAGGTCATCATCAAGATGGCCAACTGGTATGACCAATACGCCGGCATGGGCAACGATACCGAAAAAGTCCCACGCATCGCCGACGGCATGTTCTCGGGCACGGAATCCCGGCTTTGGATCGGACAGGAACAACACCTGCAACCCTACCTGAGTTACGACATCATGCGGTTCATGGACAACCTCAAGCCGGGTGTGGACAAAGGCGGCTGGGTGGACCAGGGCGGTGCCATCCCGATTGACCGTTATTCGGAACAACTCCTCGATACCGTCTTTGCACGCTGCCCCGAGATGTGTTGCTTCAACTACTCCGGCATGCTTCGCGTCATTTCTCCCTATGCCATCACCAACCGCGCCTGGGCCGACCAGCCCACCAGCCTCAATCTCGCTGAAGTCCGGAAAACCATCGGCTCCAATGAGGATCTAACCTTCGCCGACATCGCCGCCTACACCCTCGGCCAGGTGGACAAAGTGTTGGTCCACGTCGGCAAGCCCGTTGGGATAAAAACCTACACGCCCTATCACGCCACCGGCGAAGAGTTCCTCCACGATTACCTGGGCATGATCGGCCTGCCCATGGACATCTTCCCGCAATTCCCAACCGATGCCGATATGGTCCTTCTGACCGAGCAGGCCAAATTCGATCCCGATATCATTCAGAAAATCAAAGCCCGGCTCGAGGCGGGCAAGTCGGTTTGTGTCACCTCCGGTTTCCTGCGCGCCATGAAGGGTAAAGGCGTGGAAGACATCTGCGAACTCGAAAACACCGGTGCCACCGTGCCCGTGCGGCGATTTGCCTTTGCCGGCGGCCCGGGTGCGCCGTTCCGGGGGCGCGGCTTCGGTCAAGGTGCCGCCAGCACAAACGGCGCACCCGATCCCTTCGAAGCCTCGCGCGACCTTTTCATTCCCGAGGTCAAGTATTTCAACATCCTGACCCATGATGCGTGGGGCGACGCCCTGGGCATCTCCCCCGGCGGCACGACTTATCCCATCCTGGTCTCCAGCGATTACTCCCGGGGCAAATTCTACGTCCTGACCGTCCCCAATGATCCCGCCGACCTCTATGCTCTCCCACCCACGGTGCTCTCCGTCATTCGCGCCGCGCTGGGATCGGCCGAGCCCATTCGACTCGACACTGCCCCTGCACAGGTTGCCTTGTTCCGTTACGACAACAACACGTTTATCGTGCAGAATTACCTGCCCGCGGCGGCGGAAGTCACGGTTTCCGTGGCCGGCAAAGTGGCGCAAATTCAAAACCTGCTGACCGGCGAAGACATCACACCCGCACCGGCCGCCGGCCGCGAATTCGGTGGTTACGGTGGCGGATTCGGCGGTCGTCCAACCGGTCAATCGCCGCGCACCCGCTTCACATTTACCGTACCGCCACACTCGTACATGGCCTTCGCCACCAAATAAAGCCAGGGATTATTTTTTACGAAGTGGGAAAATTGGTGTCCGTTTTGGTGTCCATCTGAGCTCTCAATCAGGCAAGTTTTTGCTGTACTCGCAGTTAGAAGTGGTGGCTGGGGGCGGAATTGAACCGCCGACACAAGGATTTTCAGTCCTCTGCTCTACCGACTGAGCTACCCAGCCAACTGCCCGACTTCACTACGGAACCGGCCGGATATATTACCCACCGCCGAAAAGAGGCGGCAAGCAATTTCGTCATGTCCGATACTCTGCAGTTGAAGTCCTGGCACCCGCATGCTGATGGGAATTGAAGTCCAAAACGCGCGGGCCGGTCGCACCCGCCCGAATTTCTTCGCATCAGGGATTGGTGACACGTAAACGAATGAACCGTTCAGTCGCGGCCGGCACAGGCGTAGTGTCGCGTACAATCAGTTGCGTGGCGGTGTTCGTGAGCGTTACGGTGTTCGGCGGGCCGGAGACCCATCCAGCCAGCAGGTTGCTGGAAACTTCCACAATGTAAGTGATGTCAGAAGGCTGGGCGGCGCGGTTGACGGTCAGGGTCAGATAGTTCGTGCCCCCGTCGGGTTGGATGCCGCCGGAAGGCAATTGGGCGGCGGTGGCCGGGAGCGCCGGATTCAAACCGAGGGCATATTTGATCAAATTCGGTATATTGTCACCGGCCGGACTGGCGGTGTTGGCACCCGCCCCGACGTTCGATGGATTGCCGAAATGATTGTCCCGCCACACCTGCAGCGGCGTCAGGGTGGATTGGTCAAGCAAGCCCAGCACGCCGACGCCGGTCGTGGTCCCGACATAAACCCGCGCACTGGCAATGGTCGGGGTGATGAATTTGTTCCCTGAGCCAAAGCTGTCTCGGCCACCGGCAGCCTGGGTACTGTTGTAGTACTCCCGGGCGAGATTGGTGGAGGCGTAAGCATGCAAAACCGCCGGAGAGGTGTTTTCCGTGGCCCAAACGATGCCATTGGAATTGCCGTTGGCGGAAATGGCCGGGGTGGTGCCAGGGTAGGCAAACGTGATGGCCGTGTGTGAAGTGCTGTTGGTGAGCTGGGCACCTTGGAACGGAAACGCCTGAAGATAATACCCGACGGAGCCGTAATAAAGCGTGCCATTGAAGTAAGCGGGCATCGCCCAGATGCCGCCCGGCAGCACCCCATCGAGTTCCTCGTAAATGGCGATGTCGTTGGTCAGATTGAACCTGCCCATGTTTGAACGGTCCACGAGATAAAGATTGCTGTCCTTCCCGGCGCCGACGGCGAGCTGGCGGATGTGCCCCTGCCCGTCAAGCATGTCGGGCAATACGAGCGCACCGCCGGAACCGAGGTCCGTGTCGGCACCGCTCTCACTCACGGTGTTGAACATGTTGAAATAATCCGCCACGGCGAGCTGATTGCTCGTGGTCGAGAGTTTAATGAACGCGTTGCCATAATCGTTCTGGATGGGAAACCCATTCGTGGTCAGGGTGGTATCGAACGTACCGTTGCCGGCCAAAAAATAAATATTGCTGGCGGCATCCGCCGCGAGGCCGTCGCCACTCATCCAGATGGCCGCTTCGTTTCCATTCGGCGTGATGTTCAACACGCTGGTCTGGGCCAGGGTGTGTTCATCGTAGCCCATAATCCAGCCGGTATAGGGTCGGATATCACAATGCGACGCCCAGGCGGTATAAATCACCCCACCCAACAACAGCAGCCCGCAGCGTTCCTTGTATTGGGACGGGTCGAACACCACATTGGTCCCGACGCGGTCGTCGCCCGTGCCCGGATATTGGGCGGCGATGGTCACCGCCGGCAGCCGGTTGGTGCCCGTGGCCAGATCCAGCGCGTGCAACCGCTGGAAATAGATGGTTGTGCTGTTGGTCACCTGCTTGCTCATGGCGACCACAAAAATGGTGCCGTTGGGACCAAGCTGGCGGTCGATCACCGGCGTGGCGGTGATGCCGATCTCGGGAGTCACCTGGCTGCAGCCACGGTCATCCGAAGTCACCTCGTTCGTACCCAACATCGAAACGTGCCAGAAGAGATTGGTGCTGTCTGCATCGTAGGCATAAACGCCGTCATGTTCGGTGGCAATGAACACGACATTGCGCACGCCTTTAAGGGGAATGGAAACACCGGCGGCATAAAGCGGTTGGGCATCCACCAGGCCATCCGCCTTCAGGACCCACAATTTGCCGAAATGGGTGGTGTTGACGTTGGCGGGCGACAGGATTTCCTCGTTCAAGTTCTGTCCCGTGCGGCCATTATCATTATGGTAGGTCAGAACGTCGGTGGCCTGGCCCGGCACCGACGGGACGGCCGGAAAGAGAAGAAAAAAAGACGCCAATAAAAAAACATACCCCATGGCCATCGCCTGGTACGGCCGTTGCCTGTTCCTGGGTGTCTCCATGGACGGAATCTCGCCCAATTTCGACGGAGCGCAAGCAACAAATTAGAGGCGAAACCCGCCAACTCACCGCCAGTGTCCCGGTCTCCGGTACCAGCCGTACGGTCCCCTGCCCCAATAACCGCCCACCCAAACGGCATGCGGGTATGGAGGATAAGCCCAATAACCGGCCCGCCAAACCCAGCCGCCGTTCCACACCCATTCGCCGCCAATCCAGGCATAGCCCGGTCCCGGCGCAACGACCACCGTTTCCGCCGGCGGCGGCGGCGGCATTTGCGGAACAACCGTGGTGGTCTGAACGGCTGAACCATCCCCAACCAGGCTCGGTGAGTTGATCATGAAATTAATCACGTTCTCACTCACACCGGAGTTATGCAGATCGATGATGTCGGCGGTGCTCAGATGAAAGACGGTTTGGGAATTGCGAATCTGGCTGATAATAAGGTCGTCGCTCACTTTGGCGGCGGCCAGCGCTTTGATGTCCGAAAGGCTCAACGGCTGTCCCTGTTGCACGCGCACGTAGGTTTCCGGTGCCTGGGCCCGGAGTTCCGCCGCCTGTTCCTGGTCCATGGAATTGCCAATGGCGCCGCCGGTCAGCGCGCCCGCCGCCGCCCCAATCAGCGCGCCCGCGCCGCCGTTGCGGGGACCGCCGATGGCCGCGCCGGCGATGGCGCCCATCGCCCCGCCGATCAAGGCGCCGGAAGCCGTGTTGTTCGGTTGCCCGTTCGGATACTGGCAACCCGTCAACAGCACCGCCGAGACTGCCGCTGCCAAAGTCAAAACTTTCAATTTAATTTTCATATTAAGCTGATTTAACCGTTTTAACCGTCCGGTTACTTAGACCGTTAATCATGGCCCGCATTCAAGAAATTTCAATCGTAAAAATGATCCCCGCTAGGCCCGCGGGTGGGCGGCATCGTAGGCTTTTTTCAGGCGCTCGGTCGTCACGTGCGTGTAAACCTGCGTCGTGACCAGATGGGCGTGGCCGAGCAATTCCTGCACGCTTCGCAAATCCGCGCCGGCATCCAGCAGGTGGGTGGCATAACTATGCCGCAATTTGTGCGGCGTCAGGGCCGGGTCCAGGCCGGCGATGACCAGGTACTGTTTCAAGCGGCGGGACAATTGCAGCGGATTAAGCGGCGCGGCTTTTTTGGTCTCCGCAAAGAAAACCGGCAACGGGCCGGCCGGCGGCTGTTTCAACACCCCCCAGTAATTTTGTATCGCCTTCCAGGCCGGTTCGCCAATCGGCACGAGCCGTTCCTTTTTGCCCTTGCCGCGCACGCGGACGAGCCGTTCGCTCCAATCAATATCCTCCGCCCGCAGGCCGCACAGTTCGCTGATGCGCAAGCCGCAGGAGTAAATGGTCTCCAATACCGCCACGTCGCGCAGGCACACGGCGGTGGAAATGGGGCGGCCCGGGCCTTTTCGATGCTCCCGGCTCGCCAGCAGTTTCACCGGCGCGTCCAGCAAATCAACCATCTGCTGGCGCGTGAGATATTTTGGCAGCCGCCGTTCCCGCCTGGGCAGCGCCAGATTTTTTATCGGCAGGATTTCCAACACCCCCTGGCGCATGAGGAATTTGTAGAATGTCCGCAACGCGGAAAAACGCAGTTGCGTCGCCGCGCGGCTCAATTGGTGCCGTCCCAGATATCGCAAATAATTACGGAAATCGTCGCGCTGCAATTTTTCCCAGGCGGGGGCTGATTGGCGCTCGTCCAGATGCCAGCGCGCAAATTCCATCAAGGCCTGCCGATAATTCCGTTGGGTGTAAACCGACGCGCCCCGGTCCGTCGCCAGGTGCGTGAGGAATTTGCGCACCCATGGGTCGCGGATTTCCGCCGGCCGGGAAGCACCGTCGTCCCGCCGGCGCGGTTCAGGAGAAGAATCGTTCATGTCAACTGGCCGCCGGACGGCAACGTTCCCGGGGTTACTCCCCTTCGCGCGGCGGGAATTCAAACGTGACCTTGCCCTTGTCGTCCATCACCAGATACGCCGGAAACGGCCGGCCGGCCTTGGAAATAAACTGGTTGAGCAGGTCGGTCTTGCGCGCACCCAGCAGCTTCTGCAACTGCGGCACTTCAATCGGCTGCTGCAAAATTGTTTTGCCGACCTTGAATTTGCACGGCCGCTTGTCCGCCTGCGATTTTTCGCAGACGTAAGCGGCGTCGGTTTCAAATACATTACCGTCACACCGCGGACACCTGCCCAGTGGCGATTTCCCGGTGAAATCAATCTTCGGCGCCGCTTCCTTCGGTTTCCGGTCGGCACCGCCCTTGCCCCGGGGTTCGCGCGGTGGAAATTCAAATCCCACCTTGCCATCCGGTCCGGCCGCCAAAAAGGCCTTGAAGGCGCGGCCGGTCCGTTTGGAGATGAATTTCGTCAGCAAATCGGTTTTGCCGGTGGTCAGCAGCTTCTTCATCTGCTCCGGCGCAATTTCCTGCTGCAAAATAATCTTGCCGGAACGGAAATCGCACGTCTTGCCCGCGCCCGTCGCTTTCTCACACAGATAGTTCATCCCAGCGTCGAAAACCTGCGCGCCGCACTTGGGACATTTGCCCAACGGTTCCTTGCCGGTAAAATCCACCGCCGGCGCCGCCTCGCCGTTGGCGTTTTGGTCGTTGCCGAAATCAAATTCCACCTTGAACTCGCCGTTCATTTTCAACACGGCGGCAAAAGGCCTGCCCATCTTGCTGCGGAAGCCCTGCAGGGGAC
>Ga0070731_10001939_pt1 | contig 20506 bp, 13 predicted proteins | sample Coa_R1_2_FD_66448 | JGI IMG/M metagenome (GOLD analysis project Ga0070731, IMG submission 66448) | Surface soil microbial communities from Centralia Pennsylvania, which are recovering from an underground coalmine fire - Coalmine... | ecosystem: Environmental > Terrestrial > Soil > Unclassified ... | reverse complement strand
CGTCGTACGCAGCGGCGAAAGGCGCCGTGGCGCAACTCACCAAGGCGCTGGCGAATGAATGGGCATCGAGGGGCGTCAACGTGAACGGGATCGCCCCCGGATATATGGAAACGGACGCAACGGCCCCGCTGCGGAACGATCCCAATCGCAGCCGGCAGATTCTGGAGCGAATTCCGGCAGGCCGTTGGGGCGTCGCCAGCGATCTCGCGGGCGCGGTAATCTTCCTGGCGTCGGAAGCCAGCGATTACGTGCACGGGCACCTGCTGGTCGTCGATGGCGGATGGCTCGCGAGGTAATCTCCGAGGCCCGCACCCACCGTTAGTGCCAGTACTCCGCTCTCTGGGCTCTCGCTACAAACGCTTTCGCGTTGTTGACGTTCGCCATCGCCGCCGCGCGCCAACCTGCGGCCATGCGATTGTCCTCTTCAAACGAAAGATTGCCTTGCGCTGAATTCAGCAACTCCATCGCTCTGCGAAAACGGTCGCCCCAGCCCATCCGAGCTTCGATCGGCGGATGATCGTCGGGATTTTTCCCGTCGTCAATGGCCGCCCGCCGGGCTTCGCCGATCGCCCGGTCGATTTCCTCGACGGCGGCTCGCTGGTCGCGCATCACGTCGCGCCAGTCAGGCCGATAAAGAAGCGCCCGCGCGTAACGCAGATCGGCAATCGCCTGCAAATAGCGCGGGTGAGCGGCCGGACGCGCCATCGTCATCTCTTCATCACGAAGCTTGTCGTACCCGCCCTTCCTCACAACCGCCATGGCGTCGTCGATCATCGCAAACGCCCGATTGCGCCATTCCGCCGCCCTCGGATTATCCTCTTCGCTCGCAATATCGTGCCGGGCGCTATCGAGCAGACGCAGAATCTCGCGGAAACGCCCGCCGCGGCCTAAATGGGTGTCTACCGGCGGATTGTCCTCCGGATCCCGCCGGTCAAACATGGCCGCGGCATCCACTTCGCGAATCGCTCGCTCCACCAGGCCCGAAGCCTGCTGCATGTCGCGCATCACATTCGGCGCGTCCGGCATCCGCATCAGCATGATCGCGCGGCGAAGATCGCTGCGGGCGCGAAGATACATCGGATGGCGGCGCTGAGCCTGGAGCGCCGCCGCCGCAAGCAGGACCATGGACAACATCAGAACAATCGAGGTCTTTCGGTAGATTCGAGTCATCATCGTTAATCCACCGGCGTTAATCCATCGGCGCGCACGGCATGCAACCTTAGGTGTGCTTCGCCCGGTAAATATTCCGGCTGGTTCGATTTTGTTCGCGGTTGATCTGCGCATGTTGCTGCGCCGTCAGCTTGCCGCCATTGGCCGTCCGATCAGCGTGAATCTGCTGGTTGATCCCCTGTTCGTGATTCTCCAGCCGCGCCGTTTGACCGGCCCGCAAGCTGCCATTGCGAACTCCATTGGCGATCCGGTCCTGCTGATTTTCCCGGCGCTGGCCGACTTCGTTGTTGCCGTAATGAGCCACGTTGGCATTGTGCTTGTCGGCGTAAATGCGATTGCTGATCCGGTTCTGCTGCGCGTTCACCTGCGCGCGCTCTCCCGTCGTCAGCTTCCCGCCGTTTGCCTGGCGATCGTCGTGGATTTCACGATTCAGATTGGCTTCCCTGCTCTCGACCGATTTCGTCTCACCGGCTGTCATTTGCCCGGAATCGATCCCGTTGGCGATCCGGTCCTGTTGAATTTCACGGCGCTGATTGACCGTCGGCGGATTCGTTGCTTGAGCGAATGCAACGGCGGTTAACACGAAAGCGGTTGCGACCACGCGATTCGATTTCATAACATTTCCTCCTGATTTTTCTCAGCGCCGGCCCTCCGGCTGCTTTCACTAGATCGAACCGCAAATCTGGAGGAAAGTTTTCACGCAACGCGTTAAAGTCGCTACATCTGAACGGGATTTAACGTCTTCCGCGATGCAGAGACTGTGGCGTTTACCGGGTAAATTCTACGCGAGCACGCCGCGCGCCGGCCCGGTGCTGTCGGCGAAGCGCTCCTGCGGGGCGCCAAACGCATCCAGCATCGCGACATACAGATTCGAGAGCGGGCTGTGCTCCGCATATACAATGTGCTGCCCGGTGGCGATTCGTCCGCCGCCGCGCCCGCCGAGAATAATCGGAAGGTTTACGGGACTGTGCATGTTGCCGTCGCGCAAGCCAGAGCCGAACAGCACCATGGAATTGTCCAGCAGGGTGCTGTCGCCTTCTTTGATGCTCTTCAGTTTGCCGAGCAGATACGCGTATTGCGCCACGTGCCAGCGATTGATCAGCTCATACTGTTTGAGCTGCTCTTCCCGGTTCTGATGGTGGGAGATGGAGTGATGGCCCCCGCTGACGCCGTCCACGAATGAGAAATCCTGATTGCTCACTTCGTTGTTGAACATGAAGGTACACACGCGCGTCGTGTCGGTTTGAAACGCGAGCGCGATCATATCCATCATCAAGCGCACATGCTCCGGAAATAGCGGGGGAGTCTCGGGCGGCTCGGCCTTGGGGTCGAGCGGAACGCGCGCCTTCCACGTCGTCGCCGTCTTCGGCCGGCTGGTCCGCTCCAGCCGCTCTTCGAGCGACCTCACGACGGTCAGATACTCGTCGACGCGCTGCCGGTCGGCCGTTCCCAGCTTCTTTTGCAGATTCTTGGCGTCATCCATCACGCGATCGAGGAGCAGAACGTCCATCTTCGCGGCATCTGTCTGCGGACGGCCGGCGCGAAACAGGCGCTCAAATACCAGCCGCGGATCGATCTCTCGCGCCAGCGGGACAGTGGGAGCGCTCCACGCAATGTGGGACCCGTACAATCGGGTGTAGCCGTTGTTCGTGTCGACACCGGTGCTATCCGGCGCAACACCGAGTTCGAGCGATGGCAGCGGCGTCAGTTCGCGGACCTTTTGCGCGGCGATCTGGTCCATCGAAATCCCATTGCAGCTAATGTCCAGGCCCTGCGTCTTGGTCACCCGGGTCGAAGTGAGGAATCCCGCACAGCGGGGAAGGTGAACGGAGCCGTCCTTCACGGCCTCATTCCAATGATTCGTGGGAACGATGATGCTGTCTTTAAGATCCGCCAGCGGCTGCAGCGTGGGCGATAGCGTGAAATCGCGGCCCTCGCCTTTGGGAGTCCACAAGTCCTCGCGCACGCCGTTGGGCATGTAGAGCGCAGCCAGGCGGACTGGGGGCTTTGAAACAGCCGCTGCGGCGCGCAAGGGCATCATTGCTTCCAGCCATGGCAGTCCTAACGAGGCGCCGACTCCGCGAAGCACCGTTCTCCGTGAAAGTTTCCCTGACAGCTTCAATGACCACCTCCCTGACTTGCAGACTCCACTGGCAAATTCGAGCCGGCCTGATACCGGAACGGCGTGCTCAACACGATTTCCATCACGAGCGTCTGCGCCTTGTAATCGTTTTCTTTGAGGCGAGAAACGATCTGGTCGACCGTGCAGGAATCCTCCAGCCGCAATCCGCGGCCGAGCGCATAGCCGAGAAGCTTGCTGGCCACGTTGCGGATGAAAACATCCTTGCGGCTCAGGAGCATCGCCTTCAACTCGTCGGGACCATCGAATTTCGTTCCGTCGGGAAGTTCGCCCTTCGTATCGACGGGCGCGCCCGCATCTTTGGTGCGCCAACGACCCAGCACGTCGTAATTTTCGAGGCTGAATCCAAGCGGGTCGATGCTCGCATGACACGTCGCGCAGGCTGGATCGCGCCTGTGCTGCTCCAGCCGCTCGCGCATCGTCTTGGCCATTGCCCCTTCGTGCGCCTCTTCGAGCGCCGGGACGCTGGCCGGAGGCGCCGGGGGCGGCGTGCCCAACAAAGCCTCCAAAACCCATTTGCCGCGCAACACCGGGCTGGTGCGGTTCGGATAGGACGTCACGGTAAGCACCGCCGCCATGCCCAGCAGTCCACCGCGATGGCTGTCATCCGGGAGCATCACGTGCGACAACTGCGCTCCGACGGCCGACGCGCGCGCCTGCGTTTTCACATTCAGTTGATACAGGCTTTGCAGCGGCTTGTTCAGCATCGCGAACTTCGAATCCACCAGATTCAGCAGTGACAGGTTCTGGATCAGCAATTCCTTGAAGAAGATCACCGGCTCCAGGCGAATCGCCGGGTTCATCTCCACGTCGTAATATTGCGGGAACAACTTCGGATCGGGCTTGATGTCCCGGCCTAGTTCGCGGGTTTCAAGCCACTGCTCGATGAACTGCTGCGCCATCGCGTCCAGCTTGTTTTCTTTGGTGATCCGGACGTTGTCATCCAAGCCCCGAACGTCCGATTCGAGCATGCGCAGAACTTGCTTCTTCAGGACTTCGGGATCGTTCAGCTTCCCCTTGGCCGCCAGATCGAAAAGCTCCTGATCCGGCATGCTGTTCCACAGGAAGTAAGAGAGCCGGGATGCCAGTTCGTAGTCGCCGACCAGCCGAGGTTTGGAATCGGGATTCGGTTCTTCTATACGAAAAAGAAACTGCGGCGAGATCATAACGGCTTGAAGCACAAGAAGCATCGATTCATCGAAGGTTTCTCCGCGCTTCTGCGCCGCCCGAAACAGCCCCAGGTAATTGTCTACTTCGCCCGTGTTCGTTGGCCGCCGGAAAACCCGCGGCAGAAATCCCGAGAGGATCTTTCGAGCCGCTTGCTCCGGAGTGAGATCCGCACCGGGCTTGGCGATCATCACGGCCTGCCTGGCGTCGGGGTTCTTCATCGCGATGTTCAACGCCTGCTTGCCCGCCTCCAGGTATTTCTCAGCCAGAAGCGGAGACAAGAAGAGAGTCTCAGCGGCATTATCAAATCCTTCGCCGCCCGCGCCATCTTCCGGTAAGTCGCGACCCGCGTCGAACGGGACATTAAACAGGTGACGGATCGTGGTCGAATATTGGCTCCGGTTTAACCGGCGAATCGGCGCAGGACCGGGCGTGGGACCGGCTGCGCAAATCGAACTTTGCAAACTCGTCTGAATAAAACTCGCGAGATGCTCCCGCTGGTCGGCCGGCGGCGCCGGCATTCCCTTCGGAGGCATGGATCCGTCATGAACACGCTGGTAAACGCGAGCCCAGAGCTGAGGCGATCTCGAAATGGCGTCGTCGCCAACCGTGAATTGGGTGACATCAAGATGACCGGCGGCGGCCTTGCCCTGATGGCACGATTGGCAGTAGGTCTTGAGGACGCCACGGGCGTCGTTTAAAGAATCGATCGCCTGAGCTGAAACCAGCTGCATCGACGCGAAAACCCCAAAAGCCCAAGCTATTTTTTTCAAGCCACCAAGCGTTTCCGACTTTTTCATCGATCCCATCGCTCTTTCGACACACTGCACCCTTGCCGCGACAAAGTGCGCTGCGTTGAATATACATCCGCTTGAAACCATTGTCAATAAAGCAGTTGGGGTTGCATAACGTTCTCGAAATCGACACCTGCCGATCGGCGGTTGCCGGGTAGGAATGCCGGTCGTATACTAGGCGAGCGGCGCGAGCCGCACCCGTGAGCCATACCACGTAGGCCATACCACGTAGGAGGGAAACATGACTAGAAGAACCTGGCTGGCATTGACCGGCCTCGGAGTAGCCCCCCGTTGGGCGCGAAGCCAGTACGTGCTTCCGCCTCAAGCCCCGCCCAGCGAGCGTTTCCCGCCGAGCCGTGAACAATCCGAGGAAATCACACGCAAGATGGCGCAGTTGCAGGACACCCTCGCCAAGCTGAGCCAAAAGGGCGTTTCCGACGAGCGCCTGGTTGAGGTCGAAGTCTTCCATAAGGCCGCGCAGTGGATCGGTCGTTACAACGAGTACTTCACCAAGGATTCGGTGGCACAGACCATCGCGCTTCTGGACACGGGGCTCGCCCGGGCGCACGAACTCGAAGCAGGAAAATCGCCCTGGACAACGGCGACGGGACCGGTGATTCGCGCTTACCGTTCCCGCGTGGACGCCAGCGCGCAACCCTACATCGCGTACGTTCCGGCCTCTTACGATCGAAGCCGGCCCGTGCGCATGGACGTATTCCTCCACGGAACCAACCGCGGCATGGTCGAGGTGCAGTTTATGTCGCACACCGCGATCACTTACGGCGGCGTCAAGGTCGCGCCGGCGGATTATGTCCAGCTTGAAGTGCTCGGCCGAACCAACAACGCCTATCGCTGGGCGGGCGAAGCCGACGTTCTCGAATCCATCGAATCGGCCAAGAAAAATTACGCGATCGATGACAATCGTGTCACTCTACGCGGCTTTTCGATGGGCGGTTCCGGGACCTGGCACCTTGGTCTGCAACACCCCGATCACTGGGCGGCCATCGAGCCCGGCGCTGGATTCAACGACACGATCCGGTACGGCCGCATGCCCAACCTGCCGCCGCATGAACTAAAGACGCTGCACATCTACGATTCCCGAGATTACGCGCTCAACATATTCCAGCTCCCGACCGCCGCCTACACGGGCGAAGACGACGCCCAGAAGCAGAATCTGGAAAATGTCCGGCAGGAGCTGGAGAAGAGCGGCTTTACTTTCCAGGCTGAGGGCTTGAATCTGACGACCAACGACCTGCCCCTGACGATTCTGGTTGGGCCGAAAACCGGGCATCGCTGGGAGCCGGAGTCCAAGAAACGCACCGATGCTTTTGTCGACGCAGCGGCGAAGAAGGGCCGCACCGAGCCGGATCATATACGTTTCGTGACCTATACAACGCGTTACAACCGCTGTTTCTGGGTCACGGTGGATGGGCTCGATCAACATTACGTCCGCGCGGAAGTGGACGCGCGCCGGTCCCAAGCCGATTCGACGATCCAGGTGAAGACGACCAACGTGTCGGCGCTGATTCTGAAGAATTCTGGCGCGAGGAAGATTTCGATCGACAGCCAGAATTTCAACGCCGACGGCCACGGCGAGCTGCAATTTCAGAAACACGCGGGGGTCTGGAAAGAGGGCGACGACAAATCGCTGCGGAAACGCCACGGGCTGCAAGGTCCCATTGATGACGCTTTCATGGATTCGTTCCTGTGCGTCCGCCCCACTGGCCAGGCCGTGCATGATCTGGCCGGCCGCTACGCCCAGGAGACTCTGGACTCATTCCTGGACGACTATTCCAAATATTTCCGCGGACAGGTCCGCGTGAAGGACGACACCGCCATTACCGCCGGCGATATCGCGGCGCATCACCTGGTCGTGTTTGGCGATCCGAAAAGCAACCAGCTGCTGGCGCGCGCTCTCGACAAGCTGCCGGTACGTTGGGACGCCGCGCAACTCTCGCTGGGTTCGAAAACTTTCGATCCGGCCCGCCACACGATTGCGATGGTCTATCCTAATCCCCTCGATCCGCGCCGTTACATCGTGGTGAATAGCGGGCACTCATTCCGTCGAGCGGAGATGGCCGCGACCAACGCGAGCCTGTTCCCGCGCTTCGGCGACTACGCGGTCCTCGGCTTGCGGCAGCCGATCGGCTCTCCCGTCGAAAGCGAAATCATGACCGCCGGCTTTTTCGACGAAGAGTGGAAGCTGCACGCGTAGGTTCGACCACGAGGGTCAACACCCGCTTACTTCGTGCGCGGCTCGGCGTCGACGGTTGATGACAGAGCATTGGCAAAGGGCCGCGCGCGGTAGCAAGCACGTCCCCGATTATTTCGGTTCGGCGACGTTTGGCTTCACGTATACCTTGCGCAGCGATTGTTTGTACTCGTCGAACTGTGTCTTGATTCCGTCGAACTCCTGTTTCACCTTGGCGCGGTAATCTGCCCGAGTCAGAAAGTCGTATAGGAGCGCCGCCATCGCCTGCGCGTCCACGCGAAAGCCCTGATGCCCGACCTCGGTCAGCGCATCCGCTTCCATTTCGTACGTATGATTCGGAGCGTTTGACGACGCGGCGCTGAATCCGATGCCCGGAAGCATGCTGGAAACGCTGCCGGTCTCTTCATAACCCTGCGGTTTGCCCGGCGCGTCATTGATCTTCGTCGCGCCGTATTTCTTCATATATGCAAATGCCACTTCCGCCAAAGAGGAAACGGAGATCCCATCCCGATCCTTGCCGTAGTTCTCGATCTTCACTTTCGTCCCAGTCGCAAGCGCCGCCGCGCGGGCCGCGTTGTCGACGAATTCCTTCACCTGCTCGAGATAAACTTCATCCGGATAGCGAATGTAAAAGTCCGCGACTGCCCGGTCCGGCACAACATTCGGAGCTGCCCCGCCTTCCGTGATCACTCCCTGAATCCGGGCTTCCGGCCGGATGCTCGAGCGTACCGCGTCGATATTGTTGAACAGGTGAATGACAGCCTCTAGCGCGTTGCGCCCGGCCCACGGCGTCATCTGATGCGAAGGCGCGCCGCTGAAAATATACTTCACTCCGTCGATATTCAGACAGCACGTCCCGAACCCCGGCGCCGGACGCGAGGTCGCGCTGGTCGAGTGGCTGCGCATCAGCACATCCATTCCGTTGAACACACCGGCTTCGTACATGTCGGTCTTGGCGTTGGGAGGCATCATTTCCTCGCCCGGTGCTCCGAAAATCGTGATGCTGCCGGGCGCACGAGTGCGCTCCAAGACTTCCGCGATCGCCACCGCGGCCGCAATTCCAACCGGTCCCTGCGCGCTATGTTGATCGCCGTGGAATGCCCGCGATGTTCCGCGGAGGGCGTCATATTCAATGATCACGCCCAGGTTCGGCGCGCCGTGGTTTCCCTTGTAGCGGGCGACGAACGCGGTCTTCAGATTCGCCACGCCCATGGTTACCTCGAACCCGTGCTGCTTCAGATAACCGGTCAGCTTCTGAATGGACTTGTACTCCACGAATCCGACTTCCGGATTTCGCGTGATATCGTCCGCAAGCGCGAGGAGTTCTTTGTCCATCAGTTCCTTGGCTCGCGCGGCCACCTGGTCCCGATCCGGATTATTCGCCAACAGCCGCTCAACCAGCGTCGGGGCGTCGATGGTTCTCTCCAGCTCGGACATGGTGCGAAGCACGTCGCGCGCGGCGTCCCGCTCGGTGGGAGTTTCCTGGGCGAAAGCGCCGGCCGCGAGGACCGCAAATAAGGCAAATTTCATAACGGCTTATTATAGAATGCGCCGATATGATGTCTAGGCATCAACTTCTCGCAGTAGTATGATGATCTTATGCGTACGACTTTGACTCTCGAACCGGACGTCGCTCTGAAGTTGAAGAAGAGGATGGCCGAACAAAAGCTGACGCTCAAGGATGCCATAAATCAGGCCTTGCGAATCGGGCTGGAGACGCCGGAATCCAAGCGGAAGAAGCCGTTCAAAGTTGAACCATTTGCTCTCGGAGTTCTTCCGGGTATCGACCCGGACAAGATGAATCAACTGCTAGACCAATTGGAGGTCGAGCACTACATCCAAAAATTTGGCCGATGATCGTTCCCGACGTAAATATCTTATTGCACGCCTACAACGCGGATTCAAAGGTCCACAGTCCCGCGAAGGAGTGGTGGGAGGAAACTGTGGCGGGCCCGCGTCCCGTAGGACTGCCATGGGCTTCGATATTGGGGTTCATCCGCTTGATCACGCGTCGCGGAGTTTTCCCAAATCCAATACCGCCAGTCGAGGCGGCGCGCCGCGTTCGCACCTGGCTAGCGCTCCCCGCCGTCCAGATCATTACGCCGGGCGAATCGCACGCCGAGATTTTGTTTGGCTTGCTCGAACATCTCGGCACTGCGGGCGACTTGACCACCGACGCGCACCTGGCTGCCCTTGCGATCGAGTATCAGGCCGAACTCGCGTCCACGGACGTCGACTTTGCCCGATTCCCCAAACTCCGTTGGTTCAACCCGCTGCGCTTGCGTTAGTGCCGGTCTTGCTCGCCTGAACCGCCGGCTTCCCCGACCGCGATGGAAATGTCAGAAGGCGAGGAAGCTGTAGGTCGCCGCCCCGTCCATACCGGTTGAGAACCGCGGCGGTCATCTGGAGAAGCACCGCCACGGGTATCCAGACTTGCCAGTGAGAAAACAGGCCGGTAATACCGAACTCGCCCGCCATCCCCATGTCGGATGCGAGCCTCCAGAATCCCAGCACGTAGGCCATTAAAGCCAAAGGAATCAACAGCGCGCCCATCCCGGACGCGACGTGGCGATTCGTCCCACGCTTACGTTGAATCGGACGGCCGGACTGAAGCCTGATCCGGAGGATCATAGTACTGTATCGTCTAGTTTACCAGGAAACAGCACCCGGAAATTCGGCTCAACGGGCGCAGCGAAAGGCTTCCTGAAGCTGCCTCAAGGCGACATCCGTGTCGCGGAGGGCGTCCGCGCGATGGCCGCAGAAATCGTGAGCGGCTTTTTCCAACTCGACTCGCGCGTCGCGAAGTTCGTTTACGGCGGCCTGGATGTGCGGATGAGCCGGAGGAGGCGGAGCCGTATTGGCATAACGTGGAGTCGCGATCGTGCCAATCGCCAGCAGCAGAACCCAGGGGCCGAATCGCAGGAAAGTCTTCTTGGTGAGCATGTGGATGATCTCCTTGTTCTTTTTGGGCCGAATTCGTTACGGCTCTCCGAGATTATAACGGCAGGGACAGGTATAGTATATGGACCCTGGAAGGGGCTGGTGCACCTTGGGGAACCGATCCGAAATGAGAAATGAAATGGTCCGCGGATTCGGGCATCTAAGCAGTGTGGCGGCGCTGTACGGCGGCCCAGTGTGGCGGCGTTCAGGCGGGCCGACAGCCCTGGTTCAGGAATGATAGAGTATAAGGCCAAGTGGAGGAGTCAGTAGGAATGCGGCTCTTTTGGGTGTGCTCCATAGTAGGCGTAGCGGGTTTTGGCGTTAGCGGACAGGATCTAGGCGGGGTAGCCTGGCAGCTTGAATCCAGCGGAGAAGCGGGTCAGGCGCGCGACCGTTTGCAGAAGGCGGTCGAGGCCTCTCCCAGCGACGCGGCGGCCTTGCGCGCGTACGCCGAGTTTCTGGACCGGCACCGGAATCCAGCGGCCAGAGACGTTTACGCCCGATTGAACGAAGCCTTGAAACGCGCTGGCGCGCCACAAGCGCAAATCGCCGCCGTCGCCCGCCGCGAGGCGATTTTGGATTTGATCGCCGGCGATCAAACCTCAGCCGCCCGCCACATCGAAGAATATCGTGCCGCCGGCGGCGCCGGTCTGACGCTGCAAGCTCCGGCCGCGCCGGGCTCCGTAAAGCAGTCTTTCGTAGAGATCCCCGGACCACTCCGATCGTTTGCCCGGATGGCGGCATTGTCCCCGGACTTGAAACCGGACGACCTGCTGAGCGCCCTGGCGCGCAACGTGGTTACCAATGGATATCAGGCCGCCAATTCCAATGAGGCCCTGGAGCAGACCGAATATTTGAAGCTGGTGGTGCGCTACCTTTCCCAAGCGCGCGAACTTGAGCGTCTGGGCGGCGAAAAGAAGATGCTCAGCATCGAAACCTGTGAGTCCACCCAAACCGGCGATCTGTTGCGTGTCCTGGGTTACCGGATGCGCGGGGGCTGCGGATCCGACGTGGTGTTGGAGACCGTGAATGCATCCCGCGCGTTTTTGACGATCGATTCCGGCTTTCCGCTGGCGGAGCTCGAACAGGCTTTGCGCACTAACCGCCCGTTCGCGCTCGACTATCATCCGGCGCGCGTCCCGGTGCTTTACCAGGCCGAGTATTGGCAGTCCGCCAAGGATAAGACCACCGGCGAGTTCATCGATTACTTCATTTCTGACCCGTCCCTGTGCCGGTTGTATTTGGGGTTGTCGAAGCTGGATCCCGATACTGCCGCGCTATTGCGGCAGGACATTCCGGCGTCGCGCCTGAAAATCTATGCCCACGTCCTCGATTTCTTTGGCGGCATGTTCGAGATCCGCGGGGGGAAAGCGGTGGTTCCCGGGGGGCCGCGAACTGAGAAAGCCTGGGCCGACGTTGCGGGAGTCTCACCGGAAAAAGGCACCGCGTTTCTTGAAAGACTTCTGGCCCGCGACGACGGCTGGCTGGCCAGCTATTTCGACGCGCTGGCCCGTATCAACGGTCCCGTAAAGGATTACCTGACGGAAGCGGACCGGCTGAAGCGCTTTTATACAGCGGTTCGAGGACGAGTCACCAGTCCCGGCCCCGCCCGTCCCGTGTTCCGATCCAACACCGACATGGTGCTGCTCACCACGCGCCTGCGACTGGATCCCAACGGAAAGCCGCATCTCCCCGGCGGCATCGAAGTCTGGAAGAATCTGTTTACGAATCATCCGGCCGGAAAGTACGACGCCAAGCTCACGCGCGCGGCGCCGGCTTGGAAAGATCCCGACGACGTCCTCGAAGCCTTGTTCGGCTTGAGCCGCAAGGCCGTGGAAAACGAGCCGCTGAAGATTTTCATGGCGCTCAGCGACGTGGAACGCGGCAGGACGAAGCCGCTCGAATCCACTACGGTGGACCGGCTGGCGCGCGAATACCGGACTCTCAACGCTCAATACCCGTTATTCGCCGAAGCGCCGACGATGACCGACAAGACTGTGATGCAGTTCCTCGACACGGTAAAGGCCGTCAGCCAGATCCACGATCCGGGCATACGCTCCGATGCGGCCGGTACCATGCAAGCGTTGTGCGGTTTGTGGCAGCTTTTTGTCCGCCAGGGGAGCATCGCGGGTGCCGACGCGGACGCGGCTCTCGCGGGCCTGCTGACGCCCTTTGAGAAAATCCAGAACGACCGTGACATCTTCGACGGGGGCCGTTCCGGAATCCGGCTGCTGCTGAAAGCGACGCATTCGCCTGACAAGGTATCGGCGCAGGACCGGATGATGGACCTTCTCGCGGGAACCGCGGCCGACGATACGTCCGACACTCACCAGCAACTGGTGGAGGACATGATCCGCATCTTCGAGGCGCAGAAGCTGGTCTCGTTGACGACACTGTTCGATCTGGCCGACAACCTGGAGAGTGTCACGCGCGGCGAGAAGCTCAACACGGCGCTCGCGGGCAAGCTGGCATCCCGTATTTCGGAGATCCAACTGCCGCGCAACTCCCTGACCACGACGGAGAAAAATTCGCTTTCGTTCGGCTATTGGACCGACAAGCATATTGAGGCGCAGCGCAAGCTCAACCTGCGCGCGGCGATCGAAAAATCCGCCTCCGACGCGCAGAAGCTCAAGGATCTCCGTGGAAACCTCGCACCGTTCCTGCGCGACACGCTGGTTGGCTTCAACTACATCCACTACGCGCCGCCCGGAGCGCAGGTGCTGCACACCAATCCGCTGTTTATCCGCAGCCACGATTTTATCGGCATCCAGAACGCGAATCAGACCTGGAAGCATACCGAGGTGTTCGGCACCGGCTGGCCCGCCAACGCCGGCGGACGGCTGGTGGGATCGTTGGCCTCACTGCCATACGCCCTGGCGGAAGCGGAGCAAAACTTCCTGATTCCGTCGCGGGAACAGGCTCTCATCTGGGGCGACCTGGTTCCGCAGATGATTCTGTCCGCGGTGATTCCACGCTGGTGGAACGTTACTCCCATGCAACTTCACTGGGTGGGGATGCACATGTCGTACGCGGAAACGTTGCTTGCCGAGAGCGCTCTTGACGCAGCCCGCCGCCAGGAAGTGCTGGCGGTACTCGACCACTACGCGCCGCCTGTACGCCTGAAGAAACTTGAAACGCTGCTCACCGCTGGAGATGTGCAGTCCGCGGAGGAAAACATTGTTCCTTCGGAGATGTATCTGCTGGCGCGCGATTTGTCGGCGAAGGACCAGACTTCGCCCCTCGCCTCCGATATCCGTAAATTTGCCGCGCAAGCTCCGGAGGGTCTCAGTGAACTAGCGATTTCGCATGCCTTCGGGACACCCAAGCCGACCCTGGCGAATTCCTATCAGCCCGAGCTGCTGAACCTGCGGACCTTCCCGACGTTGATGGGATATTCAAGCCGCATCCTTGCGGAAAGCTGGGAATCGAATCTTCTCTATTACGCTGCGCTCGCCGACGAGACTCATGTCCGTCCCGCCGAGCTAAACGTCCTCATTCCGGCTTGGACGGAGCAGACCGTGCAGCAGATTTTTGCCACGCATCTCGAGGATTGGCCGGCACTGCTGCGATCGCTACGGCTGGTCGGGGACGACGTGCGGCAAAAGGCGCGGAAGCAAATGACCGCCGCCGACAATTAAAGAGGATCGTGACAGAGGATAACTGAAATCGGGGGAAAATCGCTTGATTCGCAGATCGGTTCTTGTACTCTTCATCGTCGCCTTGGGTTTGGCGCAGGACCGGCCCACTTTCCGGGTGAAAGTGGACCTGGTGGTCCTGAGCTTTCAGATCACCGATAACAAAGGCCATTATATAAACGGCCTGAAACCGAAGGATTTTCGAATTCTAGAGGACGGCATTCCGCAAAAGCTCGCGACCTTTGGAGAAGGCAGCAAGCCGCCCCTTCAGGTCGCGGAAGATGGCAGCCTGCGTGCCGCGCCAGCTTCGGAAGCCGCCAAGATCGAGACCCGTCCGGGCACCGGGGACGCGTTCGTGGGCACCAACGTTTTCGTCCTGTTCGATACCAGTAACTATATGTACCGCGGCTTTGTTTACGCCTCCGATGCCATCGCCGATTTCATCCGCGGACTGGATCGGGCCGACTCGGTCGCGGTGTATACGTACAGCCGAAATCTCAAGCGCACCGCGCCGCTGAGCCGCGAACGAAACGAAGCGATTTTCGGATTGCGCAAAGCCGTGGCTGGCGACGATTCCGCGCTCTACAACAGTCTGCTCCTGACGTTGCGCGACGCCGCGAAAATATCGGGCCGCAAAGTGGTGATCGTCTTCTCCAACGGTCCCGATAATGCGAGCATGGTGGCGCCGTCCGATGTTCAGGCGGTTGCGGAGGACGAAGGCATTCCGATCTACGTAATCTCCACCAACGAAGTAAACAAGGATCCCATTTCGTCGACCGTTTTTAAGCGGATTTCAACTCGCACGGGCGGGAAGTCTTATTTCGCCAAAACCTGGCAGAAACAGGTAGAAGCCTTCGAGAGCATACGCGAGGATTTGGGGAACTCCTACACGGTGACCTATTACCCGCAGACCAATCCCAACGAAGGTTTTCGCAAGATTACCGTCGAACTGCTCGCGGATACGGCGAAGAAATATCGAGTCCAGTGCCGCCCTGGCTATCGTCCGCGGGGCGGCTTCTAAGATCCAGACAAGTTAGAGCGGGCGGGCGTGGCCGATTTGCGATCCGATCCGCCGCTTCATCGCGACCCACTCGGCGGGTATGTGAATACCACGCTTCGTAATCCTGATGCGCCGCGCGCCAGCCTGCACGCCGAGCAGGAACATGAGGACCATACCAGCTAACACGACTGTTACGGAGATCCAGGAGATCGCCGGAACGTATAACAGGAATGACCCGATGCTTCCCAGGATCAATACTCCCAGGAAGAAAGCGGTGAGGATGGTGACTTGGCGGCTCATGCGGTTTCAAAGAGCATTTCGAACGCCAGCGTGTAATCGAGTCAAAAGACCGGAGATCGCGACTGACTGGATTTTGAAATCCGGTAAGTTTTGCATTTCAGGACCGCGCAACATCCGCCGCCACATCGGCCGGAATGGGCGTCAGAGAGAGCGTCTCCACCTCTGCGTCCACCACATCTCCGTCGCTTTCGGTGGGTTCAAATGAAGAAGGTATCCGCTCCTGAAGAAGCCGGTCCGTCGAGGCAACCAGCGCGTCTGCATGAAACCGTTTCTGCATGATGTTGTCGAAAATAACGTTGCATAGAGCCAACAGCGACATACCCTGATGATGGGCCATGAAGGACCGGACGATGGTCGGCTGGTACGCGCCCGCAGCACGGCCGGTCCGGAAATCGATGGACTCGAAGAATCCGTATCGGCCCGTCCAGCCGCGGGACGCCATGTCGCGAAGATTCGCGAGGGCGGTTCGGCGGTCGACTAAGAGAGCCAGCACGCTGGCGTAGGGAGCAACCACCAGGGGAGTTTTGGCGCCTTCCGCGGCGCTCATACTGACGGCGGGAACGCCAAACGCTCGATACGCGTATCGCAAGCCCGAGTCGCGCGAACTGCAAGCCGATTCGGATATGCCCCAGGGGATGCCGTGATCGCGGGCGAAAGCCTGCTGGATTCGCACGACTCCACTCATAGCCTGGTAGAGCAACGTCGAGACGAATGACTTCATGAAGATCGCGGGCATCAGGTATTCGAACATGGTGCCGGACCAGGAAAGCAGCGACCGGAGACCGCGGAAGGAAGTAGTCTTGCGCCCCAGCGAGAACCAGACTTCGCGCGAAATATCGCCTTTCGCGACCGCAAAAAAGACTGCGGTGCGAGCTTCCGAGGCCAGGAGATCGTAGCAGGAATCGTCCAGACGTCCCGTTTCGGCGTTGTAACCGATCCGCAGGAGATCGAAGTCCCGGTCGAGCAGGAACGTGAAATTCATGTCGATGGCCCAGCGCGATGCGGTTCTGGACTGGGTTTTGAATTCGCGAAGCAGGTCGGCGCAACGCGCTCGGGCGATTCGGATGTCGCCGATCAGCGCGATAAGGAGATCATGGAAACCCACGCCCACCGATTCGGGTTCGAGAAGGAGCCGCTCCGCCGCGAACTCGACAGCGTCGTAAGCGGCAGGCATTTCACTAAGTTCGGGAACCGTGGAGGCGGCGGCGATCAGATCTTCAAACTGCGGGTTGGCCGCCCGGGACCGCAATTCGACTTCATAAGGAGTCGCCAGCCACGGTGCGAGAGAGGACAAGCCCTCGATCGCGGCATCGACACGTTCGCTTAGAACGCGCTGCCAACAGCGAAGTTCCGCGGCAGTCGCGGAATCGCGAGCCGCGAGACGATCGCAGGCCCAGTCCAGATGCGGATTCAGGGCGGCGACAGTAGAGGCTACGTCGGTGAGCACACCCTTCCAGTACAGAAGGTTGGTGGGGCGGCAATCGAGCAGTCGAAGCAGACCGGCAAGGGGGCGCATGATCGCCATCCCGCGAAGCGAAGGCGGCAGCGTGTTGCGGACGCGGAGACAGCAGTCGCGAAGGCCGGCGATCAGTTTCACGTCGACCAGCGGCTGATGAGTCACCTGCAGGCAGGACTGTTTCAGCGTCAAAAGGGCGGCCGCAAGATTTCCGCTGTCTACCGTGGACACATAGCGCGGACTCAGGATTTCGAGAGACTGCGTGTCGTACCAGTTATAGAAATGGCCCTTGTAGCGCTCCATCCGGCCGAGCGTCTCCATGGTCTTTCCGATGCGATCGGCGAGTTCCTGATGGTTGAGATAGCCGAAGTCGAAAGCGGCCACCGTGCTGGCGAGTTGCAGACCAATATTGGTCGGGGAACACTGGTGCGCGACATTATCGGGCGCCTGCTGGATGTTATCCGGGACCAGGTAGTGATCCGCCTGGGTGCTGAGATCGGCGAAGAAGCGCCAGGTGTTGAGCGCGATGCCGCGCAGGAATTCGGTCTCATTCGGCTGATCGGGTTTTCCGGAAGATGGGGGCGCGCTGAGGAATTGCGCGATCGCGGGCGAGGCGATCCACAGAGCGATCACGACGTAAAAAGCGCGCGCGACGGATGGCTGCGCGGTTACCGCGACCAAGGCTCCCAAGGCGGGGCATGCCAGCAGGTAGATGGCGGACAATCCGCCATTCAGTCCGGTACCCGTTCCGCTGGCTTCGGATTGAGCCATGCTCTCCCATTCGAGAAGGCGTTTGTGCGTAATGAATCGGCGGACCAGCGTGCGCGCGATTGCATCCAGCATGAGGAGCGATTGATGCATGAGGAAAGCGAACGATAGAAATGCTTCCACGTGGGCGCGCCAGAACTGCCCTGCCCGTTCCAGGAGATCTCCGCGCCAAAACCGCTTCCTGATTTTCAACAGGCCGATGGCGAAGCCGGCGTAGGCGGGCAGAAACGTCGCCAGAAGGATGACGGCCAACATTTTCCCGCTGCGGGACGGAGCGAACCAGGCGCCGGTAATCAAGGTGAGCAGGAGGGCAAACTCGAACAGGCTGCGGCGCAGATTGTCGAGAATCTTCCAACGGGAAATCAGCGGCAGAGGATTGGAAATGCGTCCGGTTGGCGTTGGCACCCGCGGGAGCAGCCATTCGAGAATCTGCCAATCGCCGCGGACCCAGCGATGTTTGCGCTTGGCGTGCGATTCGTAGGTGGACGGATAATCTTCGACGACGTCGACATCGGTAACCAGGCCGACACGGGCGTGCTCGCCTTCGATCAGATCGTGGCTCAGAAGAGTGTTCGCCGGGAAGCGGCCGTCCAGGGATGCGTGAAACGCGTGGAGATCGTAGATTCCCTTCCCCACGTAGGTGGCGCGGCCGCAGAGATCCTGATAGACATCGGAGATGGCGGAGACGTAGGGGTCGACGCCGGTGTCTCCGCTGTAGATCGCGGCCAGGCGCGACGCGCCCGCGGATTCCATGCTGATGCTGACGCGCGGCTGCAGCACAGCGTAACCGTCGATGACAACCTTGGTTTCGGGATCGAGCACGGCTTGGTTGAGCGGATGAGCCATGGTTCCAGCGAGCTTCCAGGCGGTGTCGCGGGGGAGCTGCGTGTCGGTGTCGAGCGTGATGACATAGCGGACTGGCCCGAGCGAATCCAGGTCTCCGGCTTTGGTTTCGAAGGCATCAGCCTGGCCGAGCAGGAATTGATTGAAGTCCTCCAGCTTGCCCCGCTTTCGTTCGCGGCCCATCCAAACCTCTTCGCCTTCGTTCCAGCGGCAGCGGCGGTGAAACAGGTAAAAGGGGCCGGGCCGGCCGGGCGCGTAGTGCGCGTTGAGTCTTTCGACGCCTTGCGAACACAGAGCCAACAGATCGCCGTCGGGCGGCTCCGACGATTTGGAATCGGCGAAGTCCGTCAGCAGGGCGAAACGAAGATTGGCGTCACGATTGGCCAGAAAATGAATTTCGAGCTGCTTGATCAGCTTGGCTACGCCGTCGCGGGACAGAAGGAGCGTGGGAATCGCGATCACAGTTCGCGAGTCGCTGGGAATGCCTTTCGAGAAATCCATGCGTGGAAGTTGTGTCGGCTCGACTGTGAGGTTGACGGTAAGATTCACCAATGCCACCGCGGTCTGAACCAGCGGGATCGATAGAAGAGCCATCCACCAAAGCGGGAACGGTCCCAGCAGACGCGAAATGGCGAGCGTCAACAGCACGGTAGTCACAACGACCGCGGTAACGTAGCCGAAGTCAGAAAACCCGTGAAAGCGATTCACAATGCGCTGGACAAGGGCATGGAGAAGGGCGCGGGGATGCGATCCAGGCATCGAGAGGCGCGCGGGCGTCAGCAGATAGTAACCGACGTGAGACTTTCGCGGATCGCCGGCAAATTCCGTGGCCTGCTCGACGGCGGTCTTGGCAACCTGCTCTTCGCTCACTTTCCGCGCGCGGGCGATACGCTCGACTGATTTGCGATACAGATCGCGGGTTTCGAACGTCATCCGCGGATAGACGCCGCTGGGGTCCCGTCGCAATTGGCGCTCGACCAGGGAGATGGATTCAATCAGGTCGCGCCACCGGATTCGTTCCAGGGAGTGCAGGCGCTGCAGGGCGCTTCTCAGGCTCGGCTCGGCCTGGCCGGCGGCGGCGACCTGCTCCAGCAGCACGAGCTTCGCAAGGATTGGAATCGCCCAGAGCTCGGTGAGCGTGAGACCGGCGCCAATGCGCTCAGGCGACAGAGCATCGGAGAGCTGTCCGATGGTGAGGCGGCCGCCAGTGTGTGCAAGCGCCTCGACCAGAATTCGATAAATTCGAGGGGCGGCGTCATCAGAGTGTCCCTTTGCGTGAAGCCCTTCCGCGCGAACAAGGCGGCGGCAATACGGGCGGGACAATATTTCCGAGCATTCGCGGAGCTTCGACTGAAGGACAGCGCGATTCTCCAGAAGGCAAGATTCGGTACCGGCGGCGCGCCGAAGAGCGATGTTGAGCTCACGCCGCGTTCTCCGGATCACCAGCCTCAAGAATTCGGAGCGGTCGATCGATGATGGTTGAATACGGGTATTCATGACTATCTGTATGTGGCGGCTTGGAGTTCGAACATGCTGGCGTATCGGCCGCCTCGCGCCAGCAATTGTTGATGCGAACCTTCTTCCCTGACGGCGCCCTGTTCGAGCACCACGATCCGGTCCGACATGCGGACGGTCGAAAAACGATGCGAGATCAAAATGGATGTCTTACCCGCGGTTAACTCGGCGAAATGGCGGAAGGTTTCGTATTCGGAGATGGCGTCGAGCGATGCGGTGGGCTCATCCAGGATCAGCACCTGGGCGTCGCGGATGTAGGCGCGGGCCATCGCGAACTTCTGCCATTCGCCGCCGGAAAGATCCAGACCTTCGTCGAAACGCCGGCCGAGCATTTGATCGAGCCCGTGCGGAAGGCGGCCGAGAGCCTCGCTGGCCCCGCTCTGGCGCGCGGCCTGCAGAAGGAGTGAGTCCGAATCGCGATGCTCGATGCGGCCGACGGCGATGTTCTCGCGGGCGGTCAGATCGTAACGCATGTAGTCTTGAAAAATGACGCCGATTTCGCGGTGCAGATCGTCGAGGTCGTACTCGCGCAGATCCACGCCGTCGAGCAGAATGCGGCCGGAAGT
>Ga0070731_10001938_pt1 | contig 20513 bp, 11 predicted proteins | sample Coa_R1_2_FD_66448 | JGI IMG/M metagenome (GOLD analysis project Ga0070731, IMG submission 66448) | Surface soil microbial communities from Centralia Pennsylvania, which are recovering from an underground coalmine fire - Coalmine... | ecosystem: Environmental > Terrestrial > Soil > Unclassified ... | reverse complement strand
GGAATAATCTTTTGTATTGTGCGTGTATAAATAGGATGCGAGGGCTGTGCCGGACAAAATCAAAAAAGTGTGAAGCAACGCAACAATGGTTGCGATCTTCATTTCTTTCGCTTCGATTTTTTTACCTAAAAATTCAGGAGTTCGCCCCACCATTAACCCGCTGATGAATACGCCAATAATAATAAAAATGTAAAAATTTAAAAAGCCGACGCCTACCCCTCCATAAAAGCAATTCACCATCATCCCCATCATGGTAAACATACCAGTCAGGGGTGTGAAGCTATCATGCATGGCGTTAACAGAGCCGTTTGAAGTGACAGTAGTAGTGATGCCCCAATATGCAGAAGCTGCAGAGCCAAAACGAATTTCTTTTCCTTCCATGCTTCCCCGGTTTTGGGAAATCCCTAATTGTGAGATTGCAGGATTACCTTTCATTTCCAAATAAACCGATGGAACCACAAATAACAAAAACCCGAGAGTCATTACTCCAAAAATTATCCATGATAGCCTTTTTCTTTTTAAAATATATCCCATTGCAAAAACCATCGCAATTGGAATAAGGATGATGCAAACATTTTCTACGACGTTGGTAAAATAATTTGGATTCTCAAATGGTTGCGCTGAATTGGCTCCAAAAAAGCCGCCTCCATTGGTGCCAAGTTGTTTGATGGCAATCATTGCAGCAACCGGCCCACGACTGACATTAACCGTGTCACCTTGCATGGAAATGAATTGGTCTTTGCCTTTGAAAGTCATCGGTGATCCGTTAAATAATAACAACAACGCAACGACAACCGATAGCGGCAAAAGAATTCTTGTACAGGATTTAATAAAATAATTGTAAAAATTTCCGAGCTTTTCAGTTGTTCGTTCTCTCATTGCATTGAATACTATCGCACAGGCCGCCATGCCCGCTCCTGCGCTGATGAATTGAAACAACATCAACACCAACTGCCCGAGGTATGAAACCGAAGTTTCTCCAGAGTAATGCTGAATATTTGTGTTTGAAATAAAACTAACGGCAGTATTGAATGCCAGATCTGCTGACATAGATGGGTTGCTATCGGGGTTCAAGGGAAGCCAGCTCATATTCATCAATACCAGCGTGGAAAAAATAAACCAAACAAGATTGATGGTTAGTAAGGCGAGGAGATGCTGTTTCCAATTCATTTCTCTTTCCGGTTTGATGCCCGTTATCTTAAAAAACAATTTATCTACCGGGTTAAATACAACGTCAAGCCACGTGTGTTCACCATTAAAAACTCTTCCGATATATCTTCCCAGTGGAATTGCCAGCAAAACAGTAATGAGAAACATAAAAACAATTCCGAATATTTCTGTGTTCATAATAATTTAATTTGCGAGATATATTGATTCGACATGAATTCCAAAAGCAAACGGGTTCACGAAGTTCTCTGCCCGCCTCTCCGCCTCTTAGCCCTATTGCGTAAAATACTTTCTAAAATTTTTCAGGTTTCACCAGCACGTAGCAGAGGTAAAAGAAGACCAGCACGGACAGGATAAATAAAAAGGTCATACTTTTTGATTGTTAGATTCTATCGAAAATGTCAATAAACTTGAAAAACAACGCAAAAAACAAAAGCCCGGAAGCGATAAGGATGATTGCCATTGTCATTTTGAAAATTTACCCAGAAGGCTACCAATAACATGCCGGGAGAAGACGGGATGTGGAACTAAGATATAGGAAGTAGAAGCAGCCTGCATTTCCAATAATTTGCATTATTATTTCAGAAATATCATAGAAGTATGAATCCTTCCATTTTGAAAAAGTGATTTTCAAAATGAAAAACCTAGCTTAGTAATTTATATTCTTCAATCTTTCTATACAAAGTGGTGAGACCTATGTTCAATAATTTTGCGGCTTCCGTCTTATTGCCCTTTGTGTGATTGAGCACACGCTGAATGTGAAGTTTTTCCATGCTGGTTAAATCGAACGCGGATAATGCCTGTGGCTTGTAGCTTGTAGTCTGTAAGTCCAGGGGTAAATAGTCAACGGTCAGTTGCGCGCTGTTTGATAATATTACCGCCCGTTCAATAATATTTTTCAACTCGCGGATATTCCCTTTCCAATCATGTTGCTGTAAATGTTCAATAAAATCTTTGCTTATCCCTTCAATGCGTTTCTTTGATTTGGCCGCATAAATTTTCATAAAATGTTCAGCAAGGATGGGAATATCCTTCTTCCTGTCCCGCAGTGCAGGCAATTCGATGGTAAAAACATTCAAGCGATAAAATAAATCATTTCGGAATCTGCCGTCAACGACTTCCTGTTCCAGATCGCGGTTGGTGGCTGTGATGATACGCACATTTACTTTTATCAATTTAGTATCCCCGACCTTAATAAATTCATTGGTTTCCAAAACGCGCAGTAGCTTCGACTGCAGGTCAACATGCATTTCACCGATCTCGTCCAAAAACAAAGTGCCTCCATCAGCCTCTTCAATCAATCCCTTTTTGTCTTTAATCGCGCTCGTGAATGCGCCGGCTTTATGACCGAAGATTTCGCTCTCCAACAAATCACTGTTGAATGAGCTGCAATTCAATGCCAGGAAGGCTTTGCCGCTCCGGTTGCTTCCGTTATGGATGGCTTGTGCAAAAACTTCTTTGCCGGTTCCTGTTTCACCGAGCAATAAAACGGTCGTATCAGTCGGGGCAACTTTTTGCGCAAGTTCAATTGCCTCTTTAATGAGAGGGCTTTCTCCGAGGATGTTTTTAAAGCTGTATTTTTTCCCGACTTCAGTTTCCAGTTGTTGAATCTTTTTTTGCAACTGCACTTTTTGCAGCGCATTGTTCAGCAGCGGTATTATTTTATCATTATCATCGCCTTTGGTGATGTAATCAAATGCGCCATATTTCATGGCTTGCACACCATCACCAATATTTCCGTAAGCTGTTAGCAGAATTATTTCCAGCAGTGGAAATTTCTTTTTTGTTTCTTCCGTGAATGAAACGCCGTTGCCATCAGGCAGTTTCACGTCGCAGAGCAAAATGTCAATGGATTCCTTGTCTAAAATTTTATTGGCTGCTTTTAAATTTGAGGCTTCGTGAATAGTAAAGCCCTCCAGGCTGATTATTCTTTTCAGCAGCGATCGAAGTTTTTCTTCGTCATCAACAATTAATATAGAACCGGTTGCCATGGCGGGAGATGAACGATTTTAATTTCAGATATACGATTCGGGGGTTCAAATATACATTTCTGTTTAGCGCCCTGTTTACTTTTAATTTTCTACTTTGATGTATCCGGGATAATTCATTTTTTTGTCATCGACGGATCGCGCTCTTGCACTTTTATGCTGCGCTGATTCACAAGATCTACACCTTGCATTTTTAACATCATTTCACGACCGGAATGATGTGGCTGTATCAAAATTCTTTCGATAATCCATTTGTTCATGCGGAACAAGAACAATTTTCGATCTTAAATTCCTCGTCCTTCGTTCACAATTCAGGAAATCAACCCCGAATATGATACGCTTTCGGTTGCACAAACGCCCTGATGCCCTGGTATGATAATGTTGTTCCCAATCCGGAATGTTTTCTGCCGCTCCACGGAAGCGCCGCGCTTACGCGGTCGCAGCAATTCCAATAAACAGTTCCGGTATCCATTTGTTTCATGATTTTTTCAGCGCGCTCATAACTCTTTGAGTATACAGCTGCTGTTAATCCGAACTCTGTGTCCTGCATTAATTCAAGCGCTTCCTCATCATTTTTCACTTTTTGTATGCCGATCACCGGACCGAAAGATTCCTCTTTCATTATTTTCATTTCATGATTGACATTGATCAAAACCGTAGGTTCAATAAAATATCCTTTATTATATAACTTATTCCCACCGTATAAAACTTTTGCACCCTTTTGTACTGCCTCTTCAATTTGTTCCAATAAAAAATCAACCTGCTCTTTTCTGCTTAATGAGCCAATTTCAGTTTCTTTATTAAGCGGATTTCCGATCACTAATTTTTTTACCAGGTCAACATAACTTTGTACAAAAACGTCATAAATGTTTTCATGAACATAAATTCTTTCTACTGCACAGCAGCTTTGACCATTATTATAAACGACGCCTTCGAGCGCTGCAGCTGCAACCTTGTCAATATCTTCAATGTCATCCATCACATACAGCGGATCTTTTCCTCCAAGTTCAAGCTGACAGGGAACCAATTTATGAGCGATCTGTTGGGCAATATGTTTCCCTGTTTTATAACTGCCTGTAAAAAAATATCCCTTCAATGGCAATTGTAATAGGGCGGCACCAATATGGCCTTTCCCGATCGCAAGTTCAAAACAATGTTCGCCAACGCCAGCTTCATACATCATTTTTTGGATATGCATCCCAGTTAGTATTGTAAATTCTGAAGGTTTATAAAAAATGGCATTACCGCCGATCAATGCAGGAATGACAACATTTATGGCGACCAGATAAGGATAATTCCATGCAGATATATTTGCGATTACACCTAGAGGCTCATACACAATTTTTTCCTTTGTTGAACCTTCCCTGACGACCCATTCTTCTTCAAGCCATTTTTCGGAATTATCAATAAAGAATTGGATTTTTGTTTTTGCGCCATTCAATTCATTGTATGATTGCTGCAAAGGCTTGCCCATTTCACTGGTTAATGTTTTGGCAAGTTCGTCCTTATGCATGTCCAGCAACCCGACAAATTTTTTAATGCATTCCACTCTATCTTGCACGGAAGTTGAAGCCCAGGAAGGCTGAGCTTTTTTCAGCAACTCAAATTTTTTTGCAATACTTTCTGTATCATCTTCATTGATGATGTCAATAATTTCTTCAGTTGCGGGGTTAATGATCTCTAGTTTTTCCACATTTGATCTTCTTATTTCTTCTAAAAATTTTTGTTTGATATTTTGCGAGAATGTGTTTTCATCTTTGCCTGTCATTCTTTCAGGATGCCATTGAACACAAAGCATAAAAGCCTTACCGGATTTATCATTGAACTCAATTCCTTCAACAGTTTTATCATCTGAATCTGAATAAGCGCTGACTTTTATATTCTTCCCTAAAAAAGTTCTGTCAACAGCCTGGTGATGTGCACTGTTTATTTTTCCTGCAGAATGTACAACAACTTCACTAAGTAACGAATCACGTTCCACTTTTACCTGGTGCAGCTGATCTGTCCCGCCTTTGCGATGTACTTTATTTAATATTTCGAGGTCCTGGATCAGTTTTCCACCCTGCAATACATTCACCAGTTGCATCCCACGACAAATGCCCAGCAACGGGATATTATGAATTTGCGAATATTCGAATATCTTCTTTTCGAACAGATCTCTTGCAATATCTGTTTTTTCGGTGCCTTTGAAATCTTCGTCATACAATGAAGGATGAATATCAATTCCGCCGGTTAGCACAAAGGCATCGCAGGTATTGATTTTTTCTGAATTATTTTTTTCGAATGATAATTCAACAAGTTCAATATCATCTTTCAAATCATCTTTGGTAAACCAATTCCGATAATTTTGAAAATTTGTTTTTGTAAAACTTATACCAAGTTTTTTCTTCATTTCTAAATAATTTTTGTTTTCCCACAGATTGTACAGGAATAAGATATGGGAAGCTAAACAGAAAAGGATAACGCCTCGCCATACATTTTTCTGAAATCTGCTCTGCTAACAGGTTTTGGATTATTCGGATGACAGAAATCCGCAAAGGCAAGATCCGCCAAAGTTTCAAGATGTTCTTCCCTGACGCCGATGTTGTGCAGGTTAATGGGCATATCCATGCGCTGATTTAGATCGAATAAATGTTTAACAACTGCTTCGCCCGTTTCTTCTTTCAATTCCATTGTCCGGGCAATTCTCCTGAATTTATCCTCGGACCCGCTTACATTAAATTGCATTCCATAAGGCAAATTTACCGCATTCGCTAAACCATGGTGCGTATCAAGCAACGACGATAACGGATGCGCGAGAGAATGAACAACACCCAAACCTTTTTGAAAAGCGACAGCGCCCATTAACGATGCAATCATCATTTTACTTCTGGATTCAATATCAGGTTTGTTCACCGCGTCAACAATTGATCCATTGATCAGGTGAATCCCTTCCAGTGCAATTCCGTCGGCCATTGGGTGAAACCCCTTTGCAAGAAATGCTTCCATATTGTGGGTAAGCGCGTCCATGCCGGTTGCTGCGGTAACAGACGGTGGCAGATCCATGGTCAGTGAGGGATCGGCAAAAACAATTTTCGCCAACAATTTGGGAGAAAATAAAATTCTTTTTCGGTGAGTATCGTCTTCCGAAATGATTGCACTGCGACCCACCTCACTTCCTGTCCCACTGGTGGTGGGAATGGTAATAAAATACGGAATTTCTTTTGTGACGTATTTGTCTCCACCAATAAGATCATCATAATCAAATAGATCGCGGTGGTGATTGATGCGTAAAGCTATCGCCCGCGCTACATCCATCGCTGCGCCGCCACCAATGCCGATAATTGAATCTCTTTTCGCAGCCTGAAACATCTCCCCACCCTTTATTACATCAGATTTGACCGGATTTTTGTGTATACCTGAAAATACCTCGACTGAAATAGATTTTATAGAAATACTGTCAACTATTTCTTTAAAAAACCCCAATTGCCTTACAACCGGATCGGTAACGATAAGCGGATGTAGCAGACCGTTAGCTTTAAGATGCTCAGGTAATTCTTTAATGGCACCCACCCCAAACCGAATTATTGTTGGGAAATTATACTGGCGAACCATATTAAAATCGATCATTAATTTTCACTTTGATCCAGCAAAGCTACATAAGAGGAAAAGAAGCAAAGAATTTTTTTGAAAGATAAACTTTCGGAAGAATGGGGAATAGTGAACTACCGAAGGATTGCCATTTAAGGAATACGCGATGACCTCATGCCGATATCTCAGAATATATTTTATATTATTTCAAAATACCTTTTCAGTTCCCAGTCAGTAACCACCTTTGAAAATTGGCGCCATTCCCATTCGCGGGTCCGGGCAAAATGATCAACAAAATCTTTTCCGAAAAGTAGTTTGGAAATTTCTGACTCTTTCATTGCCTGCGTTGCATCCCACAAATTCTTTGGCAAGACACCATTATTTTTGTCCGCATAACCATTACCGGAAGTTGCTGGAATCTTTAATTTTAATTTGTGCTTTACTCCATACAGCCCCGAAGCAAGACAGGCCGCCATGGCGAGATAAGGATTAGAATCCGAGCCGACAACTCTTGTCTCCAAACGCGCAGATGCGGCGCCTGCTGGTAAGACCCGCAAAGCAGTGGTACGGTTATCAATTGCCCAGGTTAAGGTTGTGGGAGCCCAAGCACCTTCGACCAATCGCTTGTAGCTGTTGATGGTTGGCGCATACATCGGCAAAATATGCCCAAGACAATGCAATTGTCCGGCGATGTAATTTTCGAGTAGGGCGCTCACTTTTGTTTTTGATTTTTTATCGAAAAATAAATTTTCTTTTCCATCTGCTGACCATAAACTCTGGTGAACATGCCCGCTGCAGCCGGGTAAATTTTCATTCCACTTCGCCATAAACGTTGCCATCAACCCATGATGATGAGCAATTTCTTTAACACCACTCTTAAAAAGAACTGCCCTGTCGGCGGCTTCCAAGATTTCTGCATATGAAATGGCTGCTTCATAGACTCCGGGTCCTGTTTCAGTATGAATGCCTTCGAGCGGGACATTAAATTTTTTTAATGAATCAAAAAGATCATGGAAGAATTCACTTTTTTGGGATGCCCGCAAAATCGAATACCCGAACATTCCATGCGTCATTGGTTTTAGACCGTTGAATTTATTGGCATACAGTTCGTCGCTGTTATCAATAAAATTAAACCATTCAAATTCCTGGGAGAAAAAAGGTATAAAACCCGCATCCTTTGCCTGCCGGGCGATCGTTCTCAGCAGACTGCGAGGACAAGCGATCATATCTTTTCCTTTTGCATTGCTAAAATCTGCCAGAAAAAACGGAAGATTATTTTCCCAGGGAATTTTGCGGAAAGTTTTGATATCAACCACTGCATTTGCGTCGGGATAGCCGGTATGCCAGCCGGTGATCTGCGCATTGTCATAGGCTGCATCATTGGCATCCCATCCGAAAACTACGTCGCAAAAGCCAAAGCCTTTTTCAGCAATGGATTTGAATTTTTCAAAACTGATGACCTTGCCGCGCAAAATGCCGTCAATATCAACTACGGCTAATTTTATTTTCTGTGTATTTTGTTCAGATAATTGGTTAAGTATGTCAGTCAGTGATTGCATGTTTGGCATCATGGTATTTTTTAAAACTAAAAATTCTACAGAAAAATCATCCTGCCAAATGAAGTTAAGCAAAACAATAAATATACCCGAACACGCTTGATTTTGATGTGTAAATTATAAGTTGCGCGATAAGGAATTATACCAATCATCCCATTTTGCTGGGATTTCGATAATTGCAAAAACCGGTGTAAAGACTTTGTATTGGAAGATATGTCTTTAAAAATTCAACAAGAACGCAGTCCCCTCACCGTCTACAGATTGCACGTGAATATTCCCTTTGTGCAGCATCATTATCTGTTTGCATAAACTAAGTCCGATTCCGCTGCCGCTTTTTTTGGTACTGAAAAATGGAATGAAGATCTTATCAATGAGTTCGGGGGGCATGCCGCTGCCATTGTCGGTTACTTTGATGGTGGTTTTGTTATTGGATGACTGGCTTGCCGATAAGGTAATGCGCGGATTCAGCTTATCTTTTACTGCTTCAACTGCATTTACGATCAGGTTAATTAGTACTTGTTCTACCAGACTGGAATCCGCTTCCAGCTTCATGTCCGTGTCTTTTAATATTATTTCCAAATCAATATTTTTCTGCTCAAGTGTCGGCTGCATCAGTTGATGCAGGTTCTCGAAAAGATCAATAACATAAATACTCTTCAGATTCGGTGTGCTGATCTTATTCAGATTTCTGTAGGTCTCTGCAAAACGCAACAAACCTTCACTTCTGCGTTTGATGGTGTCAATGCCTAATTCAAGATCTTCAATAACGCCACCATCCTCTCGGATATGAGTGACTGAATTTTGCAAGCGGTTTAACATCGTATCTGCCAACGAAGAAATGGGTGCAATGGAATTCATTATTTCGTGCGTCATCACACTAAGTAATTTTTGCCAGGCTTTTGCTTCGTTTTCATCCAGCGCTTCATCCACATTTTGAAATGCGATCAGTTTGTAAATTTTTTTCTCGGTTTGAAAAGCTGTCGCCGATAGCAATACTTTAAATCCTGAATTATTTTTCGAAATGGAGATCACCTTGTTTTCCCCCGGTTTTAATGCAAGGATTTCTTCATACAGAGCTGCATCTCTTTTTTCCAATGATTGAATGGTGCGCAGGTAAGGAATGCCGATCATCTTTTTTAAAGATTCATTCATCCAGCCGATTTCCCCGTTTTTATTTTCATAAGAAAGAATTCCGGTATCAACCAATTCCAGAATTTTCTGCAGGTATTGGTATTGCGTTTCCCTTTCCCTGCTGATCACTTTGAAAGTGGTATTGATCTCGTTAAACCCTTTTCGAAGAGGCTGCAATTCCAGGGGCGCTTGCTTTACATCAAAATACCTCGAAAAATCCCGGTAATGTACAGATTCAACAAACTGCTGCACCTCATCCTGCGCCTTTCTGTTGAACCGATAAAAATCAAAAAGTTGAAATATTATTATTACCGACGACAATAATAAATACAACCAAAATCCTTTTATTAAAAAAAAGGAAGATGCTCCGAGTACAATGAAAAGCAAAATTACCCGGAGGACAAGACGTAATTGGTAGCGGTCAAATATCATATTTGCTTAAGCGGCGATACAATGCCGTGCGCGTTATTCCAAGTTCTTTGGCGGCTTTGGTAATATTTCCGTTGTATTTTTCTATTACCTGAAGAATGGTATTTTTTTCTATCGTGCTCAATTTAAGATCTTTTGGTTCATCATCATCAGTTTCTTTTGCAGATTCCAATGGTGAAAAAATTATATCTTTTGCTTTCAGCACATCATTTTCGGCCATTATTACTGCACGTTCAATTGCATACTGCAACTCGCGTACATTGCCAGGATAATTATAAGTTCTCAGTTTTTCCAGAGCCGATTCATCGAACTGATGAAAAGTTTTTAAATATTTACCGGCGTAAATTCGTCCAAAATGTTTAGCCAGCAAAATGATATCTTCTCCGCGTTTTCGCAGGGGAGGCATGACAATTTCAACTGTATTAATTCGATAGATCAGATCTTTCCTAAACCTGTTTTCGTTGGCAAGCTCGCTCATGGCAACATTGGTTGCGCAAATGAGCCGGATATCCACAGGAACCGGTTGATTTGTTCCCAGCCTTGTTATTTGCCTTCCCTGCAATACAGACAATAATTTTACCTGTTGATGTAATAATATGTTTCCGATCTCATCAAGAAACAAGGTCCCGGTGTCGGCCATTTCAAAACGACCCATCCTGTCTTCACGTGCATCCGTGAATGAACCCTTTTTATGACCGAATAACTCACTTTCAAAAAGCGATTCTGTAAGTGCACCAACATCAACTTTCACAAAAGGGTTTTCCGACCGCAATGAATGCTGATGAATTGCTTTGGCGATCAAATCTTTCCCGGTTCCGTTTTCTCCCAAAATTAAAATATTGGCATCTGTAGGGGCAATTTTTTCAAGCTTATAAAAAATATCCCGCATCACTTCCGACTCGCCTATAATCTCAGAACCCATGGAAGGAACTGGTAATAAAGAATGCAGGCTCGTTGTTTTTGAATCTTTTTTTCGTAATGCTTCCCGCATGGTAACTATGAGCTTTTCATTATGCCAGGGTTTCACGATAAAATCTGCAGCGCCTTCTTTGAGAGAACGTACCGCCAGATCAATATCGCCATAAGCTGTGATCATGATTACTGCAGCTTCTGAACCAAATTCTTTTATCTTCTTCAACCAAAACAACCCTTCATTGCCGGTATTGATCGAGCTGTTAAAATTCATATCCAGTAAAATGATATCGAAAGATTGCTTGCTGAGTATGGATCGAATATTTTCCGGATTTTTTTCCGTCATCACTTCGGCAGCTTCTGTTTTCAATAATAACCGCACTGCAGTCAGCACATCCGTGTCGTCATCAATCACCAGTATAGAGGCGTTTTTCAAAACCATGTGTGTAGTTAAAAATTTTTTTTAAACCAGATGCAACAATTCTATTCCACAACTATACCTTAAATGTAAGGTTGTGGCAATTAATTTTTTAGCGTGAAACTATGAAAATAAAGTGTATCAAAAACGAACAGTTTGTGTATCGGAAACGAACTATTTCGTATATTAACAACCACTAAGCTCTTGTAAATCATCCAAATTGTATTCTGGCATGTATTTGTCATTAGCGAGGGGTAATTATTAAGCTCTTTAGAAATTTCCTTATGTAGTAGAACAACGCCCGATATTTCCATACCGGGCCTTTTAAAAAAACGAAAAAAAAGATATTGTCACATGGTAGATAGAGTTATTGCAAAGAAGAAATGGTCAACCAAACGACTATTGACCATCGGCGGAATTCTTGCGCTGGTACTATTGATTGCTGGTAGTTTTTATTTTACGTCGGGTAAATCACGATTGAATGTTGATCTTGAACGCATTACAGTAAGCACAGTTACTAAAGGTCCTTTCCAGGAAACCATTCCGAGAAACGGTGTGGTACAACCAATAAACAGTATTTATTTAGACGCAATTGAAGGTGGACGGGTGGAAGAAAAATATGTCGAAGATGGAGCCATATTGAAGAAAGGCGAGCCGATTCTTCGATTGTCGAATACTGACCTGATGGAAAATATGATGACACAGCAAAACCAGGTATATAACACCTTGACGCAGATGCAGATCAATCATAACAACGCGATGCAGAATACAGTTAATAAACAAACTGCTGTAGCTGATGCGGAAGCACTGTATAATGAAGCGGCCCGTGTTTATAATCTTGATAAAAAATTATATGCTGAAAAAGTAATCGGGCTGCAGGAATATAAAACAGCAGAAAATAATTATAACTATTTGTTGAATAAAAGAGCGCTTACGTTGCAGATTTTACAGCAGGATTCCGTATCACGTGCACAGCAGGAAATGCAGGATAGACGTTCTTACCAGGCGTCTCAGGAAGCGCTTCATATAATGCAGCAAAAAGTAGGTGATCTCATCGTTCGTGCATATGTTGATGGTCAACTTACATCCCTAGATGCCGAAGTTGGACAAAATAAAAACAAAGGAGAAAGACTTGGACAGCTTGATGTACTGAGTGGTTTTAAAATTCGCGTCGATGTGGATGACCATTATATCGCCAGAATTTTTCCTGGACTGAAAGGACATTTTGACTTTAATGATACAACCTATCAATTGGTGATCAAAAAAGTGTATACGCAGGTATTGAACGGAGTCTTTAATGTGGATATGACCTTTAGCGGAAAGGTTCCCAAAGGATTGCGCCGCGGACAAACTTTGCAGGTATTTTTAGAATTGAGTGAAGAAAGGACGTCCACACTTGTTCCCCGTGGTGGTTTCTTTCAGCAAACCGGCGGTAACTGGATATTCAAGGTTAGTGATGATGGAAAGAAAGCCTATCGCGTCGATATTACGCTCGGCAATCAAAACTCAGATTTTTATGAGGTTTTGCAAGGATTAAAGCCGGGAGACAAAGTAATTACAAGCAGCTATGAAAATTACGGCAACATGCAGGAATTGATCCTGAAAAATTAATAACCTTTTATTGTAACAGTTTTTTAAAAAATACGTCATACAAACACTCATCATCCAAATTCATAATTATGATTAAGATCACCGATCTCGAGAAAATCTACCGCACTGAAGAGGTGGAGACCATTGCACTGAACAAACTTACCATCGAAGTAAAAGATGGTGAATTTGTAGCAGTGATGGGGCCTTCAGGTTGCGGAAAATCTACGCTGCTAAACATCCTGGGATTATTAGACGACCCCGATAACGGAAGCTTTGTTTTTAACCAGATTGAAGTCGCTCATTTTAATGAACGCAAACGGGCTGATTTACGCAAACACAATATCGGCTTCGTTTTTCAAAGCTTTAATTTGATAGACGAGTTAACTGTTTTTGAAAATGTGGAATTACCATTAATTTATACGGGGGTGAAATCTGCGGACAGAAAAAAACGCGTCGAAGCAGTTCTGGATAAAGTGCAGATCATGCATCGCCGGAACCATTATCCACAGCAACTCTCGGGTGGTCAGCAACAGCGTGTGGCAGTTGCGCGAGCAGTGGTGAATAATCCAAAACTCATTCTTGCCGATGAGCCCACAGGAAATCTTGATAGTCATAACGGTAATGACGTAATGCAGTTATTAACTGAATTAAATGAACAGGGAACAACCATTGTAATGGTTACGCACAGTGAACATGATGCAGGTTACAGTCATCGAATTATCCGCATGCTTGACGGAACCACTGTTACTGAAAATATCCTGATATAAGAATATTAACCCAAAAATTCTTCTATGTAAAACTTTTTAATGCCGGATAACGGGCGTCGCCCGCGTATATAATTTTTAAACAGGTAAAAGTATAGCCATGTTTTATAATTATTTTAAAACAGCCTTTAGAAATTTATTACGCAATAAAGGGTACGCTGTAATAAATATTGTTGGATTAGCAGTAGGTATTGCAGCGTGCCTTCTTATTTTTTTGGTAATACAATTTGAAACAAGTTTTGACAATTTCCACACAAAGAAAAATCAGATATACCGTCTCGGCACTGGCCTTAACAGCCAGGATGGATTGAGTTATACCGGAGGCTCTGCTTTTCCCGTTGGACCGCAAATTCGCATTGATTTTCCCCAGGTAAAACAAGTCGCTTCCATTTTTAATAATGGCGGACAGGTAACCATTGAAGGCGACAGTTCCCCGCAAAAGAAATTTAACGAAAATAATTTTTTTTATGTTGAACCGGAGTTTTTTAAAGTATTCGATTTTGGATGGCTTGCCGGTAATGCGGAAACCTGCCTGAAAGATCCAAACAGCGCAGTACTTACACAATCAACGGCAGAAAAATATTTTGGCGACTGGAGATATGCCATTGGAAAAACGTTCAAGTATGAAAATAAAACGCTTTATAAAGTTTGCGGAATATTAAAAAATGTTCCTGCTAATTCGGATTTTCCTTTGGGCATTTTGGTATCTTATTCGGCTCTTCAAAACACATACGTAAAAAATAATCTAAGCGATTGGGTAAGCACTTTTGGAGATGCTTATACTTTTGTGGTTTTGCCTCCTGAACTTTCTCAAAATAAATTTAACGCTCAGTTAAAAACATTTGCAAAAAAACACAAGCCTGTTGAGTATGCAGCAGACGCCCCAACTGCACAACCATTAACTGAAATGCATTTTGATGACAGGTTTGGAAATTATTCTGGTCACACTTTCAGTCATTCATTAATAAATGCGTTGGCCTTGATAGGAATTTTTCTTATTGTAATTGCGTCTGTAAATTTTATAAATCTCGCTACGGCGCAGGCGATTAACCGTTCAAAAGAAGTCGGCATCCGGAAAGTTTTGGGCAGCAACAGAACACAACTTGCATTTCAATTCATCGGCGAAACATTTCTTATTACACTTGCTTCAATGATCATTGCTGTTTCAATGGCAGCGGTTGCATTGCCCTTTTTAAATCAATTGCTTGAAGTGAAAATGACAATGAGTTTAGTAACTAACCCTGTATTACTATTATTTTTTGCGATTACTGTTTTGCTTGTTACATTTTTATCCGGAATTTATCCGGCAATTATTTTGTCGGGATTTAACCCGATCACCGCATTAAAAAGTAAGATCACTTCCAAAATGGTTGGTGGTCTTTCATTAAGAAGGGTGCTGGTAGTTTTGCAATTTGTAATTGCTCAGGTTTTAATTATCGGAATGCTGATTGTAGTAAGCCAGATGAATTATTTCAGAAGCGCTTCTCTTGGTTTTGATAAGGCGGCCATTCTCAATGTTCCTTTTCCTGGTGACAGTATTAGCCGGACAAGACTTGAGTATGTACGCGATAACCTTCTCAAAAACCCCGACATCAGAAATGTGAGTTTCAGTTTTGCGAGCCCATCCTCGGAAAGCAACTGGGGTAGCGATTTTTCATTTGATCATGCTTCCAAAAACACAGATTTCAGCGCCAATTTAAAATGGGCAGATGAAAATTATTTTAAAACATATAACCTGCAGTTTGTTGCAGGCCGCCCTTATTATCATTCCGATACTGTTCGTGAATTTGTAGTAAATGAAACCCTGCTAAAAAAATTAGGCATTCGTGATCCGAAAGATGCTATCGGAAAACAAATTAATTTTTGGAAGGGAGGCAAAGTGGCAAAAATCGTTGGCGTGATACGCGATTTTAATTCTTATTCTTTGCGTAAACCAATGGCTCCCGTGGTGATGAGTTCGTGGAAGGATGTTTACCAAACCATCAACATAAAAATAAAACCGGGTGCGGAAAAAACATCCCTGCCATTTATTGAAAAAATATGGAACACTGCATTCCCGGATTATGTGTATGAATATAAATTTCTTGATGAGACGGTCGCGAATTTTTATAAGCAGGAGAATCAACTTTCCACGTTGTACAAAATTTTTGCAGGACTAGCGATATTTATTTCTTGCCTTGGTTTATATGGCTTGGTATCATTCATGGCTGTGCAAAGAACAAAAGAAGTAGGTATCCGCAAAGTGCTCGGAGCTTCTGTTCAAACCATCATTTTTCTTTTTTCAAAAGAATTTACGTTACTCATCATCATTGCTTTTGCCATTGCTACACCTGTTTCTTATTTCATTATGCACAATTGGTTGCAGAATTACACTTACCGCATAAATGTAAGTGTATCAATATTTTTATTGGCAATTGCGGGTTCGGTAATTATTGCCTGGATAACCGTTGGATATCGGGCGATTAAAGCGGCTGTTGCTAATCCAGTGAAGAGTTTAAGGACAGAATGACCTTTTCATATACCCTCTTCCACTCGTGTAGCGGGAGATGCAAGAGCTTGAGCACTATTCAACAGATGAATGTGAGGAGGTAAAATGATTATTTAAGTTATGAATCGCAGTCCTTCTCCGGGCGGAGAATGATAAAGAGATGAGTCCGAATAATTGACAAAGGATCATGGATAATTGATAATAACTATGTTTCGATTGGCCACGACCTTTAGGTCGCGGAATGATTTTAAAATTTGAGATCTCGATTTTGTGAGACCTGAGCGGAATAAGGGAATGGATAATTGATAATAAAGAAATCGTACATCTTACGCCCCAAATGGTATAACATGCTTAAGAATTACTTCAGAATTGCTGTCAGAAATTTAATAAAGAATAAAACTTTTTCTTTTATTAATGTTTTTGGTTTAGCTGTAGGACTTACATGCTGCATGCTGATCGCTGCTTTTTTGTTTGATGAGCTGAATTATGATAAATATCCTGAGCATGCTAACCAGATATATCGTGTTGGTTTTAAAATAATACAAAATGGCGGAGTTGCTGATTATCCCAATGTAGATGTTGCCGTCGGCGCCGGCATTAAAAATACTTTTCCGGAAGTGCTTGCTTCAACAAGAATTAATTGTTGGAATGATATATTTATTCACTATCAGGACAAGCAATTCAAAGAACAACATGTTGCTTTTTGCGATTCGAATTTTCTGAAACTATTTTCCATTTCCCTAATTGAGGGGGATGATAAAACAGCTTTGGTTGCTCCTAATTCTGTTGTAATCAGTAAAGCATTTGCAAAAAAATATTTTGGAGATGAATCCGCAATGGGCAAAGCATTGACAATAGGCAGAACCGCATTTAAAGTGACCGGAATAATTGAGAAAGTACCTGACAACAGTCATTTTCATTATGATGCATTTGTAAGCATGACCTCAAATAATTATGCTATACAAGGGCACACATGGAGTAATCTTGGTTTTTATACTTACCTGTTATTAAATAAAGAGGCAGACCCAAAAAAATTAGAAGCTAAATTTCCACAACTCATTACAAAATATGTAGCGCCGGAAGATGCACGTGATATGGGGATTAGCTTAGCTGAAGCGCAAAAAACTGTGAACAACTGGAGTTTTTATCTGATGCCGGTAACTGATATTCATCTTCATTCCAATACCAAATATGAGCTGGAAGCAAATAGTGACATTCAATACATATATATTTTTGGTGCGCTCGCTATATTTATATTATTGCTTGCCTGTGTTAATTTTACAAATCTTTCTACAGCAAGTTCGGCGAAACGTTCGCGTGAAGTGGGGATACGCAAAGTGTTGGGTTCTGTAAAGGTTCAATTAATATTTCAGTTTCTTACAGAATCTGTTTTGCTTACCTGTTGCGCAATGATTTTTGCTTTACTGTTTGTGTATTTATTATTGCCATCATTCGACCATCTTTCGGGAAAGCATATTAGTATTTTATTTTTTCTGAATTACAAATCGCTTTTTGCTGCGGGTGGATTAATATTTCTTGTTGGTATATTAGCGGGGATATATCCTGCATTTTTTCTTTCTTCTTTTAAAACCATCAGCGTATTAAAAGGAGCTTCTCCAAATACTCCCGCCAAAAGAAGCGGGCTTCGCAGCAGGTTGGTTGTTTTTCAATTTATGATCTCCGCTGCATTGATCATTGCGACTATTGTTGTATATCAGCAGTTGCATTTTATGCAAAATATAAAGTTGGGCTACGATAAGGAACAGGTTCTTGTATTGCAGGATACTTACGGGTTAGATAGCAATCAATACGCTTTTAAACAAAAACTTTTGAATGACAGCCGTATAGTAAATGCAACTATTTCGAGAGATGTGCCTGTTGGTCGCGAAGAAGGAAGTATGGATGGCTCGGAGGTCTATGCAAAAGAAAATAAAGCGAATGAAAATGCGAGCGAAATTCACGCAAACTTTTTTCACGTTGATTACGATTATGCATCAACGTTGGGAATGAAAGTCATTGCGGGAAGAAATTTTTCTAAAGACTTTCATGGCGATTCATCTGCGGTTGTCATTAATGAAGCCGCCGTTCGTGACCTGGGTTGGAAAGATAATAATGCAGCAATTAATAAGACGATCATTTCTTCAGGGCAGCATCAATATAATGTTATAGGAGTAGTGCACGATTTTAATTACGCATCGGCAAAGCAAAAAATTGCTCCGGTAATGATGATGCTCGGGCGGAATTTTGGCGGGATCATGGTAAAAATTAAAACGGCAAATATTGAAGATTTTTTAGCAGATGTAAAGAAAGACTGGAACGGTTATAATTCCAGAACTCCATTTGCTTATTATTTTCTTGATGAAAAATTCGCATCCCTTTATGCAGCCGAAGAAAAGACAGGGCAAATATTTACCATGTTCGCAGTGATCGCTGTGCTGATCGCCAGTCTTGGTTTATTTGGATTGGTCGCGTTCACAACAGAGCAGCGTACTAAAGAAATTGGCATTCGCAAGGTACTCGGCGCATCAATAAAGCAGGTGCTTGTACTTATATCAAAAGAATTTTTATTGCTGGTTTGTGTCGCATTTATTATTTCCATACCTATAACATGGTGGGCAATGCACAACTGGTTAAACAATTTTGCATATCGCATAAATATAAGCTGGTGGGTCTTTTTTGAAGCAGGATTGTTAGCAGTATTGATCGCATTAATGGCAATAAGTTTTTTGGCAATAAAAGCCGCAGTGGCTAATCCGGTGAGATCATTGCGCACCGAATAGCGGGTGGTAAGGTGGCGAGTCAGTGAGATGCCGTCCAGCTCGGGCATTTATCCCGGGGGAAGACGAGGATTAAAATTTATTCAGGTGTCATGTTTAAAAATTATTTCAAGATTGCGTGGAGAAATTTATTGAAAGACAGGATGTCTTCCGTAATAAATATCGGCGGACTTGCTGTTGGCATGGCTGTGGCGTTGCTGATCGGATTTTGGATCTACGATGAACTTAACTTCAACAAAAGTTTTAAGAATTACGATCATATTGCCACCTTAATGCAGCACCAAACGGCGAATGGAAATATTTCAACTTTTAATGCCATGCCGTTGCCCCTGGGCGAAGAATTACAAACCAATTACGGAAATAATTTTAAGTACGTGGTGATGTCTTCCTGGATGGGAGATGGCATCATTACATCCGGCGAAAAGAATCTTTCCAGGCGTGGCATGTTTATGGATGTTGATGCGCTAAGAATGTTTTCTCTTACTATGATCGAAGGAACTTATGATGGATTGAAATATCCGAATTCAATAATCATTTCTTCATCAACCGCAAAAGCTTTTTTTGGAAATGAAGAGCCGATGAATAAGCTGATGAAGATTGGAAATAAGCTGGATGTTAAAGTAACAGGCGTTTTTAAGGATATGCCAATCAATACAGATCTTGCTGGTCTTGATTATATTTCCCCATGGAGTTTATATCTGACCAGTGAAAAATGGATCATGCAGGAAAAAACGCAATGGGATGATAATTCATTTCAAATTTATGTGCAGGTAGCAGACCATGTGGACTTTAATGCGGTTGATAAAAATATAATACACTCAAAAAATATTCACGATGCGCCTGAAGACAAAAAACATAACGCGCAAATTTTTCTAAATCCGATGCGCGACTGGCATTTGCGAACGCATTTTGAGGATGGAATAAGAACCGGAGGTCCGATAGAGTATGTTAAGTTATTCAGTATCATCGGCGTTTTTGTTTTATTGCTTGCCTGTATCAATTTTATGAACCTCAGTACAGCACGCAGCGAAAAACGCGCAAAAGAAGTCGGCATTCGTAAGTCAATCGGGTCTTTGCGTGGGCAACTCGTAACGCAATTTTATATTGAATCCTTATTGATTGTTGTATTATCATTCGCATTGTCATTATTATTTGTTCAACTTATTCTGCCATGGTTCAATGAGGTGGCTGATAAAAAAATGGTCATCCCCTGGGCAAATCCTTATTTCTGGATCGGTGGCCTGGGTTTTTCGTTTATTACCGGAATCTTTGCAGGCAGTTATCCCGCGCTTTATTTGTCTTCATTTCAACCTATAAAAGTCTTGAAAGGAACTTTTAAGGTTGGTCGCCTCGCTGCAATTCCGCGACAGGTTTTAGTGGTAATGCAGTTCAGCATTTCTCTTGCACTGATCATCGGAACTATTGTTGTATTCGATCAAATTCAGTTTTCCAAAGACAGACCGATCGGTTATGATAGAAATGGACTGCTGATGATAAGAATGAAGACACCGGATTTTTATGGAAAATTTGACTTGCTCGAGAATGAATTAAAAAGCTCCGGTACCATTGAAAAAATGGCTGAATCATCCAGTCCGCTGACGGATGTGTATTCTAGCGGCAATCAGTATACCTGGCCAGGACGAGATCCGAAGCTTGATGAAGATTTTGAGACCGTTTGGGTAACGCACGATTATGGAAAAGCCATTAGCTGGCAATTCAAAGA
>Ga0070731_10001937_pt1 | contig 20517 bp, 21 predicted proteins | sample Coa_R1_2_FD_66448 | JGI IMG/M metagenome (GOLD analysis project Ga0070731, IMG submission 66448) | Surface soil microbial communities from Centralia Pennsylvania, which are recovering from an underground coalmine fire - Coalmine... | ecosystem: Environmental > Terrestrial > Soil > Unclassified ... | reverse complement strand
GCGCAGATCATCGTCCGCGCGCTCGAGGAGCCACTCCGCCAGCTCGCCTACAACGCTGGCCTCGAGGGCTCGGTGGTCGTCAACAACGTCCGCAAGGCGGGCAAAGGCCAAGGCCTGAATGTCGACACCAACGAGGTTGAGGACCTGGTCAAGGCCGGGATCATCGACCCGACGATGGTGACGCGCTCGGCGCTGCAGAACGCCGCCTCGATCGCCAAGAACATCCTCATGACCGAAGCGATCGTCGCCGAGCCGCCCGAGAAGGCGGGAGCAGGCATGGCGGGCGGCATGGGTGGCATGGGGGACATGGGCGGAATGATGTAGCGCGCTCGAACGAGAGGTTGCGAGAGGAGAAGGTCATGGTCGAGTCGGCACGGAAACACGGTCCATTCGATGGCCGCTATCCCACTCGGCCGAAGCTCCCGGCGCCGAGCTGGGACCTCCGGCTCGACGGCGACGGAGGGGAGAAGCTCGGCTGGTCTGCGTTCCTGGCGCGGTTCTTCCCGAACCGATGCCGGCACGACTTCGCCGCCGTCACGGCCTACGAGGCCTACAGAAGGGCGCTCGAGCAAGGAACCCCCCACCAGCGACCCACGACGCACCGGGCTCTTCCGGGTCCGCGCGATGGTGGATCTCGCAGCCGTCCGGCGGCCGCGGTGGCAAGCACGCGGGTGCCGGTCGCGGTGCCGGCGGCGGCGGTGCTGACCTGGGAGTCGGAGGGTGGCGCGTCGGCAGAGAGACCGGCGGGCTGATGGCGGCGGAACGTGTCACGGGCGCGCGCGGCGGCTAGGCCTCGCACTCTGTTAGACGCGGGCTCATGCCCGTCGCGCTCTGCAGCCCCACGTCGTGCCCCTGCTCCACGCGGACGACCCCGGAGCGGGCAGAACGGTCGCGCTGGTGAACGACAGCCAAGGATTGGCGTGGAACGCACGGCTCGCGCTGCGGCCTGCCGACGATGGAGGCCAGATCCTGGAAGAACACGCCGGCGCAAGCCCTCGCCTCTACGTCGCGGCCGGGAGGATCACACGGGCACGGCATCTGGAGACAGACACGCGCAACCTCGTCCACTACCTTCGGCACGCCGCGCTCGCTTACACCCCATCAGCCGGGCCGCCTCGATGGAGGCGGCTCTTCCGAAGCTAGCCGGGGCCGCTCGGCAACCCATCCGCCAACGCTCATTCGAAGGGCATCACAGCCCCTCTTCGAGCTCGGGCTGTTCTACGCGTTCTTCCCTGCGCGGGCAGAGGCGCGCCAGTAGAGCTCGCCGCACATCGGGCAGCGGGGAGCGGGCTTCGAGACGCGAATGCCGTAGCCGCACTCGCCGCAGACGAGGTCGCGGCGTTCGGCCTCAGCTGGAATCTCGACTGGCCCTGCCTTGCCGATTGCCGTGGATGCGCTCGTTGTGCGAATGACGGACATGCGTGGCTCCCTTCTTGCCCGCGTTCCTGCCGGCAGATGTTGCGGTCGCCCGCCGAGCAGGCGATTGCGTTGAGACTTCTCTCGTTTCGGCTGTGCCGTCTCATGCCGTGACGAGTTGTCTCTCCTCGCCCGGCTCGAGATGGACGGGGTGTGCGCTCAGCACGACCTTGAGCGCGTGGTTTGCTCCTGCGTTGGCGAACACCTCGTAGGCGTCCTCGGTCTCGCCGAGCTCGAAGCGATGCGTTGCGAACAGGGTCGGGTCGAGCTTCCCCTCGATGATCAGCTGCAGCAGCCTGGGGGTGGTGTTGGTGTCTACGAGGCCGGTGGTGATCGTCATGTCCTTGATCCACAGCTTCTCGAGATGGAGCGTCGCGGGGCGGCCGTGGACGCCGACGTTCGCGATCCGGCCGCCCGGGCGGACGAGCTCGGTGCAGAGCTCGAACGTCGCGGGGACGCCGACGGCTTCTATCGCAACGTCCGCGCCGAGCCCATCGGTCAGCTCGAGTAGGCGGGCGATTGCGTCCTCGCGGCCGTTGTCGATCGTGACATCGGCGCCGAAGCGGGTCGCCTGGGTGAGTCTCGCGGGCTCGAGGTCGATCGCGACGATCCGGCCCGGGGTATAGAGCCTCGCCGCCAGGATCGCGGCGAGTCCGATCGGGCCGGCACCGACGATTGCGACCGTGTCACCGGGAGTGACGTTGCCGTTGAGGACGCCGACCTCATAGGCGGTCGGCAGGATGTCGGCGAGGAACAGCACCTGCTCATCGCTCAGCTGGTCGGGCACCGGGTAGAGCGAGGTGTCGGCGAACGGGATCCGCGCGAGCTCTGCCTGGACGCCGTCGGTCGTGTGTCCGAGGATCCAGCCGCCGCCGCCGCTGCAGAGGCCGTAGCGGGCCTCCTTGCAGAAGCGGCAGCGCCCGCAGGAGCTGATGCAAGAGACAAGCACGCGCTGGCCTTCGAGCAACGTGGTGACTGCCGAGCCGGTGGCGACGACCACGCCGACAGCCTCGTGGCCGAGGATCGTGCCCGGCGCCACCTCGGGGACGTCGCCCTTGAGGATGTGCAGGTCGGTGCCGCAGATCGTCGAGCTGCTGATGCGGACGATCGCGTCGGTCGGCGTCTCGATCGCCGGGTCCGCCACGAGCTCCCAGGCCTTCTGGCTCGGGCCGTGATAGACGAGCGCCTTCATCGAGTCTCCTTGTTCGGCTGGTTAGGTCAACGGGCCTGGCGTGTGCAGCCTGCACAGACGCGGCCGTCGATCAGACGGCCGCAGGACGGGCAACGCCGTGTCGTTCTGCGTGACTGGAGCAGTCCTCGCGTGACGCCGAGTCGGATCATCAGTGCCGCGACGGCGGTGGTCACGAGGCTGACTTGGGGAATGAAGCCGGTCATGCCGCCCGCCCGCGCGTCGTTGTCGGCGAGGCCGGGCCGACCAGCGTGTGGGAGCGATCGCCGATCGAGAGCTTCGCCGAGGCGATGCCGTCGGCCGCCAGCCACTTCTCGACCACCTCGATCACCTCCATCACCGCGCGCGACTCCCACTCCGAGCAAACGCGGACCTCGCTTCGCGTGCTGTCGAAAGAGACCGACGAGCGGCCGAACAGTTTGGCGAGCCCTCGCATCAGGCCATGCGCGCAAGTCGGGTCGGCGACCGCGACACAGATCTCCACCATGAGCTCCTCCCGGCTGGAAGCGTCATCGCCGACCGAAAGGTTGAGGCCGGCCAAGTGCTGGCTCCAACCCGCTCTAGCTGGGGGCGGACTATTGCGCGAGGCCGTTTGCTAGGCCTGAGCGATCAGTCGCTGCGCCAATCGCTTGAGGCGCCCGGCACCAAGCCTAGCACCTGGGGCCTCGCCCCAACGTGGCCGCCGGGGTTGTCGCCGCGTTGAGGCGACGGTCCGGAGGGGTCGACGGCCGAACGAGGCTTGCAACAGGAGACGACTGACGACCGCCTGGGCGACGTCGATGGGATGGTCGCCGTCGAAGACAAGCGCCCGATCGAGCGTTCGTTCGCGCGGGTGGCCGATTGCGTCGAGCAGCGCCTCGTCCTCACGGACGGCCACCATTTCCTCAAGAGGCAGCATGCAGCTACCGACGCGGGTTGTCTCCCAGTCGCTTCGTGGCACCCGGGCGACGGCGGCAAACGGCAGCAGCCCGACCACGCGGTCGTCTGCGATGACGGGCGCGAAGACGATCAGCCAGCTCCAATTGACGCCGATCCGGATCCCGGCGATCCGCGCGATCGTGAAACTCGGGCTCACTGACGAGCGCGATCGTCGATGAGGTTCACCAGCAGGGGGCGCCTTGTCCCGTTCAGGGAGCGGGACCACTTGCAGGTGTTCTGGCATGGCTGGTGTGGGTCATTCGCGCTCGGCGCCGTGGACGACGAGTACCGGGCAGTGGGCGTGGTGGACGACCTGCTGACTGACGGAGCCGAGCAGCAGGCTTGCGAAGCCGCCGCGGCCGCGGTTGCCGACCACGATAAGAGAGGCGTCGCGCGCCTGGTCGAGGAGCACCTCGGCCGCTTGTCCTTCGAGCGTCCGACCTTCGGCGTCGATCGAGGGCTGCAGCCGCTTCGCTTCCGCGAGCGCTTCCTGCACCACTGACTCGGCGGCTTCACGGAAGGCGTCGATCGTTTCCTGATCGAACCCTGGAGCAAAGCCACCAGCGTAAACTGCCGGCGTAACGGCCCAAGCGGAGACGATACGCAGTTGGGCTCCGCGAAGTACGGCCTCGTCAGCCGCGAACTCGAGCGCCGCCCGGCCGCCCTCGGATCCATCCACTCCGACAACGATCGTCTCCATCAAACCTCCCTAGCTGTGGGTGTGCGCGACGGCGGCGTGGCGCCGAACAGCACGAGCGCGTCGGCTTGCCGTGTTGGGGCGTCGGCGACGCTCACGAGGTGAGATCGTCGGGGTCGATCGCCTGTGCCACCGCCGTGCCGGAGAGCGGCTTCGCCAGCGGCGCGCGGCGTGGTCTCGGCTTGCGCGTGGGGGCGCGTCGCGGCTTGGCGCGCGTCGTCGGCTCGGGCGGCGAGAGGACGTCGTCCGTGGGGTCGCCGTGGAGGAGCCGCTCGAACTGCTGCTTGTCGATCGTCTCGTGCTCGATCAGGATCGCGGCTATCTCGTGGAGGGCTGCCTGGTGGTCGAGCAGCACTTTCGCGGCACGCTGGTGGGCGTCGTCGATCAGGCGGTAGATCTCTTCGTCGATCTCTTGTGCCATTTCCTCGGAGTAGGACGGTTCGGCTCCGAGCTCGCGTCCGAGGAACGGCTGTTGAGGGTCGGAGCCGAAGACTCGTGGGCCGAGCTTTTCGCTCATTCCCAGACGCGTGACCATCTGCCGCGCCATTGCGGTCGCCCGCTCGAGATCGTTTGCGGCGCCGGTGGTGATCTCCTTGAAGACGAGCTCCTCGGCCGCGCGGCCGCCGAGGATCATTGCGAGCTGGTCCATCAGGGCCGAGCGGGAAGTGAGGAAGCGGTCCTCGGTGGGGAGCGAGACGGTCAATCCGAGCGCCTGCCCGCGGCTGACGATCGAGATCTTGTGGACGGGGTCGGTGTGCTCGAGGAAGTGGCCGACGAGCGCGTGCCCCATCTCGTGGTAGGCGGTGATCTTGCGCTCGAGTTCGGAGAAGACGCGCGTCTTCCGTTCGGGCCCGGCGATCACCCGCATCACGCCTTCCTCGAGCTCGGCCTGGCCGATCGTGGTTCGGCCCCGCCGAGCGGACAGGAGGGCGGCCTCGTTGATCAGGTTGGCAAGCTCCGCACCGGTCAGGCCCGGCGTCGCCGCCGCCAGGCTGTCCAGGTCGACCTCCGGATCGAGGGGCTTGCCCTTGACGTGGATTTCGAGGATCTTGCGGCGGCCGAGGCGGTCGGGTCGGTCGACGACGATCTGCCGGTCGAAGCGGCCCGGACGCAGCAGCGCCGGGTCGAGGACGTCCGGCCGGTTGGTGGCGCCGATCAAGATGATGTTCTGGTTGACCGAGAAGCCGTCCATCTCGACGAGCAGCTGGTTGAGCGTCTGCTCGCGCTCGTCGTTGCCGCCGCCGATACCGGCGCCGCGGTGGCGGCCGACTGCGTCGAGCTCGTCGACGAAGACGATGCAGGGCGCTGTCTCCTTGGCCTCCTTGAACAGGTCGCGCACACGGCTGGCGCCGACGCCGACGAACATCTCGACGAAGTCGGAGCCGGAGATCGAGAAGAACGCGACCCCTGCCTCCCCCGCGACCGCGCGCGCGAGCAGCGTCTTGCCGGTGCCGGGCGGCCCGTAGAGCAGCACACCCTTGGGGATGCGGGCGCCGAGCGCCTGGAAGCGTCGCGGGTCGGCGAGGAACTCCTTGATCTCCTGCAGCTCCTCGACCGCCTCGTCGACGCCGGCCACGTCCTTGAAGCCGACCTTCGGTAGATCCGGCGCGAGCCTACTCGCCTTGTGCTTACCGAAGCTCATCATCTGGCCGAGGCCGCCGGCGCCGCCGCGCATCCGTCGCATCACGAAGATCCAGAACGCCGCGATCAGCAGGATCGGTAGGAGCGACTCGAGGATCGAGGTCAAGGCTGAGCCGTGGCTCGGCGCCTTCGCAGCGAAATCGACCTTCTTGCGCTCGAGCAGCGTCTGCAGGCCGAGCGCCGACTGATCGGTCGGGTAGTTCGCCTGCAGTGTATTGCCGCCAACCAGAGTCGCGGTCACGCGCAACGATCCCGGGTCGAAGACGACCCGGCTGACAGAACCGGGCCTCGTCTCCACGCGAGCGATCAGCTTCGAAAGATCGGTCGACGTTGTCGTGTGCGCCGGCGCACCCCGGCGCGCGGCAGAGAACTCGAAGGCGAACACGGCCAGGAGGAGCAGCGGCACGACGAAACGAAGCGCCTGCGGCGAGGGTCGGCGCATCATGCGACACCCGCGCTGCCTGTATCTGCGGCGCGACTACGCGTCTCGGGCCTGTCGGTCGCGAACATGTCCACCATTGGTCCTCCTCGCCACGAACTGTCGTCGCCGACCGTCACGGTCGGGCCGACCGACTGCCCTGACCTGCGCTGCTGAGGAGGGCTCTCGCGGGGTCGACGTCTTGTGACCACCGCCTAGCAGACGACGCCAATTCAGTAGAGCGCCGTGCGCAAAGTGTAGCGCGAGCCTTCCTGCTGGACCGGTCGCCGCCCGGAAGCTTGGAGACGGAAGTGCTAGGATCGCGGCTGGCGGCGTCACAAGGATTCGGCGCCGCGGAGCGTTCGTCGGGGTCCCACACCATGCGGCCCCGACGGAAATGTCCTCTCACAGGTGTGCGGGTTGGAGTAGGTTCGGCCGACTCCATCCAGCGTGGTCGGCGATCCGTTCGATCACCGGAGGAGCCATGGTTGAAGTACCGGAAGTGGCATTCGCCAGGAGTGGGGTGGCACATCGACCCGCGCCGAGCCTCGTTCAGCCAGGGTCATCACCGGAAGACCTCAACCTCGCAATGCGTGCGTGGATTCGCTCGGGTGCACTCGCTCTGAGCGAGGCGCGTCGCGCCGGCAACCGCGCCGGCCTCGGGCTCGTCACCGAGCTTCGGTGGGAGTGCCCCGGCCGAACTGCACCGAGACGCTGCCTGCCGTTGCCGAGACGCACCGGAGGACGGGCCAGATCGTCGTCGCGCCGGCCCACTTCGACGGTGGCGTCGTGTCGCGAGCTGCCGACCGGTTCTTCGTCATCGAGTCGCGCGGCCGTGCGATCCGCCATTCACGAAGGGAGAAGAGATCAGACCGATGCCGTCGCTCAACGGTACAGCCGGTTTCCTGGTCACCGACGCGCGGGGCCGCATCGTCGGGCGGTCGAGGGCCCGATGTATGCCGCGTCGCCGGAGTCCCGGAGCGCTTGCTGTCCGCCCCAGCCTCCTTCTCCGGCGCCGCCGCCTCGTTTCTGCGGACGCGGTCGAGGCGATTGACGAGCGGGCGAGGGTGATCGGGATCGAGCGCTCCGCGATCAGGGCGTTCGTGTAGCCATGCCCGAGATCCAGAATCGCGGGCGCCGTGCGCTGATCGAGCAGGCGAAGGGCATCTTGATGGCCCGCCACTCGATCAACGCCGACCGTGCGTTCGAGATGCTGCGCGACCACTCGCCGATCCGGACCACGCCGCGATCCATCAGCCGTTCTCCCATTCGAGCTGGCACCTGCGTCCGCCGGCGTAGAGGAGAGCTATGAATGAAGCGCATGTTGTGCTGGGCGACGCGGAGAGGTCGACGAAGGCGTTGGGTCGGGCTCTGGATAGTGCGGCGGCTGCTCGCGCGTCAACGGCGCGCGAGTCGGCGTCCGCTCTCGGTGTCAGGCGGCGTGTAGTTCAGCTCGAAATGGTGGTAGAGAGCCGACTCGTCCGCTTGGGAGAGTTCCTCACCGTGGAGCTCTATGTTGGGCGCGGTCTCGACTCGCGCCTTGGCCACCGGTACCTGCAGCTCGTCGGGGCCGACCGTGATTCCGCCCAGCGGCACGAAGGTCAGGTGGCGGCCGATGAAACCTTCCTTGATCGTGCCGAACTGCGGCTCGTCGTTTTCGACGTCGACATAGACGTCCTGCAACTTGCCGATCTTCTGGCCGTCGCGATCGACCAGCATCTTGCCGTGCCACTCGGCGACGTTCCACTGCGCCTCACCCTGGTGCTCGGTCATGTCGAAGCCTCCTCTGGCGACTGCCATGCGCGCTCATTATCCACTCTAGTTCGTTGCGGGCTGCCCTCCAGCCGTTCGATAACCCCGGCTGGGTATTCGCAGGCGGCGAGCTAGCCGGTCGCATCGGCGTTTGCGCCGACGTCTGTCACGGGCTCGTCGAATGGCCGCATGATCGTCCAGGCGAGCTGGAGCGGGCAACCGGCGTCGAGCAGCCGCTCGATGTCGTGCAGGTCCGCAGTGCTGGTGGCTATGTTCGCCGCGAGCTCCGCATCGGCGCCTAGGCTGATCATCCGTCGCGTGCGCCAGATGATCTCTGGGCTTCCAACTGCGCGGATGATCACCGTGTTGTTCGTGATCGCATCTCTCTCGCTCATCGTCGACAGAGCTTACGCCGCGGTTGGTTCAACGCTCTCGATGCCGCGGCTTGCGGTGAGGTAAGCGCGCCGCCAGCCCGATCCCGTTCGCAACCCGTCGTGCCGGGCGCGGCCTTCAAGCGATCTCCTGGAGTGCCTTTGTTACCGGCAATGCCCCGAGCTTCTTCAGGCTCTGGTTCTCGATCTGGCGGATGCGCTCGCGGGTGACGTTGAACGTGCGCCCCACCTCGTCGAGCGTGCGAGGGTGCTCGCCGTCGAGCCCGTAGCGAAGCTCGAGGACGCGACGCTCGCGGTGCGAGAGCGTGGACAGGATCTTCTGCAGCAGCTCCTTGCGCATCGCCTCGTCGGCGACCTCGTCGGGGAGCGGGACGTTCTCGTCGGTGATGAAGTGCCCGAACTCGGACTCCTCCTCGTCCCCGACGGGCTTCTCGAGCGAGACCGGCGTCTGCGAGCTGCGCATGATCTGCTCGACCTCGTCGAGCGGCAGGTCGAGATCGGCGGCGATCTCCTGCGGCGTCGGCTCCCGGCACAGCTCGGCGCGCAGCTTCCGCTCGGTGCGCACGATCTTGTTCAGCTTCTCGACCACGTGCACCGGCATGCGGATCGTCCGCGCCTTGTCGGCGAGCGCACGCGCGACCGCCTGGCGGATCCACCACGTCGCATACGTCGAGAACTTGAAGCCCTTGCGGTAGTCGAACTTCTCGGCCGCGCGCACCAGGCCGATCGTCCCCTCCTGGATCAGATCGAGGAACGGCAGACCCTGGTTGCGATAGCGCTTCGCGATCGAGACCACGAGACGCAGGTTCGCCTCGATCATCTCCTGCTTCGCAAAATGATCGCCACGCTCGATCCGCTTCGCCAGCTCCACCTCCTGCGCCGCCGTCAGAAGGTCGACCTTGCCGATGTCCTTGAGGAAGAGCTGCAGCGAGTCGGTGGAGATCTCCCGCGCCTCCGCCTTCGCGAGCACTGCGTCGCGGGCGTCCTCCTCCTCGTCGGCCGGCGAGACGACGTCGATCTGGAGCTCCTCGAGCGCGTGGTAGAAGTCGTCCATCTGCCCGGGGTCGAGGTCGAGCTCGTCGAGCGCGAGCGCGATCTCCTCCTGGCTCAGCGAGCCTCCGGCGGCCTGCGCAGTCTCGAGAAGGTGGCGGCCTTCATCGGTCTCCAGGATGTCCGAGACGTCCCGAACCTCCCGCCCTTCCCGTGCGCTCATTGGGCTCCCCTGCTCGGCGATGCCGCACTATGCCTGGCGGATCGGACGTGGCGCTATGGGCCGAACGGCTCATATTTCCCCTACTTGGTCCCATCCTTTGCGAGGCCGTTCAGGAGCTCTTTCGCCGACCGCGCGTAGGCCGATCCGGGCTGCAGGGAGATCGCCGCGCGAAGCTCCGTCTCGGCCTTCGAGATCTGCTTCGTCCAGAGGAGAAGCAGCCCGAGGTGGAGCCGGACGACGGCGGCCTTCGGGAACCGGCCGGAGAGCGGCCCGAGCGTCGGAAACGGACGCAGCGGATGCGCGGGCGAGAACATCGCCACAGCGTCTGCCGTGAGGACTGCGGGGTCGTTCGGCGCGAGCGCGGCGGCGGCGTCGAGCTCGCGTTTCGCCGACAGCGGTCGCTCGCGGTCCCAGGCGAGGATGCCGCGCTCGAGGGGCTGCCGCGCTTTCCCGTCGACGCGCGCGACGTCGACGACGATGTACGGCAGCCCCGGGATGACGTTCGGGTGCAGCAGGTCGAGCGCGGTGACCGCTGACGGCGAGTCGGGCTCGAGCTTCGCGGCGAGCCTCCAGCTCGACACCGCGTCAGCGTCGCGCCCCGACCAGTAGTCGGCGAGCCCCAGGTGGAGCTCGGCGAGGCCGCTCTTCGGGTGCGCGGCGACGAGCTTCTTCACCGCGTCGAGGCTGCCGTGCGGCCAGCTCGAGAACGCGAGGCCGATCTCGGCGGGGAGCGAGTGGTAGCGCGCGAAGATCGCCCGCGCCTGCCGCGGCTTCCCGGCCTGGTACAGGGTGAGAGCGCGCCGCAGCGGTCCGGTCACGACGAGATAGAGCGGCGGCGACCCCTTTCGCATCGCGCTGCCGGTGCTCTCGCCTCGCGTCTGGAGGAGGGTGACGCCGACGACGGCCCCCGCCGCGAGCGCAGCCGCAACGGCGACGATCGCGACCACCCTCGTCCTCGGCCCCATCGCGGGCCAGCCTAGCCTTCCCAAAGCCGCTATATTTATGAAAGTCATGGCGAGCTATCGGGATCTGCTCCAGCAGGTGAAGACCGAGATCGACGAGGTCGACGTGGCGGAGGCGCGCGAGATCCTCGGCGGCGACGCGCCCGACCGGCCGCTCGTCGTCGATGTCCGCGAGCTGGACGAGTGGACCGAGGGCCGCATCCCCGGCGCGATCCACATCCCCCGCGGCTTCCTCGAGTCCCGGATCGAGCAGGCGGCCCCCGACCGGGCCACTCCGATCCTCCTGTACTGCGCCGGCGGCAACCGCTCCGCGTTCGCCGCGAAGACCCTCGGCGAGCTCGGCTACGAGAACGTCTCCTCCCTCGCCGGCGGCTATACCGACTGGAAGCGCAGCGGACTGCCCACCGAGCTCCCGCGCTCGCTCGACGCGGCCAAGCGGCAGCGTTACAGCCGCCATCTCCTGATTCCGGAGGTCGGCGAGGAGGGCCAGCTGAAGCTGCTCGACTCGCGCATCCTCCTCATCGGCGCCGGCGGTCTCGGCTCGCCCGCGTCGCTCTACCTGGCCGCGGCCGGCGTCGGCCGGCTCGGCATCGTCGACGACGACGTCGTCGACGAGTCGAACCTCCAGCGCCAGATTGCACACTCGACCGAGCGGCTCGGCGAGTCGAAGGCCGACTCCGCGAAGCGGACGATCCAGGCGCTCAACCCCGACGTCGAGGTCGTGACCTACAAGGAGCGGATCACATCGGAGAACGTCGACCGGATCCTCGCCGACGGCTGGGACGTCATCGTCGACGGCGCCGACAACTTCCCGACGCGCTATCTGCTGAACGACGCGGCCGTCTGGCACGACATCCCGCTCGTGCACGGCTCGATCTACCGCTTCGAGGGCCAGGTGACGGTGTTCAAGCCGCACGACGGCCCGTGCTACCGCTGCCTCTTCCCGACGCCGCCGCCGCCGGAGCTCGCGCCGAGCTGCGCCGAGGGCGGCGTCCTCGGCGTGCTGCCCGGCATCGTCGGCTCGCTGCAGGCTACCGAGGCGCTGAAGCTCGCGCTCGGCGTCGGCGAGACCCTGACCGGGCGGCTGCTCCTCCTCGACGCGCTCGCTTCCGAGTTCAACGAAGTGAAGCTCCGCCGCGACCCGGACTGCCCGGTCTGCGGCGAGCACCCGACCATCACTGAGTACATCGACTACGTGGAGTTCTGCTCCGGGAGGCCCACACACGCATGAAGACCGTGAGGATTCCACCCGCTCTCCGCAGCGAGACGGACGGAAATCGAGAGGTGCACGCGGCCGGCGGCACCGTCCGCGAGCTGCTGGACGATCTCGTCAGCCGGTTCCCGAGCCTGCGCACGCAGCTCGTCGACGGCGACGACATCGCCCCGTTCGTGAACGTCTACGTCGAGGGCGAGGACGTCCGAACGCTCGACGGCCTCGAGACCGAGGTCCAGGACGGCTCGACGATCATCCTCCTGCCGGCCATGGCAGGCGGTGCCTCCTAATCAAGTCATAGTCCCGAGCCTCCTCGACCTCGTCGGCAACACGCCGCTCGTCGAGCTCCAGCGACTGTCGCCACGCGGCGGCGGCCGCATAATCGCGAAGCTCGAGGGCCAGAACCCGACCGGGTCGATCAAGGACCGCGTCGCCAAGTCGATGATCGACGCGGCCGAGGCCGCGGGCGAGCTCGAGCCCGGCCGCGCGCTGCTCGAGCCGACGAGCGGCAACACCGGCATCTCGCTCGCACTCGTCGCAAAGCTCAAGGGCTACCCGCTGACGTGCGTGCTGCCCGAGAACGCGACGGAGGAGCGACGCCGGCTGCTGCGCCTCTACGGCGCCACCATCGTCGAGTCGCCCGGCGAGGAAGGGTCGAACGGCGCCGTCCGCCTTGCGCTGCAGATGGCGGAGGGCGACCCCCGCTACTTCATGCCGTTCCAGTACGCGAACCCCGCCAACCCGCGCGCGCACTACGAGGGCACCGGAGCCGAGATCGTCGACGCGCTCGACCGCGTCGACGTGCTCGTCGCCGGCCTCGGTACCGGCGGCACCCTCATGGGTGCGGGCGAGCGCGTGCGGGAGAGCTTTCCCGACGCCGTCGTCGCCGCCGCGGAGCCGCTGCCGGGCGACGCCGTCATGGGCCTGCGCTCGCTCGACGAGGGCTACGTCCCGCCGATCCTCGACGTGTCGAAGCTCGACCGGAAGGTGCTCGTGTCGAACGAGCAGTCGGTCGCCGCGGTACGGGCGCTGCTCGACCTCGAGGGCATCTTCGCCGGCGTCTCGGGCGGCGCGGTCGTGCATGTCGCGCGCAAGCTCGCAGAGGAGGTCGACGAGGCCGCGATCGTCGTCTGCATCCTCGCCGACGGCGGCTGGAAGTACCTGAGCGCCGACTTCTGGTCCACGGACGATGTCGGCGGCTCGATGGAACGCACCCTGTGGTGGTAGTCCCCTCGGCGATTCGCGATGCGATCGCCGAGCACGCCCGCGAGGAGGCCCCGAACGAGTCGTGCGGGCTGCTCCTCCTCGACGGCGACCGCGCGGTCGAGTACGTGCGCGCCGCGAACAGGGCCGCCTCGCCCTACCGGTTCGAGCTGTATCTCGATCCCGAGCGCTGGGCGGAGATCGAGCTCGACCAGGCGGTCGTCCACTCGCACCTGTCGGCGCCGCCGCGCCCCTCGCGCACCGACGTCGAGAACATCGGGCTCTGGGAGGGCCGTCCGTACCTCATCTATGCCGTGCGCGAGGACACGCTCGCGGGCTGGACGATCACGGACGGCGCGATCGACTCACTCGAGGTCGTCCTCGAATGACTCGTGCTCACGCGGCGGCGCCGGCCGCTCCGCGAACGTGACGGCGAGGCGCTCGATCCGATTCCCCTCGACCTCGAGGACGTCGAACCGAACCCCGTCGTAGGAGACGTCGTCGCCGGGCTCGGGCGCGCGCCCGAGCTGGCCGAAGACGAAGCCGGCGACCGTGTGGAAGTCCTCCTCCGGCAGGTCTGTCCCGAACCGCTCGTTGAACTCGTCGATCGGGAAGCGTCCGTCGAGGCGCCACGTGTCCTCGTCGACCTGCTCGATCGCCTGCTCGGGAACGTCGAACTCGTCCTCGATCTCCCCCACGATCTCCTCGATCAGATCCTCGAGCGTGCAAATGCCGGCGAGCGCACCGTACTCGTCGACGACGATCGCGAAGTGGCTGTTCGTCCGCCGGAACTCCTGCAGGAGCGAGGCGAGGTCCTTCGTCTCGGGTACGACGTACGCAGGCCGGAGCAGCTCCTCGAGGCGGACGTCTGCGAGCCCGCGGTCGTGGATGGCGGAGAAGAGGTCGCGCACGTGCAGGACGCCGACGACGTCGTCGAGCGTCTCGCGGTACACGGGGTAGCGCGTGTACGGATGGTCGAGCACGGTCTCGAGCGCCTTCTCCGCCGGCATGTCCACGGAGATGGCTGTGACGTCGGGCCTCGCCACCATGACGTCGGCCGCGTCCTTGTCGCCGAAGACGAAGACCTTGTCGATCATCTGCTGCTCGTCCACCTCGATCTCGCCCTCGCGCGTCGAGCGGGAGACGAGCATGCGCAGCTCCGCCTCCGAGAGGACGTCCCGCTCGGCGCCCGGCGGCTCGACGTCGAACACGCGCAGGACCACATTGGTCGACCGCTGGAGCACCCAGATGAACGGCTCCGCCAGGATGAAGAACGCGCGCACCGGCCCGGAGACCCACAGAGCGGTCCCCTCCGAATGGCTGAGCGCGATGCCCTTCGGCACGAGCTCCCCGACGACGACGTGGAAGAACGTGAGGATGAGATAGGCGAGCGCGATCGCGATGACGGTCGCCACCCAGGTGTCGAACTCCCGTGTCAGGACGTGCTCGCCCAGGGCCCCGATACCCAGCGAGGTGAGCGTGACGCCGAGCTGCATCGCGGCGATGAATCGCGGCGGGTCGCTCGTGATCCGGAGCACGTCGCGCGCGCGGCGGTTGCCCTGATGCTGCAGCTCGATGATCCGCGTGCGGCGGGCGGTGACGAGGCCGTACTCGGCCGCGACGAAGAACCCGTTCAGCAGGATGAGGGCCGCGACGCCGAGAAGCTCGAGTGCGATCGTCACGGCGTCGGGCTGGTACTCGGAGGTTGGTCGCCCACCAGCTAGCGCCCAGTGTAGGCGACGATGCGGTCGTCCTCGTGCCGGCGGGCGCGGCCGAGGACGACGAGCCGCTCGAGATGGGACAGCGCCTCGGCGACGGCGAAGCGCCGCTGGATCGGCGGCAAGGTGCTTCCGAACAGGTCGTGGGAGACGTCGTACCCGGAGCGCGGCTCGGCGGAGAGCGCGGCCTCCGTCCGGTCGAGTCGCTCCTCGTGATGGCCGAGGATCTCGTGTGCACGCGCGGCCGGCTCGTGAATCGTCTCACCGTGCCCGCTGTACGCGACGCGCGGGTCGAGCGCGGCGATCGCGTGCAGCGTCTCCACGTAGTCGCCGAGCGGATCCGGGCGGCTCTCGGGATACAGGCCGACGGCGGGTGTGATCGGCGCCAGCAGCGTGTCGCCGGCGACGAGCACGTCGTCCTTGTGCAGGACGAGGTGGCCGTCCGCGTGCCCGGGCATGGCGAGGACGCGCCATCCGTCCACCTCGTCTCCCGCGTCGACGAGCGACGGGTTCCATGCGAAGCGGACGAAGTCGGCGTACACGTGGCCCGACTCGATCAGCTCCTCGGCGACGCGCGGAGGGACGCCGTTGCGCAGGAACCAGGCGGCGATTCGCTCCGGCCAGTCGGACGAGCCCCACACGCGCTCGCACTGCGCGTAGTCGAGACGTCCCTGGAGGACGGGGGCGCCGGTGGCCTGCGCGGCCGGCGCCGCGCCGCCGACGTGGTCGGGGTGCATGTGCGTGACGAAGATTCGGACGACGGGCCCGTCGACCCGCGGGAGGATCTCCTCCCAGGACGGCTGGTCCAGGCCGAGTCCGGTGTCGACGAGCGTCCAGCCGTCCGCGCCGCGCAGGAGGTACGCGTGGACGTGCCGGGGCCCGCTCGGGAGCGGCAGCGTCACGCGCATGAGGCCGGGCTCGAGCTCGATTGGCGTTGCGAACGTGTGTTCGATAACCTTGGCCACGGGGATGCGAACCGAGTATCGCGAAGAGCCTTGCCGCTCGGCGCTCAATCGCGTGCAGGGCATGCCGTTCGGCTGGTCGCTCAACCCGTACATGGGGTGCGCGCACCGGTGCACGTTCTGCTACGTCCGCGCATTCGAGCTCCGTGCCGACCGGCCCTCGGATGAGCGCTACGGGGCGTCGATCCGCGTGAAGACGAACGTCGCCGACGTGCTGCGGCGCGAGCTTGCGCGGCCGTCGTGGAGGCGCGAAGGGATTGCCATCGGCGCCGCCACCGACCCCTACCAGCCGGCGGAGGGGCGCTATCGGCTGACGCGGGCGTGCCTCGAGGTGCTGGCCGAGGCGTCCAACCCGTTCGCCCTGATCACGCGAGGCCCGATGATCGTGCGCGACCTCGACGTGCTCGTCGACGCGGCGAGGCGCGCGGACGTGCACGTGACGTTCTCCATCCCGACTCTCGACACCGAGATCTGGCGTCGAACCGAGCCGGGTACGGCTCCTCCCCACCAGCGGCTGCGCGCGCTCTCGCAGCTCGTCGAGGCGGGCGTGAAGGCAGGCGTCGGCATGGCTCCGATCCTGCCGGGCCTGAGCGACAAGCCCGCGCTGCTCGCCGAGGTCGTGCGCGCCGCGCGTGCGGCCGGGGCGACCGGGGTGTGGGCGAACGTCCTCTATCTCAAGCCGGGGACGAAGGAGCACTTTCTCGCCGCGCTCGAGCGCGACTGGCCCGAGCTGCTGCCGGAGTACGAAAAGCTCTACGCCGAGCGCGCGTACCTGAAGACAGACGTGTCGAATCCCCTCCGCGAGCGGGTGCGCGACCTCGCCCGCACGCACGGCGTTCGCGACCGTCGGCGCGTGCAACTCGCGCCGCCCCCCGACCCGGAGCAGCTCAGTCTCGTGGTCTGAGCGCGCGCTCGAGCTCTCGCCTGCCCGAGATGCCGAGCTTGCGGTAGGCATTGCTCAGGTGCATCTCCACCGTCTTGACGGTGACGAAGAGCTCCTGTGCGATCTCCGGGTTCGACGCGCCTGCCGCCGCGCGCTCCGCGATGCGACGCTCGCTCGGCGTCAGTGCCGACGCACCGCGTACGGCCGCGCGCCGGACGCGGACTCCACTCGCAGCGAGCTCCGTGCGCGCGAGCTCGCACACGCGGGCGGCGCCGAGCTCGTCGGCGAGCGCGAGCGCGTCCCGCAGCGGCGCGCGCGACTCCGTTCGTGCGCCGTTCCGCCGCAGCATCGATCCAAGATCGAGCAGGCCCTTCGCGAGCTCGAGGCGCAGCGGCGACGTCGCCAGCGATTCCACCGCGTCGCGCAGCACCTCGAGGTCGCTGCGCACGAGAGCGAGTCCGCGAAGCGCGAGCCCGATCGCACCGGGAGTCCCCCACGCCCGCGCCGCGTCCACCGCGAGGCGTGCCTCCCGGTCGGCCTCGTCGACGAGGCCGAGCGCCCGCCGGAGGAGCGCCGCACGAACGCGGCCGTCGAGGCCGACGACGTTCAGCCGTCCGGTGCGGTCGAGGCGCGCTCTCGCCTCGTCGAGATCGGCAAGTGCGCCGGTGAGGTCGCCGAGCTCGGCGCGGAGCATCGCCCGGCTGAAGAGCAGCACGGTCGCGTGACGGAACTCGGGGACCGGTCCCGTCAACCCGTGCCGCGCGAGCAGAGCGGCTCCCTCGCCGGCGCGGGCCTGCTCGACGAGCGATTCGACGAGCTGGGCGAGCGCCGGAAGGAGAACGACCTCGCGGGAGTCGGCGGCGAGAGCTGCGCGCGCGTCCCCCTCGGCTGCACGGAGGTCGCCTGCCCGGTTGAGGACGGCCGAGCGATACATGGACGCGATCAGGTAGGCGCGCAGAAGGCCCTTCTGCTGCGCCTCGACGACGACGCGGTCGAGGACGCGCAGCTCCGTATCGAGCCGCTCGGCGGAGCGGAGCACCGTGCCCGTGTGGATCAACCAGTTGGAGTTGAGCGCGAGATCGGAGACGAGCTCGAGCCGCACGGCCCGCTCGGCGAGCGCCGCCGCCTCGCGCGCGGGTCGTCCGTCGTCCATCCAGGCGTGGCCGAGGTACCCAAGAACGAGGCACTCTCCGGGTGTCCGGCCCTCGAGGGCGGCATGACGCTCGCCTCTCGCCAGGATCGCGCCCAGGTCGTTCTGGTCCCACGCGAGGCCGAGCCAGGCGGCCTCGAGGCGCAGCGCGAGATCGCGGTCGAGCGGCGCGAGCTCGTCGATGCTCGGCTCGAGCAGGCCGGTGACGTCCCGCGGCTCCGCCGTGCCGGAGACGACGACCCACGTCAGGAGGAGCGCCGCCCGCCCGCGGTCGCGCGGGTCGAGCGCGAGCCGGTGAGCCTCGCGCAGACGCTCCGCCGCGCTCGCCCGCTCGAGCACGTGCTCGGCCTCCCCGAGCGCGAGCAGGATGCGCGCCCGGGCCTCCGCCGGCGGGGGCTCCGCCAGCGCGCGCTCCAGGAGCCGCGCGGCGGACTCCGGCGCACCGCCGGCGAGCGCGTGTGCGGCAGCCTCGGTCAGCGTGTCGACGACGTGTTGGTCGCCGGCCGGGTCGAGCGCGAGGAGGTGCACCGCTATCGCCTCGGCCGGCGCGCCGGCCTCGGCGAGCAGCTCGGCCGTCCGCGCATGCAACGCCTGGCGCTCGCCGGCGAGCAGGCTCTCGCGGATCGCCGCACCGACGATCGGATGCGTGAAACGGACCGGCCGCGCGTCGGCGAGCACGCCCGCGCGGGCGAGCTCGTCGGCGGCGTCGTCGGCGTCCGCCTCGTCCACGGCCGCGACCTCGGCGACGAGCGAGAGCGGAGCGTCGTCCCCCGCCACCGCGGCTGCTCGCGCCAGGCGCGTGGCCGTCGCGGGCAGCCGGGCGAGCCGGAGCTGCACCGACCTCGCCACGGAGGTCGGACCGACCGCGGGGACCCGCCCGCGCTCGGCGGCGACGAACTCGACGTCCTCCGCGAGCAGCGCCTGCGTGAGCTCACCGAGCAGGAACGGGTTGCCGCCCGTCGCCTCCAGGCACGCCGACGCAAACGCCTCGTCGACCGGTGCGCCCGACCGCTCCTGCAGGAACGCGAGGACTGCGCCGATCCCGAGCGGCGCGAGCTCGACGACATGGGCCACCGGATCGGCGGCCAGCTCCGCGACCGCGCCCTCCACCGGCGTGCGCACCGTGAGCAGAAGGAGGACTGGCAGTCCCTCGAGGCGGCGGGCGAGGAAGCCGGCGAACCGAAGCGATGCGTCGTCGCTCCACTGCGCGTCGTCGAGCACGAGCAGCAACGGCTGTCGCGCTGCGAGCCCCGCCGCGAACCAGTACAAACCGTGGAGGACCGAGAACGATGCATCCCCGCTCTCCCCCGCCTCGCCGGCGAGCGCCGGCGCCGAGAGCGCGGCGGCTCCTTCCAGACGCTCGCCCGCGCGCAGCAAGGGGTCGAACCACTGGCGCACGACGCCGAACGCGTAGTCGCGCTCGAGCTCGGCGCCGCGGGCTGCGAGCACGAGCGTCCCCTCCCGCTCCGCCGCCTGCCGGAGCGCACGGGCGAGGTGTGTCTTGCCGATTCCGGCAGCACCGGTCACGAGCGCCACTGCGCCCTCGCCCAGCATCCCCCGCAGCCGTTCGAGCTCGGCGTCGCGCTCGAGCAGCAGACCCCCGCCCGCCACAACCATCGGGGGCAAGTCTAGGGGTCTCCCGGTGGCGACTCCAGGGGCGCGGCCGCGACCATCGATCGGGATGTCCGAGGAGAACAAACAGCTCGCTCTGCGCCACATCGAGGCATTGAACGCGGGTGACGGAGAGACGGTTGCGCGGCTTGCGCACCCCCACCTCGTCGACCACGCCCCACCGGACGGCGTGCGCATCGAGCCGCTCGATATCGTCGCCGAGGACGACCGGGTCGTCGTCCGAGCACGGGCGGGCGTGCACATCTGGCGGTTCTCCGGCAGGCAGATCGTCGAGCACTGGTGCTTCGACGGAGACGATCGAGGGAGGAGACACGCATGACCTGGAAGGACAGGATGTTCGCCCTTGCCGCCATCGGTGCGGCGACCGCGGCCGTAGTGGTTGCGCCGGCGTCCGCTGCCGGGCCGCCGCCGCCGCCGAGGACGGCAGCCGGCCATCCGGCGACCGTCGTCGCCCGCGGGGTGCCGACCCCGACGACGTTCGCGTTCGGCGCGGGGCAGATCTTCGTCGCCGGCTTCGGTGACGAGCAGAACCCGAAGATCACCGGGGGCGTCTACGTCCTCAAGGCGGGCAAGGCGGTGAAGCTGCCGGGCTCGCCTGCGCACGTCTTCGGGCTCGCCTACAGCAAGGGAACCCTCTACATCAGCGGCGGGACGCGCGTCGGCGGGATCGTCGCGTGGAGCGGCTGGAACGGAAAGCGGTTCACCAAGTCCCGCGTCGTCGTCGCACCGATGAAGAACTTCACGGCCTTCAACGGCATCGCGATGGGGACCGACGGGATGCTCTACGCCGGCGTCTCGCTCGGCCAGAGCAAGAAGGCCGACTTCAGCAAGGGCACGACGCAATATGCGAACGACATCGTCTCCATCGATCCCGCGACGGGCGACATCAACGTCGTCGCGACGGGCGTACGCCAGCCCTGGCAGCCTACCTTCGTGCCCGACCACAGCGGTGCGCTCATCTCCGACCTCGGGCAGGAGAACCTTGGCAAGAAGCGGCCGATCGACCGCATCGTCGAGGCGCAGGACGGCGCCGACTTCGGCTTCCCGTCCTGCCCCGCGAGGCCCGCGACCTGCTCGAAGTTCGACAAGCCATTCGCCACCTTCCCGGCACACGCGTCGCCGATGGGCCTCGCGGCTCAGGGCGGCAAGCTGTACGTC
>Ga0070731_10001936_pt1 | contig 20521 bp, 14 predicted proteins | sample Coa_R1_2_FD_66448 | JGI IMG/M metagenome (GOLD analysis project Ga0070731, IMG submission 66448) | Surface soil microbial communities from Centralia Pennsylvania, which are recovering from an underground coalmine fire - Coalmine... | ecosystem: Environmental > Terrestrial > Soil > Unclassified ... | reverse complement strand
ACGCGGCGAACTTAAAGCCCTCGTCGCGACCGCCTCACTTGAGTTGGGCATCGACATCGGCTCCGTTGACCTCGTTTGCCAGCTCGGCACCACGCGTTCGATTGCCACCCTGCTTCAACGCGTCGGCCGCGCCGAACATCGCCGCGGCGGTTTGCCAAAGGGCCGCCTCTTTCCACTCACCCGCGATGAACTGGTCGAATGCGTCGCCGCACTGCACGCAGTTCGCCACGGCGAACTCGACCGCCTGATAATCCCCGAGAAACCGCTCGATATCCTGGCCCAGCAAATCGTCGCCGCCGCCAGCGCTGAGGACTGGAAAGAAAACGAACTCTTCAACCTCATGCGCGCTGCCCATCCCTATCGCCACCTGACCCGTGAAGAATTCGACGAAGTGGTCCGCATGCTGGCGCAGGGTTTCAGCACCAAACGCGGCCATCGCTCCGCGCTCATCCATCACGACGCCGTGAACCGCCGCATCCGAGGCCGGCGCGGCTCCCGCCTGCTCGCGCTCACATCCGGCGGCGCGATTCCCGACAACACCGACTACCGCGTCGTCCTCGAACCCAGCCAAACCTTCATCGGCACGGTGAACGAAGATTTCGCGGTCGAAAGCATGGCCGGGGAAATCTTTCAACTTGGTAATGCGTCGTGGAAGATTTTACAAATTGTCGCCGGCACCGTCCGTGTCGAAGACGCCCATGGCCAGCCCCCCGGCATCCCTTTCTGGCTCGGCGAAGCCCCCGCTCGCACCCACGAACTCTCCCAGGCCGTCTCCCGCCTCCGCGAAGACATCGAGAAAGTCATTGAAAACTCCACCGTCTCAACCGACGACGAAAATGGCAGGGCGCCGCACTCCGTGCGCGCCGCAGACGACCCCGAGAGCGCAGCAACTTCCGATTCATCACACCGCCTTACGCAATGGTTCACAGAAGAACACCAGCTCCCCGCCCCAGCCGCGCGCCAGCTCGCCGATTATTTTGCCGCCGCCTATAAAGCATTGGGCGCTCTGCCCTCGCAGGACACGCTCATCATGGAACGATTCTTCGACGAATCCGGCGGCATGCAACTTGTCATTCACTCCCCTTTCGGCGCACGCCTGAACCGCGCCTGGGGCCTCGCTCTGCGCAAACGCTTTTGCCGCTCGTTCAATTTTGAACTCCAAAGCGCCGCCACTGATGACGCCATTGTGCTCTCGCTCGGCACGCAACACTCCTTCCCGCTCGAAGAAGTCTTTCGTTACCTGAACAGCAAGACGGTTCGTGACATTCTCATCCAGGCGCTGCTCGACTCGCCGATGTTCCCCATCCGCTGGCGCTGGAACGCCACACGTTCACTCGCCCTGCCTCGCACGCGCGGCGGCAAAAAAGTCCCTGCGCCCTTACAGCGCATGGAATCGGAAAATCTTCTCGCCGCGGTCTTCCCCGACCAACTCGCCTGCCTCGAAAACATCGCCGGCGACCGCGAAGTCCCCGACCATCCCCTCGTCAAACAAACCATCGACGACTGCCTGACCGAAGCGATGGACATCGACGCGCTGGAGAATTTGCTCTGCCGTATCGAAACCGGCAAAGTCCGTTGCTTCGCCCGCGACCTGCCCGAGCCATCTCCCCTCGCGCACGAAATCCTGAACGCGCGCCCGTATGCCTTCCTCGACAATGCGCCCTTGGAAGAACGCCGCACGCAAGCCGTCTACACCCGCCGCGCCAGCGACTCCGCCGCGAACGACGGCCTCGGCATCCTCGACGCTGCGGCTATCGAACGCGTCTGCGCCGACGCCTGGCCCCGCGCCACTAACGCCGACGAGTTGCACGAAATTCTTTTGCTGTTGGGCGTCATGACCGACGAAGAGATCGTCCGTTGCGCGATCGAAGTGACCGAGGATAGCGCAGACCGGCAGTCTGCTGTATCGCAGATCGGCAATCTGCGTGCGACAAACAACTTCAAAACTGCTCTCGTCAACGAACGCCGAGCCGGATGCTTTGTCGTTTCACCACAGTTCTGGGTTTCCGCCGAACGCCTACCCATGGTCCGTGCCGTTTACCCAAATGCCGAGACTGACCCCGGACTAATCCCACCCGATTCCGAAACTAAACGCCAATGGGAACGCCCCGACGCCCTCCGCGAACTCGTCCGCGGCCGTATCGAAGTCTCCGGCCCCATCACCATTCCAACTCTCGCGGCATTCTTCCATCTACCAGTCTCCGAGATCGAGCAAGCCCTGCTTGCGCTCGAGCGCGAAGGCTTCGTCCTGCGCGGCAAATTCCGTCCCGGCGCCGAAGAAACCGAATGGTGCGACCGCCGCCTTCTCGCACGCATCCACCGGCTCACCATTAACCGATTGCGTGCGGAAATTCAGCCCGTCACCGTTGCAGAATTTCAGCGCTTCCTGCTGGCATGGCAACACGTTTCACCCGATCACAAAGTCGAAGGCCTGGAGGGCGTGCAGGCCGTTCTGGGTCTGCTCGACGGCTACGAAGTCCCCGCCGCCGCGTGGGAACCGGCAGTGCTCGCCTCCCGCGTCAAGGAATTCACCCCACAATGGCTTGACCAGCTTTGTTTCACCGGGCGCATCGGCTGGGGCCGACTCTCGCCGCCACAGAACATCAAAGCGCGCGGCTTCACCCCGCTCCGCTCCAGCCCCATTGCTCTCTTCTCCCGCGAACATCTGCGCCATTGGCTGCAATTGTCCCCCACGCTGCCGCCCGCCGAATTCTCGCCGGATACCGACACCGTTTTGAAAATTCTCGCTGCCGGTGGCGCTTTGTTCTTCGGCGAAATCGTCCAGCGCAGCGGACTCCTGCAATCTCGCGTGGAACAAGCACTCGGCGAACTCGCCGCCCAAGGCTGGGTCACTGCCGATAGCTTCGAAGGCCTTCGCGCGTTGTTGTTGCCACAGGAAAAGCGTGCACCTTTCGGCGATCTCGACCGCAAACGTCATCATAAAATCATCACCAGCATCGAACACGCCGGTCGCTGGTCATTGATCCGCCAGCCATTACCTGCCAACGTTGAATCCAACGCCCAGGTCCGCGACGAAGCTCTCGAAACCTTCGCCCGCGTATTGCTGCGCCGTTACGGCGTGATGTTCCGCCGCCTGCTCGAGCGCGAATCGCTCCAGGTCTCCTGGTTTGAACTCGGCCGGGTCTATCGCCGATTGGAAGCACGCGGCGAAATTCGCGGTGGCCATTTTGTCAGCGGCGTCAGCGGTGAACAATTCGCTCTGCCCGAAGCCATTGGCCTGCTCCGCTCCCTGCGCAAAAATAAAGACACCGGCCAATTGATCATGCTCAGTGCCGCCGACCCTTTGAACCTCGTCGGCATTCTCACACCCGGCCCGCGCCTGACCGCCATCGCAGCCAACCGTTTGCTGCTCCGTGATGGCATCCCCATCGCAGCTCTCGAAGGCGGCAAGGTGATTACACTCGCGACCGATTCCGGAACAAGCGACCGCGAAATTGAACAATCATTGAAAGTGGCGACTCTCCCGCCCGCACTGCGGCGGTATTATCATTGATCGGAAACCTGCCCTGCCAATGCATCCACCGCGTGGCTCGAGCACTTAAAAGTTGAGGCTGAACTGCACTGCCAACGTTCGTTGGCGGGGTAGCTCGTTGTAAAGATTCAACGGATTCAATTGATAATTCCGGTCCGTCAGATTTAGTACTCCCAATGCCAGCTGCGCCCGGCGACGTGGAAAACGGTAGCCTGCGAACACATTGAACTGCCAGAAGTCGTCGCCAGGCTCCGTGCCGCCGTAACCGAGATTGTTCTGGCGGTACCAGAGCGCCTCTCCCTCTGCAAAAAAACCGCAGGGATGATTGTAGATCGCGAACAGGTCCAGATTGTTGAGGATTCCCTGAAGACGTTCCCGGGGTGGCCCGAAGGTCGGCGGGGTGCCGAAGTTCAGGTTGCCCGCAATACCAGGAAAGACGTCATTAAATATCGCGCGGCTCAGATTATAAGAGCCACCCAGCGACCACTCATTGCCTATTAACTGGTTTGCTGTGACTCCAACCGTTTCTTCCGTATAATCCAAATCCTCGTGCAAAATAGAGGGAGCGGCCGGGTTCGGCACGTTTATTTCGAACGCTCCATCCGCACGATTAATATCGGAATTCAATATCTGGCCGGACAGGCCCAAATAGGTTCCGGTGTGGAATTCCTGTTCAATCGACAGATTGTAGGTCTCGAATCTTGCGCCCGCATTTGCTCCGACAACCGATTCCGGGATGATGCTGCGGAAAGTTTGGATAAAACCGGCGACCTGTGTCGGCTCAATCTGGTAGCTTTGGTCCAGACTCGCGCCTGCCAGCGAGCGGGTAAAGGCAAAGCGAACAGTGGTATCCGCGGCCGGATGCAGAATCATGCCCGCCTTGGGAGAAACCTGGTCTACAGTCGTTTCTTCAGCCGAAATCGGCGCTGTCCGAAAATTCGCCGGGAATGTGATCCGGTCGTAGCTCACTCCACCAATTAACTCCAGCCAATCGACAGGTTCCCACTGATGATACCCGTACAAACTGTATCGCCTGAACAACGTTTTGAGGTCCTGATCGGCTGCCGGCGCAGGAGGATCCGGGAATAGAGTCCCCAGATTCCCCGGATTATCCTGAAGATTCGAAGTATCGAAATGCCCGTACTGGACCCGTGCCCCCAATATGGTGGTATGTTTGACTTCCTCAAAAATCTGCTGAACTTCGCCGGAATATATTTCCAGGTCATCCTTATACAGTTCGTTAAACGTGTCACCCTGCACCGACGCAAACGCCAGCGCGGGCGCGGGCGGAGCGAAGCCGCTCGGGCGCAGGAAAAAGAGAAACGTTGGCTGCATCTGGTTCGTAAACGTAAGATTGTCCACCAACCGCGCTCCGAAAACCAGCGTGTGGACACCCGGCGCCCAGTCGTGATGGTAGCCAAGCCCCAGGATTGGCTCTTGCCTTTCGTCGAAACGGAGCGTCGAATTTGTCGCCAGCTTCTGATTATAAAGCTCGGCCAATTCACCGCCACTCTGCTTGTCATATTGCATCAGGAAATAGGCGCTGTCCTGTGGTGTGAGCTGGGCTTTGAGATGAAGTGAAAGACTCTGTGCCTGGATGTCATTATTTTCTCGCTGCCCGGGATCGGAATGGTAAAAACCCTCGAAGTCGTAATTAAAATTATCGAACACGCCGTATTGGCCGCCCAACTGGTTCCAGGCGCCACGGCTCAGGTATTCTGTGGTCGAAAAAAGACCCAACCCATTCTGCTCAAAGAGCCGCGAATACTCCTGTTGCGAAATGCCCTGCGAAAGTGGTCCGGCACTCACCGGCGCCAGCAGGTTCGCGATCAGGAATTCAGCTTCCGTGGGCGTCTCAAAACGAAGGTTCACCATGTTGGGATCCGTCATTTGCGCAAAGCTGTTGGCCAGAAACAAATGTGCGGAATAGTTCGCATAGTCGTAGTTTACCGCTCGCGCTGCCTCCCATTCCGCCACCTGGTCCATGCCAGCGTCACTATAAATTCCCGCCAGGTTCGCGCTGCGTACCGCCTGGTCCTGGTCCAGCAACAATTGCGAACGGTACACGCTGCGGTTGTCGTTCAATTTCGCGGACTCCTCCAGATCGCGGATCGCTTCATTGATGCGATTGTAGTCCTGTTTGAGCAACGCGGAATAAAGCCACGCGGTCGGGTCATGCGGGTCCAGTTCCTTCGCGCGCTGAAATTCCTTGATCGCGCGATGGAAATCCCCTCCATCGCCAAACGCCTTGCCCAGATAACTTCGCAATAAGGCCCGTTGAGGTTCCAGTGCAGCGGCTATCAACAAATCCTCGCGCCCTCCCCAATAATCTCCCAGGTGAATCCGGCACAGGCCGCGGCCAAGCCATGCGTTGGCAAGCGACGAGTCAACCGCCAGCGCCTTCTCGAACCACGTGAGCGCTTCCCGTGTTTTGTTTTGCGCCGCCAGCAGGAACCCTTTCAACGCTATCGCTTGCGCGTTCCGGGGTGACAGTTCGAGGCTTTTATCCAGGGCCGTCTCAGCGGCGGCAGTGTGGCCAAAGCTGAATTCCAGTTCCGCCACCCGCGCCCAGGCAAATCCAAACTGCGGCGAGGTTGCAGTCGCGCGGCGGGCATAATCCAGAGCCAGCGTGAGTGAAATGTCGCGCCTTGCCAGTGATTGTTCGTAATACGACGCCGCCAGGTACTCCGTCGCGAGCTGCGGTGCCGGAGCGGAATTCGTTTGAAACTTCACTGCCGCGATTAATTGACGCAAGGCCCCGGCCAGCTGCTGCGGACGTGAGGAAGCATCCGTAGACGTCAATCCACCCAGCGTCGCTTCGGCCTTGTCCACCTCGCCAACACTCAATACCAACGCCGCATAATAAATGCGTTCTGCGTCCGACGCTGGTTGGCGACCTGCGGGGCATTTGGCAAGCGCCACCTGCAAATCACCTTTCCTGTAGGCCGCCAGGGAGTCAGCCAGGGCATTCTGCTCCTCAGCACTCAGGGAAAGATCCTCAAGGTCGAGCACTGCGGGATAATAGAAACACCATTGGAGGATGTTGTTGGCAATGAAGCCAGCCGTGCGGATCGGCGGTTGTCCGACTGAGGCCGCGGCTTGTTCTCCGTTCGTAAGGATCAATGGTGCAGATTGGTCATTGCCGAAACGCACTTTGCCGTCGATCACTGAAATCGTCGTGCGCTCAGCCCCGTCCACCGCCAGCACAAATTCTGTCCCTTCAATGCCGGCCACCGCTCCGCGCGTAACCACCTGAATGCGGGCAGGCTTGCCGCGATGGAAAAACGAAAGTATGCCCTGTACCAAATGCAGCCCCGGCTCGGCGTCCGGCGTGTTGGGCGGAAGAATCATCAGCTCCGTCGAAGGACCAAATGGCACTGCGCTTTCACCGGGCCACTGGAGCGCAACGCGGCTGTCGGCAGCGGTGCGGACCCGATCCATCGGATGCAAGACCTGGTTGGTCTGAGTCTTTACCCATGTTGTCGCGCCTTTGGGGGAAACCTCCACGGTGCCCACAATTTCCACGATGAGGATATCGTTTGTGCCGCGATCGGGTGACTGCGCGAAAAGCGAGACAGTACCCATGGCCCAGACGAGGAAAATCGTGCCCGTTAAAATCAGCCCAACGATTTTTCGATGTGAATTCAAGTTCCAGTTGCCGTTAGGTTCTCTAATGGGGGGGACCCACAACCCCGCCTACTGACTTCTGGAATGGAAGCAGAGTCCAAGCCAGAATTCAACCTCCTTTTGTCACATTCCATTTGCCAAACCCCGGGCGAGCAAGCATTACTTGCATGTGCAACAACCTGAGCCGGATGATGAGTTTATTCCGACACGAGCAACGTTAATTCAACGGCTCAAAAACTGGCAGGACCAGGCCAGCTGGCAGGATTTTTTTGAGACCTATTGGAAATTGATTTACGGCCTCGCACGCAAGCTCGGTCTAAGCGAGGAAGACGCGCAGGACGTCGTCCAGGACACGCTGGTTTCCGTGGCCCAGGCAATGCCGAACTTCAAATACGATCCCAAGCTCGGCTCCTTCAAGTCATGGCTGCGCCAGGTGATTCGGCGGAGAATTACAGACCAGCTTCGCAAGCGGGCCCCCGGGTCGGTTTCCCTGCAAACGGAAACTGAGACGGACGACTCATTTGTGCTCAAGGAAATCCCCGACAATACCAGCATGAGCGTGGAAAAATTCTACGAGCAGGAATGGCAGAAGAACCTTCTCGATGCAGCAGTCGCCAGGGTCAAACGCAAGCTTGACCCCAAGCGATACCAGATATTCGACTTCTATGTGAATCGCGATTGGCCGCCGGAAAAAGTTGCCACCGCTTTGAATATTTCAGTCGACCAGGTTTATTTGGCCAAGCACCGCATCACAGAAATGATCAAGACCGAAGCCAAACGGATCGAGGACGAGATGCTTTGATCACGATCGTTACATGTGGGCGATGATATTGTCGCCAAACTGGCTGCACTTGATTTCCGTCCCGCCTTCCATGAGTCGCGCAAAATCGTAGGTCACACGCTTCGAGCCAATCGCACCATTCAAGCCCTTGACGATTAGATCAGCCGCTTCCGTCCAACCCATATAGCGGAGCATCATTTCGCCGCTCAGCACAACCGATCCCGGGTTTACCCGGTCCTGGTTCGCGTACTTGGGCGCCGTGCCGTGTGTCGCCTCAAAAATAGCATGACCGCTGATGTAGTTGATATTTCCGCCGGGCGCGATGCCGATTCCCCCAACTTGTGCAGCGAGAGCATCGCTCAAATAATCTCCATTGAGATTTAATGTGGCTATTACGTCAAAATCCTCAGGCCGTGTCAGCACCTGCTGAAGTGCTATGTCGGCGATGGCATCCTTGATAACAATGCCCGCGCCGGGTTTACCTTCGGGAATTTTGCACCACGGTCCGCCGTCAATTTCCACCGCGCCAAAAAATTTCTTTGCCACTTCGTAGCCCCAATCGCGAAAAGCTCCTTCCGTGAACTTCATGATGTTCCCCTTGTGAACCAGCGTCACACTCTTGCGCTTGGACTTAATAGCGTATTCGATGGCACTGTGAATCAACCGCACGCTGCCGGAATAGCTCACCGGTTTGACTCCGACACCGACTTTGATGTCGGTTGGAAAATCCTTTGCGCCGACCGCTTTCCAGAATTCTTCAGCTTTGGATTTTGTGCCAAAACGAATTTTGTCGAACTGCTTTGGGAATTCCTTTGACAGAAAATCCAGGACCTTCTGCGCCTCCGGAGTGCCGCCGGCGTATTCGATGCCCGCATAGATATCTTCGGTGTTCTCACGAAAGATCACCATGTCCACTTTTTCCGGGCGCTTCACAGGAGAAGGGACGCCGGTAAACCACTGGACCGGGCGCAGGCAAACATACAGATCGAGCATTTGCCGCAACGCCACATTCAGCGACCGAATGCCGCCGCCGACGGGGGTTGTGAGCGGCCCCTTGATGCCCACCAGATATTCCTTGAATGCTTCGACTGTGTCATCCGGCAGCCAATTATCGAATTTATTTTTGGCCGCTTCACCGGCGAACACTTCGAACCAAGTGATCTTTCGCTTCCCGCCATAAGCCTTCTGCACCGCCGCATCAAACACGCGCACGCTCGCCGCCCAGATATCCGGTCCGGTGCCGTCGCCGCGGATGAAGGGAAGAATCGGGTTGTCCGGCACATTAAGCTTGCCGTTTTGGATGGAAATTTTCCCGCCTGCGGGCGGCGTCACGTCTTTGTAAGCCATGATAAATTCAGTTTAAAGTTACAGGTCAAATTGCGGCAGAGAGGAAACGGCGGAATCCTCTGGAAATCAAGGAAAGAAACGACTACGTCAATTGAATCAGCCTCGTCACCTGAGCAGGCTCTGCAAATTGGCCTTTCACCTTGGCGAGGATGTTGTCCACCGTGAGGCCGTAGCGCTTTCGCAGTTCGTCCTGGCTTGAGGCGTGTTCGATGAACTGGTCCGGCCACCCGATGCGCACCACCGGCGTGGTGACTCCCATTTCACTGAAAAGCTCCAACACTGCCGAACCATAGCCGCCCATCAGCGCATGGTCTTCCAATGTCACCACCACGTCCGCGGCTTTGCCGAAAAACTCATGCGTGCCGGAATCCAGCGGCTTGGTGAAACGAGGATTGATGACAGCACAATCAAAACCTTCCTCGGCAAGCTGCGCCGCCGCCTTGCGCGCCATCGAATTCAGATTGCCCAGGCCGAACAGCGCTATTTTCCGTTTACCGCTGTTGGAAAAGTTCTGAATGACTTCCGCCTTTCCGATTTCGAGAAGTTTCGGTTGTTCCTTGACCGGCACACCCTCACCCGCACCGCGCGGATAGCGGATGAAGGTCGGATGATTCTCGTGCGAAGCTGTAAACATCATGTCCGCCAGTTCATCTTCATCCTTGGGCGCCATGGCAATGACATTCGGCAGGCACCGCAAATACGCAATATCGAACAAACCGTGATGCGTCGGGCCGTCGTTGGCTGAAAGGCCAGCCCGGTCCATGCAGAACATCACCGGCAGGTCCTGCAAACAGACATCGTGATGAATGCAATCGTATGCGCGCTGTAGGAAGGTCGAGTAAATGGCAACTACCGGGTGAAAACCCATTGTCGCCATGCCTGCCGCAAAGATGACTCCGTGCTCTTCGGCAATGCCTACATCATAGTAACGGTCAGGAAGTGCCTTCTCCAAATGCTTGAGGCCCGTGCCGCTCGGCATCGCAGCAGTGATGCCTACCAGCGTATTGTCTTTCTGGCAAAGCTTTACCAGTGTCTGCCCCATCACGTCCTGATAATTGGGTGGCGAACCGCTTTTGGCCGGCAATGCTTCGCCGGTGCGGATGTCGTAGGGGCCGGTCCCGTGAAATTTCTCCGGCGACTTCAACGCGGCATCGAAGCCCTTGCCCTTTTGGGTGAGGATGTGAATGACAATCGGATGATCGTAGGTCTTGGCGAATTCGAGTGTGCTGATGAGCAGCGGAAGATCGTGGCCATCAATCGGGCCGAGGTACCTCACTCCCATTTCTTCAAACAAGATCGGGCTGCCGAAGCCGCCACGACCGTCGGAATCAATTGTGCCGCCACCGGTTTGTTTCAAACTCACTCCAGTGAAAGCACCTTTAAAACCTTCTTCGGCCTTGTGCGCCAGCTTCAGCGCAAGTTCGCCCTTGGGCAAACGCCGCAGGAAGCTCTGGAATTCCTTGGCGAGCTTGTTGTAAGACGGGTGCGTGATCAACCGGTTCAGATAATTCGCTATCGCCCCCACGTTTTTGGCAATGCTCCATTCATTATCGTTGAGAATGCCGATAAACCGTTTGGTGGTATGCCCGATATTATTCAGCGCCTCGAAAGAAATTCCATTGGTCAACGCCGCGTCACCAAAAATGCAGACGATATTTTCATCGCTCCCCTTCTTGTCGCGCGCGGCTGCCATTCCGAGCGCTGCGGAAAGCGCCGTGCCGGCGTGGCCCGCGCCATAACAATCGTGGGGACTTTCCGTCCGCAACGCAAAACCATTAAGCCCGTTGGTTGTGCGAATGGTATTAAATTTGCCTTTTCGTCCAGTGAGCAGTTTATGGACGTAAACCTGATGACTCACATCCCATACGAACTTGTCCTTGGGTGTTTCAAAAACGCGATGCAACGCCAGTGACAATTCCACCACGCCAAGATTGGGACCAAGGTGGCCGCCATTTTTGGCTAAAACTGTGATGAGCTCGTATCGAATCTCCTCGGCAAGCTGGCGGAGCTGATCAAGTGAAAGTTTCTTGACCTGTTTCGGATCGTCAACCATTTCCAGGAAACCACTCATAGTTTATTCTTCTGATAATTCCGGCGGAGCGGGCTTCAATTTCAGTTCGCCCGCATTGTTTTTCTCCAATTGTTGTATCTTCAATTCCGCTTCGGCCAGCTTGGCCTGGCAGATCTGCGCCAGGCGCGAGCCTTCCTCATACCTGGCCAGCAACGTTTCCAGAGGAAGCTCTTCAGACTCCATCGCCTCAACAATACCTTCGAGTTTCTTTAAAGCTTCTTCAAATGGGACGTTGCCGTTTTTGGCCGCTTCGTTGGGCCGGGCGGACTTCGACATAGCGAAAACTTAGGTGAAGCCAAGGGTTTAGTCCAGTTCGATTGGACCACCCCGGGTCAGCGCTTCCCTAATCCCCGATGGCGGCCTGTTCCGGGAGGTCGCTACACTCACTTCCGCACCCGCAGTCACTCGCGTTCTGGTCGCTGAACCCGTGTTTGTCCCAGCTGGGATCAAGGCCAAGGTCTTTGAGCATCTGCAAATCCTTCTCGACCGGTTGATTCAGCGTGGTCAGGTAATTACCCACCATTAATGCACTCGCGCCCGCCATGAACACCATGCTTTGCATATCGCGCAAGTTCACGGTCCGGCCACCGGCAACCATGATTTCCTGCCGCGGCAGAACCAAGCGAAAGCACGCAATCGTCTTTAAAATCTCCAGCGGCGGCAGCGGCGGATTCTTCTCGAAAGGTGTTCCCGGGATGGGATTAAGGATATTAACAGGTACGACGTTCGCCCCGATCTCCTTCAACGAAAAGGCGAGGTCGCAACGGTCTTCGCGGGTTTCACCCATGCCAATGATTCCGCCCGAGCAGATTTTGATTCCTGCTTTCTTGAGGTAGCCGATGGTCTCAATGCGGTCGTCGTATGTATGAGTGGTGCAGGTCTTCGGGAAAAAGCGCCGCGAACTCTCGAGGTTGTGGCCATAACATTCCAACCCCGCTTCCTTCAACCTGTCCGCTACCCGCTGGCTTTTGATGATTCCCAGCGAGGCGTCAGGGCGCGTCTTGCCGCTCTCCTTCAACTCGCGAATGCGCTCGCACACTTCGTCGAGCATTGGTCCCTCATTAAGCCCTTTCCAGGCAGCAACCAGGCCAACAGCAGTGACGCCATTCTGTTTCGCTTCGTCCGCGGCATCGAACACCGGCTCGGGATCGACAAAGCCGTATTTCGGGGAACCGGTCTGGTAGAAAGAGGATTGTGCGCAAAAGCTGCAATTCTCCGAGCACGCGCCGGCCTTGGCATTTACGATTGAGCAGAGATGAATCTTATTCCCTTTGAAGTGCTCGCGTACCCGGTTCGCCCAGGACAATAAATCGTAAATGTCCGCCGAGGATTCCAGGTTGAAGAGCCAGAGCGCTTCCTCGCGCTCAAGTCCTCCGCCGGCGAGCGCGCGTCGCCCGTAATCTGCGATGCGTTCGTGATTTGTTGCGTCAACTAATGTCACGGTCATGGTTGACACGATAGCGGATAGGAATAATTGCGCAAGGATTGCGAATCAGATGGCCTTGCGCGGCGGTTCCCGCGTCGGCAGAACGGGCAGAACAATGTCGTAACGTTGTTCCTCGAATTTGAGAACGAGTTGGACACCTGAGATTTTGTTGGCAACGCAGAAATCGATTGCCGAAGTGGAACTAAGAAAATCCATTGCCTGGCCGGGATCCGGATCCCAAACACCAATGTCTTTAAAATAAAGCCCGTTTTCCTTCTGCTGCAGCAGGATTCTCATATGACTGCCAACCGACTGCGTGTAGTTTGACGGCCCGCCAAAACGTCTGTATGGGCCGGAAGGATACCCACCGGGGAAAATGGAAGCAATCCTAAATTAGCAGTGTGCCAGGGCGGCCTGCCGTGGGGGGTTACTTCATGACGGCACCGAGAATATTTTCGCGTGAAATCGGTCCGTAAAAGCGGCTGTCGAAACTGTTGTTACGGTTGTCTCCCAGGACATAATACCGGTCCTTGCCGCATACCACCAACTCCTGCTGCACGCGCTCGGGGGTGAAAGTCCTCGTGCCTGGCCGCAGATAGGGTTCGTTCAGTTCCTCGCCATTCACGAAAAACCGTCCGTCCTTGAAATAAAGGGATTCGCCAGGCAGCCCGACCACTCGTTTGACGCAATAAGCTCCGTCCGTCGGGTCCCTTACAACCACAATCTCTCCGCGATGCGGCGCCCTGAAATCGTAAACCAATCGATTGAGTAAATAACGATCCGCATCGTGGAGTGTCGGCACCATGCTGGCGCCGCTGACCTCGACCGACTGAAGCACAAAGTGGCTGATCAGAAAATAGCTGGCGACTGCCAGCGCTGCAACTACCACACATTGCCAGAGTTGCTGAAGCAGAGAAGGTGTGGGTGGCCGAGGGGTGGGATATCGGCAAACTGCAGCAGTGGTAGGCTCTGGATCGACATTGCGGATGGATAACAGCTCTGCGCTCATTGTTACATCTATGTTGCCCGTTGCGAAGAGGATGCGGCAAACCCGCTTTGAAAACAATTGGGGTAAGCTACGCAAATTTGAACCGGGGACGCTACTAAACACCCGACGGTCTTACCCGAGTCATTTGTCCGCAGAAGAACCGCCCCCGTTTCGTTCGGGAAGTACGGATGCGAGGGCTTCCCGCAAATCCTCAAGAAGAAACGGCTTGCTCACCACATGATCCACTCCCGGCAATGTCTTGCCCGACGAATGCAACATCTCCGCGTAAGCAGTAATCATCACGACAGGTTGACCCGGGGAACGCGCCTTGACTGCCGCGGCCAGTTCATCCCCTTTCATGCCGGGCATCGCAAAATCGGTAATGACAACGTCGAATTTGCCCTGCTCGAATAATCCCAGAGCCTCCTTGCCGTTGCTGGCGGTCACGACATCATGCCCATCGAAGGCGAGCATCATCTTCACGGCGTCACAAACAAATGGCTCGTCGTCAACAACAAGGATTCTTTTTTTACCAGCCGACATCGGATTCCAGATGCTAGTCAAAGGGAGTTTTTAACACCAGATTTTATTATTCACAGTTGCCCGGCAAAAGCCGGGAACATTTCTATTGGTCGGGCATCTCATTCGGGTCGGGTGTGGTGAATCGGAAACACACTTTGAAAGGTCATTTATATGCAAAACCCAATTAAACTGAGAAAACATTCTTTTTCCAATAGCAACTATACTTCAATCCTTTTGGCGATGGCGCTTGCAGGTGCCTGTGCCGGAAGAGTTTGGGCGCAAGGCGATGTCCCGGGCGGAGTCATCTCGTCTTCAGGCAGCGGTCCCTTTACGTACGACCTGACATTCAGCGACGCCTCTGGCGCATCCAGTTCCATCGGCAGCGTTTGGTATTCGTGGGTTCCAGGCCAGTTTTTTCTTCCCGGCGTCCCTTCAGTCGCATCGGCTCCGACCGGTTGGACTGCCAGTATAGTTGCGAACTCGATACAATTTGCGGCTACATCCTCCAGTTTCGATATCGCGCCGGGTCAGTCACTTTCGGGTTTTTCGTACACGGCAAGCTTTAGTCCATCGACCTTGGCTGGAACAGCAAACTCCGGGGTGTCTGTTGCTTATATGGGTGGTATCGAAACCGATGCTGGGCAGACTTTTACCGTTACGGTGCCCGAACCCTCACTGGCAGCTTTAGCCAGCGTGAGTGCATTGGGTCTGGCCGCTTTTCGCAGGCGCAAGCTGGCGTGAAGTGAATATAACGGTCAGCTCGTACTGTCCAAACAATCGCGGACGGTGAGCGCGAGCTTCAGGGGATCGTAAGGCTTTTGCAGATAATGCAGACCTCGTTGCAAGACGAGGTCTTTGCCCACGACATCCGCACTGTAACCGCTCGTGAAGATGACTTTGAGCTTTGGTCTTTCGGCCCGTAACTTCTCGGCCAGTTCGCGGCCATTCAAGCGATCAGGCATGACCAGGTCGGTCAGCAGCAAATCGATCTTTCTTTTGTTATTCTGCCAGACTTCCAGTGCCTTGACGCCGGTTTCGGCCTGCAAAATTTTATATCCATGGCCCCCCAGAACGTTGCAGACGAGTTCTCGCACCGCCACTTCGTCTTCAACGACCAGAATAGTCTCACTTCCTCCGCGTACCGTCGATGGAGTAACCTTTGACTGAGCTATTGCCACGGATTCTTTTGCCACTGGCAGGAAAACGCGGAAGGCCGCCCCTTTCCCCGGCTCGCTATCCACTTCAATCCAGCCGCTATGCTGATTGACAATACCATAAACTGTCGCCAACCCCAGACCAGTCCCCTTCCCAACTTCTTTGGTTGTGAAGAACGGCTCGAAAATCCGCCGAAGGTCTGCTTGTTTTATTCCGCAACCGGTATCTATCGCCGACAGGCAGATGAATTCGCCAGCTCGCGATTCAGGCTGAAAAGTGCGCCGATTCTCTTCGATCTTTGAACCGTTGATTTTAATGGTCAGTTGCCCGCCTTTCGGCATGGCATCGCGCGCATTGACCACCAGATTGAGCAATACCTGCTCAATCATACTGGCATCCGCAAGGATGAATGCCGGATGCGGCGAGTAATTCAACTGCAAGGCGATATCTTCCCCGAGGATGCGCCCGAGCATCATGGTCATATTGCTGACAAGCTCATTCAGATCGAGTCGTTTGGGCTGCATGACCTGGCGGCGGCTGAAGGTCAACAACTGACGTGTCAAACCGGCTGCCCGTTCGGCTGCCTGCGCGATCTGTTGGGCCGATCGGGACGCGGTGCCCGTCATCGTTTTATCGACCAGCAATAGCGAAGCGTGGCCGTGAATAACGGTCAGAATGTTATTAAAATCGTGCGCCACGCCGCCGGCCAACTGCCCGATGGCTTCCATTTTCTGGGATTGCCGCAGTTGCTCTCCGAGCTGCCGGCGCTCGGTAATATCCATAATGATGCCGCGCATTTGAACAGGCTTGCCGGCACCGTCGATGACCACTTCTCCGCGTTCCCGTACGTAACGTTCCTGGCCGCCGGGCAGATTTATACGGTGTTCAATATCGTAGGTGCTCGATTTACGCAGAGCTTCCATCGCTGCGCTGGCCACGCGCTGGCGGTCATCCGGATGAACTGCATTAAAAAACAGCTCACGTGTTGCCTTCACTTCACCGGGCTTGTATCCAAAAATGCGATAGGTTTCGTCCGACCAGCGCAGTTCATTCAAATTGAGATTCTCGAGGTCCTTCAGATCCATTTCCCAGCTTCCGAGGTGCGCCATGCGCTGAGCCGCAGCAAGGCTGGCCTCGCTTTTTTCCAACGCCTCAGCCGCACGCTTCCGTTCCGTGATATCGTGCGCCATGATCAACATGGCTTCCCGCCCTCTAAAGTGAATGCGCGACCATTTGATCTCTACATCGATGCTTTCGCCGTTCTTCCTTTGATGACGCCAGATGCCTGCTCGGCCAACGCCGGCTTCGGGGTGCCTCTTTACAACGTCATTGACGTAATTGAGGTATCGTTCGGTCTCGCCACTGGCCCGGATGCCCCGGCCTTCCATGGAAAGAAAATCATTCCGGGAATAGCCATATTGTTGCAGTGCTGCTTCATTGACCTCGAGGAAGTGAAGCGTCTCCATGTCAGTCACCCACATGGGAGTGGGGCTGCCCTCGAAGATCAACCGGTATTGCTTCTCGCTTTCACGCAATTGAGCTTCGGCCCTTTTACGATCGCTCACATCCCGTGAATTGATAACCACTCCGGCTATCTCAGGATCATCGAGGCGATTCTGGCCGACGACTTCCAGATGACACCAGGAACCATCCTGCCGGCGGCAGCGAAATTCCTGGGTAATGATGTCCGCGGGATTTTCCAATGCGCGCTGGAACGCCAGTTGCGTCGCGGGGAGGTCTTCGGGATGGACCAGGGCAAACGCGTTCTGTCCGGCTACATCTTTCGGTTCATATCCGAGTACGGTTTTCAACGAAGGGCTGTTGTACTGGAAGAGACCCTCGCGGCTGAGAATAGTCAGCACGTCCAGCGAATGCTCTGTCAAGGTGCGGAAATATTTCTCGCGCCGGACCAGTTCGGTTTCGGCGCGCTTGCGCTGTGCCTTTTCCTCCGCTTCCTGCACCGCGCGGCGCACGGTGGGCGCCAGGCGCTCGATCTTGTTCTTCAACACGTAGTCAGTGGCGCCGCAACGGAGGCATTCGATGGCAGCCTGTTCGCCAATGGTTCCGGAAATCAGGACGAATGGAGTATCCAAACCTTTCCGCCGCACCTTTTCCAGAGCCTGCAATCCGGTGCAGGTTGGCAGCGAGTAATCTGCCAGGATGAGGTCAAACGCGTGTTTGTCAACAGCATCAAGAAACTCAGAAAAGTCCTTCGCGAGGGTCATTTCAGCAGGCAACCCTTCCTGCTCCAGCAAAGACGACACCAGCGTGACAAAATCAGGATCGTCTTCCAGGTGTAAGATGCGCAACGCTTTGTCCATACAGTTCGGTTTTCCGCCGTAAGACCCTACAAAATAGCAATCTAAATGCCAGAAAACCAAATCATATCATGCCGACCTGTCAATGCGAATTAAAAAACTCCATCGAATGTCACGCCGATAAGGAAGCGAAGACGACTAAGTTGCAAAATAGAAGCGAACTGTCCTGAAGCGCCGTTTGTCTGGGCAGTTTTACGCACCGGTCAGCAGGCGGATCAACTCTGCACGAATCTGGTCCAATCGCCGTCGATCGGTCTCCCGTTTCTGCGCAAGCACCATGGCTATTTCCGGCGTTGCCTTCAAATGCGCCTCGGTATGCTGCTGCACCTTCAGGTCCACCATTTCTTCCAGCAGGGCGATAAAATTAATCGGTTGCATGAGTCCCCAAAGCAGCAAACTTTACGCCATTCTGATATGGGTTTCTGGCCAAAAACGCTTGTATCAACGTGGAAACCGTGTGATATGTCCACGAATGCCGACCCGCCATTGGTCATTCCGCCTGTTTCGTTTATGGGGAATCGATGTCTACTTAAGCTATAGCTGGTTTCTGGTGATTGTGTACGACATCTACGTTCGCGGTGGAGTGTATGGGTCGTATGCGTGGAATGTCATTGAATGCCTCGCGCTTTTCTCCGTGGTTCTCGCACACGAATTCGGTCATGCGCTTGCGTGCCGCCAGGTTGGCGGACGGGCAAGCGATATCGTTCTCTGGCCATTGGGAGGCGTGGCCTACATTTCCCCACCGCCGCGTCCGGGAGCCGTCCTTTGGAGCATCGCAGCCGGGCCGCTCGTTAACGTCGCCCTGCTTCCAATATTTGGCACTTTCTGGTTCTGCAGCTATTTGTTGGGGCTGCCGGACTCTGTTCCGGATGTGCACACCTTTATCTTCACCCTGTTCGCAGTTGATATCGCTCTTTTGATTTTCAACCTGCTGCCATTTTATCCGTTGGATGGCGGACAGATTCTTCAATGCCTTCTCTGGTACATCTTCGGGCGGGCGAACAGCCTGATGATTTCCAGCGTCTTTGGGGTTATTGGGATCTTGGTGTTCGGACTATTTGCGATATTCCTGTTGTTTATAGGAAGCTCCGACTCCGCAGCCTGGTTTGGCGTGATTGGAGCGTTCATGGCCTTCAATTGCTGGCTCGGTTTCCGTTCGGCAACCATATTGTCCAAACTCGAGAAAGCACCCCGCCGTCCTGAATTTGCCTGCCCGGTTTGCCGCGAGCCGCCGCCGGCCGGGGATTTCTGGCGATGCAGCCGATGCCGCGCGGCGTTTGATACTTTCCTGACGCAGGCGTGCTGCCCTCATTGCGGCACTCAGTATCCGACGACAGCTTGTCCGTTCTGCCATAACCTTCGGCCGATAACGGATTGGCGCAACTTTCAACCGGCACCCGTCTCGTCATCACAATAAAAAAGGACGCGAATGATTCGCGTCCTTTTCGATCTAAAACCGGGAATGATTATTTCAACTTGCCGAGCGCGCCTTTGATGGCATCGAAATTCGGCAGGTCCTTGGGCGTCGGAGTCTGCTCGCTGTATTGCACCACGCCATTCTTATCAATCACGAAAGCTGCGCGCGCGCTGACGGAGCCGAGACCGATAAGGTCCGACAGAAGTGTGCCGTAAGCCTTGGCGGTTTCTTTGTTTAAATCGCTGGCCAGAGTGATGCCAATTTTTTCCTTCTGCGCCCAGGCCTCCTGCGAGAATGGACTGTCCACGCTGATGCCGATCACATCCGCGTTCATTCCGGAGTAGGCGTTCAGGCCGGCGGTGATGTCGCACATTTCCTTGGTGCACACGCTGGTGAACGCGAGCGGAAAGAAAAGCACCACAGTGTTCTTCTTGCCGAAATTGTTGCTGAGTTTGACGTCCACGAGACCGGACGCCTGTTTGGATTTCAAATTGAAATCAGGAGCTTTGCTGCCGACGGATATAGCCATAGTTCTAGTGCGTTAAGGTTTTCGTTAAATTTGCGTGGTGTTTTATAGAGGGCGATGCGCCGCCTGTCAAATGGCGATTCGGCACGTCGAATGATGCAGTTTCCTCAAATAGTGATTGCCACGCGCGGGCCCTGCGGGTTTAATTCCCCAACAGCCGAAGTGAAGGGAATCGTTGGTCACTTGTGTTGGCGCAGTTGCCGGTCGTGAATGCAATAAACCGAACATGATCCATTCAGAAATCCTGGCCCGCCACTTAAGGAGAAATTTGCCGGCGTTTATCGTTCTCGCTGCGTGGATGGTTCTTTCGGTTTCCTCCAGGGCCGCGGATACCAACACAATGTCGATGCCAATGGACGGTTCGAAAGCGAACGATCTTACCGGCCTGAGTCTCAAAGAACTTTACAACCTCAATGTGGTTCAACTGAACGTTCTCGGCGGCCATACGCATTGTGCCGGCCAGATAATGTTCGGCTACGACTACATGCACACTCACATGGCGGGATATTATGAGGGGACCCGGGAGGTTTCGCCCGCGAAGGTCTTCGCGGAAGGGTTCGGCGTGATACATACGAGCATGGATATGGACATGCATATGTTTGATCTGATGTACGCCCCATCAGACAAGCTCACTTTCATGACCATGTTGCCATATATGCAAATGAGCATGGACCATCTGACTTCGGATGGCACACGCTTCACTCAGCATACGGACGGCATCGGCGACCTGGATGTGATGGCCCTGTGGACGGTGTATGGCGACAGTTGCGCCGGCGGCAATCGCATTGTGATCAATGCGGGTGTCAGTTTGCCAACGGGAGCAATCAACGCGAAAGGCCATAAGGATGGG
>Ga0070731_10001935_pt1 | contig 20525 bp, 21 predicted proteins | sample Coa_R1_2_FD_66448 | JGI IMG/M metagenome (GOLD analysis project Ga0070731, IMG submission 66448) | Surface soil microbial communities from Centralia Pennsylvania, which are recovering from an underground coalmine fire - Coalmine... | ecosystem: Environmental > Terrestrial > Soil > Unclassified ... | reverse complement strand
CTACATCAAAGCGCCGGCGCGACCGCGCGTCGTCGCGACCACGCGAGCCACAACGCGCTCATTGCGACGATCGCGAGAATCGGCAGCGCCGCGAGATTCATCGTCTCCCAGCCGCTCGTCGTGACGAGCGCGCCCGAAGCGAGCGACGACGCGCCCATCGTCGCGAACACGATGAAGTCGTTGAGCCCTTGCGTTCGTGCCTTCTCGCTCGGGGTATAGGTTTCGATCAGCAGCGTTGTGCCGCCGGTGTACATGAAGTTCCAGCCGACGCCGACGAAGATCAGCGCGGCGACGAAATGCGCGACCGACGTCCCGTTCAGCGCGACGAACGCTCCGACCGTCATCAGGCCGGCCCCGGCGAGGATGATCGACAGCGCGCCGAACCGCCGGATCAGCGATCCCGTGAGGAATCCCGGTGCGAACATCGCCACGACGTGCCATTCGATGACGAGCGCCGTCGCGCCGAACGGATGACCGCAGAAATCCATCGCGATCGGCGTTGCGCTCATCAGCAGGTTCATGAGCCCGTAGCCGAGCGCTGCCGCGAGCACCGCGACGATGAACGCAGGCTGCGCGGCAATTTGTTTGAGCGGCCGCCCAGCGCCCGTGCGTTCGGCGTGCGCCGGCTTCGGCACGTCGACGAGCGACTGAACGGCCAGCGCGACCAGCGCGAACGCGGCGAGCGCGACGAACGATCCCGTGAACGGCGACGCGAAGAGCTCGCGCGCGACGCGCATCGATTGCGGGCCGATGAAACCGCCGACCACGCCTCCGGCAAGCACGAGCGAGATCGCCTTCGCGCGATCGGCGGGCGTCGCGACTTCAGCAGCCGCGAACCGATACTGCAAACCGATCGCGTTGTAGACCCCGATCAGCGCGGTCGCGAAGCAGAAGAGCGCGAAGCTTCCGATCGAGAGCGCCCACGCACCGATCACGCACCCGACGATGTTGACGAACGCGCCGGTCATGAAGCCGACTCGCCGTCCTACGCGCGCCATCCAAAGCGCCATCGGCATGGCGGCGAGTGCCGACCCGAGCACGTACGTCGTGACGCCGAAGGTTGCGAGCGTCTTCGTCCGCGCGAGCGAATAACCGATGAGCGCGTTCATCGACGTCAAGCCCGACGAATTGACCAGCAGCAGCGCCTGGCAGCAGGCGAGAAGAAAGATGTTGCGGCGGGAAGTCTGCACGAAGGCGAGCGATGGTGCGCGACCGGCCGCCGCGCGAAAGTCCGTATGATAAGACGGCATCATGGTCGACCCGCTCGCACAAGCCATCCTCGACTTCTGGTTCGTTCCCCGACCCGGTGAGACCACGGATGAGCGCACATCGGCGCAGGTCGGTGTGCCGATCCGCGAAGTGTGGTTTCGCAAGGACGATGCATTCGACGCCGGGATTCGCGATCGCTTCGCGATTGCGCTCGCCGCGGGCATCGCCGGCGCGTACGGCGAATGGTGCGTGAGCCCGCGCGGCAGCCTCGCGCGCGTCGTGCTCCTCGATCAGTTCACGCGCAACGCATTTCGCGGCACGCCGCAGGCGTTTGCCGGCGATCCACGTGCGCTGGCAACGGCCAAGGACGCAATCGCACGCGGCTTAGACGCCGCGCTCGCGCCACAGGAGCGCTGGTTCCTCTACATGCCATTCGTGCACAGCGAAGTGCTCGCCGAGCAGGAACGCGCCGTCGCGCTGTTCGAGATGCTCGCCGCGCAAACCGGTCTCTCGGACCCGGTCTCGTGGACGCGCCGTCATCGCGACGTCATAAAGCGCTTCGGCCGCTTCCCTCACCGCAACGAAATTCTCGGCCGCGCGTCTACTCCGGAGGAGATTGCGTTTCTTGCGCAGCCGGGATCACGCTTCTGATGACCGAAACCCGGCCGGCATCGCTCGACCCACCGCTCGCGATCCTCGGCGGAACGTTCGATCCGGTGCACTACGGCCATCTGCGTCTTGCGCAGGACGTTCGCCAAGCGCTCGATCTCGACGAAGTTCGCCTGGTTCCCGCCGCGGATCCACCGCATCGCGGCAAGCCCCGGGCGTCGACTCATGACCGCATCGCGATGCTCGACCTCGCGGCGCACGACTTTCCCGGCATCGTCGTCGATACGCGCGAGGTACGTCGCGAAGGCAAGAGCTACACGGTCGATACGCTCTCCGAGATTCGCGCCGAGAAACCGCGCACGCCGCTTCTGCTGCTGGTCGGCGCGGACACCTTCCGCGGCCTGCCTTCCTGGCACCGCTGGCTCGCGCTCTTCGACCTCGCGCATCTCGTGGTCGCGCCGCGTCCCGGCGTCGCGCTCGACGCCGGGCTGTCGCCTTCACTCGAGGCGCAATGGCGCTCGCGCAGAATCGACGATGCGCGGGGCTTGCGCTCGCGAATCGCCGGCGCCATCTACCTTCAGCCCGTCGCGCCACAGCCGATTTCGTCGACGGCGATACGCGCGGCCATCGCCCGCGGCGATGCAAAATCGGTCGAATTTGCCGGTTTGCTCCCGCCCGCGGTTTTCGCCTATATTGAATCGCACGGACTCTATCGACATCCACCGCATGCGCGTTGACAAGCTGCAAGAGGTCGCCGTCGCGGCCCTCGAGGACATCAAAGCTCGCGACATCCGGATTTTCGATGTCCGCCCGCAAACCAGCCTCTACGACACGATGATCGTCGCCTCGGCCGACTCGAACCGGCAGGCGAAAGCGCTTGCCGGCCATGTGCGCGACAAGCTCAAGGAGGCCGGCGCATCGATCCTCGGCGTCGAGGGGGAAGAGGCCGGCGAGTGGATCCTCGTCGATGCCGGCGACATCGTCGTCCATGTGATGCAGCCCCCGGTTCGCGCCTACTACAACCTCGAGGAGCTCTGGGGCGCGCAGGTACCGCTTCGCCGCGCCGCGTCGGCCTGATTGAAGCTCCGCGTCGTCGCGCTCGGGCACCGGATGCCGGCGTGGGTCAGCGCCGGCTTCGATGAATACGCGAAGCGCCTCGCACGTGAATTCACGCTGGAGCTGGTCGAGCTCAAGCCGGGGCCGCGCGGATCGAAGACAAGCGTTGCGCAAATCCTCGACGCCGAGACGCCGCGAATCCTCGCGGTGTGCAATGGCTTTCGGCTGATCGCGCTCGACGAGCGCGGGAAAGCATGGTCGACGCGGGAATTCGCGGCCCGTCTCGCCCGTTGGCGCGATGGAGGTGACGGCGTCGCGTTCGTCATCGGGAGTGCGGACGGTATCGCCGACGAAGTCAAGGCGAAGGCGCACGCCGTGATGGCGCTGTCGGCGATGACGCTGCCCCATGGCCTGGCGCGGGTCGTTCTAGCGGAGCAAATCTACCGGGCAACCACGCTCCTCGCCGGTCACCCTTATCATCGCGGCTGAAATCCGAAAGCGCGGAGGGCAGTCCAGTGAGCGCACCGCTGCTTTATCTCGCATCGAAGAGCCCGCGCCGGGAGGCGCTGTTGCGCCAGCTCGACATCGAGTTCGAGTTGCTGCTGTTGCGGGAAGCGCCGGGCCGCGAGCGCGACGTCCTCGAAGAAGCGCTCGATGCCGAGCCGGCCGCGCATTACGTCGAGCGGATGGCGCGGACGAAGGCGCAGGTCGGCTGGCAACGCATGCACGACCGAAGGCTCGCCGAGCGCCCGGTGCTCGGCGCCGACACGGAAGTCATGCTCGACGGCGAAATCTTCGGCAAGCCGCGAAACGCCGAAGATGCCGCAAGGATGATCAGGCGTCTCGCCGGCAGAACGCATCAGGTGCTGACGGCCGTTGCGATGCGTCACCGCGAACGCACCGAGGTCGAGATCTCGATTTCGCGCGTGACGCTGCGAAGACTCGGCGCGGCGGAAATCGATCGCTACGTCGCGAGCGGCGAGCCGTTCGACAAGGCGGGCGGCTATGCGGTGCAGGGCCGCGCAGCAGCGTTCATCTCGCGCCTCGAAGGCAGCTATACCGGCGTCGTCGGTCTGCCGCTCTACGAGACCGCGTCGCTGCTCGCGCGTGTCGGAGTGCCTGTCCTTTGATCGATCGAATGATGACGCGTCGCGCGGCACGCGCCGCGCCACCGAAATCGCGGCCGCAACTGACAACTGTCAACTGGCAGCCGTCAACTGACACCTGATGACGCACGAGATCCTCATCAACGTGACGCCTCAGGAGACGCGCGTCGCAATGCTCGAGCAGGCTGTCGTGCAGGAGCTGCACATCGAACGCGCGAGCGCGCGGGGGCTGGTCGGCAACATCTACCTCGGACGTGTCGCCCGTGTGCTTCCCGGCATGCAGAGCGCCTTCGTCGAGATCGGTCTCGAGCGCGCGGCGTTCCTTCATATCGCGGACATCTGGGAGCATCGCCAGAACGGTCACGGCGAGCACCGGCCGATCGAGCGCATCCTGCACGAAGGACAGACGCTGCTCGTGCAGGTGATCAAGGATCCGATCGGCACGAAGGGCGCGCGCCTTTCGACGCAGCTTTCGCTCGCCGGTCGGCTTCTCGTCTATCTGCCTCAGGACTCGCACATCGGAATCTCGCAGCGAATCGAAAACGAGCAGGAGCGCGAAAGCCTGCGCGGCAAATTGACGACGCTTCTTCCGGAAGGCTCCTCTGGCGGCTTCATCATCCGCACGATGGCCGAGGCCGCGGGCGAGCGAGAGCTCTCGACGGACATCGAATACCTGACGAAGCTGTGGCACGACCTGACCGACCGCGCTGCGCTCGTTCCTGCGCCGACGCTGCTCTACCAGGACCTGAACCTCGCACAGCGCGTGCTGCGCGACATGGCAACCGAGGAGACGGCGCACGTTCTCGTCGACTCGCGCGAGACGTTCCTGCGCATGCAGGCGTTCGCGCGCGAGTACACGCCGGCGCTCGTCGACCACATCGAGCACTACGCGGGCGAGCGGCCGCTCTTCGATCTGCATGGCGTCGAGGAGGAGATCGAAAAGGCGCTCGCGCGACGCGTCGACCTCAAGTCGGGCGGCTACCTGATCATCGACCAGACCGAGGCGATGACGACGATCGACGTCAACACCGGCGGCTTCGTCGGCGGCCGCAGCTTCGACGACACGATCTTCAAGACGAACCTCGAAGCGGCGCAGGCGATCGCGCGCCAGCTTCGGATGCGAAATCTCGGCGGCATCATCATCATCGACTTCATCGACATGGAGAACGCCGACCATCGCAACGCCGTGCTCGCGGAGCTCGGCAAAGCGCTCGAGAAGGATCGCACGCGCCTCACCGTCAACGGCTTCACGCAACTGGGCCTCGTCGAGATGACGCGCAAGCGCACGCGCGAATCGCTCGCGCACGTGCTGTGCGAAACGTGCCCGACGTGCGCCGGGCGCGGCGAGTTCAAGACCGCGCAAACGATCTGTTACGAAATCCTGCGCGAGATCCTGCGCGAGGCGAAGCAGTTCAACGCGCGCGAGTTCCGCATCCTCGCGTCGCAGTCGGTGATCGACATGTTCCTGGACGAGGAGTCGCAGAGCCTCGCACAACTCGGCGACTTCATCGGGAAGCCGATCTCGCTGCAGGTCGAAACGCTGTACACGCAGGAGCAGTACGACGTGGTGCTGATTTAGCTCGTGGCCATATGGAAAGCAACATCGAGACGTTTCGTCGCGCGCCTCCGTTCGTTGCTCGCGCGACTCTTCCGTCGCGCGCTCGCACCCGGCCGCTTCGAGACAGGCCGCGCATCCTCGTGGCGCGGCTACGTGACCACGGCGCCGCTCGTCGAGCCCGCACGCGACTACCTCGTCTACGTGCCTCGTGGATGGACGCGATGGAAGCGCGCGTCGCTTCGCGTCATGTGCCATGGCTGCAATCAGACGCCGGAGCAATTCGCGGCGCTGACCGGGATCGCTGCGCGCGCCGATCGTGAAGGCACGCTCGTGCTGCTGCCGCGACAGACGAGCGACGCCAATCCGTGGGGCTGCTGGAACTGGTTCGAGGCGAACACCGAGCGCGGCGGCGGCGAAGCCGCGATCGTCGCGGCGCAGATCGTCGATGTGCGTCGTCGCTATCGCGCGCGGCGTGAGCGCGTCTGGGTCGCGGGTCTTTCGGCGGGAGGCGCGCTCGCTGCGGTGCTGGGGCTGCGCTATCCGCGACTCGTGCGCGGCATTCTCGTGCATTCCGGATTGGCGTGCGGCGCGGCGAAGTCGGCAGCGACGGCGTTGTCCGCAATGCGCCATGGTCCCGGCAACGACGTGCTGCGCGTAGCCGACGAGGCGCGAATCAGCGCTCGCCGACGCGGCGATGCAATGGTCGCACTTCTCGTCATCCATGGCGATCGCGACGATGTCGTCTCGCCGGCGAACGCGGCGGCGCTCGTCGAGCAGTTCCTGCGATTCGACGAGCCGCGGTCGAATGCGAAGCGACCGCCCGATGCTTCCACGCGCACTTCCGAAAACGGCAAATACAAAGCGCGCGTCGACGACTGGATGCGCAATGGCGAGCTCGTCGTGCGCTACGTGCAGGTCGAAGGTCTCGCGCATGCATGGAGCGGCGGGGAGGGCGCGTTCGACTTCGCCGATCCCCGGGGACCGAATGCGCTCGCGCTCCTTGCGCGCTTCATCGCGGACAAGGCGCGCTGGAAAGCCGCCGCGTGACACGTCCGGCGACTTGCGGCAGGATGGATGCCCCGACAGCGGCGCGCGGAAAGCAACCGGAGGCGCGAGTCACATACCCGGCAGCACATCCATTGGAGGCACACATGGGAGTTGCACGTAATGCTTGCCGCGCGTGGCGCGGCGCGATCGGCGTCGCGGCCGCGCTTGGCCTCGCTGCATCGGCCCTTGCCGCGGAGCCGATCAAGATCGGCCTCGTCGCGGCGCTGTCCGGACCGTCGGCGCAATCCGGCGAAGCGATCACGCAAGGTCTCACGATCGCGATCGACGAGATCAATGCGTCGGGCGGCGTGCTCGGGCGGCCGCTCGAGCTCGTAAAGCGCGACGACGAATCGAGCCCGCCCAAGGGCGCCACCGCTGCGCGCGAGCTGATCGCCAACGAGAAAGTCGCCGCGATCTTCGGCGGGCTCGACACGCCGGTGTCGCTCGCGATCGTGCCGATCGTCAATCGCGACCACGTGCCCTACATGGGCGTATGGGCAGCCGGCACGCCGATCACGCGCAACGGCGCGAATCCGAACTTCGCGTTCCGCGTCTCGGCGGTCGACGTGCTCGTCGACGAGGCGCTCCTCAAATACGCGCAGAAGAGCGGCGCGAAAAAGCCCGGGCTGATCCTGATCAACAATCCGTGGGGCGAATCGAACGAGAAGGGCTTGACCGAGCAGGCGAAGCATCTCGGCATCACGCTTGCCGGCGTCGAGAAGTTCGAGGATCGCGACGTCGACGTCGTGCCCCAGTTGACGCGCCTCAAGAACGCCGGCGCCGATGCGCTGATCCTCGTCGCGAATGCCGCGCCCGGCGCGCAGGTGATGAAGGCGCGCGAGCGGATGGGATGGAAGGTGCCGGTGATCTCGCACTGGGGCGTTTCCGGCGGCCGCTTCCCCGAGCTCGCAGGCCCGACCGCGGGTGACGTCGTCTTCGTGCAGACGTACAGCTTCTTCGGCGATCAGAAACCGACCGGCAGGAAGGTTCTGTCCGAGCTCGAGAAGCAATACAAGATCAGCGGGCCCGAAGGCATCATCTCGCCGGTTGGCGTTGCCGATGCGTACGACGCGATGCATCTGGTCGCGCTCGCGATCAAGAAGGCGGGCAGCACCAGCGGCGACGCGGTTCGCAAGGCGCTGCTCGACATCGACCAGTACCAGGGGCTGATCAAGACCTACCACAAGCCGTTCAGCGACCAGAACCACGACGCGCTCTCGCCTGACGACTACATCTTCGTGCGCTTCGAAGGCACGCGCATCGTACCCGTGCGTTAACGCAGCGCGACGCCGCCGCGGCAGCGCGCCGCGGCGGCTTTTCGCCTCGCGCACATCCGCTTCACGGAATGGACCTTTTCGCTTCGGCCCTCGTCACCGGCGTGGGCCTCGGCAGCATGTACGGCCTGCTGGCGCTCGGCTTCTACGTCACCTACGCCGTCTCGAACACCGTCAATTTCGCGCAAGGCAGCGCGATGATGCTGGGCGCGGTCGCAGGCTTCACGTTCGGCGTGACGTTCGGCTGGCCGTGGCCGCTCGCAATCGCCATCGCGCTGCTCGTCTGCGCCTTGTGGGGCGTGATCGTCGAAGCGATCGGCGTGCGTCCGTTCGTGCGCCGAGGATCGGATGTGTGGCTGATGGCGACGGTCGCGCTCGGACTCGTGCTCGAAAACGTCGTGTTGTTCACGTTCGGCAAAGACCCGCGCGGCATGCCGCAATCCATCCTCACCGCGCAGGCGTTCTCGCTCGCCGGGCTTCGCGTGTCGTTGCTGCAGGTGACGATTCCGCTCGTCGGGCTCGCGATCGCGATCGGACTTCACGTGCTCACGCGCTACACGCGGATCGGCAAGTCGATGCTCGCCATCGTTCAGAATCCCGAAGCGGCGCGACTGATGGGCATCGACGTGCGGGCGGCGATCGTCGCGTCGTACGCCGTCTCGGGACTTTTCGCGGGCGTCGCGGGGCTTTTGATCGCGCCGCTTTTCACCGTGTCGTCGACCATGGGCACGCTCTTCGGCATCAAGGCGTTCGCCGTCGCGATCCTCGGCGGTATCGCCAATCCCTGGGGCGTGATGGTCTCCGGATTGATCTACGGCAGCGCCGAGTCACTGATCACCGCCGCGTTCGGATCGACGTACACGCAGATCGTGACGTTCGGCCTTGTCATCGTCGCGCTCGCGCTGCGGCCCAACGGATTGTTCGGACGCGCGAGCGTGAAGAAGGTATGAGCAAAAGCATCGCCGACGCCACGCCGACCGAGCCCGAACAGGCAGCGCCGGGGAGCACGGACCGCGCGACGCGCCGCGACGTCGATCCTTCGCGAGGCCACCTGCTGCCGACGATCGTCGTGCTCGCGCTCGCCGGCGGCGCCGTCTCGTTCTTCTCGAACAGTTATCAGCAGTACGTGATCGCGATGGTCGCGATCACCGCGATCGTCGGTGTTGGCCTGAACGTTCTCCTCGGACTCGCGGGGCAGCTTTCGCTCGGGCATGTGGGCTTCTATGCGATCGGTGCATATACCTGCGCGATTCTGAGCGCGCGCTTCGGCGTCGGCTTCTGGTTCCTGCTTCCGCTCGCAGGCATTGTCGCGGCGATCGCGGGCGCGTTGCTCGCCGTTCCCGCGCTTCGCGTGCGGGGACCCTATCTCGCGATGGTGACGATCGCGTTCGGCTTCGTGATCGAGCAGAGCGCGGCCGAGATGAAGGGACTGACGGGCGGCTGGAACGGCATCATGAACATTCCACGGCCGCAATTGGCAAATTACCCGATGAACGAGCTCGGCATCGGCATCTTCTCGATTGTCATGCTGGCCGTCCTGCTTTTGCTCTTCGCGCGATTGCGCGACAGCACGTGGGGACTTGCGATGCGCGCGACGCGCGACGCCGAAGTCGCGAGCCAGTCGATCGGCCTCAACCTCGTGACAATCCGCACGGTGGCGTTCGTCGTGTCGGCGTTCCTCGCGGGCGTCGCCGGCGCGATCTTCGCGGTCCTCGCGAATTTCGTGAGCCCCGAATCGTTCCCGTTCTTCCAGTCGATCACGTTCCTGCTCGTCGTGCTCGTCGGCGGCGCAGGGACCGTGCTTGGACCCCTCGCCGGCGCGATCGTCGTCGTGCTGCTGCCGGAGGTCCTGTCGTTCCTCGCCGAATACCGCTTGCTGTTCTTCGGCGCGTTGCTGCTCGTCGTGCTGTGGCTCGTGCCGGAAGGCATCGTCGGTGCGCTGTCGAGACGGCTGCAAAGACCGCGTGAACGCATGATCGAAGCCGACGAGGCTCCCGCCATTGCATTCCTTCGCCTCGATCGCGCGGCCGGCGATCCATCAGCGAGTCTCGAAGTCGTCGGGCTCGGCATCGCGTTCGGAGGCACGCAGGCGGTCAGGGATGTCTCGCTCGTCGCGAAGCCCGGCGAAGTGACGAGCATCATCGGACCCAACGGGGCCGGCAAGACGACGCTGTTGAACCTGATCGGCGGCTTCTACCGTCCCGATCGCGGCGGCGTGCGACTCGGTGCGGCGAATCTCCCGATCGGCGTCACGCACGCGATCGCGCGCGCCGGCGTCGCGCGCACGTTCCAGACGACCCAACTGTTCTCGCGGATGAGCGTGCTCGACAACGCGCTGATCGGGCTTCGACGCGGCGCGCTCGGATCGCTCTGGCGCGCGATCTTCGCCGGACGTGCGGACGACGAGGCGCGAACGCTCGGCCGCGCGCTTCTCCGCTTCGTCGGCTACCGGGGAGCGGTCGATCGCTTGGCCGGAGAGTTGCCGCACGTCGACCGGCGCATCGTCGAGATCGCGCGCGCCCTCGCGACGCGGCCGCGCGTGCTGATGCTCGACGAGCCCGCGGCGGGTCTCGGCGAAGCGGACACGAAGCGATTGGGCGATCTATTGCGCCGTATCGCGCAGCTCGGCGCCGCGGTGATCCTGATCGAGCACGACATGAGCCTCGTGATGGGCATCTCCGATCGCATCGTCGTGCTCGACGCCGGACGACGGATCGGAGACGGCGCGCCCGCCGACGTACGCAGCAACGCCGACGTGCGCGCGGCGTATCTCGGACAAGGGGAGCTCGCGATCGCGAAAAGCGACACGCGGCGCGGCGACGGCGAGACCGTGCTTGCGATCGATCGCGTCGCGGCAGGCTACGGCGCGATCCCGGTGCTCTCCGACATCGACATCGCGGTCAGGCGCGGCGAGCTCGTCGCACTGCTCGGTGCGAACGGCGCGGGAAAGTCGACGCTGATGCGCGCGATCTCGGGGCTTCATCGTCCGGTGCGCGGGCGGGTGCTGCTGCTTGGGCGCGACATCGGACTCCTTTCCGCGCATCGCATCGCCCGAAGCGGCGTGACGCTGGTGCCCGAAGGACGGCAGGTGTTCCCGGAGCTCACCGTTGCCGACAACATCCTGATGGGCGCGCGCGCGCTCGATCGACGCAAGGCCGCATCCGAAGTGGAGCGCGTCATCGCGCGCTTTCCGATGCTCGACAAGCTGCGCGATCGTCGCGCGGGCCTGCTTTCCGGCGGCGAGCAGCAGATGCTCGCGATCGCGCGCGGGCTCGCCGCCCGCCCGCAGGTGGTCCTTCTTGACGAACCGTCGCTCGGGCTCGCGCCGGCCATCGTCGAGGGTCTCTACCGCATACTCGCCGAGCTTCGTGCCGAAGGCGCTACGATTCTGCTCGTCGACCAGATGGCGCGTCTCGCGCTGTCGATCGCCGACCGCGCCTACGTGATCCGCGCCGGGCGCATCGTGCAGCAAGGGCCCGCGGACGAATTGCGAAACGACGCGGCGCTCGAGCAGGCGTATCTTGGCTGAACGCTTCGCGCAATTGGAGGACCGGCCATGCCCGCCACCGCGATGAACCACTTCACGATCCTGACCGACGACGTGCGTCGCACCGTCGACTTCTACCACGACATCCTCGGGCTTCGCGAGGGTCCCCGCCCACCGTTCGAGTTTCCGGGCGCATGGCTCTACGCGGGCGACGTGCCGATCCTGCACGTGATCGGCGGCCGCGCGCGAAACGAGCTCAAGGCAGGCGTCATCGACCACATGGCGTTCTCGTCGACGAACCTCGCCGACACGCTCGCACTCCTCGCGTCGCGCAACATCGAGCACACGTGCAGGCGACAGGCGGGCTCCGGGCCGTGGCAGGTGTTCTTCCACGACCCGAACGGCGCACGGGTCGAACTCGATTTCGATGCATCGGAAACGAAGCGAACGAGCGCATCGAACGCGCGATGATCACGCGTCATCGCGTGCCGGCCGATCTCGCGCCCGATCATCTGATCGTCGCGGCGACGTCGCTCCGAGCCGGCGTCGAATGGGCCGAGGCCAGGCTCGGCGTTCATGCAAGTCCGGGCGGCAAGCACGACACGATGGGCACGCACAACGCGCTTTTCGGACTGGGTCCGCGGCTTTTTCTCGAAGTCATCGCTGTCGATCCGACGGCAAACGCGCCGTCGCGTGCGCGCTGGTTCGATCTCGACGAGCCGCGCATGCGCGCGCGCCTCGCCGAATCGCCGGCACTGATTCACTGGGTGGTGCGCACGCGCGACATCGCGGCGGATGCCGGAGCGAGCATCGTCGATCTCGGATCGATCGTCACGCTGCACCGCGGCGATTTCGAATGGCGCTTGACCGTGCCCGACGACGGCCATCTGCCCGAGCGCGGGCTCGTGCCGACGCTGATCGAATGGTCGGGTCGGCGCCATCCCGCCGATTCGCTTCCCGATGCCGGGATGCGCCTCGCCGCGCTCGCGGGCGAGCATCCCGAGCCCGCACCCGTGCGCAGCGCCATCGCGGCGCTCGGGCTTTCGGAAACGATCAAGGTGACGTACGGCACGGTCCCGCGACTCGCGGCGATGCTGCGTACGCCGCGAGGCATGGTAACGCTTTAGCTTGACGGATCAGGTTCGGCGCGGCGGCAACGAGCGCCTGTTTCACGCGCGCTTTCGCAGCATCATCACATGCGCGGCCGCGCGTTGGCCGGCGACATGCGTTGCGCACTCGTAGCCCAGCGCAGGCAGGTCGAGGCCGTGCAAAATATTCTCGCCGCCCCCGAGCAGGACCGGCGAAATCGCGAGATGCAACTCGTCGATCAGGCGGGCCCCCAGGAACTGCCGTATCGTCGCCACGCCACCGCCGACCCGGACGTCGCGCCCGCGCGCGGCTTCAACGGCGCGTGCGAGCGCAACGTGAATGCCGTCGGTGACGAAATGAAACACGGTGCCGCCGCGCATCTCGAGCGGTGCACGCGGATGATGCGTCAACACGAAGACCGGCACGTGGTATGGCGGCTCGTCACCCCACCAACCCTTCCAGCGCTCGTCGGGCCACGGGCCGCGGACGGGACCGAACATGTTGCGGCCCATGATCCACGCGCCGATGCCCTCGAAGCCCCGCGCCGCCATCTCGTCGTCGATGCCGGCCTCGCCTTCCGCGTTGCCGTGCATCCGCTGCCATGTGCGCGTATGGAAAAGCCAGTCGAACAATGCCGGCCCGCCAACGCCGAGCGGATTGTCGAGATTCTGATTCGGCCCGGCGCCATAGCCGTCGATCGACACCGAAAACGAGTGAACGCGAAGCTTCGGCATGGCGCGTGAGCGGTGCAGTGCGAGCGCCAGCGCGACGCGTGCGCAGGCTTCGATTCAGTAAACGAAGATCCAGTACGCGAGCGCGGCGATCAGCGCGTACTTCGCGGCACGGAAGAGCGTCCGGTTGCGCTTCTTGAGGCGCGACAGAAAATCGCTGCCCTGGCCGAACAGCGCGTAGATGCGGTTCGCCGCCCCGATCGGCTCGTTCTCGGTGTTCTGCGTGGACGCCGCGCGGATGAACGTGCGGCTGACGAATCGATTCACCGCCTGCATGACGCGTGTGCGAAGCGGCCGCTCGACGTCGCAGAACAGGATGATGCGCGTCGTATCCGTCTTGTTCTCGGCCGAATGGATGAACGTCTCGTCGAACAGCAGGTCCTCGCCGTCGCGCCACGAGTAGGGCTGTCCGTCGACAAAGATGCGGCATTCGTCGGAATTGGGCGTCACGAGACCGAGGTGATAGCGCAGCGACCCGGCGAACGGATCACGATGGCGATTCAATTTCCCGCCCGGCGGCAGCAGCGCGAACATCGCCGCGTTCACCGTCGGCAGCGATTCGACCAGCGCGACGGTCTTCGGACACGCCGCCTGCGCCGAAGGCAGCGGCTCGCCGTACCACTTCACGTAGAACCGCTTCCAGCCGTTCTTGAAGAACGAGTTGAAGCCCAAGTCGTTGCGACCGGTCGCCGCGCGGATATGGCCTTCGTCCATCAGCGACAGCGCCTCGTCGCGGATCGTCGTCCAGTTCGCGCGCAGCACGTCGAGCTCGGGCAGGCTTCGCGGATCGAGAATCGGCTTCGCCGGCACCGCCGAGAACAGGTACATCAGCGTGTTGTACGGCGCCATGATCGTCGAGTGATCGGCGAACTGCTTCGAAAGCTTGTGGCGCACACGTCCGCGAAAATGGACGAACAGCGCCGACGCCAGGAAGACGTAGAGGACGATGAACTTCGGCGCGAGAATGTTGGCGATCACGGTGGCAGAGAAGGAGGCGCCGCGCATGCGCGCCTCGCATTGTACGCTCGACGCTTCGGCGAATTCGCATGTGCCGGTCCTGCCGGCGCGCCGCGCGTGGCGGCCGCTACTTCCCCGGCTCCCGTGTATTGAGCTGCGCGTAAACGAGTCGCCCGATCTCGAGCAACTTCGCGCGGTCGAGCCGGCCCGACACCGCATAGGCGCACTGGTCGTCGACCCAGTAGTAGACGCCGACGCCGTCCTCGACGGCGTAGCGGAACGCGGTTTCGTCGGTGCCCGGCGGCTGCTTTCTCGCTTGCAGCGTCAGCCGATCCTTCGCGGCGTTCTCGTACATGAAGAGCGCGGTCGGACGCTCGTTGCCGGCGACGAGCCGGCCGCCGACGAGCGCGTAACCGACGCTGTTCAGGTCGGGCACGTGAAGCTCATAGTCGAGGCGCTTCGAGAGCCACGTGACGAGGCGCTTTTCCTCGGGCGCCCACATCTCGACCGGCCGATTGACGTCAGATGCGTAGAGCGCATGCGTGAACGCCGCCTGTTGCGCGAACGTCGTCGGGGTGCCGGCGAGCTCGAGCTGTGCGTCGCGCCAATACCAACCGCCGGCGACGCCAATTGCGAGCGTGACCATCGACACCGCCGCGGTCGCGAACCAGCGCGGCACGTGCCGCGCCTCGCGCGGTGGTCGCGCGGCGTCGATCAGCCGCTTCGGCAACGGCTCGTCAAGCAGATCGTCGAGCGTGCCGCGCAGCCACGCGTTCTGACGCTCGATGTCGGCGACCTTCGCCGCGAGCGCCGGGTCCTGCGCGAGGGCCTGCTCGAGGGCCGCCTTGCGATCGGCGGGAAGTTGACGATCGGCAAACGCTTGCAGGTCGTCGTCGGTGATCGAGGGTCTCGTCATGTTGTTATCGCACGATCTTCAATGGCGTCACCGGATCGCTTTCGGAGGACACGGTGCGACGAAGCTTCGCGCGTGCGCGGGAAAGCCTCGACATCACCGTGCCGACCGGAATCGCGAGCACTTTGGCAATCTCCTCGTACCGCATTTCCTCGACGGCCGCGAGCACCAGCACCTCGCGCTGGTCGCTCGGCAACTTCAATAACTCGCGCAACACCTCCTGAAGCTCGACGTGCGCCTGCTGAGGCGCGCGCACCGGTACCTGCCATGCGGCGCCTCCCTCGCCGTCGCCATCGAGGGATACGTTCTGCGCATCTCGGATCGCGAGCGCGCGCTGGTTCACGAAGACGTTGTGCATGATCGTGAACAGCCACGCGCGAAGATCGGTGCCCGCCGCCCACAGCCTTCGCTTCTCCCAGCCACGCGCGAGCGTTTCCTGCACGAGATCGTCGGCGCGCGCCGAATCGCCGGTCAACACGCGCGCGTAGCGGCGAAGCCGCGGGATCGCCGCGACGAGATCGGGATGCGGAAGCGGAGGGTCTGCGCTCATGGTGAACGCGCCCGGGAAGCGGGCATGGGCATGCGGCGCCAATGCGCCGTTTGCCGCGTCCAGCATGTTACGCCGACCCGCCGGTGATCGTCAGCCGTTCGCGGATGAGCGCGTGCTGATCACACATGGCACCGCGCAAACAACATCCGGGGCGTCGCTATTCCCCGACAAGGCAAGTGTCAAATGAGCAGCAGCGTCGGGTGCGTGCACAGGAGACGCGGAGTGAAACAACCATCGCTTGCCATGACCGGCTACTGCGACACCGCCACTCCCCTTGGAGCGCATGTTTCGCATCTATTGTTTGCAGCTTTCGCCGGCTGCTGGAGAAGCACAAGCTCACCGAGCGACTGTTCGCGAAAATCAATGCTCATCTGAGCGAGCGCGGGCTGTTGGTGGGCAAGGGCACGATGGTGGATGCGACGATCATCAACGCGCCTTCTTCGACGAAGAATGCCAAGCAGGCGCGCGATGCCGAGATGCATCAGACGCGCAAGGGCAAGCAATGGTACTTCGGCATGAAGGTGCATACCGGTACCGACGTCGTGGCCGATGTGAACGTGCTCGGGGAGTTGTTGCACGGTGCCTAGGAAAGCTTGCACGGCGACTGTGCCTACCATGCCAAGGCACTCGAGGAGCAGGCGCAAGCTGCGGGCATTGCGTGCAACGTCAACCAGCGGGGCAGCAAGCACCGGCCGCTCTGCAAGCGACAGCGGGCGCGCCATCGACGCCTCTCGCGCACGCGGGCCATCGTCGAGCAAGAAGAACTGGGCACAGATGAATGCGCTTGGCGAACCTGTACCGTATGCGACACCGCCTGATGAATTCGTAGGAGAGGTCCGTCCGCGAACAGCAAATCGCGCAGGAATCGCCGAGTAAGCGAGCGCAAATCAAGCCTCAGACGCGATCCAATTCCGACTGAGAATCATTTCTCTCTCAGCATGGGCAAATCGCTTGCGAATTACTGGTAAATCAGAGCTTCCCTAGACTAGGGCAAGTCCGCCGACGGCATTCTCGCAAGAATGATCCTGATCTTGCGATTCAAGCCCGGCGCGCCCTGATGATGCTCGTAGAAGCGCGGATTGGGCGCCATGGCGGCGAGCCGCGCCGATTGCTCGGACGACAGGCGTGCCGCCGATTCGCCGAAGTAGTGTTGCGCCGCCGCCTCGGCGCCGAACACGCCGCTGCCCCACTCGATCACGTTGAGATAGAGCTCGAAGATGCGGCGCTTGTCGAGGATCGCTTCGAGCATCAGCGTGATGACCGCCTCCTCGCCCTTGCGAACCCACGACCGCGCGCCCGACAGGAACAGGTTCTTCGCGAGCTGCTGCGTGATCGTCGATCCGCCCGCGACGATGCGCCCGCGCTTCTCGTTCTTTTCGAGCGCGAGCGCGATGCCGTCCCAGTCGAAGCCCTCGTGGTCGACGAACTTCGCGTCTTCCGCCGCGATCATCGCGCGCTTGAGCGACATCGCGATCCGCTCGTAGGGCACAAAGCGGTAGTTGATCGTCGCGCGTGGACTCTTTGTGCGAAGCGCCTCCATCCGCTCGGCCATGAACGCGGTCTCGTGCGGCGGATGATCGCGCCACCAGAAGATCATCGCCGCGAAGTACGCGTGCAGCAGCAGGACCGCGACCGCGCAGATGCCGGCGACGAGCGCGAGCGCGCGGGCGAGCGCGCCCTTTCGCTTCACCAGCCTACTCGCTTTTGAGCTCGTCGCCTCGCGCGAACGTCCACGTCCTCGTAATGCTCAGGATGTCGGTGTCGCGGCGAATGTCGTCTGGAAAGGGCGCGAATGGCGCCGCCATCTGCACGATCTTGACGGCCGCCGCATCGAGGATCCGCTGGCCGGACTTGCGGTTCACTTCCACCTTCTCGACGCTGCCGTCGGCACGTATGAACACCGTGAGGATCAGGCTGCCGTAGAGTTTCTTGCGCCGTGCCGCTTCCGGATAGTGCACGTTGCCGACGTGCTCGACCTTGAGCCGCCAGTCCTCGACATAGCGGGCGAAGCGATATTCCCTTGCCTGCGCACCGATGTGCTTGCGCCGCGGAATCTTCTGGTACTCGTCCATGTCGCGGGCGATCTTCGCTTCGAGTCGAACGGCCTCGAGCGTCTTTTGCATGACATCGTTCGCGGTCGGCGATTCGGTCGGCTCGGGATCGGACAGCGGCTTCGGCTCGGGTGTCACGATGGCGGTCGGCGAGCGCAATTGCGTCATCATCTCGTGCGTCGCGTTCTCGGGAACCTGCTCGCGCGACGATGCGACGGCGACCGTGCGCTTCGGCGTTTCGGGCAGGAGCGGCAGCGGCGTTTTCGCCTGGCGGTTCTGCTCGGTGTTGCCGCCACCGTCGAGATTCGCCTGCGCAAGGAGATTCGCCTTCGTCGGCTTCGACGCCGAGCGCGCGTTTACGAGCGCCACTTCGAGTGGCGGATTCGGGTCGCGATCGTGACTCGCGCCGATCGTGAAGTGCAGCGACAGCGCAATCGCGTGGAGCGCGATCGAAACCGCGATCGCGATGCCGATCGTCGAAAGGCGGCGCGGCGTTGCGAGCGCCTCCGGCGGAATCCGTGCGGGAGGGAACGCACCCGCGACGCTGAGATTGGTTTTGCGCGCGGCAGCCGGAACGGCGTCTTTCGGCTGCGTAACGGCGCGCACGCCGGGCCGCAGTTGCGCCCCCGGCTTCGCGGGCGATGGCGACTTGACGGTAAGCGTCGGCTTCGGCGCACGTGCGTGCACCGATGCGGTACGAACCGCGCGCGGCTGGGCGGCCGGTTCTTCCGAAGGCACGGGCGCTGCGGCGCGGCGTGGCAAGGCGTGATGGGTTCGACGTTCTGGCGGTCGGTCGATTGTAGCGCCGCCATGCCGTTGTCATGATATTTGCGCCAGCCCGCCGATCGGCCAGGCGCCTCCGCGTGGCGGCGATCCAACGCTTTTCAGGCGACCTACTCGACGACCTGCCCCGCATAGCGGCATTCGAGCGTGCGCTCGAAGAGATCGATGCGCCCGATTGCGATCCGGACCGCGGTGTCGGGCGCGTGCGCCGGCATGCCGGCAAGCCGCACGACGATCGGCAGCGCATCGAAGCGCACCAGCGTGTCGCGAACCGTGCGGCCCGTGCATTCGCGGACGTTTTCCTGCAGAAGCCATCGCAGGCACCAGTAATGCTCCATACGTTCCTGCATCTCCGCGTATTGCGAGTACGTCGCCTCGAAGTCGGTCAGCGCGGCGAAAAGCTCGGCGTCGTTGTCGCCATAAGGCAAGCGCTCGTCGCGGACGACAGCGAGAACCTGGCGCTGATTGACGAGATCGCTGAAGCGACGAAGCGGCGAGCTGGCCCACAAATAGTGCGAGACACCCAGTCCCTGGTGCTCGCCGGGCCGCGTGCTCATCTTCACCTTGCCGGCGACCTGCACGCGATAGAGCGCCGGCACGCGCGCGAGCGCAAGAAGCCGACCCCATTCATGGTTGACGTGAATCATTAGCTCGGAGACGAGCTTGTCGAGCGGATTGCCTCGCAGTCGTGGCACGATCGTCACCCGGCCGCGTTCTCCAGCGACGTCGGCATCCCAGTCGACGTGAAAGCTGTAGTCGATTCGCGTGGGGTCGGGCTTGCCGCGCCGTTCCGAAAGCGCGCAGGCGAACGTCCAAAGCGATCGCAACTCGGCGGTCCATCGCGGCTCGTTGCGGGTCGGCGGCATCGCGAACGCTTCGGTCAACGCATCGTGGCGCAGGTTGGCGGCGATCAGCACGCGCTCGATCGCGCTTCGGTGGCGAAGCGGCGCGCCGTACGCATCGACTTCGATGTAGAGCGACAGCGCGGGCGGGCTTTCGCCCTGCGCGAGCGTGAACGTCTCGATCGCGCTGTCGGGCAACATCGTGAGCTTGCGCCCCGGCATGTAGACGGTCGAAAGGCGTTGGCGCGCGATCGCGTCGAGCGGCGTGCCGCGTGCAATCGCGATCGCCGGGCATGCGATGTGGATGCCGATCTCGACGTGCCCGTCGTCGAGTTCGCGTACCGAGAACGCGTCGTCGATCTCGATCGTCGAAGCATCGTCGATCGAGAATGCCGAAACGGGCGCGAGCGGCAACTCGGGAATCGGTGCGAGCGTTCCCCACGCGGGGAAATCGGTGCCCTGCGGAAACGCGTCGAGGACGAAGCGGCGGAAGTGGTACTCGTGCGACGATTCGATCGCGCCGCATTCGTGCAGCAGCGTGACAGCGCTCGTGCGCGCCTTCTCGCACGCGGCCGCGAGTGCCTTCCATTCGGGCGCGTTCTTGTCCGGATGATAGAGCAGCATGTCGAGCTTCGCCGCGAGCGGCCGTGGCAGGTTCCGCGCGAGAAGCTCGTCGACCCATTGCGCGATGTCGCGCGCCTCGCGCTCCTTACGGGCGACCGACGCGAGCGCGGCCTTCAGCGCATCCGGGGGCGCCCTGCGAAAACGTCCATGCCCCTTGCGATAGAAGTACATCGGCGCACGTGCGAGCGCGAGCGCGATCGCCGCCGATTCCGCGGGCGCGGGCGTTGCGCCGTAATATTCTCGCGCCAGCTCGTCGAAGCCGAACTCGTCGTCGGGGACCACTTCCCAGAGGAAATTCGGATCGAGATCGGAGACGAGCTCATGCGCGCGCGCGATCGTCTCGGCAGGCGAGGGCTGCGCGAAGCGCATCAAAACGTGCGACGCCTTGATCTTCTGCCGCTTGCCCGAGACCAATTCGACCTGCAAGGACGCGTCGTGATCGGCGAGGAGCGTGCCGGCCTTGAGCTGGCCGTCATCCTCGAACAGCACGTTCATGGAAGGCAGCGATCGCGCGGCCGATTCGCGTTCGCAAAGGCCGCGGCGTTGACGAGAGAGGCGGATTATAAGGGGTAGGATCGCGGGTCGAGTCCTCGAATGAGGATCGCGGATCCAGGATCGAAGATCGAATATCGAATATGG
>Ga0070731_10001933_pt1 | contig 20529 bp, 20 predicted proteins | sample Coa_R1_2_FD_66448 | JGI IMG/M metagenome (GOLD analysis project Ga0070731, IMG submission 66448) | Surface soil microbial communities from Centralia Pennsylvania, which are recovering from an underground coalmine fire - Coalmine... | ecosystem: Environmental > Terrestrial > Soil > Unclassified ... | reverse complement strand
GCCGCGTCCCTTGGCGATGTCGTGGAAGAGCGCCGCGAGGTACAGGACCTCGGGGTGGTCGAACTCCTGCATCAGCTGCGAAAGGAACGGGTACTCGTGGTCGAAGCGCGGGATGCGGAAGCGGCGCAGGTTCCGGATCACCATGAGGATGTGCTCGTCCACCGTGTACACGTGGAAGAGGTCGTGCTGCATCTGGCCCATGATCCGCCCGAAGGCCGGCAGGTAGCGCCCGAGCACGCCGTAGCGGCTCATGCGCCGCAGCGTCCACGTGAGGCGGTCGCCGCGGATGATGTCCATGAAGTGCCGGCGGTTGTTGCGGCTCGCGCGGAACTTGGTGTCGATGCGCGGCAGCGCGCGCGAAAGCGCGCGAAGCGCCGTGGGTCCGAGGCCCACGATGCCGCGGTTGTCCTGCAGGCGCCGGAACGCCTCGAGGATCATGCCGGGCCTCTTCTCGAAGAGCTTCTCGTCGCGCGGCTCCAGCGTGTGGTTGTCGATCACGAAATCGTCGTCGAGCTTGCGCACCCTGCGTTCGGATTCCGGCGTGATCCGCGCGTAGAGGTTCGAAAGCAGGATCTGGTTGAAGCGCCAGATCGCCTTCGCCGCGAGGTAGTAGCGGCCCATCAGCAGGTCGGAGGGCGCCATCGCCTTCGCGCTCTTCAGCTTGAGCTGGCGTGCAATCTCGATCTGGTGGTCGAACACGAGGCGGTCTTCGCGGCGCCCCGCGAGGTAGTGCAGGCGGATGCGCAGGTCCTGCAGGACGCGCTCGTGGGACGCGATCGCCGCGGCCTCCTTGGGCGTGATGATTCCCTCTTCGGCGAGCGCCTTCCACGATTGCCCGAGTCCGGCCGCGCGCGCGAGCCACAACACCATCTGCAGGTCGCGAAGGCCGCCGGGGCTTTCCTTGATGTTGGGCTCGAGGTTGTAGGCGGCTTCCTGGAAACGCTCGTGGCGCCGCTTCTGCTCCTGGAACTTGGCGTCGAAGAATCCCCGCACGTTGCGCTGCGCGCGCAGGCGCTCGTCGAGGCCGGCGAGGAGCGTCTCGTTGCCCGCGACGCGGCGCGCTTCGAGCAGGCTCGTATCGACGGTGACGTCCTTGGCCGCTTCTTCCTCGCACTCGGTGACGGTGCGGACGCTGTGGCCGGGCTCGAGGCCGCAGTCCCAAAGCGAGCCGATGAAGCGCTCGATCGACGCATCGGCCTTGCGTCCGTCGGGAAGCAGCACGAGCACGTCCACGTCGGAATGGGGAAAGAGGGCGCCGCGGCCATAGCCGCCGACAGCGACCAGCGCGATGTCGCCCTCGATGTCCGCGTCGGTCCACAGGCGGCGCAGCAGCCCGTCGACCTCGGCCGCATGTTCGGCGAGATTCTTCGCCGGATCGGGCTTGCGGAAGTAGCGGCGCCGCAGCTCGTCGCGCCCGGACTTCAGCTGCTCGCGGACCGCCTCGATTTCCCTGGCGGCGCCGGAGGCTTTCGTGGAAATGCGCGGTGGAGAAATGGCACTCATCGCTGAACTATAGCGGCTACCGCCGTCCTGGCGATCCCTCTCAGGATGGGTTGCTCGCAGTGCTCCGGTCGACGAACGCGGGCGGCAGTGGCGTGCCGGCCGATTGCGTGAGGATCTCGAACGCGTCCTCGGTCACGAGGACTGTGTGCTCCCACTGCGCCGAAAGGGAATGATCCGCCGTGACGATGGTCCAGCCGTCCGCGAGCTGGCGGATGTCGCGCTTGCCCGCGTTGATCATCGGCTCGATCGTGAAGGTCATCCCGGGCACGATCTTGAGTCCCTGTCCCGGGCGCCCGTAGTGCAGGATCTGCGGCTCCTCGTGGAAACGCTTGCCGATGCCGTGGCCGCAGAATTCGCGCACCACGGAAAAGCCGTTGGCCTCCGCGTGGCGCTGGATCGCGAAGCCGATGTCGCCGAGCGTCGCGCCGGGACGCACGGCCGCGATGCCTTTCCACATGCATTCGTAGGTGACCTCGCACAGGCGCCTCGCCTGGACCGAGGGCTCGCCCACGTAGAACATGCGGCTCGTGTCGCCGTGCCAGCCGTCCCTGATCACCGTGATGTCGATGTTGAGGATGTCGCCGTTGCGCAGCACCTTGTCGCCCGGCACGCCGTGGCACACCTGGTGGTTCACCGAGGTGCAGATCGATTTCGGATACGGTCGATGGCCCGGCGGCGCGTAGTTGAGCGGCGCGGGAATCGTGCCCTGCACGTTGACCATGTAGTCGTGGCAGAGCTTGTCCAGGTGCGCCGTGGTCACGCCCGGCTTCACGTACGGCTCGATGAAATCGAGCACTTCGGACGCGAGCCGGCCCGCAACCCGCATGTGGTCGAGGTCCTCGGGCGATTTCAACGGCTGGTGGAGGGGCTGGAGCATGGTCTTCTGACCGAAATTATACCGATTCGGTCGGATTGAGGCACCCGCGTTCCAGGGCGCCGGATCTATTTGAAATGATGCCCCTTTTCGCGCTATAATCGTGAGCTATCCGGGCTTCGGGTGAAGGCCGGAAATCCACACCCCGCGACATGGCTAAGGTGGCTGTTGTGGTCGTCGCCGAAGGCGTCCGACACACCGGTCCGCTCCGCGGGGGAGGCTCAACCTTAACCAAGGAGTAATTGCATGTCCGTCACCATGCGCCAGATGCTGGAGGCCGGCGTTCACTTCGGCCACCAGACGCGCTACTGGAATCCCAAGATGGCTCCGTACATCTTCGGGGCCCGCAACAAGATCCACATCATCAACCTCGAGAAATCGCTTCCGATGTACCAGGATGCGATCAAGTACGTGCGCCAGCTCACGTCGAACAAGGGACAGATCCTGTTCGTCGGTACGAAGCGCCAGGCGCGCGAGATCGTGAAGGAAGAAGCGATGCGGGCCGGCGCTCCCTACGTCGACTACCGCTGGCTGGGCGGCATGCTCACCAACTTCAAGACCGTGAAGGGCTCGATCAAGCGCCTGAAGGACATGGACGCGATGGTGGCCGACGGCTCCGTCGAGCGCCTGTCGAAGAAGGAGCAGCTGCTGAACCAGCGCGAGCGCGAGAAGCTCGAGCGGTCGCTCGGCGGCATCAAGAACATGGAACGCGTGCCCGACGCCCTCTTCGTGATCGACGTGGGTTACCACAAGATCGCCGTCACGGAAGCCAAGACGCTGGGCATCCCGATCGTGGGCGTGGTCGACTCGAACAACTCGCTCGACGGCATCGACTACGTGATCCCGGGCAACGACGATTCGACCCGTGCCATCCGCCTCTACGCGCGCGGCGTGGCCGATGCGATCCTCGAGGGCCGCAGCCAGGTGATCAGCGAATTGGTCGCCCCGGCCGGATCCGAGGATTTCGTCGAAGTCGAGGAACAGGAAAAGCAGTAGGCGGTCGGAAGTAGACCCGAAACGAAAGGGGCGCAGTCGGCCCCTTTTTCGTAACTACAGGTTGGAGAGATTCGTAATGGCTGAAATCACCGCTGGACTGGTCAAGGAACTGCGCGAGCTCACCGGGCTCGGCATGATGGAATGCAAGAAGGCGCTCGAGGAGTCGGGTGGCGACATCAAGAAGGCCGAGGAGCTGCTGCGCATCAAGAGCGGCGCGAAAGCCTCCAAGGCGGCCGGCCGCGTGGCCGCCGACGGCGCGATCGGCGCGTACCTCTCGAACGACGGCACGCTGGGCGCGCTTGTCGAGGTGAACGCCGAGACCGACTTCGTCGCCAAGAACCCCGACTTCACGCAATTCACGACCGACGTGGCGAAGCTCGTGGCGGAGAAGAGCCCGGCCGACGTGCCGGCGCTCCTGGAGATGCCCCTGGACGGCGGGACCGTGGAAGCGTCTCGCCAGAAGCTCGTGCAGAAGATCGGCGAGAACATCACCGTGCGCCGTTTCGAGCGCATCAAGAGCGACGGCAAGCTCGTGCGCTACGTGCACCCGGGCTCCAAGGTCGCGGTGCTCGTGGACCTCGACGGCGAGGAAGTCGTGGCGAAGGACGTCGCGATGCACATCGCGTTCACCAAGCCCAAGTTCATGTCGAAGGACCAGGTGCCGGCCGAGGTGATCGCCGCCGAGCGCAAGATCCTCGAGGCGCGCGCGGCCGAGTCCGGCAAGCCGCCCGAGATCGTCGCGAAGATGGTCGACGGCGGCATCAACAAGTTCCTCGCCGAGATCTCGCTCCTCGGGCAGCCGTTCGTGAAGGACGACAAGCAGACCGTCGAGAAGATGGTGGCCTCGCAGAAATCGAAGCTGAAGGGCTACAGGTTCCTCGTGGTGGGCGAAGGCATCGAGAAGAAGGCCAACGACTTCGCGGCCGAAGTCGCGGCCATGGCAAAGACGGCTGCGTGAAGATGGCGGGCGACACGCAAAAAGACCCGAATCCGCCCGCCCAGGCGGCCTACCAGCGCGTCCTCCTCAAGCTGTCGGGGGAAGCGCTGATGGGCGACGATTCCTTCGGCATCAACCGCGAGATGGTCGACCGCATCGTGGGCGAGGTGAAGGAGATCTCGGACCTCGGCGTGCAGGTCGCAATCGTGATCGGCGGCGGCAACATCTTCCGTGGCGTGTCGCAGGGCGCCGCGGGGATGGACCGCGCGACGGCCGACTACATGGGAATGCTCGCGACCGTGATCAACGCGCTCGCGCTCGCCGATGCGATGAATCGCGGCGGCCTCGTGGCGCGAGTTCAATCGGCGCTCTCGATCGAGCCCGTCGTGGAGCCCTACATCCGCGGCAAGGCGATCCGCTACCTCGAAGAGGGCAAGATCGTGGTCTTCGCCGCGGGTACCGGCAACCCGTTCTTCACGACGGACACGGCGGCCGCGTTGCGCGGGCGCGAGGTCGAAGCCAACATCGTGCTCAAGGCGACCAAGGTGGACGGCGTGTACACCGCCGACCCGATGAAGGACAAGACCGCCACGCGCTACGCGAAACTCACCTTCGACGAGGCGTTCGTGAAGAACCTGAAGGTGATGGACGCCACGGCGCTGGCCCTGTGCCGCGACCAGAAGCTCCCCATCAACGTGTTCTCCATCTTCAAGCCGGGCGCGCTCAAGGCCGTCGTGATGGGAGAGGACGAAGGTACACTTGTCCACAACTGAGGAGTGCGGACATGAGCATTGCTGACATCAAGAAGCAGGCCACCGAGAAGATGGCCAAGTCGGTCGAGACGCTGAAGCACGACCTTTCCAAAGTCCGCACGGGCCGCGCCCACACGGGCCTCATCGATCACCTGCGGGTCGACTACTACGGCACCGAGACGCCCATCAACCAGGTCGCGAGCGTGACGCTGTCGGATGGGCGCACCATCGCGATCCAGCCTTTCGACAAGAAGATGGTCCAGGTGGTCGAGAAGGCGATCCGCGATTCCGACCTCGGCGTGAACCCCGCGACCTCCGGGGACGTGATCCGCGTCCCCATGCCGCCGCTCACCGAGGAGCGCCGCAAGGAGCTCGCCAAGATCGTGAAGCACGAGGGCGAGAACGCCAAGGTCGCCGTGCGCAACATCCGCCGCGACGCCATGACGCACGTGAAGGCGATGCTCAAGGACGGCGAGGTGAGCGAGGACGACGACAAGCGCGCCGAGAAGGAAATCCAGCAGCTCACGGACAAGTCGGTCGCCGACATCGACAAGCTGGTGGGCGAAAAGGAAAAGGACCTGATGGCCGTATGAGGCGCGAAGCGCAAATCGCGAGATGACCCAATTCGAGTCGTCCACCCAGGAGATCCCCGCGGAGCGCAACGTGCCGCGGCACGTGGCCATCATCATGGACGGCAACGGGCGCTGGGCGAAGAAGCGCTTCCTGCCGCGCGTGGCGGGGCATCGCAAGGGCGTGGAGGCGGTGCGGGCGACCGTGAAGGCCTGCGCCGAAGCGGGCGTCGAATACCTCACGCTCTTCGCCTTCTCGAGCGAGAACTGGCGCCGCCCGCCCGAGGAAGTCTCCTTCCTCATGCAGCTCTTCCTGCGCTCGCTCGAAGTCGAGGTCGAGAAGCTCCACAACAACGGCATCCGCTTCAAGGTCGTGGGCGACCTCGTGCCCTTCGACGCGCGCCTCCTCGGCCACATCACCCGGGGCGAGACGCTCACCCGCGACAACAAGGGCCTCACGCTCACGATCGCCGCGAACTACGGCGGGCGCTGGGACATCCTGCAGGCTGCCGAGCGCGCCCGCCGCGAGGATCCGAACTCGCCCGTGACGGAGGAGCGGCTCCAGAAATTCCTGTCCATGAGCTACGCGCCCGAGCCGGATCTCTTCATCCGCACGGGCGGCGAGCAGCGCGTTTCCAACTTCCTCCTCTGGCAACTCGCCTATACCGAGCTCTTCTTCACCGACGCCCTCTGGCCCGATTTCGGCACCGAGACGCTACAGGAGGCCTTCGCCTCCTATCGCACGCGCGAGCGCCGCTATGGCCGCACGAGCGAGCAGCTCAACGAAGGCGACGCGGTTCCGCGTACCGGCTGACTCCTTTGCTGCGCACGCGCGTCATCACGGCGGTGGCAGTCCTGGTAGTGCTCCTGGGAATGCTCTTCTTCGCGCCGCCGGCCGCATGGTCGCTCTTCATGCTGCTCGTGGCCCTGGTCGCCTGCTGGGAGTGGTCGCGCATGAGCCGGCTCGGATCCCGCGGCCAGTCGATCTACCTCTTCCTATCGGGCGCGCTGGGCGCGGGCTTCTGGCTGATGTACGAGCGCGATCCGTCCGGGTCGTTCGCGCACGCGGCGGCGAGGGCGTTCCTGTGCGCGGCGATCTTCTGGATCGCGTTCGTCCCGGTCTGGCTCGCGCGTCGCGCGCGGCCCTCTCCCTTCGCGTGCGCGCTCGCCGGATGGCTCGTCATGTGGCCCACGTGGTTCGCGTTCGTCGCGCTGCGCGACGCCGGTCCGTGGCTGCTGCTCGCGGTCGCGGCGCTCGTATGGATCGCGGACATCGCCGCCTATTTCTCCGGGCGCGCCTTCGGCCGGCGCAAGCTCGCGCCCGCCATCAGTCCCGGAAAGACCTGGGAGGGCGTGTACGGCGCGCTTGCGGGCGTGGCGGCTTACGGCATCGCGCTCGCGTGGATCTCGCACGTGTGGCCGCTGCCCTTCTCGGATCTCTTCGTCACGGAATCGAGCGTGGGGATCATCGCTGTGATGCTCGCCCTCACGGCCGTTTCGATCGTGGGCGATCTCTTCGAGTCGTGGATGAAGCGCGGCGCGGGGCTCAAGGATTCCAGCGGGTTGCTGCCGGGGCACGGCGGCGTGCTCGACCGCATCGACGCGCTCACGTCCACGCTGCCCGTCGCGGCCTATGCGCTTTCGCTCAGGGTGATCCTGTGAAGAAGCGCCTCGCGGTCCTCGGCTCGACGGGCTCGATCGGCGTGAACACGCTCGACGTGGCGGCGCGCCACCCGGAGCGCTTCTCGGTGACGGTGCTCGCCGCCGGAAAGAACGACGCGCTGCTCCTGGAGCAATGCATCGGGCATCGTCCCGCCCACGCGGTGCTCGCGAATGCCGATTCGGCCGAGCGCCTTGCGCGCGCGGTGAAGGAGCGCGGGCTTGCGACGCAGGTGCACTTCGGCGCCGAAGCGCTCGAGCAGGTGGTCGCGCGCGACGACGTGGACGCCGTCATGGCGGCCATCGTGGGAGCCGCGGGCCTGCCCGCGACGCTCGCGGCCGCGCGCGCCGGCAAGCAGGTGCTGCTCGCCAACAAGGAAGCGCTCGTGATGTCGGGGTCGCTCTTCATGAGGGCCGTGGCCGAGGGCGGAGCTACGCTCCTGCCGATCGATTCCGAGCACTCCGCGATCTTCCAGTCGTTGCCTCGCGGCTTCTCGTGCGGGCGCGAGGGCGAGCTCGAACGCGCGGGCGCGCGCCGCGTGCTGCTCACCGCTTCGGGCGGCCCGTTCCGCACGACGCCCGTCGAACGCCTCGCCAGGGTCACGCCGCAACAGGCCTGCGCGCATCCGAACTGGGTGATGGGCCGCAAGATCTCGGTGGACTCCGCGACGATGATGAACAAGGGGCTCGAAGTGATCGAGGCGCACTGGCTCTTCGGCGCGCCGCTCGAGGCGATCGAGGTCGTCGTGCATCCGCAGAGCGTGATCCACTCCATGGTCGAGTACGCCGACGGCTCGGTGATCGCGCAGCTGGGCCAGCCGGACATGCGCACGCCGATCGCATGCGCGCTCGCGTATCCCGAGCGCATCGCCTCGGGCGTGGCGCCGATCGACTTCACGACACTGGGCGCGCTCGAGTTCGAGCGCGTCGATGCCCGGCGTTTTCCGTGCGTGGGCCTCGCGCGCGAGGCGATCCGCGAGGGCGGCACGGCGCCGGCGGTATTGAACGCCGCGAACGAAATCGCGGTCGAATCATTCCTCGACGGCAGGCTCTCATTCACGGGCATCGCCGAAGTGATCGAAAGCGTGCTCGGTGAAGCGCCGGCCGAGCCGCTCGTGTCGCTCGAGCAGGTGTACGCCGCGGATATCGAGGCCCGGGCGCTCGCGCGCCGGTTTGTCTCGCGCCGCGCTCTCGCCACGATCGGATGACCCCATGGGCGATCTCGCACTGACGATTCTCGCGTTCCTGGTCACGGTGGGCATCCTCGTGGTGATCCACGAGTTCGGCCACTACCTGATGGCGCGCGCCATGGACGTGAAGATCCTGCGCTTCTCGGTGGGATTCGGCCGGACCCTCGCGCTGCGGCGCACGGGGCGCGATGGCACCGAGTGGGTGCTCGCGGCGATTCCGCTGGGCGGCTACGTGAAGATGGCCGACGAGCGCGAGGCTCCGGTCTCCGCGGCCGACCGGCCGCGCGCATTCAACAACAAGAGCGTCGGCGCGCGCATCGCGATCGTGCTCGCGGGGCCGGCCGCCAACTTCCTGCTGGCGATCGCGCTCTACTGGGTGCTCTTCGCCTCCGGCATGCCGGGCGACAAACCCGTGCTGGCCGAGCCCGCGGTCAATACGCCGGCCGCCATCGCGGGATTCCACGGCGGCGACGTGATCGTTTCCGTGGGCGGAGATTCCGTGGCCACATGGAACGACGTTCGCTGGTTGCTGCTCAAGGATGCGGTGAAGCGGGCGACCACGGAGCTCGAGGTGCAAACGGGCGGCGGCGCGCACAGCACGCATCGCCTCGACATGTCGGGCCTGAGCAAGGACGACCTGGACCAGGACCTGCTTGGCAAGCTCGGCATCCGTCCTTTCCGCCCGGCGATCGTGCCGCGGCTGGGCAGGATCCTCGTCGATAGTCCCGCCGAACACGGTGGCCTCCTCGCGGGCGACCTCGTCGTCACGGCCGGCGGCAAGGCCGTCTCGACCTGGGACGAGTTCACCTCGGTTGTGAACGCGAGCCCGGATCGCACCCTCGACATCGAGGTCGATCGAGGAGGCCGGCGCGTCGCCTTGCGCGCGACTCCGGGGCACCGCAAGAACGGCACGGGCCAGTTGGGCGTGGAGATATCCCCCGAGGAGCTTCGCATCGCCTACGAGCCGTACGCGACCACCGTGCGCTACGGCCCCGTCGAGGCCATGGGCAAGGCCGTCGCGAAGGTCTGGGACCTCTCGGTCTTCAGCGTGAAGATGCTCTGGAGCATGATCGTGGGCGAGCTTTCGTGGAAGAACGTCTCGGGTCCGATCACCATCGCGGACTACGCCGGACAGTCGGCAAAGCTCGGATGGATCACCTCCGTTGCCTTCCTCGCGCTCGTGAGCGTGAGCCTCGGAGTGCTCAATCTCTTACCAATTCCCCTGCTGGATGGGGGTCACCTGGTGTATTATTTCGCCGAAATCGTGAGAGGAAAGCCCGTGTCCGAGCGCACCATGGAAATCGGCCAGCGCTTCGGCCTCGCATTGTTGCTCGGACTCACGTTCTTCGCGTTCTACAACGACATCAATCGCCTCTTCACCGGCTGAACTTTGAATCATCTTCGAGCGTCGAAAGCGGGCGAATCCCTCCTGAAGCGCCTGCGCCTGCTTGCGGCTTGCCTGTTCCTGGGCGTGGCGGCGCCCGCGCTCGCGATCGAACCGTTCGTCATCAAGGACATCCGCGTCGAGGGCGTGCAGCGCACCGAGGCGGGCACGGTCTTCAGCTACCTGCCGGTGAAGGTGGGCGACCGGATCGACGATGAAAAGGCCGCGGCTTCGATCAAGGCGCTCTACGCGACGGGCTTCTACGCCGACGTCCGCCTGGAGACCGACGGCGACGTCCTCATCGTCTTCGTGCAGGAACGGCCCGCCATCGCGGCGATCGAGATCGAGGGCGCGAAGGAATTCACCAAGGACAACCTGAAGGACGGATTGAAGCAAGCCGGCATCTCGGAAGCCAAGATCTACGACAAGTCGCTGCTCGACCGCGCGGAGAAGGAGCTGAAGCGCCAGTACACGGGCCGCGGCTACTACTCGGCGGTCGTGAAGACCACCGTGACGCCCCTCGAGAGGAACCGCGTGTCGCTGCGTTTCGACATCGAGGAGGGCGACGTCACCAAGATCGCGGACATCAACATCATCGGCGCGAAGGACTTCTCCGAGAAGGAGCTCCTGCGCACGATGAAGCTCACGACGCCGGGCTGGTTCACCTGGTTCACGAAGGACGACCAGTACTCGAAGCAGCAGCTCACGGCGGACCTGGAAGCCCTCCGCTCGTTCTACCTGAACCGCGGCTACCTCGAGTTCAACATCGAGAGCACGCAGGTCTCCATCACGGCGGACCGGCAGAAGATCTTCATCACGGTCGCGATCACCGAAGGCCCCGTCTACCACCTGGGCACGGTGAAGCTTTCGGGCGACCTCATCCTGCCCGAAGCGCAGCTCCAGGCCCTAATCCTCGCCAAGCCCGGCGAGGTGTTCTCGCGCGAGAAGATCGTCGATTCGACCAAGCGCATCACCGACCGCCTGGGCAACGACGGCTATTCGTTCGCCAACGTGAACCCGGTGCCGGACCTGGACCGCGAGAAGCGCATCGCGAGCTTCACGTTCTTCGTCGATCCGGGCCGCCGCGTGTACGTGCGGCGCATCAACATCTCGGGCAACACCAAGACCCAGGACGAGGTGATCCGCCGCGAGCTGCGCCAGCTGGAGAGCTCCTGGTACTCGCTCGAGAAGATCGCGCGCTCCAAGGAGCGCCTGCAGCGCACGGCGTACTTCTCGGATGTGAACATCGAGACGCCCGCGGTCCCCGGCACCTCGGACCAGGTCGACGTGAACGTGACCGTGACCGAGCGCAACACCGGCTCGCTCAACTTCGGCATCGGCTACTCCCAGGCGGAGAAGCTCACGCTGCAGGCGTCGATCTCGCAGGCGAACATGCTCGGCACGGGCAACCTCGTGACGGTGCAGGTGAACAGCGGCAGCGTGGACAAGGTGTATTCGTTCAGCTACCTGAATCCGTACTACACCGTGGACGGCGTCTCTCGCGGTTTCGACATCTTCCAGCGCAACGTCGACACCAGCTCGCTCGCCGTCGCTGCGTACCAGACGTACTCCACGGGCGCGGGCATCCGCTTCGGCCTGCCCGTGAGCGAATACAACGCGCTCAACCTCGCGTTCACGGCGGAACATACGCGGCTGGACATCGACCAGTTCGCGCCGCCGCGCTACCAGGAATTCGTCGCGGAATTCGGCAACGCGACAAACACCTTCCGCGTGAACACGTCGTTCTCGCGCGACAGCCGCGACAGCCTCACCTGGCCCACGCATGGGTGGCTGAACGAGATCGGGCTCGAGGTGGGCCTGCCACCGGGCGACCTCACGTACTATCGCCTCACGTACCAGAGCCAATACTTCTGGACTCCCGAGCGCATTTCCTTCCTCACGTTCATGGTGAACGGCGAGCTCGGCTATGCGGACGGCTACAAGGACAAGCCGCTGCCGTTCTTCAAGAACTTCTACGCGGGCGGCGTGGGATCGATCCGCGGCTTCTCGGTGGCGAGCCTCGGACCCAAGGACCAGAACGGCGATATCCTCGGCGGCAACCGCCGGTTCATCGGCAACCTCGAGATGCTGTTTCCGATGCCGGGCTACAAGGAGAAGAACGTGCGCCTGGCGGGCTTCGTCGACGGCGGCAACGTCTGGGGCCCCGACGACTTCATTCGCTGGGAGGACGTGCGCATCTCGGTCGGTATCGCGGTAAGCTGGGACTCTCCGGTCGGGCCCTTGCGCTTCTCGTTCGCCAATCCGGTGAAGAAGCGGCCCGGGGACCAGATCGAGCGCTTCCAGTTCCAGCTCGGCAAGATTTTCTAGAGGTTCGGACATGAAGAGATGGTTTGCGGCATTGGCGGTTTGCGGCCTCGTCCTTCCGGCGGCGGCGGCAGACCTGAAGATCGGGTTCGTGAACACGGAGCGGGTCTTCCGCGAGGCCTCGCCCGCCAAGCGCGCGCAGCAGAAGCTCGAGAAGGAATTCGCCGCGAGGAACGCGGAGCTCGCCAAGATGGAGAAGCAGGGCCGCGACATGCAGGCCGAGCTCGAGCGCGACAACGTGACGATGACCGAGGCGGCGCGGCGCGACAAGGAGCGCCAGCTGGCCGACGTGAGCCGCAATTTCCAGCGCATGCAGCGCGAGATCCGCGAGGACCTCAACCTGCGGCGCAACGAGGAGCTCGCCTCCGTCCAGGAGCGCGCGACCCGCGTCATCAACCAGATCGCCGAGCAGGAGAAGTTCGACCTGATCCTCCAGGAGGCCGTGTTCGCGAGCGGGAAGATCGACATCACGGACAAGGTCATCAAAGCGCTGGCCGACAAGTGATCGATCTTGGGCGCCCTCACGCTCCGGGAAATCGTCGCGAAACTGGGTGGTGAAGCCGTAGGGGAGGTGGGCGCGCCGCTCACCGGCGTGGCCACGCTCGACTCCGCGGGTCCCGCCGAGATCGCCTTCCTCGCCAACCCGAAGTACCGTTCCAAGCTCGCCACGACGCGGGCCGGCGCCGTGATCCTGGGTCCCGGCGATCGCGACGCGGGCAGCATGCCGCGCATCGTCTCGGAAAATCCCTACGCGTACTACGCGCGAACCGTGGCGCTCTTCCATCCGGCGACGCCGGCGAAGCCCGGCATCCATCCCTTCGCGCAGGTCGACGCGAGCGCCCATGTCGACGCGTACGCGCAGATCGATGCCTTCGCCGTGGTGGGCGCCGATGCGAGCGTCGCCAAGGGGGCGCGTGTCGGCTCGCACTGCGTGATCGGGCGCGGCGTCGCCCTCGGCGCCGACACGGTCCTCAATCCGCGCGTCACGATCTATGACGGCTGCAGCATCGGCGCCCGCGTGATCATCCATTCGGGCGCGGTGATCGGCGCGGACGGCTTCGGCATGGCGCGCGACGCGGGACGGTGGATCAAGATCCCGCAGGTGGGCGCGGTGAGGATCGGCGACGACGTGGAGATCGGCGCCAACACGACGATCGACCGCGGCGCGCTCGACGACACCGTGATCGAGGAGGGCGCCAAGCTCGACAACCAGATCCAGGTCGGGCACAACTGCGTGATCGGCGCGCACACGGTGATCGCCGGCTGCACGGGCATCTCCGGCAGCGTGACGATCGGCAGGAACTGCATGATCGGTGGCGGCGTGGGGCTCGTGGGCCACATCGACATCTGCGACAACGTGACGATCTCGGGCTTCTCGCTCATCACCAAGTCGATCACGGAGCCGGGGACGTACACTTCGGGGTTGCCATTCATGCCGCATGCCGAATGGCTGAGGAACGCGGTGCACCTGCGCCGCCTGGACAAGATCGCGAAAGCCGCGGGCAAGGCGACGGGAGACGACAGTGAGTGAGATGACGATCGACGAGATCAAGGAGATCCTGCCGCACCGCTACCCGTTCCTCCTGATCGACCGGGTGGTTTCCTTCGAGAAGGACAAGCGCGTCGTGGCGCTGAAGAACGTCACGGTGAACGAGCCGTTCTTCCCGGGGCACTTCCCGCACTACCACGTGATGCCCGGCGTGCTCATCATCGAGGCCATGGCGCAGGCCGCCGCGGTGCTCTCGCTGAAGAGCCTCGGCCACAAGAACGACGGCAAGTGGGTGTACTACTTCGTCGGCATCGACGGCGCGCGCTTCAAGAAGCCGGTGGTGCCCGGCGACCAGCTCATCATCGAGGTCGAGCAGGGCCGTGTGGGCCGCGGCATGGCGAAATTCACCGCCGTCGCCAAGGTGGGCGAGCACGTCGCCGCCGAGGCGCAGCTGCTGTGCGCGTTGAGGCAGCTGTAAGCGACCGGCATCCGTGACCGCCGCCATCCATCCCACCGCGATCGTCGACTCCCGTGCCCGTCTGGGCGCGAGGGTGACGGTCGGGCCTTACACGGTGATCGATGGCGACGTGGAGGTCGGCGAGGGCACGACGATCGGCGCGCACAACGTGATCACCGGGCGCACGAAGATCGGCCGCGACAATCGCATCTTCCATTTCTGCTCCATCGGCGAGGCGAACCAGGACAAGAAGTACAAGGGCGAGCCCACCGAGGTGGTCATCGGCGACCGCAACACGATCCGCGAGTATTGCTCGATCAATCGCGGCACCGTGCAGGACGGCGGCGTCACGCGCATGGGCGACGACAACTGGATCATGGCCTACGTGCACATCGCGCACGATTGCCAGGTCGGCAACAGCACGGTCTTCGCCAACAACGCCACGCTCGCGGGCCACGTGGAGATCGGCGACCACACGGTCCTCGGCGGATTCGTCGGTGTCCACCAGCACGTGAAGGTCGGCGCCCACGTGATGGCCGGGATCTCCACCGTGGTCACGCAGGACGTGCCGCCCTTCATCACGATCGCGGGAAACCCCACGGCCCCCTTCGGCATCAACTCCGAAGGACTGAAGCGCCGCGGCTTCTCGCCCGAATCGATCGCCGCGTTGAAGCGCGCGTACAAGACGCTGTACAAGTCGGGACTGTCGCTCGCCGATGCGCGGGCGCAGCTCGAGAAGCAATCGGCCGAAGCGCCCGAAGTCGGCGCCTTCGCTGAATTCATCGCCCGGTCCACGCGGGGCATCCTGCGCGGATGAAGGTCGCGATCGTCGCCGGCGAAGCCTCGGGCGACCTGCTGGGCGCGGCGCTCATCCACGCCATCAAGTCGCGCTGGCCCGACACGCAGTTCTACGGGATCGCCGGGCCGCGCATGATGGCCGAGGGCGCCGAGTCGCTCTACCCGATGGAAAAGCTCGCGGTGCGCGGCTACGTGGAGGTGTTGAAGCACCTTCGCGAGATCCTCGGCATTCGCGCGGGGCTGCGCCGGCGCCTGCTCGCCGACAAGCCCGACCTCTTCATCGGCATCGACGCGCCCGACTTCAACCTCGGGCTGGAGACGCGGCTGAAGGCCGCGGGCATCCGCACCGTTCACTACGTGAGCCCCTCGATCTGGGCGTGGCGACCCGAGCGCGTGCACGCCATCGCGAAGGCGGTCGATCGCATCCTCGTGCTCTTTCCGTTCGAGGCGCCGATCTACGAGAAGGAAGGCGTGCCGGTCACCTTCGTGGGCCATCCGCTCGCCGATGCGATGCCGCTCGAGCCCGACCGCGCCGAAGCGCGCGCGCAGCTTCGCCTGCCGCCGTCCGCGGTACCGGTGGCGCTGCTCCCGGGAAGCCGCGTGAGCGAGCTCGAGCTGCATGCGGACCTGCTCATCCGCACGGCGGCGGAGCTCGCGAAGGCGAGGCCCGAGCTTCGCTTCTTCGTCCCGCTCGCCACGCGCGAGACTCGCGACTACTTCGAAGAGCGGCTCTACGCGCTCGAAGCGCGCGAGCTTCCGATCACGATCCTCTTCGGCCACGCGCAGCTCGCGCTCCTCGCGGCGGAGGCGGCGCTGGTGGCGAGCGGCACCGCCACGCTGGAAGCGGCGCTCGCGCGCTGCCCGATGGTCATCACCTACCGCCTGAACCCGATCACGTACTGGCTCGTGAAGAGGAAGGCGATCCTTCCGTACGCGGGACTGCCGAACATCCTCGCCGGCGAATTCATCGTGCCCGAGCTGCTCCAGGAGGACGCGACGCCCGCGAACCTCGCCCAGGCGCTCGGCAACTGGCTCGACAACAAGACGGCGCGCAAGCTCCTGCGCGAGCGCTTCGCGGAGCTTCACGCGAGGCTCGCGAAGGGCCATGATGAGCGCGTCGTCGACGCCCTCGCTCCCTACTTTTCCGGCAACCCCGCCCATGTCCCGCCGCCGAGCGCCTACGCATCCGACCAGTACGCGGCTCTGCGGAGTCGATGAGGCCGGGCGCGGCCCGCTCGCGGGCAGCGTCTTCGCCGCCGCGGTGATCCTCGATCCGGCGCGCCGCATCCGCGGGCTCGCCGATTCGAAAGTGCTTTCCGGAGAGGTGCGCGAAGAGCTTGCGGAAAAGATCCGCGCGCGCGCGCTCGCCTGGGCGGTCGCCTCGGCCACGCCCGCGGAGATCGACGAGATCAACATCCTGCGCGCGAGCCTGCTCGCGATGCGCCGCGCCGTCGAAGCGCTCGCGCTCCTGCCCGAGGAAGTCTGCGTGGACGGCCTCTATACGTTCGAGGTGGCCTGTCCTTGTCGCGCCATCGTGAAGGGCGATGCGAAGGTGGCCGCGATCTCGGCGGCCTCGATCCTCGCCAAGACCGCGCGCGACGCGGACATGACCGCGTGGGACACGCGCTTCCCCGGATACGGCTTCGCGAACCACAAGGGATATTCGACGCCCGAGCATCTCGCCGCGCTGAAGGTGCTGGGACCGTGCGAGATCCACCGGCGGAGCTTCGAGCCTGTGTGGGCAATGCTGCAGAACGACCTGCCCTGGTGATGAAGAGCGTCACCTCGCGCGACAACCCCGCGTACAAGGAGATGATGCGCCTCGCCGAAAGCGGCCAGGCGCGCAGGAAGGAGGGCATGTCCGTCCTCGATGGCGCGAATCTGGTCGAGGCGTTCCTCGATTCGGGCCGCGTGGCCGAGTCCGTGATCGTGAACGCCGCCGGGCTCGCGGACGCGCAGATCGCGAATCTCGTCGGGCGTTCATCGCCGGCCCGCGTGACGCTCCTCTCCGACCCGCTCTTCAAGTCCCTGTCCACCGTGGACTCGCCTACGGGCGTGATCGCTCTCGTGAAGACCCCGGTGGGAAAGCCCGCGCCGCGCGATGCGAAGCTCGTGTTGCTGCTGGAGCAGATCCAGGATCCGGGCAACGTGGGGACCCTGCTGAGGAGCGCCGCCGCCGCGGGCGCCGGGCACGTCATGCTGTCGCAGGGCTGCGCGTTCGCGTGGTCGCCCAAGGTATTGCGCGCGGCGATGGGCGCGCATTTCGCGCTGCACATCGTCGAGGGCGCGGACCTGGGCGCCTGGATCGCCGCGTACAAGGGGACTTCGATCGCGCTTTCGGGGCAGGCTGCGAAGTCCCTGTACGATCTCGATCTCGCGAAGCCGTGCGCGCTCGTCGTCGGCAACGAGGGGAGCGGGCTTTCGGAGGCGCTGCAGTCGGCTGCGACGGTTCGCGCGAAGATCCCGATGCCGGGACGCATGGAATCGTTGAACGCGGGGACCGCCGGCTCGATCGCATTGTTCGAGTGCGTGCGGCAGAGAAAGGGGAAATGACGGGAGATGAGCGAAGGCGCGCAGCGAAGCTTCAAGTACTACGAGTTCGTGATGGCGGCGTTCGTCACGATCCTCATCTGCTCGAACCTCATCGGGCCGGCCAAGATCGCGCAGCTCGACCTGCCCGTGATCGGCACGATCACCTTCGGCGCGGGCGTGCTCTTCTTCCCGATCTCGTACGTCTTCGGCGACGTGCTCACGGAGGTCTACGGATACGCGAGGAGCCGGCGCGTGATCTGGGCGGGGTTCGCGGGCCTCGCCTTCGCCTCGGTCATGTCGTACGTCGTGGTGGCGCTGCCGCCGGCGCCCTTCTGGCACAACCAGGGCGCCTACGAAGTCGCCTTCGGGCTCACCTGGCGCATCGCGCTCGCGTCGATGGTCGCCTACTTCGCGGGCGAGTTCGTGAACTCCTTCGTGCTCGCCAAGATGAAGATCATGACCTCGGGGCGCTGGCTCTGGACGCGCACCGTGGGCTCGACGATCTTCGGCGAGGGCGTGGACTCGATGATCTTCTACCCGCTCGCCTTCTACGGCAGCGGCATCATCCCCGACGACAAGCTTCCCATGGTGATGCTCGCCCAGTTCGTCGCGAAGGTGACCGTCGAGGTGGTCTTCACGCCGGCCACCTACTGGATCGTGGGATTCCTCAAGCGCACGGAGCAGGAGGATTACTACGACCGCGACACGAAGTTCACTCCGTTCACGCTGAAGGTCTGAGGCGCAGCGCCTAGCAGCTTTCCAGCCCCGCGCCGCAGGACCAGCAGAGGTCGAAGGAACCGGGGTTTTCCTCGCCGCAGCGTGGACACCGGCGCGGCGGGCCCGCGGGCTTGCGCAGGAACTCGTCGATGAGGGCGAGCGCGCGCCCGGCGTCCTCGGGCCTTTCGACCCAGAGTTGCGGCATCGCGGCTTCGACCGGAAGCTCGCCGAGGATGCTCGCCGCGTTCGCGTTCAGGACGTGCGCGCGAACACCCCGGTCGGCGAGGAGGCCCACGAGCAGGTGGGCCTCCGGCAGGTTCGTCGCGGTGTAGACCCGCTTCAGAACTTGTACGACACCATCGCGGTGACGCCGTCGTCCTTGATCCCCTGGCGGCTGTTCACCGCGTAGTACGCGAGGCTCAGGCCGACCTGCTGCATCACCGTGCCGCGCACGCCGAGCGAATAGCTCGTGAAGCTGCTGTCGGCGTTGTAGGCCGGGATGTCGTACTCGTTGCCCGACACGAGCGACAGCGGCGAGGCCGTCACGAAGCGCGGGTCGTCCTTCTTCTCCTTGTCGGCGGAGATGCGCACCCAGGGCGTCCAGCCGCCGAAGTCGGCCTCGGCGTGCAGGCCGACGCTCCAGACCTGCGAGTTCTTGTCCTGCTGCGAGATGTGCAGGTCCGACGACATGGCGTTCGACTCGTCGAAGGCGTTCACGGTCACGTTCTGCGAGCTGACCGAGACCACGGGGCCGATCCGGAAGCGGTCGATCTTGAAGTCGTAGCCAAGATCGAAGTACGCGGCCGAGTTGGAGCCCTTCGGGTTCGACGTCGCGGTGCGCATCGTCGGCCCCAGCACGATGTTGCGCTGGACGTTCTGGTACGTGATGTTGGCGATCGACAGGATGCCCGTGCCGTAGAAGCCCCAGTAGTCGAACTTGCCGTAGAGCGCGAAGGCGTTCTCCGTGGTGCGGAATCCGCCGTTGTTGCTGCCGAACGAAGCGTCGTTCTTCGCCTGGCCGACCGCGATGCCGAGCGTGGCCGCTTCCGAGATGCGCGCGGCGGTTCCGACAGTCGTCGTCTTGTTGGTGCTCGACAGGCCCGCGAGGCCCTGGGACGCGTCGATGTCGAACTTGCCGCCGTCATAGGAGGCCCACGCGGTCCAGCGGCCGATGCTGTTGGTCGAGCTGCTTGCGAGCCCTTCGTAGATCGTGCGGTTGAAGGCGGCGCGCGTGCGCAGCGGCGTCTCCGCGAGCAGCGAGTACTCTGCCGGGGCCGTGATCATCGACTCGACGAATGCGGCGATGAGCGCGTGCGATGCCGTGGTCGGGTGCACGCCGTCGGCGAACGCGTACGTCTGCGAGCCATTGGAAGGCGATTGCGCGCTGGGCGGGCAGAAGAACGCATCCGAGCTCGTCGAGAAGGGCGGGAACGGCTGGCACACCGGCGTGGTCACGTTCGTGAATCCGTACTGCGACGGATTGGCGCGGATCTCCGAGAAGAACGTGAACATGTCGATCGGGATCACCCTGAGGCCCGCCGACTTGAGCCCCGTGAAGAGCGCCGTGTTGTAGCCGGCCGCGGATTGCGTGGCCGCGGCCGCATTGGCCGGGCCGAGCGATGCGAATGCCGGCGTCGCGCCGATGTCGGGCAGGCCCAGCACGATGATGTACTTGGCGCCCGCCTGCTTGAGCGCGCCGACGACGCCGATCTCCGCGACGGCGGCGGTCTGGATGATTCCCGAGACCTGGCTCGGATCGATCACGCCCGCGGCGACGCCGCCGAGCGTCTGGAAGATGTCGTTGGCGCCGGCCCAGATCGCGAAGAGGCCGTTGGGGTCCGCCTTGCCGCTGTTGCCGGCCAGGTATTCGCCAAGCTGGGTGGTCACGGGGCGCTGCGCCGCGCCCGCGGGCGTGGACGAGGACGGGAGCGCGACGCGCGCGCCGCCCTGGGCGAAGATGAGGCCGCCCGCGTTGCTCGCGGCCGGTGTCACTCCGTAGTAGTTCGAGACGAGCTCCGACCATACGGGGCCCGGGCTCGTCGTGAAACGGCCCAGCGTGGCGACGAGCGAGGGCGGAAGGCCGAGCGCGGAAAGCACCGGCCGGAAGTATCCGTCGTCCGAGAGGCTGTCGCCGAATACGACGACGCTGCTGAATTGCTGAGCGTTGACTGACGTGGCGCCGGCGCCGGCGAAAAGCGACAGCAGCACGGCGGGCAGGATGCGTTTCTTGATCTTCATGGCCTCTCCTCGATGGCGGTTCTTATGGGGCTAATCTTCGCACACTTCGCAAGTCAGTAGACCCGGCGCACGAGGTGCGCTTCGTGCAGCATGTGGGTCGCGATTTCCT
>Ga0070731_10001931_pt1 | contig 20547 bp, 18 predicted proteins | sample Coa_R1_2_FD_66448 | JGI IMG/M metagenome (GOLD analysis project Ga0070731, IMG submission 66448) | Surface soil microbial communities from Centralia Pennsylvania, which are recovering from an underground coalmine fire - Coalmine... | ecosystem: Environmental > Terrestrial > Soil > Unclassified ... | reverse complement strand
GCCGCGCTCGCCGCCAAGGAGCTGGCGCTGGCCGATGCCGACGTGACCCGCATATCACTCGTGGATTACCCGCTGCCGCTGTTCGATGCCGAGATGACGGCCGGGGTGGCCACTCCGCAGAACGCCGTGCTGCTGCGGCGCATGCTCGAAGCGCATCAGGGTGTGTTCATGACCAGCCCCGAATACAGCGCATCGGTGACGCCGCTCATTAAGAACACGATCGATTGGCTTTCGCATCCGCGTTCGCGCGGCGAACCGGCCTATGAGGTTTTCAAGGATCGGGTCTTTGCCATCGGCGCGGCATCGGCTGGAGCAGACGGCGGCATGCGCTCGCTCATGGCGCTGCGGCAAATCCTCGAACTCGGCTGCGGCGCGCTTGTTATCCCCGAACAGATCAACATTGCCAACGCCGGCGACGCGTTCGACGACATGGACGGTCTTAAGGACCCTCATCTCGCTCTCTCCTTGAGAGGCCTTGTGCACCGGTTTGTCGAGTTGGTGCGGGCAACGGGATGACGGCGATGCAGCTCGAGCCGCGCGAACGCCTGATTGTTGCGCTCGATGTGTCCTCGGTCGAGGCGGCGCAGGCCATGGTCGCGCGTCTGGGCGAGACGGTCTCGTTCTACAAAATCGGCTATCAGCTCGCGTTCGCCGGTGGGCTTGCCTACGCACCGGCCCTGGTTGCGGCCGGCAAGCGCGTGTTTCTCGATTTGAAACTGCACGACATCGGCACGACGGTCGCCGAGGGGGTGCGCAGCGTGTCGCGGCTCGGTGCTGCTTTTCTCACCGTGCACGCTTATCCGCAGACCATGAAGGCCGCGGTCGAGGCGCGCGAGGGCGGCCTGCATATCCTCGCGGTCTCGGTGCTGACCTCCTATGATGACGCCGATCTGGCGGCGGCCGGTTACGATTTCACCGTGCCCGAACTAGTCGCCGAGCGCGCCGCGCAAGCCCGCGACATCGGTGTCGACGGTCTGGTTTGCTCGGGCGAGGAGGCGAAGAACGTGCGCACCATCGTGGGCGACAAGCTTCGGCTGGTGACCCCGGGGATTCGTCCAGCCGGTGCCGAGGCCGGCGGTCAGAAGCGCATCATGACGCCGTCGTTAGCGATCGCAGCCGGCGCCGATTATCTGGTGGTCGGCCGGCCGGTGATTGCCGCCGCTGATCCAAAGGCCGCGGCCGCCGCGATCATCGAGGAAATTTCAAGGGCCAGTGAATGACAAAGGGAGAATGCACATGGCGAAAGGCTATTGGGTCGCGCGCGTCGATGTGAACAATGAAGACGGCTTCAAGCCCTACGCGGCGGCTAACGCGGCGATCTTCAAGAAATTCGGCGGCCGTTATGTGGTGCGTGGCGGCAAATTCGACGGTATGGAGGGTTCCTCCCGCTCCCGCAACGTCGTGATCGAGTTTCCCGACTACGCGGCGGCGCTGGCTTGCTATCGTTCGCCCGAATATCAAGCCAACATCAAGGTGCGGCAACCGCACTCATTGGTCGATCTCATCGTCATCGAGGGTTATGACGGCCCGCAGCCGTAACAGAACATGAGAACGCTTGTTCTTAGGAACGCATCATGCCCAAAGGCTATTGGCTGCCGCAGATCGATGTCAGCAACATGGAAAGTTACAAGGCCTACATGGCGGCGACACCGCCGGCGCATGAGAGATTCAAGGGGGTCGCTCTCGTGCGCGGCGGCAGGAGTGAAGTGGTGGAAGGCCGCGCGCGATCCCGCTGCGTGATCCGCGAATTTCCCGACTATGCCACTGCGCTCGCTTGCTATCGGTCGCCCGAATATCAAAACGCGCGGCTGCTGAGACTGCCGCACTCGCAGTGCGATTTTGTGATTGTCGAAGGCTACGACGATCCGCAGCCGAGTAAGCCGGCCGGCACGCCTGGCGCCAAGAAGGGATATTGGATTACGCATCTCGACGTGACCGACGCTGACGCCCACAAGCCATATCCGCCGGCGCTGCTTGCGCATCTCGCCAAATTCGGACCGCGGTTTCTGGTGCGGGGTGGGACGCGCGAAGTACCGGAGGGCAAGGTGCGCGGACACACTGCGGTCGTGGAATTTCCGAGTTTCGACGTGGCGCTTGCCTGCTATCGATCGTCGGACTATGCGCCGGTAAAAAAATTGCGCGAGGGCAATGCAGAAGTCGATCTCGTGATCGTCGAAGGCTACGACGGGCCGAAGTTTTAATCGCTTCGCACGGAGAGTAATTCATGGCCGAAATGCGAGTGGTGATCGCCGGTGCCGGCGGGCGCATGGGGCGAACGCTGATCCACGCCGTCGCGGCCAGCAAAGGTCTGACACTCGCGGGCGCTGTTGAGTCGCCGGGTGCGGCGGTGATCGGCCGTGACGCTGGAGAACTCGCCGGCCTCGGCCCGAACGGCATCAAGGTCACAAGCGACGTTGCGCCTTTGCTGAAGCAGGCCGATGGCCTGATCGAATTCGTCGTTCCCGCCGCAACTCTGGCCCTTACCGAACTGACCGCCGCGGCGGGGCTTGTCCATATCATCGGCACCACCGGCCATTCTGCCGAGGAGGATGCGGTGATCGCCAAGGCGGCAGGCCGCGCCAGGATCGTCAAGTCCGGCAACTTCAGCATGGGCGTCAATCTGCTGGCCGCGCTGACCAAGCGTGTCGCCAAGACGCTGAACGAGGACTACGACATCGAAATTCTGGAAATGCACCACAACAAAAAGATCGACGCGCCGTCTGGCACGGCACTGATGTTGGGTCGCGCCGCGGCCGCGGGGCGCGGCATCGATCTCGCCCAGCGTTCGGAGCGTGGACGCGACGGCATGACCGGCGCGCGCACGCCCGGCGATATCGGTTTCGCGTCGCTGCGCGGCGGCACTGTGGTGGGCGAGCACACGGTCACGTTCGCCGGACCGTCCGAGCGCGTGGAGCTGACACACCGCGCCGAGGATCGCATGATTTTCGCGCGCGGCGCGCTGCATGCAGCGCTCTGGGCTCGCACGCAAAAGCCGGGGCTTTATTCCATGGCTGACGCGTTGGGGTTGGCGGATTTTTAGATATTGATTCTGGCGCGTTACGCCACGCGCGGCACATCCGAAGTAGCAGCGTCGGAATGAATTTCGTCGGCGCGCTGAATACGGTTGCGCCCTTCGGCCTTGGCCCGGTAGAGCGCCGCGTCGGCTTCTTCCAGAAGTGCGTCGATCGTCCGGTCGTCTTCTTTGCTCATGGATACACCGCCGCTGACCGTGGCGCTTATCCGATTTCCGCGAAGGAAGTGGCACTCGCCGGCGAAAGTGAGACGTATGCGCTCAGCACGCAGCAACGCCACTTCGATGCTCGCGGCCGGCAGTATGGCCGCAAACTCTTCGCCGCCCATCCGGCCGAACAGATCGGTCGGCCGCAACGCCGCAACGGCAGTGTCGCAGAATTTTTTCAGCACGATGTCGCCGACCGGATGGCCGTACTTGTCGTTGACGGTTTTAAAGTGATCCAGGTCGAACATGATCACGGAAACCGGTTCATGGTCGCGCCGGCAGCGTTCTAAAGTTCGCTCCGCGTTCGCCAGAAAGGCGGCCCGGTTGTCGATTCCCGTCAGCGAGTCCTTCGACGCCGCCGCTACATTCGCGGCTTCACTACGCTCTCTGACCATCGCGAAGACGAACACGGATGTGCCGAGAGCGAAGATAATGCTCTCAAAATAAATAAAGCCGAACAAGCTCATGAGCGCCGGCACCGCATCTCTTCCGGTCAAGCCGACGAGCGTGCTGTAGGTGCCGATCAGCAAGGCCACGCCGTGCAGGGTGACCAGGACAATGAGGGGCCAGCGCGCCCTCAGGCGTTCATGGCGTCCGGTCCACAACACCGCCGCCGTGGCGAGCGTGTAGGCGGCGCCGACCGCAAGGGGAAAAGTCCCGGCCAAGTCCTGTAGGAGTGGACTTGCAACGCCGGACGCGAGCGGACCTGCGAGCGCGAAGCTAAGGGGTGCGCGCTTCGACTCGAGGATGCGCGCTGCCTTCCAAATCAGGCCCGCCTGCGTCGACAGTAGGCAACCGGCGACTATCGACCAGACCAGCAAGTGAAAAGTTGCGCCGAGCATCAGCGACAGGAAGCCAGCGGCCGCGATGATGTTTGCGAGGCCCCACAGCCCCCACGCAGAGGCGGTTCGGTTTTGCATCCACGCCACGCACATCAGTGCCCCGGAGCACGCCACCGCAAAGCTTTGCATGATCATGAGAGTCGGGAGATCGAGGGACATCGCTTGCGTGCCGCTGGGCTACCGTCTCGGCGGGAATTGCTCGTCGTTGGCGCTGGTTCCGATCAACCGGCGGAGTTCCCCCGAAGCTGAGAGACTCTATGCGGCGCTGCTAAATGGCGGGTGAACCGGTTGAGCAACAACTTAGATAAGTGCGTCCGTATGTTTACTTATTCGGTGCGCCGACGGCGTGGGGGTGATTCAATCGGTCGGTGCAGGAGCTACGGTTGCAACTCGGCTGTGGAGATAGCGTAGGCCGCGAGATAGAATACGCCTCTCCATAAAGCGGAGGTCGCCGACATGCTCACCCGTCGCCGCTTGATTGCGCTTTCGACCGCCCAGGCGCTCGCACCGGGACTGTTCATTCGCGAGGGGCGGTCGCAAAGTTTTCCAGACAAGCCGGTGCGCATCGTCGTGCCGGTCGCTGCCGGTGGGCCAACGGACATTGTCGCGCGCACCCTCGCCGATCGGCTTTCCGCCATGTGGGGCCAGCAGGTCTTCATCGAGAACAAGTCGGGCGCCGGCAACAACATCGGCATCGAATATGTCGCCCGTTCCAATCCTGACGGCTACACGCTTTTGTTCGATCCGGGCTCCATCGCGGCGAACACCAGCCTCTACAACAAGCTTTCCTACGACGCGATTGCGGATTTCGCGCCGGTCTCGCTGGTGACGCTCGTCGACTATTTCATGTTCGTGCCGAACTCGTCGCCGGCCCATTCGGTCAAAGAGTTCATCGAATACGTCAAATCGCGTCCGGACCAGCTCAAAATGGGGTCGCCCGGCACGGGCAGCGCGCCGTATCTGGCCGAGATGTTGTTCCTGCAGATGGCCGACCTCAAGATGACGCACGTGCCCTATCGCGGCGCCGCGCCCGCCTTTATCGACCTCATCCCCGGCCGCATCGACTGCTATTTCGGCAGCGGCACCTTGCTGTCGTACTCGCGCTCGGGCCAGGTGCGCGTGGTCGGGGTCACCGGGCCGAAGCGAAATGCCGCGGCGCCCGAAGTCCCCGCCATCGGCGAGACGGTGCCAGGCTACGAGGTCGTGTCGTCGCAAGCGCTATTTGCTCCGGCAAAGACGCCACCCGATGTCATCGCTAAGATCAGCACCGACACCAACACCGTACTGGCCGATCCGGCGATCAAAGCCAAGCTCGCGGAGACCGGCTACGTGGCGCGCGGCTCTTCACCCGAGGAGCTTGAAAATCTGCTCAAGACGGACATTGCCAAATGGACCGCGCTCGCCAAGTCGGCCAACCTCAAGCTTGATTGAAACGGCAATAAAAAAATTGCTTAATTCAATTGCGATTAGGCTTGCCCACAAAGCCGTTCCCGTGGCCCGCTTCGTGCGCCGCCCAGCCGCCGGCGACACGGCCGCTGAAAACCGACGGGCCCAGCATGGTGCCTTCGAGGCCGGCGCGGCCGTTGATGTGGCCGCCGGCCATGCCGCATAGCTCGCCCGCCGCATAAAGTCCGGGAATCGGTTCGAAGTGCTTGTCGAGCACGCGGCACTGCAGGTCGGTCTTGACGCCGCCGAAATTCTTGCGCGCCAGCGGGAATATCTGCACGGCGAAATAGGGTGGCGTGTCGAACGCTTTCGACGCCTTTAGCGGCTTGCCGAATTCCGGCTCCTCGTCCAAGCCCTGCGAGCACGCTTTGTTGTAGCGCTCGACGGTGCCGAGGAAGGCCGCAGAGTCCACATCCATTTTCTTCGCCAGCTCCGCGAGCGTGTCGGCCTTGCGAATGAACGGCGAATTGTTGAGCAGCTCGATCACTTTGGGGCGCGCGACTTTGTCGCCGTCGCGGTAGTAGGGATCGGCGACCTCCATGGTCGCGGTCATCGCCGTATCCATGATCGCCCAGGCATGGCGCGGCGTTTGCGCCATCAGCGCTGGCGTCGCCGAGTTGCCGCCTGACATTTCTTCATTGTGAAAGCGGCGGCCTTGCTGGTTGATCCAGATGTTGCCCGGCACGAGCCGGAACACGAGGCCGCGGCGTTGCGCGGGATCGCGGTAATCGGGCGTGGCGTACACGTAGAACCAGATTTGGTCCATGTGCGTGAGATAGCCGCCGGCTCGGCGGACCATCTTGTGGCCGGTCCCGGTCGAGTTGCGCCCCGAGCCTTCAAGGATGCGATCGTTTCCCAGGGTGGGATTGAATTCGAGCACCATGTCGAGGCTCGAATTAAAGCCGCCGGTGCTCATCACCACGGCCTTGCTGCGCACCGAAACCGGCTCGCCGGTCTTGGTGTTGCGCCCTTCGACTCCAGCAATGCGGCCATTCTCGCGGGTGAGCGCCGTGATCTCGGTGTCGGCAACGATCTCGCCGCCCTTCTGGCGGAAGCCTTCGATGAGATGGGTCATCAAGCCGAGACCGTTGCGGTCGGTGCGTGTCCAGCGCAGCACCGAGTTGCCTTCCTGGAATTTCAGGTCCGTCCACTTGGCGCCGAGGCCTTCGGCCCAGAAGTAGAGATCGTGCAGACTGTGCTCGATGTAGTAGCGCGCCCACACTTCGTCCGCCGACGGGCCGCCCCAAGCGATCCAATCCTTGAACGCGAGGTCGGGCGTGTCGTGGATGCCGTTTTGTTTTTGCAGCGGCGAGCCGACCACGAGACAGCCGCCGCCCGAGATGATGGCGGCGCCGCCGGGGGCTGAGTCTTTCTCGAACGCGATGGCGCGAGCGCCTGCGTCGCGCGCCTCAATGCCGGCCGCTATACCGGCGCCGCCGCCGCCCACGATGGCGACGTCGGTCTCATATTGTTTGGTGTCCGCCATGTTGAGGACCTTCCTGTGTGAAGCGATTTCGCACACACTCGCACAGCGCTGCAAGGCCCGGTGCGGCGACATTGCTTAGCCAAAGTGGCCGTTGGCCTCGATCTTGCAGCGGGCGGCTGTGGATACGTTTCTCTGGGAGCGACTGGAATGAAAATCGGTCGGAGACGCTTTCTGCTGGGAACAACGGCAGGAATGATCAGCCTTGCCGCGCCCCGCGTAGCCCGACCACAAGCGGAAGCTGAGACGCTGAGTCTCATATCGGAATCCGCTGCTAACAGCGTTGACCCGCACGTGCCGGGATCCAACCGCGGCGCCTATGAGGTCGCCTGGAACTGTTACGACCGGTTGCTCTCGCTCAAGATCGAAAAGGACCGGAACGGCGTCGACCATGCCAACGCCACCAAGCCCGCACCTGAACTTGCCGAAGAATGGAACGACAACGGTCGGTCTGTCACATTCAAGCTGCGCAAGAACGCGACATTTCACGACGGCGCGCCGGTCACAGCCAAGGACGTTAAATGGTCGCTCGACCGAGCCATAGCGGCCGGCGGCAATCCCAAATTTCAATTGAGCACCGGATCGCTCACCAAACCGGAGCAGAATGTCGTAGTCGACGATCACACGTTCCGCATCGACTACGACCGCTTTGACCGTCAATTACTGCCGAACTTGGCGTTCTGCATCCCCAATGTCCTCAATTCCGAGCTCATCAAAAAGAATGCGAAGCCGGACGATCCGTGGGGGTTCGAATGGTCGAAGAATAATCTTGCGGGCGGCGGAGCCTACAAGGTCGAGCATCGCACGCCGGACGCCGTCAGCTACGTCCGCTTTGACGAGTGGAAGTCCGGTCCGCTGCCGAAAGTCAAACGCGTGGTCTGGCGCGCCGTGCCGTCTGCGGCGACGCGCCGGGCGCTTCTTGAGCGCGGCGATGTGGACGTTTCGAACGAGTTTCCGCCCGCCGATATCGTTGAGATGAAGCGCGAAGGCAAAGTCAAGGTTTACGTGACGCCGATTGACAATGCCGTGCAGTTCATCGTCATGAACGAGAAAATGCCGCCATTCGATAATGTCAAAGTGCGGCGCGCCATCGCCTATGCGATTCCCTACCAGCAAATCATGGACGTGGCCCTTTATAACCAAGCGCGCCCGCTGTTTGGCGGCTCGGGAACGATCACGGAGGCGAAATGGCCGCAGCCCTCGCCATACGATACGGATCTCGCGAAGGCGAAAGCGTTGCTTGTCGAAGCGGGTCTGCCGAACGGCTTTGAGACGACATTCTCATATGACGCCGGCGCGGCCAGCACGATCGAACCGATGAGCGTGCTGGTCCAGGAAAGCCTCGGCAAAATCGGCGTCAAGGTGACGCTTGACAAGATCGCCGGCGCCAACTGGCGCTCAAGCTTCGCAAGCAGGAAACTACCTCTCCTCACCAACCTGTTTGCCGGATGGCTCGACTATCCGAATTATTATTTCGAGATGGCACTTGGAAAGACTTCGATTTTCAATTCCGGTGACTACAGCGACGAGGCGACGATGGCGCTGGTGCGCGAGTCGCGATTTGAACACGATCCCGCGAAATATGATGAGATGGTCAGGACCTATATCAAAACCACATTTGACGATGCCACGAACGTACCCGTGTATCAGCCCTCAGCCTACGTCGCTACGCAGAAGAATGTCAGCGGCTACGTCTACTGGTTCCACCGGCAGATGGACTACCGCCCCATGGTGAAGACTTAAATTGAGACGCGCCCGCCGGCGCTGCCGCGCCTCGACAATCCCGATAGCGGAGGTGGGCGCTGTTGGACGAGGCGCCCTACTCGGCCGCTACGGCCACGTCGGCAATGAACTGCGAGACCCAGGCTTTGCGCCGTTTCACGTTGGCCCGGTAAAGCGCTTCGAATTCGCCCTCGGGGAACGAGTGGGTCGACGGGCGCTTCATCAGTGCTTCGGCCCACGCTTTGAGCCGGGGAAATTTCTCGATCACGCCGAGCGGCTTGATCCGGTCGAGAAAGTAATAGCGCTGCAGGAACGGCGCATAGGCCGCATCCACCAAAGAATATTTGGCGCCGTTGAAAAGCGGCCCGGCCGGGCTCTGCTTTTCTAGGGCGCGTTCGAGCTGTCCGAGCGCCGGCGCGATTTTCTCTGCCGCTGCTTTGTAGGCTGCTTCGTCGGTTGCGTAAGCCACGCCGGTCACCGAACTGGCAAACGTCGGCACGTAGTCGGTCCAGGCGCGATTGATGGCGCGTTGCACCGGATCCTTGGGGTGGAGCTGCGGCGCGATCGTCTCATCGAGATATTCGGCGATCGCATTCGACTCGAATAGCGATACCTTTTCGTCGATGCGCAGCACCGGCACCTTCTTGTGCGGCGAAATGGCGAGGAACCATTCGGGCCGATTGTCGCGCTCGATATGCCGGAACTCGAAGGCGACGTTCTTCTCGCGCAACACGATGGCCGCGCGCTGTACCCAGGGGCAGGTTTGGAAGCTCACCAGTAGATATTTGGCCATGATGTCCTCGCCGGCAGGTCCGTTTCGGTCGCGAAAATCTAGTGCGTTTCAACGCATGGGGAAATGGGATGCTCGGGCCGGTGGGCAATGCGTTTCGCGCGGCCACTGGCTTCGGCGGCCGTCAACCCTGGCGCGCGTTCCCCGTTGGAACTGTGTTTATCGGGGAAGGTACGGGGGTCCGATTGACCATTCGCGCCAAAGATTGCCAGTCAACCTGACGGGCGTGGGGACTCTAAAGGACGGGTGCCTTGCATCGTTTGTTCGGATGGTGGCGCAGGATTGGCGATTGGGCGAGCGACAGCAAGCTCGAATTTGCTAATGCTGCCCACGGCTTGGGCGGCTTGGCAAATTGGCGCAACGCGCTGCTCCTCGCTTTCTCCGCCTTGCCGCTGATCTTGGCGCTCGGGCTTCTGCCGGTGCCGCCAGGTTCGTCGTGGTCGAGCCTCGCCGAACGTGCTGCCTGGCGATGGAGCCTGATGCAAGACACGCCCGAAAGCTACGAATGGTTTTATCGCAACTGGGCCTCAGAGGCGGGTCAGCCTGAAATTGCCGAGCGCATCGATGACGCCGCCTGGGCGCGCGCCACCCGTTCGAATGCGTACGAGGATTACGTGGCCTATATTACGGCGTATTCCAACGGCGGACGGCACATTGTCGGTGCCGTCAACGCGGCTGACGATTTGCTGTGGGCTCGAGTCGATTCCATCGGAACTCCCGACTCATACAACGTGTACCTGGAAAAATTTCCTCGCGGCCGGCATGCCGAACAGGCGCGGGATAATCTTGAGGAGATGGCGTGGCGGCAGATTGCGGGCGGTTTGACTATCGACGGCTTGACCGACTTCATCAGCGAGTTTCCTGCCGGCCGGCACATCGCCGAGGCGCGCGATGCCCTCGAAAAGTTGCAGCAGGAATCCGCTGACGCCGCACCGCCCGCAGATCCATCACAGCAGGCATCCTCGCCTTTTCCGGCCCCGCCCGCTCCGGCGGGAACCGTGACTGGGAGCATTGGCGGCCCTTCGCAGGGGATCGCAAGCGCGCCGGACTTCCCCGGCGGGCGTGTCCCGTTACCCCGACCGCGGCCTCACTTCTTAGCGATGGCGGATGCAGACGGAGGCGTGCCGCTGCCGCGTGCGCGGCCGAAAAATCTTGGGCAAGACGCACCGCAGACCACGGTTAACCCGTTGGGTTGGCTGCAAGGCCTCTTTCAGCCGCATCAATAGCGCCGAGATGCAAGTTTCGAGAGGAAAGAACCGATGTTGAATGTGATGGCCTGGGTCGTGTTTGGAAGTCCGTTGATCATCACCGCACTGTTGATCGTGCGCCGGGCACGACGCGACGAAGCAAGACGGTTTGTTGAACGTCAGCGCATGGCGGCATTTTCGCCGGGGCCGTATTTTTCCAGCAGTCAGAACAATGATCGCACAATGATCTCGCTGTGATGCTCGGCCGCTGAGCGTCCAAGGTTGAGGCGTCGTCGCCGACAGATTGAGCCCGGTTCTATGTAATCGAAATTTGCTCTACACCCGGCGCGACGCGAGCGCGTCAAAGGGCTGGGCTTTGCGCCGCTCCAGCGCGGACAGAATTCGCGCCAGGTTTTGCCGCACGATTTCATGATGTCGCGGCGCCTTTTCCTGAGTCAGTTCGCGCGCTGCCTCGCTGAAAGCGGCGACCGCTTCTTCGAAGTGGACGGTACCATTCTCGCGTTCGCCAAGGGCGCGAAGCGCGTTGCCGAGGTTGTTCTGCGTCATGGCCCAGGCGACCGGCTCGCGGTCGCGGGTTCTTTCCTTGAGCGATTCGCGATAGGCGGCGACCGCTTGCTCAAAGCGCGCCGTGCCGCTCTCGCGCTCGCCCAGTCCGCACAACGCATTGCCGAGATTGCTCTGCGTCGTCGCCCAATCGAGCGGCGCCCGCTTGCGCGTTCTCTCCCGGAGAGCCTCTCGGTATGCGGTGACGGCCTCTTCGAGGCGCACCATGTCGCCGCCGCGCTCGCCAAGGGTCTGCAGAGCATTGCCGAGATTGTTCTGGGTCGTCGCCCAGTCGAGTGGTGCGCGTTCCCGGGTCCTTTCCTTGAGCGCCTCGCGGTAGATGGCGATGGCCTCTTCGATGCGCGCGGTGTCAGCGGCGCGCTCGCCCAGGGTTTGCAGCACGGTGCCGAGATTGTTTTGCGTGGCGGCCCATTCGAGCGGTGCGCGCTCGCGCGTGAATTCCTTCAACGCCTCGCGATAGGCGGCGGCGGCCTCTTCAAGGCGTGCGGAGCCGCTCTCACGCTCGCCGAGGACGCGAAGGGCGTTGCCGAGATTGTTTTGCGTGGCGGCCCATTCGAGCGGCGCGCTCTCGCGGGTTCTCTCCTTGAGCGCTTCCTGATAGGTGGCCACGGCCTCTTCGAGCTGGGCCGGTTCGCGTGCGCGCTCGCCCAGTGCGCGAAGCACCACGCCCAGCTGGTGCTGGGTTGCAGCCCATTCGCGGGGCGCGCTCCCGCGGGTTCTTTCCTGGAGCGCCTCGCGGTAAGCGGCCGCCGCTTGTTCGAGGTGCACCGTGCCGCTCTCGCGCTCGCCTAAGCGCCATAGCGTTTTGCCGAGATCGTTCTGTGTTGCGGCCCATTCCATTGGCGCGCGCTCGCGCGTTCTTTCTTTCAGAGTCTCTTGCAAGGCCGCAACCGCTGCTTCAAGACGCGCCGTGCCGGTCTCGCGTTCGCCGAGCATGCGCAACGCAATGCCGAGAGAGTGCTGCGCCGCTGCCCAATCGATCGGGGCGCTCTCCTGTGGCCAGTCCTCCAGCGCGAGCTTGTGGTATCCTTCGATGGCCACCAGCAACTTGCCCGTTTCCAAACGCGGCTTCGCGTAGGACACGAGACCGTTCGCGGCCGCGAACCTGACACTGGCGGTGAACTGCGGCTTACCGTGCCTCACCTCGGTGACGATTTGCTCCAGCAGCTCCGCGGCTCGGCGGCGTCCCCGCGTCGCCAAGGCGGTGAGTTTGTCGACCGCCTGCTGCACGGCGGCTTGCTCGGCATCTGAATCGTTCAGCACGGCCAAGATCGGCCGCAGATCCATCTGCTCGGTGCCGCTGCGGATAAAGTCAATGAAGCGCTTGAGGCCGGCGAGGACGATGAGGACCAGCGCCGTCCGGAATATCAGTACGGCCCACTTCGCAGAAATCGAAACCGCCGCGACGGTGTCGGGGCTGTCGTGGGCAAGGTTGCCGGCAAAGAGATCGTAGTAACTGACAAGTGGCGCGACTGTCAGCGTTTCAACCAAAGCATAGCGGATGAAGGCGAAGGGTCCGGCGTCTGCCGGCATCTGAAAGCCTTGCTGCGCCGCTTGGATCTGCGCGAAGGCCGTCGTTGCGTAGACCAGCACGAAGGCGCTGGCCGTGGCCATTTCGATCGAAAGATCGCCGTCGATCCTGATCTGCTTATCCTCGAGGCCGATTTGGTTTTTAGCTTCGTCCGCATCGCGCGACCAGTGACGAAAGACAATGAACACGTTGAGGAGCCCGAACGACAGCACCCAGAGGCACAAGGACCAAGGGAATAAGGCTCCGCACACGGCAACGAGGATGAAGATGCCGAGCGTCAGAGCGTGGCGCGGCCAAGGGCGCGGAACACGAGTACGGACCCACCACGAGCCGTAGCGCACCAGGGCGCGATCGACACTGCGAAAGAAAGCGACGAAAGCCTCGAGGAGTCTGCTCTTCTTGCCACTCGGACCGCGCCACCGCCGGAACAGCGCGTAAAGGACAGCCGCAATAGCGACCGTGAAGAGGCTTGCAAATAATGTCGCGACCGGCGAGGCCGTCCCAAGGTCCGGCCACAATAACGAAAACATTTGCCCGGCCCCCGAAGCGCAGGAAGGCGCACTAAGTCCCGAGGGTCGACAGTAACGCGTCCCGGTCGGGCGGCCTTAGGGCGCGGTGCGGTTTTTCCCCATCTTTCAGGCCTGATCCCGAGGGTGAATCGCGGATGGGCCGCTGGGCGCCGCGCTACGGCTAGCAGATGTCCGCGAAGCGAACTTGCAGTAGCATTCGCCTCTCGGGGCGAGGCGGTTGCCGGTCAAAGGTTGGAGGTTGCGGCTCATGTTGTTTCTGGTTGTCTCCACGCCGCGGCCGGAGCGGCCATCCGAGCTGGCGAAGACGCGCCAGTCATTCTGGCCCTGGATTTCAGGCTATGAGGCGCGCGGCGTATGCCGGCACATCTACGCTCGCGCCGGGCGCGGCGCGGTCGCGGTCTTGGACGTCGCGGATAACGATGAACTCCATCGCATCCTCAATGAGTGGGCGGACATCATCCCCGCACATTTTGACACTTATCCGCTGATCGATTCCGAGGCGGCAAAGCGCATGCTGGCGGCTCAGATCGCGGCGAAGACGTAAGACGGCTGAAAGCAGAAACCGCTCATTCCCGCCCAAGCGGGAATCTAGGCTCGGTTCCTGCTTTCGCCGGGACGAGCGGACGATTAGTTACCTAATCCGCGCGCAGCAGCGACGTGCCGTTCATTTCCTTCGGCTTCGGCAATTCCATCAGCTCCAGCAGCGTCGGGGCGATATCGGCGAGCCGGCCTTCGTCCACGAGCGCGCGGTTGCGCGCGCCGAGCAGCATGACGGGCACGGGGTTCGTGGTGTGCGCGGTGTGCGGACCGCCGGTCTGCGGGTCGCGCATCATCTCGCAATTGCCGTGGTCGGCGGTGACCAGCAGTGCGCCGCCCGATTTCTGAATAGCATCGGCGATGCGGCCCAAGCCCGCGTCGACCGTCTCGACCGCCTTGATGGCCGCCGGCAGGCTGCCGGTGTGACCGACCATGTCGGGGTTGGCGTAGTTGAGAACGATCAGATCGTATTTGCCGGAGTTGATGGCGCCGACCACCTTGTCGGTGAGTTCGGGCGCCGACATTTCGGGCTGCAGATCGTAGGTCGCGACTTTCGGCGACGGCACCATGATGCGATCCTCGCCGGTGTAGGGCTCTTCGCGGCCGCCGTTGAGAAAATAGGTGACGTGCGCGTATTTCTCGGTCTCCGCCATGCGCAGCTGCTTGCGCCCGGCATCCGCCACCACCTCACCGAGGATGTGCTCCAGCGATTGCGGCGGGAAAATCGTTTGCATGAACTTGTCGAGCTCGGTGCTGTACTGCGTCATGCCGATGGCGGCGGCGAAACGAACGACACGCGGACGTGAGAAGCCGGAAAAATTTGGATCGAGCATGGCGCCGAGAATTTCGCGCACGCGGTCGGCGCGGAAGTTAAAGCACAGCACGCCGTCGCCGTCCTTCATGCCGTGGTAGTCGCCGACCACGGCCGGCACGACGAACTCGTCGAACTTTTTGTTGGCGTAGGCGTCGGCAATGACCGCAGGCGCATCGGGAAAGTGCGGGCCTTCGGCTTCGACGATCGCCCTGTAGGCCTTCTCGACGCGGTCCCAGCGCTTGTCGCGATCCATGGCGTAGTAACGCCCGCTCACAGTCGCGATCGAAACGGACTTCGGCAGCGCCGCGAGCAGTCGCGTGATGTCATCACCCGCGGATTGCGGCGGCGTATCGCGGCCATCGGTGAGGGCATGTACGCGCGTTGGCACGCCAGCATCGGCGAGGATCTTGGCCAACGCGGCTGCATGGTCCTGGTGCGAGTGCACGCCACCCGGCGACACCAGGCCGAGCAGATGGCACGTGCCGCCGCTGTCTTTGAGTTTTTTGATCAGCTCGACGAGGGCCGGTGCGCGCTTGATCTCGCCGTCGGCGATCGCCTTGTCGATGCGCGGCAGGTCCTGCATCACCACACGCCCGGCCCCGATATTAAGGTGCCCGACTTCGGAATTGCCCATCTGGCCGTCGGGCAGGCCGACGTCCTTGCCGGACGTGCGCAGGAAGCCGTGCGGACCGGTCTGCCAAAGCCGGTCAAAGGTCGGCGTCTTGGCTTGGCGCACGGCGTTGTCGGCTGTCTCTTCGCGCCAGCCCCAGCCGTCCAGAATGACCAGCATCACCGGCCGCCGCTGCTGCATATCGCATTTCCTTCAGTCGGATAACGCGAAAGGGGGTATCGCGGATCGACGCCCGTACGTCAATTCGTGCGGCGCAGCGTCTCATAAGTGGGACGACGAGAACTACTGCGCAGATCGCTGTTATTAATTTCCAAGTAACGCAAAGCGCAGTCCCTTGTTGGATGGCGTGCCGGCACGTAGTCTTAATCCCGCTATGGGGGGAAGATTCCATGGGGTGGCGGCATTCTGCCTCGCTCTATGTGCGCCAGCATGCGCCGTAGAGCGGCCGCCGCAATTTGTCGTCATGGCGTTCGACAATTGCACCGAGCTCGAACGCTGGAAGGAGCTGAGCGCATTCGCCGCCGACATGAACGCGAGCGGCAAGCCTCTCCATTTCACCTTCTTCGTGAGCGGCATAAACTTTATTGCCGACGATAAGGCGAGTGTCTACGAGCCTCCCAACCGGCGGCGCGGCGCGTCGCAAATTGGCTTCGGCGGCACGGCGGACGACGTCGCCCAACGTGTTGGCTACGTCAACGATCTCTACCGCAACGGTCACGAGATCGCTTCCCACGCGGTAGGTCACTTTAACGGCAGCGGATGGTCGGCCGCCGAGTGGGCGGAAGAATTCAGTTCGTTTCGCAGCGTGCTTGCGAACGTGGCGGCGAACAACGGCCTCGACAGTTCGGTGAAGTTCGCGTTCCCGCCCTCGGAGGTGATCGGCTTTCGCGCGCCGTATCTGGCGACCAGCCCCGGCCTCTACACCGCGCTGAGGGACGATGGCTTCCGCTACGACACCTCAAGCGACAGCGCGCCCTGGGACTGGCCGGAAAAGATCGGCGGTCTCTGGCGTTTCAATCTGGCCGAGCTCAAGCTCGCCGACAGCGGCCGCCACGCGCTGTCGATGGATTTTAATTTCTTCGCCGCGCAATCGCACATGACGGTCGAGCCGTCCCGGCGCGACGCTTTCCGCGAGGAGATGCTGCGGACGTATCTGGCCTATTTCCACTCGAACTACGCGGGCAATCGTGCGCCGCTGAACATCGGCCATCATTTCTTTGACTATCAGGATGGCGCCTACCACGAAGCGCTGGAAATGTTCGCGCGCACGGTCTGTGGCCTGCCGGAAGTCCGCTGCGTCACGTATGCGGCGCTGGCCGATTTCATGGACAGCCTCGATGCGCCGACACTCGAAGCTTATCGCAACGGCGATTTCCCGCATGTCGGCGCGCCGGCGCTGACTGTGGCGGCGGGGGGACCGACGGCTGGCGCGCTTGCTCAGCCGGTGAGCGATCGCCGGGACCGGAGCCGCCTTCCGCCCGATTTGGAGGAGAGTGAGCCTAGCACGCCCGATAAGTCGATCAGCGACCGCGGCCGGGGCCACCCCGCGCCCGGCTTGGCGGAGAGCGAGCCTGGCGGCCCGCCTGACAGGTCAGTAGGCGACCGGCATGACCGGATCCGTCCGGCGGAGAGTTTGGCGGAAAGCGTGGCTGGCAGCACGCGCGCCAAGTCGCCTCGCAACCGTCGCCACCTCGCCCGCTTCCCATCCGAGTATGGTGGTGCGCTTGCGGGGATCGATTGGTAGCCGGTGGCATCTCGGTTTTGCAGACGGGCCGCCAGCAGCGGACTGTAATGACACACTCCCGCAGAGGAAGAAGCTACGCCGCGGCGGCGACCTGACCCGCCTCCCAGCCCAGCATGGCGCGCTTGCGGGTGATGCCCCAATGGTAGCCAGTGACATCGCCGGCTTTGCCGACGACGCGATGACAGGGGACCACGAATGACACCGGGTTTTTGCCGACTGCGGCGCCTACCGCGCGCGCGGCCTTCGGGGCCCGCACTTTGCTGGCGATGTCCGAATAGGTGACGAGCCGCCCCATCGGAATTTTCAGCAGCGTCTCCCACACCCGCACTTCCCAATCGGTGCCGATCAGCACCACGCGCAGCGGCTGCTCCGCTTGCCATTTCCGCGGGTCGAAAATGCGCCGGGCGACGGTGGCGGTGCGGGCGCTGTCTTCCACATAGCTCGCGCGCGGCCATCGGCTCTTCATGTCGGCGAGCGTCCCGCGCTCCTTGCCGGGATCCGCGAAGGCGAGACCCGCAAGCCCGCGCTCGGTGGCCATCACCAGCGCGCTGCCGAACGGCGACGGATGGAAGCCGAAGTGGATTGTCAGTCCTTCGCCGCCCGACTTCCATTCGCCCGGCGACATCGCTTCGTGTGTCACAAACAAATCGTGCAGGCGGCCGGGACCTGAGAGGCCGACTTCATAGGTGGCGTCGAGCACGCTGGCGGAGTCGCGCAGCAACTTGCGGGCGCCGTCAAGAGTGAGCGCCTGCAGGAACGCCTTTGGCGTCAGTCCCGCCCAGCGGCGGAACAGATGATGCAGTTCGGTCGGCGTTACGCCGGCCGCTTCCGCGATGGCCTCGATCTCGGGCTGCTCGCGCCAGTGGCCACGGATGTGGCCTATGGCTTTGCGGACCACGTCATAGTCGGCGGCCGCGGTGGCCAGCGGCATTGGGTGAATGCGATCGGGTGACAGCATGGGAGTCTCCATTCATCTGCTCCCGATCTAGGCCGCGCGCGACGGCCCCACCACCCGATTTCTGGACGCTTGCAAATTCCCTCCTCCTGAAAGGGGGAGGGTTAGGGTGGGGGTTATTGCTTGGCTCCGTCAACAAACGTGAATTCGAACCCCCGCCGGCTCGCTTCGCTCGCCACCTCCCCTTTCAGGGGGAGGATAGAACGTTAGTCAAACATCGTCCGCGTGGGCCCGCGCTTTGCTTCGCCGAGCGCGTTCGAGAGTGCGTGTGCGAAGCTTGCTTTTTCTGCCGGCCCCAAAAAACCCGCGATGGTCAGCCGCTGGCCGCGAGAGACCAGGAACAGCCGCTCGATGCCGAATTCCTCATGCACGATGCGCTCCAGCCGCACCCAGAGCGGGTTGAGCGTCCATTCGCGCACGCCGCCCCGAGGACTGACCTTGCGGACGGTGAGCTCCGACGCCGTCACGGTGACTTCCTCATAGGCGCGCGCCGCGCGGAAGTTGGCGCGAAACGCCCAGTACACCAGCAAGACGTCAAGTCCGCAGAATCCGAACACCGGCCACGCGCCGCGCAGCAGAAAGCTCATTCCGGAAATGAAGCTTAGGGAGCCGATGCACAGCATGACGATAAGAAAGCCGCGCGGCGTCAGCGAGCGATGCGGCGTGATGATGGCCGAAAAAATCTCGGGTTCGGCGTGGGCGGCGTCGCCGTTGTGGTTGTCGGGTTCCATGGCTCTCAGTATAGGGGAAACATGGCGCGCGAAACCATTGCTAAGACGATTCCCAAGACCGTGAAGAAACGCATCAAGAAGCGTTTGCAAGTTGCCCGCAAGGGCAACGCCGCACGGCTCAAACCCGCCAAGGCGCAGGCCAAGGCCGACGCCAAGGCGCTCCACGGCGCATTGACGCAATGGACCAAAGCTGAAATCGAGGAAGCGTTCCGCCGCTTCGCCGCCGCCAATCCGAATCCGAACACCGAGCTGCAGCATGGCGATCCGTTCACGCTCCTGGTCTCTGTGGTCCTCTCGGCGCAGGCGACCGATGCGGGCGTCAACAAGGCGACGCCCGCTCTCTTCAAGCTCGCCGACACGCCGGAGAAGATGGTGAAACTCGGCGAAGCGAAAGTGCGCGACCTGATCAAGACCATCGGCCTCTTCCGCATGAAGGCGAAGAACGTGATCGCGCTGTCACGCAAGCTTGTGGAGGAGCACGGCGGCAAGGTCCCGCACGACCGCGCGGCGCTGGAAGCGCTCCCGGGCGTCGGCCGCAAGACCGCGAACGTTGTGCTCAACGTTGCCTTCGGCGAGCCGACCATCGCGGTCGATACCCACATCTTTCGCGTCGGCAACCGCACCGGGCTAGCGGTGGGCAAGACGCCATTCGATGTGGAAATGAAGCTGATGGAAGTGGTACCGGAGAAATATCTCCTGCACGCCCATCACTGGCTCATCCTGCACGGCCGCTACACCTGCTTGGCGCGCCGGCCGCTCTGCGAGAAGTGCATCATCGCCGATCTGTGCAAGTGGCCGGGGAAGACGGTGAATGCAGCGGCGGCGAGTAACTGACAGGCGGTCGGCTTGCACAGGCGAACTTCCTCGCCCCGAAGGGGAGAGGGTTGGGATGAGGGGGCTCGGCCGTTTGAGAAAAGCCTCGGCATCCGAATCCCCTCACCCTCGCTACGCTATCGCTCGCTCGACCTCTCCCCTCCGGGGAGAGGTGAAGACTTTGCCATCCGTTCCGCCGCCATCCGCATAAGCGCGACACGGTCGAGTTTGTTGGTCGAAGCCAGCGGCAGTTCGTCCACGAACCAGACAAAGCGCGGGTGCTGATAGGCGGGTGCGTGCGTCAGGGCGAAGCGCTTCACGCTCTCATCATCGAGCGCGTGGCCGGGCTTGCGAATGACGAAAGCGACCGGCTTCTGCCCCTTGATGTCGTCATCGATTGGCACCACGGCGGCTTGCGCGATGTCGGGATGACGCTCCAGCATGCGCTCCACGTCGGCCGGATAGATGTTCTCACCGCCGGATACGAACATGTCGTCGGTGCGCCCAACGAAATAATGAAAGCCGTCGGCGTCACGGCGAAACACGTCACCCGTGATGTAAAAGCCGTCCGGTGTGATCGGCGGCGCGACATCGGGACGATTGTGATAGCCGAGCATCATCGCCGGACACTTCATCTCCAGCACGCCCTGCTCCGCATCACGGTTTTCGCCGTCGACGAGACGCAACGATACTTTCGGTTGCGGATAGCCCACCGAAAGCTCCGGCTGCGGGAGGCCGCGAGGATGTGGTCCGAACACCACCGGTCCGGCCTCGGTGGTGCCGTAGGCATTGGTGACCGCGGCGCGCGGCAGAGCCGTGTGCAGCGCTGCCATCAGAGCAGCACTGACCGGCGCGGAGCCCATACGCACGAATTCGACGCCGGAGAGGTCAGTGCGTGCCATCAGGTCGTATTCGCGCAGCATCATGGCGATCATCGGCGGCACGGCGGTGAGCCAGGTGCAGCGGTA
>Ga0070731_10001930_pt1 | contig 20576 bp, 21 predicted proteins | sample Coa_R1_2_FD_66448 | JGI IMG/M metagenome (GOLD analysis project Ga0070731, IMG submission 66448) | Surface soil microbial communities from Centralia Pennsylvania, which are recovering from an underground coalmine fire - Coalmine... | ecosystem: Environmental > Terrestrial > Soil > Unclassified ... | reverse complement strand
ACTATTTAAGGTTTTATCTAAAATATATTCTCCCCCATAAAGAACAAATCGAAAGCACTCAGTTGCAGCGCTTACCTCAGGGATGGCTGTCCATTATGGGAATACAGTTTGAGAATTTGGTCACGAATAATGGATCCCTCGTGTGTAAGATTTTAGGAATCTCGCCAGAAGATTTAGTGATCGCTAATCCTTATTTTCAAACAGCTGGAACTCGTAAGCGAGGATGTCAGATCGATTACCTGATTCAAACGCGGTTTCGTTACCTATATGCATGTGAAGTCAAATTTAGACAAGAAAAGGTAGGTACAGAAGTCATTGCAGAAGTGGAAGAAAAGCTTCGTCGCCTACAACTTCCCCGAGGATTCTCCTGTCGTCCCGTGCTTATTCACGTCAACGGAGTCACCGAAGACATTATCGATAGCGGTTACTTTGCGCGCATCATCGACTTTTCTGAGCTTCTCAGATAGAGTCGATAAAGCTTTGTTCAGCGGCAGACTGACTCTAAAGCGCGTTCCTTAATTGGGACAAAGCGTTTTTAATTTTTTCGACGTTTTCTTTAAGACTATGAACATAGGTGTCTATTTCAAGATCATAAGCGACATTTTCGTGGACTTGAAAATACTGTCCTCGAGCGCTTCCCAAAAATCGATCGCCGCGGTCTTTCTCTCGCTTCTCTAATATAGCTAAGGGTGTTGATACGCCTACATAAAGAACAGTGTAATTTTTCAGTGCCTGTTTCCATTCTTCCACTTGAATGGCTCCAAAGGCTACATCGTCGATGATCAGATTATACTGTTGAGAGGCGAGCAGCAAAGCGATATCTTTGAGTGAGCGGGTAATTTTTTTTGCAAAGGGACCTGAGTGGATCTGATAAATGGGATGGCCAGTGGGATCGGTCGCTGATTCATAAGAAAAACCCAGAGGAGCGGGCCCGCCTTCCCAATTATTCATTTTCGCAGGCATAAAGCCGATGATTTTGTCGATCCCCAGATGAAGATACGGTTCAGGAAAAGATTCTTGCAGCGCTTTAGCTAATGTTGTTTTTCCAGAACTGGAAGGACCATTCAGATAAATAATTTTAGACATTATTTTTTCTTGGGCAAAAAACAGAACAATACCTGGTGTCAGTAATTTTCAAGTATTTATTTTTTTCGTCAGGATTTCATTGACGACGGCAGGGGAGGCCTTACCTTTGCACAGCTTCATGACCTGGCCGACGAGGAAGTCGAAGGCGCGCCCTTTGCCTGCCTTGTAGTCGGCGATGGATTGGGGGTTGGCTGCGAGGACCTGATCGACGAGCGGCTCGATGCTCGAGGTGTCATGGATCGGCTGAAAATCGGGGTTTTCTTTCACGATCTGTTCAGGGTCTTTGCCAGGCGATAAGACCATCTCATCGGCGACGCTTTTGGCGATCTTTCCCGTGATTGTTCCCTTTTCGATGAGGTGCACGAGTTTTCCGATGTGCGCTGCGGTGATGCCGGACCCGAGAAGTGTTTTGCCAGTATCTTTATAGCGGCCGGTGAATTCGACCGTGATCCAGTTGCACACAGTTTTTGGACTGGGGCAAATTTTTAACGCTTCTTCAAAATAGTCCGCGAGTTGCTTGTCATTGATGAGGATCGCGGTGGGTCCTTCAGGAAGGCCGTATTCGGTGATATAGCGTTTGAAGCGCTGATGGGGGAGTTCCGGAAGAGAAGCGCGTATCGACTCGATGTAGTCTTCTGTGAGGATAATGGGCGGCAGATCAGGCTCGGGGAAATAGCGGTAATCTTGGGCTTGTTCCTTTTGACGCATGAGGATGACCTCTTTGCGTTCCGGATCGAATCGGTATGTCGCTTGACCGATGACTTTGTCGGGACTTTCATGCGGTTGAAGAGAATACGCTCGGATCTGGCGCAGGATTTCGGCTTCGAGGGCCATTTCGATATTGTAAAAGGAGTTGAGGTTTTTGATCTCGCTTTTAGGGCGCAATGTCTTTTCCAGTCTTTTTCGCACAGAGATGTTGCAGTCGACGCGAAGAGATCCTTCTTCCATGTTGCAATCGGAGGCGCCGATGTATTCCATGATCGCTTTGACAGCCATGGCGTAGGCGACAGCTTCTTTGGGAGAGTGCATGCAGGGCTCGGAGACGATTTCGATCAGGGGAACGCCCGCGCGGTTGTAATCGACGCCAGCAAATGCATTAAAATGCTTGAGCATGCCCGCATCATCTTCTAAATGCGCGCGATTGATCGCGAAATGCTTGGTCTGCCCGTAGACATCTGCAGTGATGGTACCGCCTATAACGATCGGCTCATCGAATTGCGTGATCTGAAAATTTCTAGGGCTATCGGGATAAAAATAGGATTTGCGATCGAATTTGCTGAAATAGGCAACCTGTGCATGGACGGCACAGCCGAACTGCACAGCTTTTCTCACAGCTTCTGTATTGAGTACGGGCAAGGATCCAGGCTGGCCTGTGCACACATCGGTGATGTTGGTGTTCGGCTCATCGCCAAAACGGTTAGGAGCGACGCTAAAGAGCTTCGATTGTGTATTGAGTTGGACGTGGATCTCTAATCCAATGACCGGTTCCCAATCGGAGTAGATGATATCTGTCATAGGTTTACTAGACCTCTTGTGTAATTAAGGTTCTGTCGTTTTTACGGTTCTTTTGAGCCGCTTTTTGATTCTTTTTTCGGGGGTAATATCAACTTCGTATATAACCCCCGGAAAAAGAATCAAAAAGCGGCCAAAATAATCCATAAAATCGACGAACCCTTAATCACGCAAGAGGTCTACTCAAAAAGCGGGGGGATTTTTGTATGAAAATGCGTGGCTTTTTCAAAAGCGTGGGCATAGCTAAGTACATCGCCATCGTGCATCTGAGGGCCTAGCAGCTGCAGACCGAATGGTTTGTTGTCTGCACTAAAGCCAGAGGGGATGCTGATCGAAGGCAGGCCTGCGAGGTTGGCAGCGATGGTGAAGATGTCCTGCAGATACATGTCGAGCGGGTTTTTAATCGCGCCTAAGGGAAAAGTTGTAAAGGGCGATGTCGGCATCGCGATGACCTGGCATTGTTCAAAGGCCTCTCGGAATTTGTCGATGATGAGCGTGCGCACTTTGAGCGCTTTTTTGTAATAAGCGTCTTGATAGCCTGAGGAAAGGACAAAGGTGCCGAGCAAGATCCGGCGTTTGACCTCGGCTCCAAATCCTTCTTGCTTTGAAAAATCATACACTTCGTCCAAAGTCTTTGCGCGCGAAGAACGCTGGCCATAGCGAATTCCATCGAAGCGGGCCAGGTTTGTCGAGGCCTCGGCTGTAGAGATGATGTAGTAAATCGCGATGGAATATTTCAAAATATCTAAATCGACATCGACGAGTGTGGCGCCTTTGTCTTTAAAGACGTCAAGAGTGCGGAAGAACTGCTCTTTGGCCTCTTTGTTCATTTGATCGAGAAAGCGATAAGGGATGCCGATCTTGCCCATTTTGAAAGGGCGATGCAGTTTTTCTACATAGGGTTCGCTGGATAGCGAGAGGCTAGTGGAGTCATGCGGGCAATGCTTGCCTAAAACTTCCATGATCAATGCCGCGTCTTCCACCGTAGTGGAAAAGGGTCCGATCTGATCTAAAGAAGACGCAAAAGCGACCAGGCCATAACGCGAGACGCGCCCATAGGTCGGTTTATATCCGACAATGCCGCAGAAAGAAGCGGGTTGGCGAATGGATCCTCCTGTATCGCTTCCTAAAGAAAGGGGGCATAGCCGCGCTGCGACGGCTGCCGCAGAGCCTCCGGAAGAGCCTCCGGGCGAGCAGTCCAGATCCCAGGGATTTTTAGTCAGTTGATAGGCGGAGTTTTCCGTGGAAGAGCCCATCGCAAATTCATCGAGGTTGGTCTTTCCGATCAAAAGGGCGTCTTCTTCTTCTAAAAGGCGTGCGACAGTGGCGTCGAATACCGCGCGGTAATTCGATAAAAAGCGCGATGCGCATGTCGTCAGCTCTCCTTTGACATGCATATTATCTTTGATAGCGATGGGAATACCGGCTAGTTTGCCTAGAGGAGCTCCAGAGGCGCGCTTCTGGTCGAGGCGCTTGGCTCTTTCCCTCACCCGTTCGGAAAAGAGGGAAAGAAAGGCGCCGATTTTTCCATCGTGCTCTGCGATTCTATTCAAAGTGGCCTCAGCGATCTTTTCTGCAGAAACATCTCCTTTACGGAAGAGTTCTCGCAGCGCATGGGCTGTTAGACGATGCATGAGTATTAAACCTACTTACTTATTACTGGAGGCACACGGATCAGTCCGCCGACGTGGGAAGGCGCATTAGCTAAAAAGAGCTCTCTTTCCAGCGTTTCACCGACAGTATCCTCTCGCATGACATTTTTCAGGGTGGCGAGGACGCGGTAGCAGGGCTCTATCCCGCTTACATCGACCTGATCGAGTTCTGCTACGTAATTCAAAATATTACTAAGGTCTGACTGTAAAGCTTTTTTTTCCTCTTGAGTACATTCTATACGGCTCAGCTTAATGAGTTTATCGATTTCTTTTTGGTCGATTTCTTCCATAAGAATTCTCAAAATAGTGTAAAATCATATAGCATAATATCTTAATGCATCTATTGTAAAGAAAGAAAAATATGAGTGAAATTCTAATCTATGCAGATCAAGGGGTCGACGGCGGCGGTTTAAAACAGCTTATACGCAGTTTAAAACAAGAGGTTGATCTTACGCAGCATGCTGTATCTCGGATCGATTCCAAAAAGCTGATCGCAGAGGACTGGGAGAAAAAGACACAGTTATTGATCCTGCCGGGCGGAAGAGATTGTTTTTATCACTCTGCGCTCGATGGCGTCGGGACAGACAAGATCCGAGCCTTTGTCCAAAGCGGCGGAGGGTATTTGGGAATCTGCGCCGGGGGATATTTTGGATGCGATCGCATAGAATTTGAAAAAGGGGAGCCTCTCGAAGTATGCGGGGCGCGCTCCTTAAGATTTTTCCCAGGTGTAGCGAAAGGGCCCGCTTACGGTAGCAACAGGTATTCCTATGAATCTGCGCGAGGGGCCGAAGCGGCGCCCATTTCCTGGGGCGATGAGACCTGCCATGTCTATTTTAATGGGGGATGCATCTTTGAAGCGGATGCGCATATCCCGAATATGAAAATCTTAAGCCGCTATCTCGATTTATTAAATCCTGCCATTGTGCAGATGTCCATTGGTGAAGGAATGGCTATTCTCAGCGGCGTGCATTTCGAATATCAGCCTATCCTGTTTTCTTCCGAGGATCCTTACTTGTCGAAGATTTCTCCTTTATTAATGAATGCCGAGGCGAGGAGGAGAAGGATCTTTAGAGAAATTATAGGTTCCTATCAGATTCAATTAAAAAATGATGACAAATCTGAGCATTTATCTTAAAATTAAGATAGAGAGAAGTATTAATTTGAGAGGATATCATCATGAAGTGCATCAATGTTTTGGCTTTTATTCTTGTGATTATCGGAGCTTTGAATTGGGGTCTTTGGGGCTTTTTTCAATTTGATTTCATCGCTTGGTTTTCCCATGGAAACACGACATGGCTCAGCCGTCTGTGCTATGCGATTATCGGTTTAGCCGGTCTTTGGAGTCTGCGTCTGATTCCTCGCTGCAAGCATATGTGCTGCGATACGGAGAAGTGCTGCTCCGATAAAGATAAAGGTCATGGCGGTGGCTGCTGCAAAATGTAGGGCATTTCTCATTCTCTACGGAGTTTCCTTTTTCTGCGGATGAAGTGTTTGCCTGGCACTTGAGAAAAGGGGCGTTTGAAAGAATGCTTCCTCCTTGGAGAAAAGTGTCTGTTCTCTTTCCTCCTGGGGATCCAGATAGTGCTCCAGGGGCTCTAGTTAGTGCTTCTGGGTCTCCAGTTAGTGCTTCTGGGTCTCCAGTTAGTGATGGTTCGCAAGTGGGACTGAAAGTACAATTCGGTCCCCTATCCTCGCGCTGGATACTGCAGCACCAAAATCTTTCCCATCTTGGGTTTTCCGACGTTCAAATCAGAGGTCCTTTTAAAAGTTATCGCCATCGCCATCACATAGTCCCCAAAGGAGAGAATGCCTGCGTTTTATCCGAAGAGATCAGTTATGATCCCTATCTTTTCTTTTTAACCCCTTTTATCGATCGAGAATTGTCCAAGGTATTCTCTTGGCGCCATTTTATCTTGAAAGAGGATTTGAAATTGTTCGCACGTTATCCTCGCCAGCCCTTACGCATATTGGTCAGCGGAACCCATGGTCTGATCGGCTCCCATCTCAAAATCTTATTGCAGACCGCAGGCCACCAAGTTGTGAGCCTTAAACGCGGCCAGCAACAAAGACAGGAAGATGCCATCTTTTGGGATCCTAGCCGAGGGGCGCTGTGTAAAGAAGACTTTGAGGATTTTGATGCGGTTATCCACTTAGCTGGGGAGAGTATCGGGGGATTGTGGACAAGGAGAAAGAAAAATAAGCTCTTTCTCAGCCGCTGTCGTGATACCTGGCTTTTATCTCAAGTTTTATGCCGCTTATATCGCCCTCCTCAAACCATGATCACTGCGTCTGCGATGGGCTTTTATGGGAATCGGGGTGAAGAACAGCTGGATGAGACCAGTCCTTGCGGCAAAGGATTTTTGGCGGATCTATGTCGAAAATGGGAGCAAGCCTCAGAGGCGATAGAAAATCGCGGCAGCCGCGTGGTGCATGCGCGATTTGGAATGGTATTGAGTCGAAAAGGAGGGGCCTTGAAACGGATGCTCCTGCCCTTTAAGCTAGGATTTGGGGGGGAGTTAGGCAGCGGCGAGCAGATCCTCAGTTGGGTCGGGATCGATGATGCGGTTGGAGCGCTCTATCACATTTTGATGGAGGGTTCTCTTGAAGGTCCGGTCAATGTAGTAGCTCCTTGTCCCGTTTCTCAAAAGGAATTTGCTAAAATCTTAGCGCAAAAAATCCATCGTCCTGCCTGTCTGCGTATTCCAGCAGCAGTTTTAAGGGGGATGTTTGGTGAGATGGCTGATGAGGTGTTATTAGCAAGCGCCCATGCGACGCCGATGCAGCTGATGCGTACCGGTTATGCATTTCGCTACCCTGATTTGCAAACGGCGCTGGACTTTGTGTGACACTTGCTTTTTACGCGGCAGCGAGTTCTCGATCGAGCTTTTCGCTTGTCACATAAACATGGCGGATTTTATCCTCATCTACCCAGGTCGCATTGGTATGAATGACGACCTCTACGCTATCTAGGTATTCTCGAACTGCCTTAAAATATTTGTTTCCCATTTTTTGCGCGATCTTCTGCATCTCTTCGCTATGCTTGAGAAAATCTGCCTTTGCTTTTTGCTGGGCTTCTGAAATTTGCGATACATTGCCATCTTTCAGCATGGAGAGAAAACCGCCTATGTCCGAGCTTAATCGATGTTTAATATCGTGAATAGCTTGTTTATATAGTTCTTTTCCTCTGGTGCGTCGACGCGGCCGATAAGCTTTCATCTTTCTCAGTCTAGGACCCATATGGCCTCCTTCTTTTACTTTAATTGTCATTCTTTATTATAATAATTTAATTATCAACAATTTTTAATTATTTATTTATTTTGCATAAAAAATATCATTAATTAACTTTTGTTTAATTTTATTTTGATTTGTGATTTTTTAATTTAAGCTATTGAATATCAGTTTCTTACAAAATATTAGGCTTTTTTTGTGCAATGTTATACTCTATTTCTTTTTAACCGCACTGAGTCGCGCTATGCTTCACTATTTTAGGATGATTACTCTTCTAGCCTTAGGTTTTTTCACTTTTGATTCTCTTCTACATGCTGGCAATCCCCCTCCAGCACAGGTACAAGAAGAGGATTATGACGATGACGAAGATGATGAGGATGTCCTCATCTTAGAAGAAGATGTCGATGAGGATGAGCCTCAAAATTAGTCTTTTTTGTTCTTAGTTAATCTTTCAAGACATGTGTTTCGGTATATACCGCGCGCAGGAAGGTTTTGTGGATTTGGAGTCGGTGAGACAAAACAAAATCGATCCGAATGAGCGAGACCATTGCACTCCGTGCAAGGCGAGGGAAGAGGATCGATTTTGTGAAGTCGCAGCCAGTCCAAATTCACCAAACCTGACGGAGCGCGGTATAACCATCTAGAAGCAATTCTCGTCATTTCTTATCAATTCCACCTAATTTTTTCTTTTCATTTTATTTATTTTTAAACTGTTTTATTAGAATAAAATAATTTATAATTTAAATTAATTTGTATTGATAAGTAAATAGTTTAATTCTATTATAAAAATACGTAGATAGTTATTTGAATCAGCTCACCAGTTTTGGCGCGCATCGCGTGTGCTAAGCTGCACAGGAGGGAGCCATGGCGAGAAAAGTAGAAAAGGGGAATCTGGAAAGGAATCCTTGGCTCAGCATATGGGTCCAGCCTCGTGAAACGATCAGAGAGATCATCGATACGAATCCAAAATATCGTTTTTTCGTTCTGTGCGCTCTTTATGGTTTTCCTATGGCCATGAGTTTTGCGCAGAGTTTTTCTCTCGCTGCGCGATTTCCTGTTTGGTCTATCGTCATTGCCAGTCTTGTGATTTGCACATTTTTTGGATGGATCGGTATTTCTATTTCGACCTGGCTTTTGCATGTAACGGGAAAGTGGATAAAGGGTACAGGGACATTCCAAACGATTCGCGCTGCTGTCGCTTGGTCTAATGTGCCCAATGCCGTCACATCTATTACGTGGTTTATACTGCTCGCCGTTTTTGGAGGAAAGATATTCAATCGCGAATTTTCGGAAATGACTTTTGTAGGCTATCAGGCGGGCGTCGTCTTTTTAATTTTTTTGGTTCAATCCATAGTTTCCATCTGGGGATTTATCATACTTCTTAAGACTTTAGGAGAAGTGCAAGGATTTTCAGCATGGCGAGCTTTGCTTAATGTCGCTATCCCGTTTGTAATCGTGGTTGCGTTGGCCTGGCTAGTGGGATGGGCAATATGGGGAACAAGTAGCATTATAAAATAATATTGGGGAGAGCTTTATGGGTAAGAAATTTTATGAACTGGCTTTTGGAGGCATTTTATCGTCTCTGACAGCTTTGACATTGATGGTGAGTCCTTTATTTGCAGGAGGCACAATCGTCAAAGAGAACAGCAAATCGGATAAAATGGCTGTTGCGAGCAATTGGCAGGAATTTCGCACGGTTTGTGGGAGCTGCAAAATGAAATTTCCTAAGAACCCTGACCATCTACACGAAAAAATGCGATTATCCCAAGAGGGTTTTGATCTTAAGTACGATGCTTATATCTCCGCCGCAGACCAGCAGACCATTTATCTCTTGTTGATCGCACAATATCCTGAGTTCGTAGATGAATCGTATGCGAAAACGAGTTTGGAGAGCTTCCTTAATGGTGTCTTAACCCATAATCCAGCGAATCAATTGATTTTTGCAGACTTGACATTGGTTGATGGCCATGAAGCGCTCGATTTCTTTATCCGTACAGGGGGCATTTATTTTAAAGGTCGCGCTTTAATGGTAAAGAACAGTCTCTATTTGATGGCTATGGAATGCGAAGTGCAAAATTACGATGAAGCGAATTATAACGTTTTTATCAGCTCTTTCAAGCTTGCTAAGTAGTTGTTTTAAAAACTAAAAGTCAATTTTCCTTGTCCGTAGGGTGCTCCGTCAAAGTTGTAATACTTACCATGATGATTGTCGTGGTCTTTGATCAGGATCCACCCTCCGAAATTCCAGCCGCCTCCCACAATGAATGAAAAAGCGTTGTCGATCTGGTATTTCAGATTGAGCTCAACGCCTGTTGAAAAGACCTCGAAAATGCCATGCCGGTATCTTCCAATGCCTTCATGTGCGCGGATGGGAAAGCGATAAGGCCTTCCAAAAGCGGAAGCTTGTAAGTAGAGGGACCAATGCGGATCGAAATAATAGCGCACGGAAGCATCGATGGGAAAAATCGCGTTGATTTGCCAGGATGGGCTCGGATGCCAATCAAATCCTAAAATCGGAAGAATATAACCGTTCTTAACTCCCGTATAGCCATACCAACCGATATGCAAGCCTAATTTCTGGCCCCATTGGTATCGTCCCCACATTACGCCATAATAGACTCCTGATTGGCCAAAATCGAAGGTTTGCGCATCGACAGAGGCCGCCGCAGATACGATCCATCTCCAATTCTTAAGAGAAGTGGAAATCCAGGCTAAAGAAGAGGTGGCAAAGTGATAATCATCCCCGCGAAACCGGGGGTTTTGAGGCCAATCGAACTTGAGGAAGGAGTAGCCTGCCTTCCAGCTCACTGCGTTATTATTATTGATATAATGAGAGAAATAGAGATAGGTATGGGCGTCCGCGTAGCGCTCGTGCGACCCTTTTACTGAGTCCGTGGTGAGCTTTGCCTTGCCCACATTTCTATATTCTCCATCGAAATGGACGCAATGCTCCTTATCGACAAATCCATAGTCGGTGATCAGCACAAAGGAGGAGCAAAGAACAAAAATGATCGATAAAATGCCAGCGCGCATTCGCATCTAAAACCCGGGTTGCTGAACCTATCCCACTAATATTTTTCGTCGATTTTCGGGATTATTTTGGCCAATTTTCAATTTTTTTTCGAGGGGTCATATACGAAAGTTGATATTACCCCTCGAAAAAAATTGAAAATTGGCTCAAAAGAACCCAAAAATCGACCGAAACACATTAGTGGGATAGGTTCTTATATCCAAAAATAAATTATATGGGAGTTTTAGCAAATCGAAATGATGCATTCACTCTTCTTGCTTTTCTTTCCAATCCAGAATAACCTGAAGACTCGATTCTTCAACAACTTCATCATAATAAATTTTTTAATTGTTTTCTAAGATCGAAATTAAGTCATTAATTATTCAATCAAACTGATAATATATCTTTTTAATTATATTAAATACTAATTATGTATATAAAATAATATGACTATTTGATATCATTAAAATATCGTTTTTAAAACTAAATTATGAGGTAAATTATGTCTATAATTAGTAAAATTAATTCTGTTAAAACCACTAATACATCAGGATTTACAAATCCGGATCTTCAAAAATCCTCAGAGCAAGTGCTCAATAAAGGGTCCCAAACTTCTACGCAACAATCGACAAGTATTTCTCTTTTTAGAAAAAAATTAGATCCCTTAGTACTATCGTCAGATGAAATATCGTTCCAATTGGGCTTGAATAAACAAACTGTTGTATTTCCTTACCAACATTTAGATACACCTGTTTCTAGCACACCTGGTTCACGCTCTCCAAATACTCCTCAAGAAGAAAATACTCCTCTTCTTAGCCCTATATATTTTACTAAACGTTCTTCCTCGCAGTCCTCTCCCTTTCAATACACTGTCTTTCCTCCATACGAAAGCTTGGATACACCAGTTTCTAGCACACCTAGATCAGAGTCTCCAAAAACTCCCAACTCAACCACTCTTTATATTACACCTCTAGTATCGCGAGTTCTCAAGCGTTCTAGTTCTGAATCTGTCATCCCCAATGCCTCATCTCGTTTAACATCTTTTCAACTGAGTGCTCATTCGACGTCTCCTATACTCGAGAGTCCCTTGCTACATTCTTCCCCTTCGGCAGATCTTCCATCACCTAGTGCTTTTCTTTTCGAACGAGGATATACACCTGAATCAGAGTCTCCGGAAAAGCCTCTTTATCTTGGGAGTCCTTTACCCGATAAATTCTATAGCTTTCTTTTTGAAGGAGTTTCACCGCCACCGTCCTCTCCGAAAAGTCCCTTTCTCGTTGTAGATTCACGTGAAGTGCCACCATCGCCAATCGCATCAAAAACTCCTACCCCATTACCTTCTTCGAACCTTTATTATGACCTTCTCCCTTTTTGTTTTTATTCTACACCGGATGAAACTGCCTCACAACGAGAACAAATCCAGGCCCCTGAACAGCCAAAATCTTTGTTGGGAAAAGCGTTTGATTGGTTTAAATAAACAATTAATTTGAAAAATAGTTTCTACATGCCGGGAAAAATATTTTCCCGGATTTTTTTTTGATCGCGAAAGATTTTTAAGATGCGTCAGACTCTAACATGCAATGTCGCTATGGTGACTTTAGACAAGGAAAGTAGTCACACCCATTTCTAGGAATTAGTCCCCCTGAAAGCATATCGGAACCCAGCGAATGCAATCAATGCTAGGCTAGTGATAATGCCTATGCCGATTGTGCTTGAAGTCGTATCTGTTTCGGCGGGTTCTGGCCGTGTCTCTCTTTCAATTCTTTCACGAATCCCCCTGCGAAGTGGACGTACATCTACATAGATTGAGGGGTCTCGATACACTCCATAAGCCTGTGCAAGAGGCTCTCCATATGCCCGTGCCAAAACCAACGAAATTGCTGAAATCGGTTGTGGATGGGTTTGAGGAATAGGAGCGGTAATGGAGGGAGTGATAGGAGCGGGGGTGGTAGTAGGCGTGGTAGAACGCGTTTCATATTTAACAAATAAGAATGTATTCCTATTTCCCAACCGCTTATAAATTTTCGCATTCTTTATAGAATGTCGGCACGTAGCGCACGTTTTTTCTTGTTGCTCCGGTCCAAGACTTGCATGATTGGTTTTTGGCATTCTTCTCCACATATCATCGCATTTGTTATGTGTAGGGTGTCCGCATTCAGGGATCACCAATATATCATCTTCTTCGTTCAGTGTATCTAAACAGATAACGCAATTCGTCGTGGAATCGGGAATGAAAGGGGGAGGAATAGGGGCAGAAGAACTCGTAATTTGTGAAATTTTATCTGTCATAATTAAACCTCATTTAATTTATTTAAGTTTGTATTAAAAATTATAATATTTTTTTATTTATAAAACAATGTTTAATAAATATGTTATTATGTTTTGCAAGTATCTTAATATTAAGTATTTATATAAGATTTTTTATGATGTAATTAAATAGAAATAATTTGAAAAATAAGTTTTACCAAAGCGTTGGCGCTGAAAGGCAATTTTGAGATGGTGTTAATTTCTTAAACCTTCGATCCTGACGTGCAAGATGCCCATCGTCTGATTGCCGGCAACGCCATTATGCCACGCGATTTTTGTGGTGTAGGAAGGCATGCGAGAATGTAAGAATGCATCTATTTCCAGCGCTGCGGCAAAGACTTTCTGCAGCTGGGAAGCATTGAGATGAAAAAGGTGGGGAAATTCTGCTGCTTGTATATGCGCTTTTTGCGTATCGGGTACTAAAAGCAGATTTCCGCTAGGGGAGACTACAGCGAACATGTCATAAGGAGCAATTTTTTCGCTCAGCTCTGTGACAAAAGGAATGGATCCCGTTTTAAAAGTGTGTTCGAAGCCGGTCTGACAACAGGTGCATTGCCGAATAGTATTCGGGGTCATCATCTCAGCATTGTCTACCCCAACGGCTTGGATGGTGAGTGTTCGGGTATTTTGCGAGGGATCTTTTGTTAATTGCACATGATATCCGGAGCTTTTTTTCACAGTGTCTTTTAGAGCGAGAAATGCAGTGCTAAGGTGCGTAGCGTCTTCTGGAATATTCTGAATAGGCAAAGTTTTTGAGACAGAAGATAGATTAAAGTAGCTCAAAGCGAGAGTTTTTAATGCAGTCGCATTTTGAGCAGGATCTTTCAGATTGGATGGATGGCTTAGGGATCGCAGATGTTTTTGCAAATGAGATTGAGCCACATAATAAATATGATTGTTAATGGTAATGGCAGAAATTCCCAAACAAAAGCAGGGAAAAATGCGTGCGAGGATGTGCATCAATTTGGCAAGGAACACAGGTTGGGTACGTATGTGTATTGTTCGCTGAGAGGGGCTATGTGTAATGACCAATTGATTGTTTGCTGCAGAGAGATGAATATCGGATAGGGACATAAAGTTTTTCTAATAAAGTTAGTTTTTAATGGAAAAAGTTCTTTCGCCGCCGAGCATGCGGAGCAGTTCTTCCTCTCGTTGTTTTTTTGAGAGCTGGACGATCTCGGTCACAGTGCGGTTCTCTTTTTCTTGTTTATGGACAGAGAAATGGCATTCGGCCTTAGCAGCGACTTGCGGGAAGTGGGTGATGCAGATGACTTGTCGGCTTTTGCCAAGATCTGCGAGTTTTTCTCCGATGATGCTCGCTGTTTTTCCTCCGACATTTGCATCGATCTCATCGAAGATGAGGGTGGGTGTCTTATTCTTTTCCGCAAGCGCGAGTTTTATCGCGAGAAATAGACGCGAGAGCTCGCCGCCGCTTGAATGCTCGCGTACGAGGGCTGGCTGTTCTCCCGGGTTGGCATTCAGCCAAAATTGGACAGCATCCTCACCATCGCTTGTGCGATTTTGAGAGCGGATTTCGATGTGCACCTCGGCTTTGGACATATTTAGAGATTGCAAGAGTGTAGTGAGCAGCACTTGGAATTTTTTAGCCGATTCAATGCGACGAAGAGTGAGCTGTTTTGCATGCCGTGCAGTCTCTTCTTGCGCTAAGAGGAGTTCCTCTTGAGTGTCTTGTAAAAGAGTGGCTAAATTTTCAAATGTTTGAAGCTCTTGGACGAGTTTGTTTTTGAACGATTCGATTTCGGCAACCGTTTGTCCATATTTTTTCTTTAAGCGCGCGATGCTGCTCAAACGATTTTCCACATAGCTTAATGTGTTGGGATCCTGCTCGAGGGTGGCGAAATAGGAATTGATCTGCAGGTGAGCTTCATTGACGCAGAGCTGCGCCTGTTGGATTAAAGAAAAGGGTTCGGCAAGCAGGGGGTCGATCTTGATGAGGGAATCTAGCAGTTTATGCATGCGGTTCAATTGGATGAAAACAGAAGAGGGGGAATCCGCGAGTTTGTTTAAGATCTCTTTGAGTTTTTCGCTGATTTCGTTTTGATGGACGAGGCGTTGGTATTTTTCAAAAAGGGTATCATCTTCTCCCACCTGCAGCGCTTCGGCTTCAATCTCTTGCAGCTGATAGCGCAGGATCTCTTCTTGTTTTTCGCGTGTGGCGCTCTGAGCTTTCAGCTCTTCGCTGCGCTGTAAAAGCGCTTTTTCTCGTTTATAGGACTGTTGAAAAAGAGCGAGATCTCCTTGCAGATCGGCATAGAGATCGATTAAAGAACGCTGAAAATCGCTATTGCGTAAATCCTGAATGGCGTGCTGGCCGATGAAGTCGAGAAGCGTGCATCCTACTTTTTGCAAAAAGGGGAGGGGAACGAGGTGGCAATTGATATAAGCTCTATTTTTTCCTTCGTGGGTGATCTCTCTTCGGATGATCAACTCTTCTTGAGGGTCATATTCGATGCCGGCTTCTTGCAATAGGGAATGTACGCAAGATAAGGAAGAGATGTCAAAGGTTGCCTCGATGGTGGAGCGCTCGCTTCCCTGTCGAATGAGAGAGGTGTCGGCGCGTGCGCCTAAAGCGAGGGAAATCGCCTCGATGATGGCTGTTTTGCCGGCGCCGGTTTCTCCTGTAATGATATTAAAATGGGGGCTGAAAAGGATTTGTGCTTTTTCTACTAAAACAAAATGGGTCAAGCTGAGCTGTTTAATCATCTTAGCACGTCTTGTTTAGTTTTGAAATGCAATTTGGCCACTTCTTCAAGGATGCCTTCGCCCTGCCTGGCAACGAGAGCTTTTCCAGCTGAAATGACAGCTTGCGATGCTCCTTTGGGCAAAACCATGCCTACTTTTTCACCGAGTTTTTCCAATCCTTCGAGAAATGCGGCGCGTGCCAGAATGGATGCCGCCGCGACGACAGGATCGGATTCGGCCTTGTGTTTTTGTGTTAAATTCGCCTCAAGGTGTTTTTGTCTTAATGCGGACTCAACGACGTTTTCATTGGCAAATTGATCGATAATGACATTATGGCATCCTGTCTTAGCGACAAGCTCGCAAATCGCTGTCGCATGGCCCCAGCCGAGAAGGCGGTTGAGGTTGCGAAAATTCGTATAGAGTTCATTATATTTTTTAGGTGGGAGACGGACGATGGAATGCGGGCATAGGCGTTGTATTTTATTTTTTAAAATGAGGATGTTTTTATCGGAAATCGTCTTACTGTCCTTTACGCCTATTGCGAGGAGTTCTTTGATAGTGGTTTCATCTCCGTAGACACCTGCGATGCAGAGCGGTCCGAAAAAGTCGCCTTTTCCGGCCTCGTCGATGCCGATACGCGGTGTGAGGTCGATATCTATTTCAGGATGGGAATAAGTCAACGCCTTTAAAATTTCTGGTTCTAAATAAAAATGAATAAAATCTTCTTTATCTTTTCCTTGAACAGTCAATTTCCCAGAAGTATAGAGTGTGCAGGAGACTCCTTTTTTTTGAGCGGAAAAAAGGGTGTAAGGGGGTGTGGTAAGCTGAAATCCCTGATCGATCAGATCATTTTGCAACTTTTCTTTCAGGCTCAAGTCGATTTGCGCGACGAAACAAGATTTTTTATCAGTGGAATCAGGAGACATACATTCAGTTTATTCGTATTTTTACATTGATTTTGAAAAAAAACAAGATAATATTGATTTAGAGACTGTTCACAAACTAGGGCTTCGTCGATTTTGGGGATTATTTTGGCCGATTTTCGATTGACTCGGGGTATATACCCAAACTACTTGAAATAAGCAGCACTTCGGAGGATGGATTATGAGTGAAGAAATCAAGCGCGTGGGATCATTATTTAAAACTAAGCGAACAGAACTTGGCCTATCTCTAAAAGAAGTGGAAAATTCTACTTCCATCCGCTCTTCGTATCTCGAGGCGATAGAGGAAGGAAATATCGGGCAACATATTTCAGGGGTTTATGCTCTGGGATTCATGAAGCAATACGGTCAATTTTTAGGGATCGATATCGATCATTTGATCCGTGAAAATCCTCAGGCTTTTCGCATGCCGTCAGAAAAACATGAATTTTCTTATGGCATTGGAACTTTGGAAATGCGCGGTAGCATTGGCGGCGGGGTCAAATGGCTTCCCAATTTGATGTGGGCGGCAGCGGCAGCAATTTTGCTCGTCGTCGCATGGTATTTGGCAAAATTTCTCGGGATTCTTTAAAAAAGCTATTTCTTTATGGCGCCACCTCCGCATAGCAATCGTCTGATCCACGAAAAATCACCTTATCTTTTGCAGCATGCCCACAATCCAGTTGATTGGTATCCCTGGGGACAAGAGGCTTTTGACGAGGCTAAACGGCTCGATAAACCTATTTTTCTTTCCATCGGCTATGCGACCTGCCATTGGTGCCACGTAATGGAAAAAGAATCTTTTGAAAATCCAGAGATCGCTAAGCTCATGAATGACGCTTTTGTCAATATAAAAGTGGATCGGGAAGAGTTGCCGGAGGTTGACAGCATCTACATGGAATTTGCGCAAGCTCTGATGGCATCAGCGGGGGGGTGGCCGCTGAATTTGATCCTCACTTACGATCTCAAACCTTTTTTTGCTGTGACGTATTTGCCCCCGATCAACCAACGCGGTTTGATCGGCATGACACATTTCATCCAGCATATCTGCCAATTATGGAAAAGCGATGAGCGTAAAGCTCTGATCGATCAGGCGGATAAAGTGGTCGAGCTTTTTGAGAAAATGACTCTTTTTTCAGGAATGGATATGCCCGATGAGGGCACTCTCCAGATCGCTATGGAGCTCATGTACGAGTTCACAGATCCCGTATATGGCGGCCTCAAAGGAGAGCCGAAATTTCCGATGGGGTATCAATCGATCTTTTTGTTGGAATACGCCTCAATCAAAGCAGATAGCCGCGCACTTTTTTGTTCGCAACTCGCGTTGGATATGATGCAGCGCGGAGGGCTGTATGATCAGCTGGGAGGAGGATTTTCTCGATACGTCGTCGATGAAAAATGGATTGTTCCCCATTTTGAGAAAATGCTATACGACAATGCCATTTTGGCGCGCGCTTATCTAGATGCGTGGAAATTGACCAAAAATCCATGCTATCGAAAAGTGTGCGAAGAGACATTACAATATGTCTTGCGCGATATGACAAATGGGGAGGGCGGATTTTACTCTGCGGAGGATGCGGATTCCGATGGAGCCGAAGGGCTGTATTACACTTGGACGTTTGCTGAAATCCATGAAGTATTATCCGGAACGCAAGCAGAAATTTTTTGTCAGGCCTATAACGTGACACCTACAGGAAATTTTGAAGGGAGAAATATCTTGCATATGACTACCGCGTTAGAAGAAATAGCTGACACGCAGGGTATGGAATTGCAGCAATTAGAGGATATGCTGAAAGAGGCAAAGGAAAAGCTTTTGAAGCAGAGGTCCTCGCGCTCCCGGCCTTTCGTCGATGATAAAATTCTCACCTCCTGGAATGGTCTGATGATCGATGCTCTCATTCGGGCTGCCTCGAGTTTTGAGATAGATATTTATAGGCAGGCGGCGTACAAAGCGGCCGAATTTATAAAAATCCATTTATGGAAAGAGGGACGCCTTTTAAGAAGATGGAGAGATAATGAAGCGCGTTTTCCCGGTAAATTAGATGATTATGCTTTTCTCATCAGAGGACTCCTCAGTTTATTCGGTCAGGGCGGATCTAGTTATTGGCTGCAATGGGCAATCGAGCTGACGGATATCTTGGAAAAAGAATTCAAAGTCTTAGATGGTGCCTATTATTATCATTTAAATGATCCTACTCTGCTTTTCCGTAAATGCGAATTTTACGATGGCGCTGAGCCTTCGGGCAATGCAGTGCATGCAGAAAATTTGCTGCGGCTCTTTCAAATTACTTTTAACGAGAAATACCTCAAGCAGGCTGAAGATATTTTTAAAGCTGCGAAGATATATATGGAAACCTATCCTCCTGGAGCATGCTATCATTTAATCGCCTTAAACAGATATCTCAACCCCAAAGCTCTGACCATTGTGATCGCCCTTGATGAGGAAAGGAATTTGGAAAAAGAGTTGAAAGAGCTCCTGGCTTCCACGTTTCATCCGCATGCTGAGATCATTTGGAAAGCTGGCGATGATACCTTGCTTTCCCAGCTTATCCCTTCATTAGTTGATAAAAAACCCATCGATGGTCAGACTGCGGTATATATATGCCGCAAGGGTCAATGCGAGGCGCCTCTTATACATAAAGAAGAGGTATTTAACGCTCTTCGTGTTCTGGGGACAGATTCTTTAACATGAGGAAAAGGATGATTTCAAGTCAGCTTGGAGATTATACCATTTTAAAACAGCTCGGAAATGGTTCATTGGGTTCGAGCTTTCTCGCTGAGCATGCTTTTTTAAAACGGCATTATGTGATCAAGATTTTACCTCAAGAGTTGACAAACGATTCCGATTTTTTAACGCGTTTTGAAAAACATATCCCTTTTCTTTCTCAATTGGACCACCCTCACATCGCGACGATTTATAATGCAACCCGCATCGAAGAGCAGTATGTGATCGTTTCGGATGCTGTGATAAGCTCTTCCGGCGAAATACTCAATCTAGAGCAGTATTTGCAAAAAAAACGCGGCGAGCTCTCTGAAGAAGAGATTCTCCGCTTCGCCCGTCAGATCGCCTCTGCTTTAGATTATGCCCATACAGTCAAAGACACCCTCAACCATGGGATGATCAAGTTCAATAATATTGCGATTACGGAATCGCAAGAGGGCGTCCATGTCACTCTTACTGACTTTGGATTAACGAAAATCCTCGGGCCTACAGCTAGCTTCAGCCGCACATTGTTCACTGTCGCTCAATCCTTAGGAAACTCTTTAGGATTCGATCTGACAGAAAACAAATACAGCTCGGAAACCATTTCGCTGGATAAAGTGGCCCAGCTCCGCCATGCGTTTTGCCAAAATTTTGCTTTTCTTGCTCCTGAACAAAAAATGCATTTTTCCTCGCATCATCCTAAAGCGGATGTATATGCCTTCGGCATTCTTTTATATTACCTTTTGCTCGGGGAATTTCCTGAAGGGTATTTCGATCTTCCTTCCAAGCGTTTGGGGGAGTTGAAATGGAACTGGGATCTATTGATTTGTAAATGTCTGCAGACAGACCCTCTGAAACGGCCGGATGGGCTTTCGGACAAACTCGATGAGTTATTAGCGACCGCTTCTAAACAAGCGCGTCAACAGCTGCTCAAAATGAAAAATAGCGCTGAGGAGAAAGCCGCACAATCCAAGCCCGTGCTCCGCCCTCAGGAAATCGCCCGCCCTTCCTTTGATGCAGATCCGGGAGCCATTTTCCAAAAAGATACAACTGTCGCCCTTTTTAGACCTAAAACCCAAGAACAAAAAGAAGTAGAACCCCTTTTGAATGAAATGGCCGTAATCCCATCGGGCACCTATTTTCGAGGAAGCAACAATGGTGCACGTGATGAAATGCCACGCCATGCGATCCATCTCTTTTCTTTTGCCATCGATATCCATCCCGTGACCAATGAGCAATTTGTCCGTTTTTTGGATGTAATGGGAGGGGAAAAAGATGTCAATAACAATGATATCATCCGTTTGAGAGAATCGCGCATTAAGCGAACGGGGGGCAGTTTAAGCATTGAATCAGGCTATGCCAAGCACCCTGTGGTGGGCGTGACCTGGTATGGAGCGGTGGCTTATACGAAATGGGTGGGCAAACGTTTGCCTACAGAAGCGGAATGGGAAATT
>Ga0070731_10001929_pt1 | contig 20577 bp, 17 predicted proteins | sample Coa_R1_2_FD_66448 | JGI IMG/M metagenome (GOLD analysis project Ga0070731, IMG submission 66448) | Surface soil microbial communities from Centralia Pennsylvania, which are recovering from an underground coalmine fire - Coalmine... | ecosystem: Environmental > Terrestrial > Soil > Unclassified ... | reverse complement strand
AATGGCAGTACGAGCCGAAATGGGACGGCTTTCGCTGCCTCGTATTTCGTGACGGGAAGTACATCGAACTTCAGTCGAAATCTGGACGATCGATCAAACGGTATTTTCCGGAACTCGCGGTGGCGCTTGGCGGACTCGCCGCGAAAAAGTTTGTACTTGATGGCGAGATTGCCGTTCCGGCTGACGGTGGCTTTTCGTTCGACGACCTGCTGCAACGCATCCATCCGGCGGCGAGCCGGATCAACAAGTTGGCGTTCGAAACACCGGCCCTGTTCATCCTGTTCGATCTTCTGGTCGATGCGGACGGCCGCTCTCTCGCAAGCGTTACGCTCGACGAGCGTCGCCGCGGGCTCGAAAATTTCTTCAACAAATTCTGTCGCCGCGCTACGCAAATTCGTCTGTCACCGGCGACGACCAACCTTGCCGTTGCAAAACAATGGCTCAAGAAGTCTGGTCAGATGCTCGACGGCATCATTGCCAAGCGGCGCAACTTGCCCTACCGGGCAGGCGAGCGCACCGGCATGCAAAAAATCAAAAACTATCGCAGCACTGACTGCGTCGTGGGCGGCTTTCGTTACAACGAAGGCAAATCCGTCGTCGGCTCGCTGCTGCTGGGCCTGTACGATCGCACCGGTCTTCTTCACCACGTCGGATTTACCTCGACGATAAAAGAGCAAGAGAAGACGGCGCTCACCAGAAAGCTCAAGCCGCTGATCGCACCGCCGGGGTTTACCGGCAACGCTCCCGGCGGCCCGAGTCGCTGGTCGACCAAACGCTCCGCCGAATGGCAGCCGCTCAAACCGAAGCTCGTGGTCGAGGTCTGTTACGACCACTTTACCGGAGACCGGTTTCGCCACGGTACCCGCCTGCTGCGATGGCGGCCGGATAAACCGCCGCGGCAATGCACTCTCGATCAAATTGTGCAGAGCGGATCGAATCTGATGATGTTGTTGACGTGAAGCCGCCGCTAGCTCGGGCCCAGTGGGTCCGATAACCGTCCGCTGAGTGCTGCCTTTCCGGCGAACTGCTGTGGATGTCAGGTCGGAGCGATCGAGAGACGCGAATCCGGAACGCTTAGTGCAACAGTGCGTTGAGATCGAGGGGCGCGCAATCTTGTGAAATGACCCCGGCAATCGAAGACTATGCTCTGATTGGCGACTGCGAGACGGCCGCATTAGTCGGTTGCAATGGATCAGTTGATTGGCTGTGCTGGCCCCGTTTTGACAGTGGCGCTTGTTTTGCGGGCCTGCTCGGATCGACCGATAACGGTCGATGGCTGATCGGGTCCGTCGATGCCACAGCACGCGTGTCTCGACGCTATCGGGGCAATACGCTGATCTTGGAAACTCAGATCGACACCGGTGATGGGGCGGCAGTGGTGTTGGATTTTATGCCGCCGCGCGCCAAGTCCTCTGATCTCGTGCGATTGATCCTCGGCAAACGCGGGCGGGTCGCGCTGCGGACAGAACTGATCATTCGCTTTGATTACGGCTCGCGCCTGCCCTGGGTAACGCGCCTCGAAGACGGCGTTCTGCGCGCCGTTGAGGGCCCAGACATGGTGCTGCTGCGAACTCCGGTCGCCCTGAAAGGCGATCATTACAGACTTTCTGGCGAATTTACGATTGAGGCCGGTCAAACAATCCCGTTTATTCTGACCTATGGTGCTTCGCATCTCGCGCCACCCGATCCGATCGATCCGCTCCGGGCGCTCGCAGACACTGAGGCCTATTGGTGCGGCGGGTCAGCCGTGCGCGGCGCACCAAACAGTATTCGGATGCAATCATTCGTTCGTTGATCACCTTAAAGGCGCTCACGCATCGGCCGACTGGCGGCATCGTTGCCTCGGTGACGACGTCGCTGCCGGAGCGGCTGGGAGGTATGCGCAACTGGGATTATCGTTATTGCTGGCTCCGTGACGCCACCTTCACGCTCCTCGCGCTGATGAACGCCGGTTATTACGACGATGCGCGTGCGTGGCGGCAATGGCTGCTGCGGGCGGCTGCTGGGGATCCGGCCCGTTTGCAGATCATGTACAGGCTAACCGGTGAGCATCGGCTTTCCGAATGGGAGGTCGGGTGGCTTGCCGGATATGAGGGCTCAAAGCCTGTTCGTGTAGGCAATGCCGCCGCCGAACAACTGCAGATCGATGTGTACGGCGAGATCACGGACATGCTGCTTCATGGCCGTCACGGCAAGCTGGACGCAAACGAAGAGGGATGGCAGCTTCAGTGCGGGTTACTTGAACATCTCGAGAGCGTCTGGGAGGAGGCCGATCACGGCATTTGGGAAGTGCGTGGCGACCGGCAGCGGTTTACCAACTCAAAGGTCATGGCGTGGGTTGCCTTCGACCGTGCAGTCAAGTCGATCGAGCAATTCAAATTGGATGGTCCGGTCGAGCGATGGCGGGCACTGCGGGCCACCATCCACGATGAAGTTTGCCGGTTCGGCTTCAATCCCAGGATTGGCTCCTTCGTGCAGAGTTACGGATCGAACCACCTAGACGCTAGCGCACTCCTTATTCCATTGGTGGGTTTTCTCCCCCCGCAGGATCCGAGGGTGGGATCCACCGTGGAAGCCATCAAGAAACATCTCGTCGTCGACGGCCTTGTCATGCGTCACGACCCAAACGATGGCCTTGACTTGCTGCCTCCAGGAGAGGGCATGTTCCTGCCATGCAGCTTCTGGCTTGCCGACAATCTTGTCCTGCTCGATCGCCGGGAGGAAGCCCGGACTCTATTCGAGCGCCTGCTCTCGCTGCGCAACGACGTTGGTCTGCTTTCCGAGCAGTACGATGTCACATCTAAGCGTCTCGTCGGGAATTTTCCGCAGGCGCTTTCCCATATCGCTCTTGTTAACACCGCCTATCAGCTCAATACCCAGAGCAGGCACGTGCGCCACATCCCCGGGCAACCTACCCAGCCGGTTCACCCACTGGGGGAGCCGAAACAAACTAGCGCTGCAAATGGGAGCGTATGATTCCGTTGGCTTTGCTTCGTGTTGGCAGCGCTCGACCCGCCAGCACGCCGATCGCTAGGCAGGCGAGTGCGCCTGTGGTCAGCGCAAGCTGCCTGGCAGCCGGTCCAGGGACGGCGAATGCCACGTTGCTGGCTTCGCCGCCAAAGCTACCCCGCGTCCGATGCAGGGCGGCGACGGGCGCCATCAAATTGTCCTCACGTGTGGCCGAAACCGGTACTCCTGTCTCTTGAGCGTCGTAAACATGACGGGCGAGATAGCGATCGAGGAAAGCAGGCACAGCCATATTTCCGAGGATTGCTTTTATGGTGCTCAGTCCAATCCAGTACTCGCGCTGCGGTTTGAGGGCGGCCTGGAATATAATTTCGGCAACCGTTTCGGGCTGAATCACAGGAGGTACCGGGCGTGGCTGGCGCTGCATGTGGGTGCGAGCCCAATCGAATTGCGGCGTGTTGACCGCGGGCAATTCGACCATTGTCAACGCAATGTTGCTTTTGGCGTGGATTAATTCGGTTCTCAGCGAGTCGGTGAAACCGCGGATCGCGAATTTAGCGCCGCAATAGGCGGCCTGTAGGGGAATTCCCCGGTAAGCCAGCGCAGATCCAACTTGCACGATAGTCCCGCGATTGCGGGGGCGCATATGTCGGAGCGCCGCCATCGTGCCGTGCACGAAGCCTAGATAGGTCACCTCGGTCACCCGGCGGAATTCCTCTGGCGTGATGGCCCAGACCGGCGAGAAGACCGTAACCATGGCGTCGTTAATCCAAACGTCGATCGATCCGATTTCCTTTGCAATTACTTCTGCCGCTTCAATCAGCGCCTTTGCGTCGGCGACATCGACGGGAAATGTTATCGCGCTGCCGCCGAGTCGCTCAACTTCTTGCTTGACTTGGTTGAGCGCCTGCGGGTCCCGCGCGATAAGCGCAAGCTTCGCTCCAGTGCGGGCGAAGCGCCGGGCGACTGCACGCCCCACGCCGGCGGATGCACCGGTGATGACCACTGTTAAGCGATGCAAATCTTTCACTGGCGCCGTATTCATTGGATGGGTAATTGGTCCACTTCGTCAACGAGCCCATTCGAGCTCAGTTCCAATCGCACTTGCGCGTAGCTTATGCATTTCTGAGCTGGGTCGCATGCCCTTTCAGAGCTCGCCATGCAGAGCCAGAAGTCTTATTCGGTCCGCTGTCCGGCACGCGATTGCCTGAATGGTGAGGGATGGGTTTACGCCACCCACCGTGGGGAAGACAGAACCATCGCAGATCCAAAGGTTCGGGATATCCCAGGAGCGGCAGTCGGCATTGACGACGCTCCTCTTTGAATCTTCGCCCATGCGCGCCGTACCGTTAAGGTGGCAGGTATCGTCGGTCTCGTCCCAAATTTCCGTAGCTCCGGCGGCGTCGAGCGCTTGCCGCATGAAAGCCAGGGAATGTTTGATCAGGCGTGTATCGTTCTCGCAATACGAATAAGTAATGCGCGGCACCGGTAAGCCGTGTTGGTCGCGCTCATCGCTAAGCGTCACACAGTTACGCTCATGCGGCAGACACTCGCCAACAATTTTCAGGCCTACCTGGTGATTGTATTTTTCCATCTCGTTGAGCAGGCGCTGACCCCATAAACCGCGCTTGCTTGACTGCGTACCCGACCACACGACCGGCAGGGGTCCTTGGCTCATGTACGCATAGCCGCCAAAAAAGTCCTTCCCCATGTCGGTGTAGTTCCAGTGCTCGGTGATGGCTAACGACGGCGGTCCTTTGTAGGCGCGTATTTCGCGCTCCATTATTCCCCACACCGCCTGATTGGCCTGCACCATCAGATTCTTTCCAACAAGGCCCGACGAGTTGGCAAGTCCCTCGGGAAAACGGCTTGTCGCCGAATTGAGCAACAGGCGGGGCGTTTCGATCGCATAACCGGCAACAACAACGTGGCGCGCTCGTTGGAAGTGCGATCGACCCTGACGATGATAATGGACGCCGGTAACTCGGCCGGAATTGTCGTGCTCGATACGGCTAACCATCGCCAGATCGCGAATTTCGGCACCGGCTGCAAGGGCACGCGGGAGCCACGTGGTCAGGACGCTCTGCTTGGCGTTGGTCGAGCAACCGATCACGCACATGCCGCGATAGACACAGGGATGGGCGCGGCCACGCGGCGCCGAAACGGTGGCCAGGGGTGTAGGCGACCAAGAGATGCCGAGGGCTTCCGCGCCTTCAGCTAAAACTAGTGCAGCGGCATTGAGTTCATGCGGCCGGTATGGATAGCGCGGCCGCTTTGGGCCCCACGGGTAGTTCACCGGCCCCGAAATCTTGAGGGAATCCTCAACCTCTGCATAGTAACCCCACATCTCACGCCAATCGAGGGGCCAATCTGCTCCGTAACCGAGCTTCGTACGCGCCTTGAACCATTCGGGCCGAAAGCGGAGCGACACCATGGCAAAATGCACCGTCGAGCCACCGACCGATTTGCCGGAATTGTTAGCGCCGAGTTGAATCGGGTTATCACCATCGACGATGCGTTCATCGGTCCAGTAGAGTTTCGCCTGATGATGCTCATCAGAAGCGAAATCCTCAAGCGGTCGCCAATAAAGCCCGGCATCGAGGGCGACGACTGAGAATCCATATTCTGCGAGTTTGCACGCCAGCGTGCCGCCGCCCGCGCCGGTGCCGACGATGGCGAAATCGACCTTATCGTCGTCGCTATATTGTCGCATCGGCACCCAGCCGCCGATGCGAAAAACGTCAGGCGCGCGACCGCCGATCGCACGCGGGCTTTCTCGGGCATCATCCAACACGTGCGTTCTCACGGCGAGCTTGCTGTTCGCGCCCGGGCCGCGCTTCGGAGGCCTCCCACGGATCGCGGCGGTCGAAGTTCATCCGCACATAGCCGCGCGGGCTTGCGGGGCCGCCAAATCCGATTTCATTCCACGCATGCGGATGGGCGTAATAAGCGCTGACGATGTCGTGCAGCAGCCGTTTGCTGAAGAACAATGTTGCAGGCAGACCGTGCCAGTGTGATTCGCCGACGTCGTCTTTCTGAATCGCCGCAAGCAGATCGTCTTGCAACGGCTCTTCCAGTTCGTGGAACCGCCGACGGTGGCGCTCCTTGGCTTCGCGGTCGATAGCGTCAAGAGCACGCCGCCAGGCCTCGCGCATCGGCGGCAGCCGCGCATCGCGGTAGCCGTCGCCGCAACCGCTGTGCAGCTTCTCGTCGATCATGGCGGCGATCGGCGCCGGAGAGGCGCGGCCGGCCGGCTGCGGGATGACACGGTCGCAGATGGCGCGCATGGTTGCCCACTCTTTGTCGTTGAAAAACAAATGCTGGTTTGGATCGATCGCCAGCCGGCGGTCGATTACAGTACGAGTTTGGTCATTCCACGAAACGGTATTGCGCTTTTTCAGAACGTCGTAACCCGGATAGCGGTCAGCCATCACGTTCCTCCTCGATGAGTGACAGCGCGGCAAGCCCGGCGAGCGCCAGCCCAGTGAAGCTCGGCGGCGCCGGCAGCGGCGGGCCGTCGATCATGTTCTGGCTCCAGTTGCGCCAGCCACCCATGGCGCGCGACACGCCGTAAATGTGAAAACCGACACCGGCAAAGCCGAGCAGCGCGGTCAGCCGCAGCCACCCGCGTGCGAAACGATTGATAGAATGGGTGGGGTGTATCGCGCTGGCGGCCAGCAGCACGGACGCGACCGGCGGCACGGTCACCGGCAGCAGCATGGCCAGATTCTGAAAGCCGCCGCGGAAGTGTAACAGCCCGGCTTCGCCGACTGTGCCGGCAAGTCCGGCCGCAGCGATGCCTGCCAGTACCCGGCCGGCAGGCAGTCCCAGGACTCTCGTTTCATTGGGAGCCGCGTCGCGCACGCGCTCAGCGCCGCGGCCGAGTAGGCCGGCCAGCACCAGCGCCATCGGCGCGCCGATCGGCGCTGAATAGAACAAGTTGAGCCAGGACATTCCACCTGGCCGCTTGAGGACGTTGTAGAGATGAAAAGCCAACCCGGCGAAGCCGGTCGCAGCAGCGCCGGCATAGACGATGTCGCGCGCCGGGTGGCGCTCTGAGCGCGGATCCGCCGAGCCGAACAGGCCGGCGCAAAAAGTCAGTGCCGACGTGACGAGCGGCGTGTACATGGCGCGATTGTGAAACGAGCCGCGATAATGCTCGACGGCGCTGTCGGCGAGCACGGAGAGCGCAAGCATCGCTGCGCTGTCGTTTAGACGATGGCCAGCGGAGCGCGCGAGCCGCCATTGCGGTTTCAGTATCGGCCGGGGCATACGCAGCCCCGATAGGAAGTAAGTTGAGATCAGGCGCCGCAAGTGGCGTGAACGCCGGGGTCTGGAAGGTCGTGCCAACCGACCAACAACATCAAACGCCAAGTCGCGTGTCTTGGGCAGCGCGGGCGAAGCCGCGATGCGTGAGATGGTCCCTGGCCGCGCGAGCAGTAACGCGACGGCGCCGGCCAGTGCGGCGTTGGCGACGAGATCGAGCGCGGCATCCGTGCTGCGCATCAGCTCGCTCCGTTCACGCGGAAGCGCTCAGCATCCTTGCGCTTGAATTCGATGCCATGGCCCGGTCGGCCGAGGTCGGGCATGATTGTTCCGCCGCGGGCGATGGGCGCACCATCAAACAGCATTTGCTCGATGCGGACGTGATCGTGAAACCATTCGAGGTGACGCAGCCGCGGCACGGCGCAGCCAACGTGGCGATGCATCGAGGGCCCGCAGTGCGCCGAGAGATCGACGTGGTGCGCTTCGCACAAGGCGCCGATCTGCAAGAAGCCGCTTATGCCGCCGCAGCGCGTGACGTCGGCCTGTAGAACGTCAACGCAGTCGGCTTCGAGCATGCGGCGCGCGTCGTCGAGCGTGTAGATGTATTCACCCGCGGCGATGTCCATGTCTTGCGGCGCCCGCTCGCGCATCAGGTGCAGGCCAGGCAGGTCATCGGAGGTCACCGGCTCCTCGAACCAGCGGATATCGGCGTCGGCGCAAGTTTCGGCAAAACCGAGTGCCTGCTTCACCGCGAAAGCGCCGTTGGCATCGACGAACAGCTCGGCATCACCAATCGCAGACTTCGCGGCGCGAACGCGCTCCGGATCGCGCGTCGGCTCGCTGCCCACCTTCATTTTGACGAAGCGGCAGCCATCGCGCTCGACCCAGGTCGAAAGCTGCGCCCTCAGCTGATCATCCGTGTAAGATGTGAAACCGCCACTGCCATAGATGGGCACTTCATGGCGGCAGCGGCCAAGCAGAATGGCGAGCGGTAAGTTCAGGGCACGCGCTTTGAGGTCCCAGAGCGCGTTATCCACTGCTGCGACGGCGCACGCAGCAAGCCCAGAGCGGCCAAGATTGCGCACGCTGCGCTGCATCGCCGTCCAACAGCCGGGGATGTCGAAACTGTCCTGCTTCTGGATCGCTTTGGCGAGTGGTCCTTGAATCAACGTGACGATCGAGCCGTCAGCGTAGGTGTAGCCAACCCCTCCGCCGTTGCCGGCTTCTGCGTCGACGACGATCAGAGTGGTAGCGTCCCAGGCGAAGGTGCCATCGGCTTCCGGGTAGTCGGTCGGGATCTTGTAGGCCGCAGCGCGCAGCGCCGAAATCGGCGCGCCTCCGCCGCTGTTCTTCCTTGTCATTACTTCCCAGGCACCAGCGACGCGAAAACCTGCTTCGCCGTTTCCTTGATCACGTTGCGCTCGTCCGGATCGCCCTTGAGTAGCGCCGAGGTAAAATGCTTGGCCTGTTCCAGCGTGATATGCGGCGGCAATGGCGGCACTTCCGGATCGGTTTTGACCTCGAGCACAACCGGCCGGTCGGAGGAGAGCGCCGCGTCCCACGCGGCACCAAGCCGCTCCGGATCGTCCACATAGATTCCCTTAAGACCGATCAGCTCGGCGAACCGATAATATGGGACATTGGGAAGTTGCTGGGAGGCATTGAACTTGGGATCACCCTCCATCACCCGCTGTTCCCAAGTCACTTGATTAAGGTCTTCATTGTTGAATACGCAAACGATCCAGCGATGATCGGACCAGTCGCGCCAGTATTTTGAAACCGTAATCAGCTCGGCCATGTTGTTCATCTGCATGGCGCCGTCGCCGACAAGAGCAATCACCGGCCGGTCGGGATGGGCATATTTGGCGGCGATGGCGTAGGGCACGCCTGCGCCCATTGACGCGAGACCGCCGGATAGCGACGCCATCATGCCGCGGCGCATCTTGAGGTCGCGTGCGTACCAGTTCGCGCACGAACCAGAATCGCTAGTCAGGATGACGCGGTCGGGCAGCCGCGGTGACAGCTCCCAGGTGACGCGTTGCGGATTGACCGGATTGGCCGAGGCCATGGCGCGGCCTTCCAGTGTCTTCCACCAGTTCTGAAGGTTCTTTGCGATGGTCTTTCGCCAGGCGCCATCGCCGCCTTTCGACTTGAGCAACGGCAACAGCTCGCGCAGCGTTTCCGAAGCGTCGCCGACCAAGTTGACTTCCATCGGATAGCGCAGCGACAGCATGTCGGGCGCAATGTCGATCTGTACGCCGCGCGCCTGACCTTCCTTCGGCAGAAATTCGGAGTACGGAAAGCCGGAGCCGATCATCAAAAGCGTGTCGCACTCCAACATCATCTTGTAGCTGGGCTCGGTACCAAGCATGCCGATCGAGCCGGTGACCCACGGCAGATCGTCGGGCAGCGCCGCCTTGCCGAGCAGCGCTTTGGCAGCGCCCGCTTCGAGCTTATCGGCAACGGCGATAACCTCATCGGTGGCGTTCAGCGCACCGGCGCCGACGAGAATCGCGACCTTCTTGCCGGCATTGAGGACCTCGGCGGCCCGGCGCAGGTCAGCGTCATACGGAACGGTCCTCGGCTTGGAGAAGCCGATACCGGAATGGATTGTGCCGTGCTTGCGTGGGGGATCTTCGTAAGGCTGCTCCTGCAAATCGTTGGGCAGCACGATTGCCGTGACGCGACGCTCGCCCAGTGCGATCCGAACAGAGCGATCGACCAGATGGCGAACTTGCGCCGGCGTCGAGGCTTGTTCGACAAACGCGCCCGCGACGTCCTTCAAGAGGCTCGGCAAATCTACCTCTTGCTGATAATGGCCGCCGATGGCAGAGCGCGCCTGTTGGCCGGCGATTGCCAGCACCGGCATGTGATCGAGCCGCGCGTCATAAAGCCCTGTGACTAGATGAGAGGCGCCCGGACCGGATGTGGCGATGCAGACGCCGAGTTCGCCGGTAAACTTCGCGTAGGCCGATGCCATGAATGCCGCCATTTCTTCATGGCGTGCCTGGATGAACTCAATCTTACCCTTGGCGCGATTCAGCGCGCCGAAGACCCCATTGATGCCGTCGCCCGGATAACCAAAAATTTTGCGGACGCCCCAGGCGTGCAGCCGTTCAACCAGAAAATCACCGACGGTTTGCGCCATGGCGGGTTCCACCAAGTAACTCTGCAGTTCCCCTCACAATGAACCTTTCTTTTGAGCGGAAGTTCCGAACCCTTCAAGGGTGCGCCGTTTCGATGCACGCTCGATTGAGATTGAGGGACGTTTTGCCTGCGCGCTGCTTCCCCTTCCGGGACGACAACGCCCCGGCGAAGTGACGGTCGTGACGCAACGGGCCGCGCGGCGGAATAATGGCACGAGGCTTCGCGCCGCCAAGCGTCTACTCGCGACGCCTCATATTTCTTTCATAACCTGAGCGTGGGCAATCAAGGCAAAGAGCGCTGTTCCGCCCACGATGTTCCCGCAAAGGACCGGCAGAACGAAGTGCATCAACATCGTGGTCCATGGCAATTGTCCATTGAGGACGAGCAGAAAGGCCTCGACACTTCCGGCCACGATGTGCATGAAATTGCCGGCGGATATAAGCCAGGTCATAAGAACGATCACATAGAATTGCGCCGCTTCCGCACCCGGCATCAGCCAAACCATGGCTGCGATTAAAAACCCTGCAGCGATTCCGCGGAAAAACATCTCGCCAATGCCGTGCCCCAGCAGATGATGGCTGATGTCGAGCATTGCGTGCAAAAGATCTGGCGTCAGAACCGGCGTGAAGGTGCAGAAAATGGCCGCGAATAACGTGCCGGAAAAATTAGCGAGCAGAACGATCACCCACATGCGGCCGAGTTTTAGGAAATTCTCACCGTTGAATTCTGCAATGACCGGCAAAACCGCGGTGATCGTATTTTCGGTGAAGAGCTGCTGCCTCGAGATCACCACTATGACGAAGCCCACAGAGTATCCCAGGTCGGTGACCAGCGGCTGCCACGCCCCTCCCGGAAGATGTGATCGAAGAATTGCCTGCGCCAGAAGGGAAAAGCTGATCGATAAACCTGCAGCCAGCCCAGACCACCACAGCGAGAACACCGGGCGGTCCATCTCCTCCTCGCCCAGTCTGCGGACAACTTCATAAATAACCGGCGTAGGTGGACTTGAACGTTCCTCGACCTCCTCGGACTCCCGGTCCAGGCTACGGCGGGCGCTCGCATTGGCGGATTGGGCGTGGGCCGCTCGTCCTTTTCGCTTCTCGTTTTTAGATTGGGCCGTGGGCATCGCCGGCAAAATCCATGAGCGGCCTGAGTCGTACAATAGAATCGGCCTTGTTGAGTTCCCTGGTGGAAACTCCAAGGGGATGCCGCATAGGTGATTTTGAGTGGGAGCTTTAGGGAGTGCGCGGCGCCCCTTGCTGGCAGGAACAAATGTACCAGGGCGCCGTTAGTAGGGTGGGGATTACGCTGGGCCGATGACATCTATTCGGTTTTGGCAATCGATTTTGTCGGGGAGTAGCGGCAAATGCCGCAATTATTCTCGCCCTTTGCTGACACCATCGCCCGAACAATTCTTGTTGCGATTGTTGTCGTACCTTTCGTCTTGGTGGGAATAGGCTATTGGCTTTCGGCCTCCGAATATGAGACTGACCGCTCACTGACTCTCGATCAGCCGGTCCCGTTTAGCCACCAGCATCATGTTGGCGGGTTGGGGCTCGATTGCCGCTATTGCCACACTGGGGTTGAGAACTCGCCGGTCGCTGGCATCCCACCGACTCACACCTGCATGACCTGTCATTCGCAGCTTTACACGCAGACGGCGATGCTCGCGCCAGTGCGCGAGAGTCTGGCCGACAACGAGCCGATCCACTGGAATAAAGTCAACAAACTGCCGGACTACGTCTATTTCGACCATTCGATCCACATCGCCAAGGGCGTGGGTTGCAGCACTTGCCATGGCGACGTCGCCACCATGCCGCTCATGCGCCAAACGGTGCCGCTGACTATGGGATGGTGTCTCGAATGTCATCGTGACCCCGAGCCGAATCTGCGTCCCGCAACCAATGTCTTCGATCCAGACTGGCAGCCGCCGACTGATCAGGCGGAGCGGGGGATCATTCTTGCTCACCAAAATATCGACAACGCTCACTTAACCGACTGTTCGGTTTGTCACCGATGAGTTCGTATTCGTCGTTTGAGCTGAAAGAAACGCGCGCGTCTGAAGTTCGTGGCGTGGACCGGCGGGCGGCGCTGAAAATGTTCATCAGCGGCGTGACACTGGCTCTCGCATCTTGTGGGCGTCCGGACGAGCAGGTTGTTCCCTATGTAGAGCTCCCCGAAGGCTATATACCCGGCATGCCGACGCGTTTTGCCAGCGCTTTGCCGCTCAACGGCTACGGACGCGGCGTCATCGTCACTTCGGCGGAAGGCCGGCCGATCAAGATCGACGGCAATCCGCGGCATCCGGCAAGCCTTGGCGCGACCGATGTATTCGCCGAAGCCGAGCTATTGTCGTTGTACGATCCTGACAGATCGAAAGCGCCGTACAGCGGCGGTCTTATTCAATCATGGAGCGCGTTCGAAGCCGCGCTGCAGCCCCACCTGCAACCCGCCCGGTCCCACCAAGGTGCCGGACTAGGCCTTCTGACCGGGCGCATCACTTCGCCGACTTTGCTTGCGCAAGTCGGCGCGCTGAATAAATCGTTCCCGGAAGCGAAATGGTATCGTTATGAGCCGGTCGAGGATGACGCGGCCCGCAATGGCGCGATTGCGGCGTTCGGTCGCGCTCTCACGGCGTTGCCACGCTTTAACGACGCTCGCGTTGCGCTAATGCTTGACGCCGACCCGCTTGGCTCCGGAGTGGAGCAGATACGCTTCGCCCATGACATTGTGGCAGCCCGGCAATCGCGTGTCGCATCAGATTCGCTTCGTATCTACGCGGTCGAACCGTCGTGGACGCTGACCGGGGCGCTCGCCGACCATCGGCTGGCGCTGCGACCCGAACTTATCCGCAATGTCACGATCGAAGTTGCGCGCGCTGTCGGCGCCTCCCTGCCGCAAGCCGACATTCCCGCGGAAGCCGAGCAATTTGTCAAAGCGGTTGCCCAGGATCTCAGGGTACGACGAGGAACAGCTTTGGCTGTAGCTGGACCGCGGCAGCCGCCGGAGGTCCATGCGCTTTGCCACTGGATTAATGCGCAGTTGGCCGCTCCGATCGATTTTATCCCACCGGTGGATCCATTCGATAAAGGCCATGCCGAGTCGCTCCTCACCCTGGCGGCAGATGTCCATGCTGGGCGAGTCGAAACGCTGATCATCATCGGCGCGAACCCGGCCTATGACACCCCACACGAACTCGAGCTTGGTGACGTCGTTGCCGCTGTCCCCTTTTCCGCACAGCTGGGACCTTATCGCGACGAGACTGCCGCGTTGTGCACGTGGCATTTGCCCCTCACGCACGTGCTGGAGAGTTGGTCCGACATCCGCGCCTTCGACGGCACAGCGAGCATTATCCAGCCGCTTATTCGTCCGCTCTACGACACGCGCACGGCTCACGATGTTCTGGCTCTACTCAACGGCGGCGCTTCAAACCCCTCGTTCGATGCGGTGCAAAACCAGTGGCGAACGGCGAGCAAGTCCGGTGAAAATTTCGATGATTGGTGGCGCCAAACTTTACAAGACGGCGTGGTGGCGAACACATCCTACGCAAAAGTAGCGCCGCCTGAACCAAAGCTGCCGAAAATCGCTTCAGCCGGAGCAGTCCAAAACTTCATTTTGACGTTGTCACCCGATGCCTCCGTGTTCGATGGCAGCTTTGCCAACAACGCCTGGCTGCAGGAATGTCCCAAGCCCTTCACCAAAGAGGTGTGGGGTAACGCTCTGCATATTGCCGAAGTCGATGCGCATGCCCTCAAGGTTGTCGATGGCGATGTTGTCCGGCTCACAGCCGGCCTGCTCGTACTCGAAGCGCCAATCCTGGTGCGGCCCGGTCAGGCACCCGGTGTAATCGCAGCGACGCTTGGCTACGGCCGCACTGCAGCCGGTTCTATGGGCAACAATGTAGGCTTCGACGTCTATCGGCTGCGGCAGGCGGAGGCCCCGTGGGCCGTCGCCAACGCTAGCGTCACCCGGACAGGACGAAACGCGGATGTTCTGCGCACGCAGCATTTTTTTGCTCTTGAGGGTGAAGCCAAAGAGCTGCAGCCGCGCTTCACGCTGGCGGATTTGAGCAAGGGCAATCTCAAACTCAGCAAGCCCGGGGCCAATCCGCCGACGCTTTATCCAGCCCATGCTTACGACACCTATGAGTGGGCGATGGTTATCGATACGTCGGCTTGTATTGGCTGCAATGCCTGCGTCGTCGCCTGTCAGGCAGAAAATAACGTTCCAATCGTCGGGCCCGAACAGATCAGCGTAGGCCGCGACATGCATTGGCTGCGCATCGACGATTACGTCATTGACGGGCAACCTGGATTTTCGCCGGTGCCCTGCATGCATTGCGAGCACGCGCCGTGCGAACCGGTCTGCCCGGTGGCGGCCTCAATCCATGACAGCGAGGGCCTCAATCTGCAAGTCTACAATCGCTGCGTGGGCACTCGCTTTTGCCAATCGAACTGCCCTTACAAAGTGCGGCGCTTCAATTTCTTCGGTTATGCCGACGGCGAGGAATATAAAAGCTTTGGCGACGATATCGTCAAAGCTGTTTTTAATCCGGACGTCACGGTGCGTGGCCGCGGCGTCATGGAAAAGTGCACCTATTGCGTTCAACGTATCAGCCGAGCCCGGCGCGCTGCCGAGAAGGAACACCGCAAGATCCGCGACGGCGAGGTCGTTACCGCTTGTCAGGCGGCCTGTCCAACGCGCGCGATCACGTTCGGCGATCTTTCAGATTCAAAGGCGCGCGTCAATGCACTACGCGCCGAACTCCACGCCTACGCGCTCCTCGGCGAACTTGGCACGCGTCCGCGCACCACGTATTTAGCGCGGCTGCAAAATCCCAATTCTGATTTTGGCAAGACCCAAACATGAGCGCGACCACGATGACAAGCGAAACGCCGGCGCCCGAATTGGTGCGCTGGACGCTGCCGAGCGCCCGCAGCTTGGAAACCGTAAATACGCTTGTGACGGCGCCGCTCTACGAACGCGGCGCCTGGTCGTGGCGCGTCTGGTGGATTGGAGTCGCGGTGAGCGGCGCGTTCACCGTCGCATTTCTGATCTGCGTTGCTAGGGTGTTTTTGCGCGGAATTGGCATTTGGGGTGTCAACACCACCGTAGTTTGGGGCACTCCCATCGCCGACTACGTATGGTGGATCGGCATTGGCAATGCGGGCACGTTGATTTCGGCCATGCTTTTGTTGATGCGCCAAAAGTGGCGGGCAGCAACCAATCGTTTCGCCGAGGCCATGACGCTCTTCGCCGCGACCATTGCCGGCATATTCCCGATTATTCATCTGGGTCGACCAATGTATTTCTATTGGCTGACGCCTTATCCGAATACGATGGCATTGTGGCCACAGTGGCGCAGTGCGTTGATCTGGGATTTTTGGGCGATCCTCAGTTACATCCTTTTCTCCATCATTTTTTGGTACGTCGGGCTAATCCCGGACTTCGCCACGATGCGAGATCGGGCGCGAACAAAGCTTCCGGGCGCGATTTACGGCGCACTCGCGCTCGGCTGGCGCGGCTCGGCGCGGCACTGGCAGGCCTACGAAACGCTGCATCTCGCGCTTGCTTGTCTTGGCGTGCCGCTCGTGGTGTCGCTGCACAGCGTTGTGGGCATGGATTTCGCCGCAAGCCTGATGCCCGGCTGGCAGGAAACGATCTTCCCGCCCTATTTCGTCGTCGGCGCCATGTACTCCGGCTTCGCCATGGTGGTCTGTCTCGCAGCCCTGGTGCGCTGGGGTTTCCGGATGGAAGGTTTGATCACGGTTGCGCACTTCGACGTCATGGCAAAGATCATGCTCGCAGCCTCGATCATTATGGGGCTGTCTTATGCCAGCGAGTGGTTTAACGCTTGGTATGGCGGCGAGCGTGCCGATCGCAGCCTGCTGGTCTTCGAGTTCAGCGGCGCCTATGCGCCGCTATTCTGGGCGCTGCTTCTGTTCAACGTCGCAATCCCGCAAGCATTCTGGTCGGCCGCGGTGCGAACAAACGTACTCGCCGTGTTCGCAATTTCGGTTGGCATCAACATCGGCATGTGGTTCGAGCGCATTTTGATCATATGGAACACGCTGTCGCATGGCTACGCCGTGAGCATGTGGCGTCTTTTTGTCCCGACCATGTGGGACTGGATCATCACATTCGGCTCGCTCGGCCTGTTCGCGCTGATGTACCTCGTGTTCGTGCGCCTCATTCCGGTAATATCAATGCACGAGGTGCGTAAACTTATCGACGAGGAGCGCGCGCCGTGAGCTCGCTTCTTCTCGCCGAGTTTTCTGATTCTAGTCAGCTCGTCGAAGCGGCGCGCCGGGCCCGAAACGCTCATTACCGTCTTTTAGACACCTTTACGCCGTTTCCGGTGGACGGCGTGCATGAAATTCTCGAACATCGTGCCAACCACATTCGTGTCGTCATGTTCGTTGGCGGCGTAGCCACTGTAGCGCTTGCCTACGGGACCGAGTACTTTTCGGCCGTCATCAATTATCCCTACAACAGCGGTGGCCGCCCGCTGGATGCGTGGCCGGCTTTTATGCTGGTGCCCTTCGCCACCGGCATTTTGGTCGCGGCGATTTCCGGTTTCGCGGCTTTTCTCGTCGAGTGCGGGCTGCCGCGCCTGCATAATTCGCTGTTCGCAGTCGAAGGCTTCGAACGCGCGAGTCAAGATCGATTTGTATTGGCGTTAGAGCGACCTACGGCCGAGGAGCAGGCCCGCTCAGCTGTGCAGTTCTTGCGGGAGGCGGGCGCTTTGGCCGTGCGCGAGGTTGCGCCATGAGCGGCCCTTTGGCCATCGTGGCGGCGGCCGTCGTCGTGAGTATCACGCTCACGGCTTGCGACGTCTCCATGACACAGCAGCGCAAGCTTAGAACATATGCACCAACGGCGTTGTGGCCAGATGGATCGTCAGCGCGACCGTTGCCGGCCCACGTCGTGGCGGAGGGCGACGTCGAACGTGCCGCTGAAGCCAAGAATCCGCCGCCGGTCACCGCAGCTTTGCTTGAACGCGGCCGACAGCGTTTCGGCATTTTCTGCGCACCGTGTCACGGTCTCGCGGGCGACGGGGACGGCGTGATTGTCGCGCACGGCTTTCCGCAGCCGCCGTCCTATCACATCGATCGTCTGCTCGCCGCGCCTGCGCAGCATTTCTACGACGTGATGACCCATGGCTATGGGGTGATGTTCTCTTATGCCGATCGTGTCGATCCCCATGACCGCTGGGCGATTGCCGCCTACATCCGTGCGCTGCAACTGTCCCGCCGCGCCAAGGTCGCCGACGTCCCCGACGCCGCGGAGCATATTCGATGAGGCTTCGGGGTTCGAACGAGTTCGCACTACGTACCGCTAGTTTTGCAGTCGCGGTGGGATTGGCGGTGTTGCTCACCGTCATCGCAGTGTTCAACACAAAGGCTGCCGCGTCGGGCTGGCTTGTCGGCTTCGTGTTTTGCGCGCAAATTCTCGTTGGCAGCCTCACCCTCGTCATGATCCATCGCCTGACGGGCGGTCGCTGGCGCCAGATCATCGCCCCGGCGATCGAACCCGCCTCCGCCGCGGTCCCTGTTCTAATTCTCTTCGCCGTACCGCTATTCGTCTCGATCCCGGCGCTCTATCCGTGGCTACATCGTCCTGCGGCGATCAAGCCGGATGTGCTCTCCTACTATTTGAATGTACCCTCCTTCATTGTTCGCAGCGTATTGGCGCTGGTGGGCTGGTCAGCGCTGGCGCTGTTGTTGCCACGTGTTGATGGCAGGCGCGGGCAGCTTTTCGCCGCGCTTGGACTCGTCTTTCTCGCTCTGGCCATTTCGAGTGTGTCGGTCGACTGGTATCTTTCGCTCGCGGCACCCTTTACGTCATCGTCGTTCGGCGCAAGCGTTGCCATTTCGTCGCTGGTCGCCGCACTGGCCTGGGCGGCACTGGTCGCGCCCCCATGCGGAGACGATCCTTCGATTGGCGACGTCGGCGGTCTACTGTTGGCGACCATTCTGGGCATCACCTACATCGATTTCATGGCGGTCCTGGTCATCTGGTACGGCGACCTGCCGTACGAAGAAACTTGGTTCGTCGAGCGCGATTTCATGCCCTGGACTGCGCTCGCGATTGCGGCTTTCGTTCTAGTTTCGCTGGGTCCGATACTCGCGCTACTGCTGGCAAGAGTTCGCAATGCGCAAGTTCCGCTGCGCGTTGTGGGCGGTTGCGTGCTTGCCGGGCTTGCCTGCTATGACAGCTATCTTATTGCGCCGCCCGCCGGCGCACCCGCGCTTGTTGCCGCTTCCGTCGCCGTTGTTGCTGTCGTGCTGACGTTGCTGGGCCTTTTGACCGGCGATGCCGCGCCGGTGTCTTCACGGGAGTCAGCCGATGCCCGCTGAAGAGCACCTGCAGTATGTCCCTGAGCCGTCCGGAGTCGACGCTCGCGTTGTATCGGGCGCCGCGCTCGGCGCACTGGCCCTGCTTGCTGGCTCGATCGCGGTTTTCTACACGATCTACAACTATTCGGTCCCGATCAAGACCGTGCCGTTGCCGGAACAGTTTGCACGGCCGCAGGTCGTAACCTCGGAAGCCGAGACCGCGGAACTTCATCGACTTCACAACGAGCAGAGCGCGCGCCTCGAAGCGTGGGGCTGGAGCAATGACCAGCGTACGCTGGTCAAAATCCCCATCGAGCGCGCCATGCAGTTGCTTGAGCAAAAGGGGGGCGAGGCTTATGCCCCGCTTTTGCCGCCACAGCCCACCCTGGGATCGCCAACCGCCGCGGCTCAAAACGCCGTTACGCCAAACGCGGGGGCCATTTCTCAGTCATCGCAGAGGAAGCCGCCGTGATCCATGCGCGACTGACCCTAGGCTTATTCTCGCTTGCTATCGCAGCTGTTGCATTTGCCGTGCCGGCGGTTGCCGGTTTCACGCGCGCGCAACTTGCAAGCATTTCGGCTTCGCCGCCCGCGAACGCTGTGCTGCCGCTCGATCTTTCTTTTAGGGATGAAAATGGACGCATCATGACACTGCGGGCTGCCATTGGCGCCGCGCCGGCTGTGGTCGTATTTGCTGATTACACCTGCCGGACGTTGTGCGGCCCAATCCTCGAATTCACCGCGGCAGGGCTTGCTAACACCGGACTTCAGCCAGGCACCGATTACCGCTTGGTGGTGATTGGACTCAATCCCCGCGATGGGCTCGATGCCGCACGTGCCATGCGAGCCGAGCACATCGGGCGCGATAATCCGGTGAGCAAAGCGGCGATCCTTCTCAGCGGCGGCGACGCCGATATCCGCGCTACGGCGCAATCGGTCGGACTCAGCTACGCCTACGACGCCGAGCACGACCAGTATGCGCACCCGGCCGCCGTTTATGTGGTCGACTCGGTTGGGCGGGTGCGACGCGTTTTGTCGCCGCTCGGGCTCGACGGCGGCGATCTTCGGCTCTCCATCATCGATGCCGGCCACGGCACGGTCGGAACCATCGCGGATCGTCTCCACCTTCTTTGTTACGGGTTCGACCCCGTCCGAGGCGTCTACACCGAGCGCATCACCGCCATGCTCGAATGCGCCGCCGGCGCGACCCTCGCCGTTTTGGCGGCATTCATCTTAATCATGCTTGCGGGCGAACGCCGGAAAGCGGCGACATGAATCTGAGTCAGTTCACCACAGAGGCATCTGCATACGCCGGCCAGGTCGACCATCTGTTTTATCTGCTGTCGATCATCTCGGCTCTCGTAGTGCTTTTGGTCACCGGGCTCATTGTCGTTTTCTTCGCGCTTTATTATCGCGGTTCCAGCACACCCCGTGGTGAAGTACCGGAGCGAAAGAGCCGCGAGATTGAGATCGGCTGGACGGTGGCGACACTGTTCAGCTTTCTCTTCCTTTTCTGGTGGGCCTTGTCGGACCAGCTCACGGCATTAACGCCGCCCAAGCATGCGTTGGAAATTCACGTTGTCGCCAAACAATGGATGTGGCGGATTCAGCATCCGAGCGGCGCCCGCGAAATCGACGAGCTCCATGTTCCAATCAACACCGACGTGCGCCTGGCGATGACGTCTCAGGACGTCATTCATGACCTTTATCTGCCGGCGCTGCGGCTGAAGCAGGACATCTTGCCCGGGCGTTACACGTATCTCTGGTTCAACGCCAACAAGACTGGCATTTTCCATCTCACGTGCGCGGAGTTCTGCGGGACCGATCACTCCATGATGGCTGGCAGGCTTGTGCTCAC
>Ga0070731_10001928_pt1 | contig 20580 bp, 25 predicted proteins | sample Coa_R1_2_FD_66448 | JGI IMG/M metagenome (GOLD analysis project Ga0070731, IMG submission 66448) | Surface soil microbial communities from Centralia Pennsylvania, which are recovering from an underground coalmine fire - Coalmine... | ecosystem: Environmental > Terrestrial > Soil > Unclassified ... | reverse complement strand
CGGCCAGCGGAATTCCGGCTGGCTCTATACCAACGGTCGAATGGCAAGGAAAGTTACGGCGCCCCGGCGCTCCGCCCGGGCACTCTCCCCGTCATCGGCCGGGCTGGACACTCCGGCGGTGCGCAGCGTAGACGGAATCATGCGGTGGTTGGCGGTGGTGGTGAGCATGCTGGTCGCAGCTGCCGCCGCCGCGGCGCCCGTCCTCCAGCGGATCGACGTCCTGCAGAACGGCACGGTCGTCCGTCTGCACCTCAGCACCGCAGTGTCCTCCGCCGCCCACACGCTCTCGGCCGAGGGAAGTACGCCGCCCCGGATCTACGTCGACCTCCCCGGGACCGCGTTTGCGCCGATGACGGCACGCCTCGCCGCAGGCGGTGGGGAGCTCCTACGTGTGCGCGCGGGACAGCTCGACCCCATGACGGTGCGCGTCGTCCTCGACCTCGCACATGCGGTGCCGTTCGACTTCCAGCAGGACGAGACGACGATCACGGTCACGCTGAGGCCCGAGGCGCCGGCGGACGCGGCGCGCCCCACGGACACCACGCCGCCATCGCACGCCGCCGCCGCCGCCGACGTCGCGCCGCGTGCAACGGATACAACGCCCGCCCCCCGTCCGCCGGCGCGCGCAAAGCGATCAAAGCCCGACCTGCGGTACGGGGCACCGTCGACGCCGCTCGTCGTACTCGATGCGGGCCACGGCGGCCACGACCCCGGCGCGGAAGGTGTCGGCGGCGTGTGGGAGAAAGACGTGGTGCTCGATCTCGCGCACGAGATGGCGAGCCGACTCGCGATCCGGCTGCCGGTCGACGTCATCCTGACGCGGAACGACGACACGTTCGTGCCGATCGGGCGGCGGCTTGCACTGCCTAGCGAGCGCGCGACGCTCTTCATCTCGCTGCACGCGAACGCGTGCAGCCATCCCGGCGCGGGCGGGTTCGAGGTCTACTACGGCGGCGGCACGCTGCGCGACGCCGCCTCCGCCGGCACCGACCCCCGCGCCGCGCTGCTCGGACGTTGCATCGGTGAGGCACTCGAGGACCGGCTCGGCGGCCTGCGCGGCGTGCCACGCCCGGGACGCTTCCACGTGCTCGTTCGAAACCCCGTCCCCGCGGTGCTCGTCGAGGTCGGATACCTGACGCACGCCGACGATGCGGCGCGCTTCAAAGACGCCGAGTACCGACGCCGTCTTGCGGATGCCTTGATCGACGGGGTGGCGGCCTACCTGCGCGCTTCCGCTCCCGGGCTCTGAACCCGACCGGTTTGACACATCGGGGCGCGACAGGCAGGTTTTAGAAAGCATGAAACTGTCCGTCAACGATGAAGAGCTCGTCCAGCTCGCGACTCGAATTCCGCGTCGCATCGCGCGTCGGTTGAAAGAGTTCTGCGTGAGACATGACGTGCGTATGCAGACCTTCGTGCGCCACGCGTTGGCCGAGAAGCTGGCCCGTTCTCGCGGGACCGCCCGCCAGCAGCGGTCTCAGGCCTAGCCCGTACCGTTCGGCCCGCCCTTTCGACCGAACAGACCGGACGATCGGCCGCTCGTCGACTGCGACGGCCGGCCGGTGTGTTCGCATCGGGCGGTGAGCGGTGACGCACGGGCGCTGCGCCACCGGGTTTTCCTTATCACGGAAAGACGTGAGTGACTCTGCAACATTCGGGCGAGTCGGGCTTGTCTCATAGATAGCGGAACCATCCTTGGCGAATTCGGCGACCCCGAGTTGCACTCCGCAGGCTGTCACGATAGTTATACGCCAACGTAGCCGTGTCCGTACGGACCGGTGGAAGGGAGGCTAGATGACAAGCGAAGGAGAGGTATGGGTCCAGCTGGCGACCCGCATTCCTAAGCAGCTCCACCGCGAGCTGAAGCTCTATTGCGTCAAGTCCGACGTGTCGGTGATGGACTTCGTCGTGAGCGCCCTGCAGGACAAGCTCGCCCGCGAAGCACGTGGCGCGACGCGCCGGCGGGCGCGGGCGTCCTAGGCTCGTCGACCTATCTCGCGAGAGGCCGCGGGGCACCCGGGTGGGCGCCGCGGCCTCTCGCATCGTTCTTCACCCGCCGACCGCGACCACGACCCTCCTCCGGTGTTAGGGTCTGTCGTGCTCGTGCGCGTGGCTCTCTTCGCCGCTTCGCTCGTCCTCGCCGCCGCGGGACGGGCCTGGGCGCAGCCCTACCCCGGCTTTCCGGTGCCGGCCCTTGAGTGCCATGACGACGTCCGGCTCTTCCCGCGCCTCGCGGGCGGGAACTTCGACTATTGCCGCAGCCACCTCCGGTACGTGCCAGGCGCCCTCGACTGCTACCAGATCGTCGATCGGGTCTGTCTCGTCTGGCTGCCGGGCAGCAGCGAGTGGACCGAGGCGCGCAGCACGCGCGAACACATCCCGATCCCCTGCCCGGAGGGTCCGGAGCCTCCCGTCTGCCGGCGGCTCGATCTGCAGTAGCGATGACCGCCGGTCAGCGGGCGCGGGCGGTCGTCGCGCGCGTCGTCTGTCGGACCACGGCATCGCGTAGCGCGTCGGGCCTCGCCACCCGCGCGAATTCCTCGACCGTCCCGCCCGTGCCCACGATGCGCAGCGTCCCGTACCCGAGGATCCGGCCGGCGATCGGCTGATCCACCCCGATCGCCTCGACCTTCGGCAGCATCAGCTCGAGCGTGTGCACCGACACGAGCCCGATCTTCACGAGCACCCGGCTCGTCGTGACGGCGAACTCCGACGTCCGCCAGCGAAGCACCGGCGTCACGAAGGAGCCGAGGGCGATCACGACGCCGGCCAGCCAGAGGAGGCGGACACTCTGGGCGGGAAGGTCGTTCCGGGCGACGATCAGCACGACGATGCCGATGACGCACAGGGCGAAGAACGCCGTGCCGGCGAAGACGACCGGATGCAGGCGGGTGCGGAAGACGACGGTCTCGTCCGGTGTCAGGTGCCGGTCGACGTAGCTCATCGATCGCGGCGCCTATACATCAGCCCGGTGGCGCTCGCCACGCGTCCCGACGCCCGCATAGCGCCGCGCGATCGCATCGAGCACCGCGGTGCGCGTCGCGCGCGCATCGTCGCCGCGCTCGAGCGCCGCCACCTCGTTCGCGAGGTCGGGATCCTTGATCGCATCGCGGAGCCAGCGCGCGACGTCGCCGTTGCGGAGATGGTGGAGCCAGGTCGCATCGTCGACCCCGCGGACGAGCATCGTGAACGTCTCGAGGTTGCTCGCGACCAGATCGACGGCGCCGGTCGGCCCGCGGAAGCGGAACGAGCGCTCCGGAGGGAGCTTGCCGGTGGCGTACTTCCGGACGTGGCGCTTGTGGTCGGTCTCGCGCCGTGCCACCCGGAAACGCCGCACCGTGGGCGCGCCGCCATCGACGAGCGCGACGTCGAGCGCCTCACCGGTCGCGAGCTCAGGCCCCGGGATCGCGGCCGGCTCGACGAGCGGCAGCGTGGCGGTCACCGCCTCGATCGACGTCGAGAAGACGTGGCGCACGACGCGCAAGACGTCGGGGGCGACGCGCCCCGGCTCGTGCGTCACGAGGCAGACGCCGCGCCACTCGAAATCGAACATCTCCTCGGCCCGGCTCCCGCCCGGCGGGAACAGGTGGTGCGCCTCGTCGATCACGACCCAGTGCGGGGCGCCCGTCGATCCGCGCAGCCCCTGCACGCCGTGGAGGAAGCGTGCCGCCGCGCGGATGCGCTCGTCGCGATCGAGCGCCGACAGATCGATCGCGACCGACGTCGAGCGATGGCGGAGCAGCGTCTCCACCTCGTGGGCGCGCGTCTCCTCCGTGCCGGGCTCGCTCGCAAGGACGACGATGCCCTCGTGCTCCGCGAGCGTGCGGTAGTCGCCCTCCGGGTCGAGCAGGCAGACGACGTAGCCGCGTCGCACGAGCTGCTCGACGAAGACGCCCGTGAGGGTGGACTTGCCGGTCCCGGAGGCGCCCGTGATGAGCAGGTTCGGCCCGAAGACGGAATACGTGACCGGCACGCCGTCCGGTGTCTGCCCGATCTCCACCCCGCGTGCGGAGAGGTGCGGGCGGTAGGCCTCCAGGTCGGTCCGGAGTGGGCCGTCGATCAGCTCCCGGACGCCGGCGCCGTTCGCGGCGTTCGTCACGAGGTCGGCGGCGTCGGCGAGGGCCGGGACCGCGTTCGCGACCGCGACCGCGAAGCCGCTGGAGTGGAGGAAGTCGTGGTCGTTCTCCGCGTCCCCGACCGCGACCGCATTGTGATACGGGACCCCGAGCCGGCGCAGCGCTTCGCGCAGGCCCGTCGCCTTGGAGACCGCGCTCGGCAGCACCATCACCGCCTCCTTGTTGAAGATGATGTGCAGCTCGAGGCCGAGCCGTTTGATCGCGTCGAGGATCGCGCCTTCGTGCGGGACGACGGCCGAGACGATGACCCGCCCGGTGGAGAACGGGACGTCCTCGGCGTCGAGCGCACGCAGGAACGCGGCGGGCGGCGGGTCCGCGAGGTCCTCCACCCGCTTCGCGCGCGGGTCGTACAGCACGGCGCCGTTCTCCGCCACGACGAGGTCGAAGACCTCGATCTCGGGGCAGACGTGCAGCAGGTCGTCGAACTGCCGGCCGGTGACGAGCACGAGGCGACGACCCGACGCGCGGACGCGGAGCAGCGCCTCCAGGGTCGCGCTCGCGATCCGGCCGGCAGTCGCGAGCGTACCGTCGTAGTCGCACGCGAGGACGTGGAACCACATCGCGCCCGAAGTCCTAGCAGCCGGGCGGGGGGCGGTGAATCACACGCCGTCCCAGCGAAAAAGCCCGAGCGCGTTCTCCCGCAGATAGCGCGCGAGCACGCCTTCGCGGAACGGCAGCGCGGCGGCCTCGTCGAGGCAGCGCTGGAACGAGAGCACGGGATGGTCCGACGCGAACAGGACCTTGTGCGCGCCGCGCGTGTTCATGAAGTGGATCAGCTCCGCGGGGAGGTACTTCGGCGCGTACGCCGACGTCATCATGTAGAGGTTCGGGTACTTGAGCAGGAGCCGGATCGCCTCGCCCCACCACGGATCCGCTCCGTGCGCCATCACCAGCTTCAGCTCGGGATAGAAGAGGCAGACCTCGTCCAGGTAGAGCGGCCGCTGCGGCTCCGCCGGCATCGGCGGCCCCGGGATGCCCGTGTTCACCGAAATCGGCACGTCGAGCTCGATGCACTTCGCGTACACCGGGTAGTAGACCTTGTCGTTCGGCGGACGGTTCACCAGGAACGGCACGACGCGCGCCAGGCGGAGCCCGTGGTGCGCGACGAGCCGCTCGAGGAGCCGGAGCGCGTCCATCCCGGTCGTCGGGTCGATCACGGTCGACGCGATGAACTTGCCTGGAAACGCGCGGGTCAGCTCCGCGACCGGCGCCGGATCGTGCGGATTCATCGACACGATCGCGCGCTCGACCCCGGCCTCGTCCATCTCCCGGAGAAGCTGCTCGATCGGCGTCGCGGCGAAGATCTCCTTCTCCCGGTGGAAGTAGTCGCGTGCGACGCGGACGAGGTAGTCGGGCGCCTCCGTCCCGAGCCCCATGCCGGGGTTCAGCCAGCAGTCGATCGCGAGCGGCCGGTCCATCGCGGACGGCTTACCACAAACCGGCGCATCGTCACCCGTTGACACGGCCGGCGAAGCCGGTGTTAGCGGGTCCGAGGGAGGGCTCCCCATGCCCATCGCGCGGCGTCTGGTCCCGGCACTGGCGGTGCTGCTCGCCGCCTGCGGCGAGTCGGGCGTCAACTGGAACGCGCCCGAGAACCTCCTGCTGCGCGAGAAGAGCTCCAAGAAGGACGACGCGGTGCAGCTCGAATACTGGTCGCTCGTCGACGCCGCCTGCCAGCCCGTGTACGACGCGCTCACCGACGTCGAGCACTACCCGGACTTCGTCCCGGGGGTCGACCGCTCGCAGCTGCTCGAGGTGAACGGCACCACGAAGACCATCCAGATCGCGCAGCGCGTGATCGGGCGGCAGTCGAACGCGAAGGTGAAGTGGACGTTCCATCCCGAGAAGCGGCAGATCGACTTCACGACGGTTAACAGCGACCTCAACTACAACGACGGGCACTACGAGCTCGAGGCGTCGCCGGACGGCAAGCGGTGCCTCGTCCGGACCACGTTCCTCGTGAAGCAGGGCCAGGGCATGGCGCAGGCCGTTCCGATCGGCGTGCTCGCCGCCGGCACGCGCGAGGCCTTCCTCAGCGCCGCGCAGGGAGTCAAGAAACGCGCGACCGGCGCGAAGTGAGCCCGACGTCCCCGCGATGCACGTCGACGTCCACTGCCGGAAGTGCGGCGAGCGCCGCCGTCTCCCGATCGGCGATCCCGGCGACCGGCCGGTCGAGGAGTTCATTCATCTGGTGAAGGAGCGGCTCGCGCACCAGCCGAGCTTCCAGTGCTTCGGCGGACATTTCGAGGTCGCGCCACCGGTTCCCCGCTTCTGGGACGTCGATTGGGACACGTGCGGGCCGTGAGCCCTTGACACCGGTCCCCCGGTCGCGCACACGCGGCGGATGCCGAGGCACCGACCGCTCGCCGCGATCGTCCTGTACGGGGGCTGGCTGCTGCTCTTCAATCCCGACGCGCAGCGTCCCGACGCTCCTCTGCGCTCCTGGAAGCGCAGGGGCGAGTTCGACACCGCCTACCAATGCGACCAGCGGAAGCAGGAGAAAATCCGCGAGACGCTCGCCAAGGAGACGGGCGGGCGGCCGACGGACGCGCCGATCACCGGTGCCGGGCTCGAGCTACGCTACCGCTGCGAGCGCGTCGAGCACGTCCCAAAGTGAGATCGAGGCGCTAGCGGCCGATGCGCAGCAGGCGGCGCGCCTGCCGCAGCCGGTCGCGGCCCTCGCGCTCGAGGTGCGCGAGCCGCTCGTCGAGGGTCGAGAGGATGCGCCGCACGGCGTCGTCCTCGTCCGCCTCCATCGCGAGCTCGCGCGCCTGCATCAGCAGCCGGAGCGCCAGGAGTCCCTGGTGCGCCGTCTCCTCGAGCAGGAGGGCGATTCGCCCCGTCAACCGGTCCACCTCGTCCGCCCGGCGCTCCGCGACAGTCCCCACCGCCGCCTCCTTCACCACCACCGCAGCCCGCGGTGGCGCAGATAGCACCCCGGGTCGTGCTCGCTCCCGCCCCGATCGCAGCGGAGGACGGCAAGCTCGAGATGCGTGACCTGCCGTTCGAGTGGCCGGCGATCGAGGAACACGGCCACCTCCTGTGGCCGCCAGACGCGTCCGGGGTAACGCTTCGCGCTCCAGCCCGGTCCGTCGATCTGCCGGGCGAGCACTTCCGCCTCGCGCTCGGCCTCGGGCTGGGTCTCGAACGTCGACGCGGAGTCGAGATGCTCCCCCTCATCGTCGATCAGCACCACGTGGTAGTGCATCGACCCCCTTCCCCTCCTCAAACGCCGCGCGAGCTAGCTAAACCAGCCTTTTGCTCGCATACCATGATAGGGTACGGAAAGCGAACGGCGCGGCTGCCGCGACTTGACCTGCCCCGCCCTCCCGTCGCATGGGCGACGGGGAGGTGACGAGGATGGATGCGAAGGCAGGGGCCCGGGCACGCTTCGAGCACGTCCGGGAGCAGCTCGTCGCGCTGAGCCACCGGATCCACGCCCGGCCGGAAGTCGCGTTCGAGGAGGAGCACGCCGCGACGGCGTGCGCCGAGGTGCTCGACGCCGCCGGTTTCCAGGTGACTCGGGGCGTCTGCGACCTGCCGACCGCGTTCGTCGCCCGGGCCGGCTCCGGGCCGCTGCACGTGGCGTTCTGTGCCGAGTACGACTCCCTCCCCGGCATCGGCCACGCCTGCGGGCACAACGTCATCGCGGCCGCGTCGTTGGGCGCCGGCATCGCCGCGGCACGGGTCGCCGACGACGTCGGGCTCACGGTGACCGTGATCGGCACGCCCGCCGAGGAGCGCGGCGGGGGGAAGGTGCTCCTCCTCGAGCGCGGCGCCTTCGCGGGGGTCCATGCGGCGCTCATGGTGCACCCGGCGCCCGTCGACGCCGTCGAGCCGCCGACGCTCGCCTGGTCGCACTTCAGCGTGCACTACACTGGCAAGGCGGCGCATGCCTCGGCGTTTCCCGAGCTAGGCGTGAATGCCGCCGACGCCTTGACCATCGCGCAGACCGCGATCGGCCTCCTCCGCCAGCACATCCGCCAGACGGACCGCGTGCACGGGATAGTCACGGACGGTGGCGACGCCCCGAACATCGTCCCCGCCCACGCCGCCGCGAGCTACATGGTCCGCGCCCGGACGATCCCCGACCTGGACGAGATCCGGACCAAGGTGCTCCGCTGTTTCGAGGCGGGCGCGCTCGCGACCGGTGCGTCGCTGGAGATCCGGCCGAGCGGGCCCCATTACGCCGACGTCGTACATGACGGCGCGCTCGCCGCGGTCTACCGGCGAAACGCCGAGGCGCTCGGCCGATCGTTTCCCGACCTCGGGCCGCTGCTCGAACGCTCCGCCGCATCGACGGACATGGGCAACGTCTCGCAGGCGCTGCCGAGCATCCATCCCATCATCGGCATCGATTCGCTGCCGGCGGTGAACCATCAGCCGGAGTTCGCCGCGCACTGCGTCACCGCGGCGGCGGACCGGGCGATCGCGGACGGCGCCGTCGCCCTCGCCTGGACCGCGATCGACGTCGCCCGCGACCGCGAGCTCTCGGCGCGGCTCCGCAGTCGCTAGCCGGGTGCCGTTCCGTCAGCCCCGCGTCGTCTGGTAGCACTCGCACGTGCGCCCGATGCTCGCCGAGGCGGAGCCGCTCCCGCGGGTCCCGCGCGTCCGGCGGCTCGCCCTGGACCGCCTGCGCGGCATCGTGATGGTCCTGATGGCGATCGACCACGCCTCCGGCGTGTTCAACGCCGGCCGGCTCGTGACCGACGGAGCGACGCTGTACCGGCCGGGCACCGTGCTGCCCGCGGCACAGTTCCTCACGCGCTGGATCACGCACCTCTGCGCGCCGACGTTCGTATTCCTCGCCGGCGCCGCGCTCGCGCTGAGCGTCAACCGGAGGCGGGCCCTCGGAGACGACGAGCGCACGATCGACCGGTTCATCGCGAGCCGGGGCCTCTTCATCGCGGCGCTCGACCCGCTCTGGATGTCCTGGGTCTTCGCCCCCGGCCACGTGCTCCTGCAGGTGCTCTACGCGATCGGCTTCGGCCTCGTCGCCATGGTCCCCCTGCGACGGCTGCCGGACCGCGCCGTCCTCGTCACCGGCCTCGTCCTCGCGGTCGCGGGTGAGGCGATCACGGGGCTCGTCCTGGCCGCCGACGGCGGCACACCCGGTATCGCGACGGGTCTCCTGCTCACCGGTGGGCAGTTCGGTCCCGTGATCGTCGCCTACCCGCTCGTTCCCTGGCTCGCGATGATGCTGCTCGGCTGGTGGTTCGGCGGCTTCGTCCAACGGTCGGGCGCCGAGCGCGCGCGTGGACTCGTGGCGGTCGCCAGTCTGGTCGTACTCGCGACCTTTCTGTTGGTGCGTGGTGCCGACGGGTACGGCAACATGCGGCTCCTACGCGACGACGGCTCGCTCGTGCAATGGTTGCACGTCAGCAAGTATCCGCCCGCCCTCGCATACACGACGCTCGAGCTCGGGCTCGCCGCCGCGATCCTCGCCGGCTTGCTGTCGGCGACGGGTCCGCGCGACACGGTCGCGGGCCCGCTCGCCGTGCTCGGTCAGACCGCGCTCTTCTTCTACGTGCTGCACGTGCACGTGCTGGTCCTCGTCGGCCGCGCCCTTCACCTCGAGCATGCGACCGGGATCGCCGGCGCGTACGTCGGCGGTCTCGCAATCACCGCGGCGCTGTACCCCCTCTGCGCGCGCTACCGGCGCTACAAGCGCGCGCACCCGGACGGCTGGGCGCGATATCTCTGACGCGTCAGGGCACGCCGGCGAAGTACTGCTGCGCCTTCGCCCACGCCGCGACACCGAGCTGCGAGCCCGTGATCCTGCCGGTGAAGTCGTCGGCGGGGATGTGGATCCCGCCCCAGAGGCGTGACTGCCCCGCCTGGTCGGAGGCGTCGTAGTACGTCGCCCATTGCAGACGGATGTCCGTCGTCGGTCCGGCCTCGAAGGTGAGGAAGCGACCGCCCGGTGCGACGAACTCGCCGAGGCCGCCCGGGAAGTACGTGCTTCCAGTGAAGCCCACGAGCACCTCGGCGGCCGCGCGGCTGAACGTGCTGTGTCCGGACGTGTAGCCCGGGAACGCGGGCGTCACGAACGTGGTCTTCTGGTAGGGGACCCACGTCTTCGCGCGGATCCAGCGCACCCCCGCGTACTGGGTGGTCGGGTCGGCGGGATTTCCGCCCCACGCGCGGATCGCGATCTCGCCGACGTAGGCCGCGAGCTGCTCGTGACGCTCTCCCGGCGCCGACGACGCGGGGCTGATCACCTCGATCAGCCCCGGCACGATCGGCAGCCCGGCCGGGTCGTACGATGGACCGCTCGGATCCGAGCACTGCCCGTGCTCGCCCATGTAGCGGATCATCGAGATCGGCCGCGCGGAATCGTAGATTCGCTTGAGGCCCCACGCCGTGATCGCCGCGTCGTGCACCGCGCCGTTCACGGCGAAGTAGAGCTTCACGTCCCACTCGAGGTCGCTCACCGTCGGCCCCGTGCCGGCGATCCGCTTCGCGCCGAGCGCCGGATCATCGGAGACCTGGTTCGCGAGCACGTTCCAGTGCCCCGGCGGCGTCTCGGAGTTCGGGCCGTCTGCCCAGAACTCGGCGAGGACGCGGCCGAAGTCGCCGCGCTTCACGACCTGTGGCGTGTACGGCTGGCCGGTAAACGGGTTCACGGGCGTGCCCGTGCCGTCGTTCGTGCCGAGGTGATTGTTGCCGTACGCACCCGGCGAGATGTCGAGCGTCACGCCGTCGTCGGGGGTGAGCTCGCTCGAGAGCTGGATCACGCGCACGGCCGACTGCCGGAACGGATCCGTCTCGCAGCTCGTGGTGTCGAGCCGCGGCGGGGGCCCGGGGTCATCGACGGTCGAGGCGAACGGCGTGACGCCTCCCCAGCGCGCTCCGATGTCGGTCTGCACCTTGTCGGGCAACACGATGCCGTTCTGCGTGACGATCTGGTCGAGGGCGAGCGGCTGCCACCGGTTCGGGTCGTTCATGACCGTTCCGGGCTGCTTCACGATGAGCGGATCGTTCACGGGCGTGTACGTGGGGTCGGCGTAGTTCCCCTGCTCGTTGGCGCCGTCGGTCGCACCGAACGCGATCATCGCGGCGGCGATCCGGTTGCCGACGGCGGCCGGGCCGTCGCCGGCGATCGCGGTGTAATCCTTGTCGTAGCCGAGCGCGACCATCTGCGCGTCGAGGTGCGCCTGGGTGGAGGCGGCGTTCACCGACAGCGCGTAGCGGTGGGAGAGGAGCCGGTAGGCGGCGAAGCTGATCGCGGCCGCGCGGTCCCCGTCCGGGTCGGTCGACGCGTGCGACTCGTCGGTGAGGAACGCGCGTCCGCCGCCACCGTAGGAGCGCCATGCGTCCCACATGAGGGCCGACAGGTGGAAGAGGTTGCGAGCGTGCACGGTCGGGCGCGGCGTGTCGTGCCGGATCGCGTCGAGGATCTCCTCGTCCCACTGTCGCGCGACCGATTGCGTCGTCACCGGACGCGAACCGCAGTACGGATCGGCGATGCCGGCCGTGTAGCGCTGACACGTCCCGGGGAGCGCATCGGCCGCGCTCGCCGCGCGGCAGAAATCGCAGTCCACGCGGCGCGCGAGACACGCGAACAGGTCGTCGAGCGACACCTGCGTGCATTCGGCGGGACAGGCCGTCGCGACGGGCGTAGCGCGACAGCGCTCCTGCACGAGCCGCGCCCCCGCCCGCGACGCGCGCGCGATCCCACCGTGCGCGTCGCTCCCGAGGCACGCGGCGAGGTCCGCGGGCGCGGTAATGGCGCCGGCCCGGAGTCCGGCGGCCGTGCACTGCGTGAAGGCCTTCGCGCGGGCACGCGCGACGCGCGCCATGCTGCGCGCGATCGCCGCCTGGCAGCGAGCACCCGCGGCATCGGCGCGCACCGAGATCAGCGTCGTCCCGAAGATCGCTTCGGGATGAAGCATCGCCGTGAAGGCTTCGGCCTCGTCGGCCACCGAGGACGGACCGAACGGCGGAGCAGCGGCGCAGGTCTTGCGCGTGCGGCGTGTCGCATGTGCTTGGATGCGGACGACGCGGGCATGCGACCGGCGGGTGGTGCACGCGGTGAGCGTCTCGTCGGGGGGCACCAGGGCGCGCCCCGCCCGCGCGATGCACGCGAGGAGCGCACGTTCCCCGGCGCGCGCCACCTTCAGGCCGGCGCGATCCAGGAGGACGATGCAGCGCCGCTCGGCGCGCGTCGGCACGGCGCCCGCGCTGCGAAACGGCGCGGCGAGAACGAGGAGGAAGACGAGCGCACCGCGCACGGGCGCGGGAGGCTATACCAGCAACAGCCGCCGACCAAGCGACCGCGCCGGGGCCGGCTCAGCCGGCGACGACGTGCTTGCGCACCGCGAAGCGGACCATCTCGGCCGTGTTGTGCAGGTCGAGCTTGTCCATGATGTGCTTGCGGTGCGTCTCGATCGTGTTGACGCTGACCGTGAGGAGCCGCGCGATGTTCTTGTTCGTATTGCCGTCCGCGATGAGACGCAGGACCTGGAGCTCGCGCTCGGTGAGCAGGTTCAGGTTGTCGTCGATCTCGCGCCCGGATGCCGCGTTCACGTAGTCGGCGCTCAGGAGCCGCGCGGCGAGCGGGCTGAAGAACGACTGCCCGCGCGCCACCTGCTTCACGGCGCGGATGATGTCGGGCGAGTCCTTGAGCACGTAGCCGCGCGCCCCGGCACGCAGCGTCTTTCGGATGAGGACGTCGTCGGACTCCATGGTGAGGACGAGCACCTTCACGTTCTTGTGCTCCGCCGCGATGGTCCGCGTCGCCTCGACGCCGTCGAGCTCCGGGAGGTTCAGATCCATGACGACGATGTCCGGCTGCAGCTCGGTCACCAGCTCGAGCGCCTGCCGGCCGTTGCCCGTCTCGCCGACGACCGTCAGCTCGTGGTCGGTCTCGAGCAGCATGCGGAGACCCTGGCGGACGAGGGTGTGATCCTCGACGAGGACCACCCGGATGGTCGACACGGCCTAAGGTTCGCCCACCCCAGGCATTCTGTCAACTAAAACCGGCGCCCGGCCTCCGGGGCGCCGCCGGTGTCCCACCGGGAGGTGATTCTGCTACTCCGACGGGCTCGGATAATGGGCCCGATGCGCCGCATTCACTCGGTGCTCCTCGTCGAGGACGACCGCGAACTGCACGAGGCGATGACGGCCATCCTCGACGCCGAGGGCTACCGCGTCATCGGCGCGTTCGATGGACAGCAGGCGCTCGACCGCCTGCGCGAGGGTGTGCGCCCCTCGCTCATCCTCCTCGACCTCATGCTACCGGTGAAGAACGGCTGCCAGTTCCGTGCCGAGCAGCTCGCCGACCCGCGCTTCGCCACGATCCCGGTGATCGCCTACTCCGGCGACACGCGCGTCGCCGACACCGCGCGCGAGCTCCGCGTCGAGCACTGGTTCCAAAAGCCCGTGAACTTCGGCGCGATGCTCGAAGCAGTCGCCAAGTACTGCCCCGACGAGTAGCGACGCTTAATGCACGGCTCGCCCAGAGCCGGGATGATCCTGCGGCTCGTAGGTGTGGGACAGCACGAAGTAGTGTCCCGCCATGCGGTCGGTCTCCGTCTCCGTGATCAGCTCGAAGACGTACTCGTCCTCTTCGCCTGCGACCGCCTGCACGTAGGCGACGTCCGCGGGCGCGATCAGCAGCTCGCCGACGAGCCGCTTCCCGCGCAGGATCTGGACGACGAGAATATCCGAGCCCTCCACGGTGAAGTGCCAGTGGAGGTCCTCGTCGTCGTACAGCACCGCCTCCGGTGTCCCCGCGCGGATGATGCAGTTCGGGTGCGCCTGGAGCCACGTCCAGAATGCCTCGAAGGCGAGCGTCGCGGCCGCGTGCTCGATGCTCTTGTCGGTTGCCATTCCGGTGCACTGTAGCACGCGCGCCTCCGGTCCTCGATGCGCCGCGTCTCACTTGCTCGCCACGCGCCGCGTCACCCGTTGCCTTCGCGGGGGTCACGTCTCTTTGCGGACGGACTACCGGGAGCGCGTCATGCGGCGAGGGTCAAGAACGAAGTAGGCGATTCTCCCATGGGAATCGCACGGAGATCCGGGACGACGAGCGTCTACCACAGCCTCTCCTTCACCGCGGCGTTGCTCGGCGCCGCCCTCCTCGAGCCCCGCGCGACGAAGCCGGCCGTGCGCCGGCAGCGCTCGCCTCGGGTGCGCGTGCAGCGCGCGGAGCAGACGCGATGAAGCCGGCCACGATGCTCGCCAACACGGCGGTGCAGCTCCCCGTCGCAACTCCACGAACGAAGCGTTGCCGGGCGTGCAACCGCGCCCGGCCGCTCAGCTTCTTCTGGCGGGAAGGACGCGATACGCGGTGCAAGATTTGCCGGACGCTCTACATGCGACGCTGGATCGCGTCGCATCGCGAATCGTTCGACGCCTGGCAGCGCGCGTACAAGGAGCGCAACCGGGATCAGATCCGCGAGTACCACCGCGAGTACCAGCGCCGGCGACGCGCGCTCATCCGCGCCGGCAAGTGGAAGGTCGGCTCGCGGCGCACGCGGATCAGCCGGTCGCGCTGAACTCTCGCCGCCCGCCATCTCCCACGGTAGAGAGCTGCGGGAGGTAACGGATGGCCTGGAAGAAGTCCCCGGGTGCGCTCGTTGCAGCGTTCGAGCGGCTCGTGCCGAAGACGCGGGACATCGAGCGGCGGTCGATGTTCGGCTATCCGGCCGCGTTCGTGAAGCGCCGCATGTTCGCGGGCCTGCACGAGGACCGTCTGGTCCTCCGCCTCGACGACGACACGATCGCGGCGGCGAAGGCGCGCGGCGCCACCGACTTCGAGCCCATGGCGGGGCGGGCCATGAAGGGATGGATCGCGGTGCCAGCCCGGCTCGTCGCCGACGACGGCTCCGTACCGGGCTGGATCGAGGCGGCGCATCGCCACGTCGCCGGCACACCTGCAAAGACGCCGGGACGCGCGCAGCCCGCCGCAGGGCGGCCGCGGAAACGCTGAGGCGCGGCGCGCGGGATTGACGATCGAACGTCCGGCCCGGCTACCGTGGACCGGACGATGGCGAAGGGTCAAACCGCAACCCCGGTGCTGGCACCCGCGAGCGGGGCGGCGCCGGTTCCGGCCGAGCCTCCCGTGCCCGCGGCCCCGGCGACGAGCGCCGCCCTGGTCGTCCTTGCCGTCCTCGCGGTCATCGTCGTCGTCCGCTACGCGGCCGACGTCTTCGTCCCGGTCGTCCTCGCCGTCTTCGTGAGCTACGCGCTCGAGCCGGTCGTCGCCTGGATCGCCCACCGTCGCGTCCCGCGCGCGATCGCCGCAGTCGTCGTACTGCTCGCACTCCTCGCCGCCCTCGGCGCGACCGTCTACGGGCTCAGCGGCGACGTGATGAGCCTCGCCGACGAGATTCCTCCCGCCGCCGAACGCCTCCGGACCGCGCTGAACGCGCGCGGTGCGGAAGGCAACGCGTTGCAACGCGTACAGAAGGCCGCGAACGAGATCGAACGTAGCGCCGCCGAGGCGACCGGGCACAACGACGCCCCGCGCGGCGTCACGCGTGTGCAGGTCGAGGAGAAGCCGTTCAACGTGCGCGGCTACGTCTGGACCGGGTCCATGGGCGCGCTCGGCCTCCTCAGCCAGGGCGTGCTGCTCGTGTTCCTGCTGTTCTTCCTCCTGGCGTCCGATGATCTCTTCAAGCGCAAGCTCATCGCGATCGCGGGGCCGTCGCTCGCGACGAAGCGCGTGACGCTCGACGTGCTGAACGAGATCGAGCGCCAGGTGCAGCTCTACTTCTTCGTGCTGACGGTCGCGAACGCGCTCGTCGCCCTCGCCTCTTGGCTCGTGTTCGCCGCGCTCGGGCTCGACCGCGCGATCGTGTGGGCCCTCGCGGCGGGACTCTTCCATTCCATCCCGTACGTCGGTCCGCTCGCGGTGAGCGTCAGCGTCGGCTTCCTGGGGTTCGTGCAGTTCGCGAGCGTCACCCGGGCCGCCTCGCTTGCCGCCGCCGAGCTCGCGATCACGGGCGTCGTCGGGTTCGTCGTCGTCCCCTGGCTCGTCGGGCGGACCGCGCGCATGAACGAGGTCACCATCTTCATCGGCCTCCTCTTCTGGGCGTGGATGTGGGGCGTCGTCGGGATGCTGCTGGCGGTCCCGATGCTCGTCGTCGTGAAGGTCGTCTGCGACCACGTCGAGGGCCTGGCACCGGTCGCGAAGCTCCTCGCCGACTGACCCGGCCGGGCCGGCGTCCATCCCAAACCGAACGGCGGGCTGACCCGAGCGTCAGAAAAATGGCGCCCGGCTCGCAATCCTGCGACCCCGCGGACACCGAGGCGCGCGGCATGGCGGTTGCTTCCCGTGGTCTCCCCGGAGTTCGATCCCGTCGGCGCCGCGCTGCGCGACGAGACGCGGCCGCTCGTGGTCGCGCGCGTCGCGGCCGTGCTGTGGCTCGGCAGCGCGGCGATCGCGGGGAGCCTCGTTCTCGAGGCGGCGCTCGGACGCCCAATCCGCCCCGCCCTCCTCGTCCTCAAGCTGAGCGCGCTGCTCGTCTATCCCACGATCGCGATCGTCCTGCCCCGCGCGCGCCGGCGGCACGGCACGATCGCGTTCGCGGCCTGCGGCGTCGGCCTCGTCGCGCTCGTGAACGGGGCGATCGGCTGGCTGGCCCCCGACGTGCTGATGGGCGCGTACGTGCTGACCGTTCTCTGCCTCGGCGGCGCCGTCGTCTTCCCGTGGGATGCGCGAACGCAGCTGGTGGTCGTCGCGTTCTCGCTCGCGGGCCTCGTGCTCGACCTGCAGGGCGATCCGACGCGGTGGAGCGCGTCGATGAACCTCGTCATCGCCGTGCTGTCCGTGTTCGGCGCGTCGATCTACACCGCGTACACGCTCGACCGACAGCGAACGGCACGCAAGCGAATCGAGCTGCGCGAAGCCGGGCGCGAGCGCGTGCTCGAGCTGGTCGCCTCGGATGTCCCACTGCCCGACGTCCTCACCGAGGTCCTTCGCATTGCGGAGGAGCAGGCGCCGGGGATGCTTGGCTCGATCCTCCTCCTCGACGACGACGGCAGGCGCCTGCGGCACGGCGCCGCGCCGCGGCTCCCGGATGCGTACAACCGCGCCATCGACGGCGTCGCGATCGGCCCCGACATCGGCTCGTGCGGCAGCGCAGCGACACGACGGACGCGCGTCGTCGTCGAGGACGTGGCCACCGACCCGCGCTGGGCGGCGTTCCGGACCCTCGCGCTCGACCACGGGCTCCGCGCGTGCTGGTCGCAACCGATCCTCGCGGCCGACGGGCCGGTGATCGGGACGTTCGCGATGTACTACCGGACGCCGCGCGGACCGCGGCGCGAGGAAATCGAGATCGTCGAGGCTGCGGCCCACCTCGCGGGCATCGCGATCGAGCGCGCGCTCGCCCGCCGCCGCCTCGAGCGCTACGTCGGGGCGCTCGACGCCGCGCGCGAGCAGGCCGAAGCGCAGGCGGAGGAGCTCGCCGCGACGCGCGATCAGGCGCTCGCGTCGACGCGCGCCAAGTCGGAATTCCTCGCCAACATGAGCCACGAGATCCGGACGCCGATGAACGGCATCATCGGCATGACGGACATCCTCCTCGAGACCGAGCTGTCGCCGGAGCAACGCGACTACGCGCTCACCGTCCGCCGCTGCAGCGACGCGCTGCTCGCGGTGCTGAACGACATCCTCGATTTCTCGAAGATCGAGGCCGGGAAGCTCGCGATCGAGAACGTCGAGTTCGACCTGCGCGCGCTGGTCGAGGACGCGACGCTCCTGCACGCGCCACGCGCGCAGGAGAAGGGGCTCGAGATCGCCTGTGTCGTCCCGCCGGACCTACCGGCGCTCGTGCGTGGGGATCCCGGTCGGCTTCGGCAGGTGGTCGCGAATCTCGTCGGCAATGCGGTCAAGTTCACCGAGGCCGGCGAGGTCGTCATCGAGGCGCGGCGGCTCTACGAGATGCCGGGACATGTGACTGTCGCCATCACCGTCCGCGACACCGGCATCGGCATCCCACGCGATCGCCTCGACGTGATCTTCGAGAGCTTCACCCAGGCCGACGGCAGCACGACGCGCAGATACGGCGGTACGGGGCTCGGGCTCACAATCTGCCGCCAGCTCATCGAGCTGATGGGCGGGACGATCGCGCTCGAGAGCGAGCCGGGCCGCGGCAGCACGTTCCGGGTCGAGCTGACGCTTGAGAAGCAGCCTGCGCGGCAACCGGAGATCGTCGTCCCGGCGGGCCTGCGCGGGCTTCACGTCCTCGTGGTGGACGACAACGCGACGAACCGCCTCGTACTCGCGCTCCAGCTCCGCTCCTGGGGTTGCCGCGTCGCGGACGCGGCGACCGGCGCGACCGCGCTCGGCACGTTGCGCGCTGCGCTCGACGACGATCCGTTCCAGCTCGTCGTCCTCGACATGCAGATGCCAGGCCTGGACGGTGCGATGGTCGCCGCGCAGATTCGCGCCGACCCCCGCCTCGCCGCGCTGCCGCTCGTGCTCCTATCCTCGCTCGGCGGCGTCCGCGGCGGGATCGACGCCGCGCGCGCGATGGGCTTCGACGCCGCGCTCACGAAGCCCGTCTGCCAGCCGGCGCTGCTCGAAGCGCTCGGCGCGGTGCTCGGCCGCCGTGCGCGCCGCACGGAGAAGGTCGCGCGCACGGCCGCCCTGCCCGGCCCTGCACTCCGCGTGCTCGTCGCCGAGGACAACTCGGTGAACCAGCTCGTGCTGCTGCGCATGCTCGAACGCTTCGGATGCCGCGCCGATGCCGTCGACAACGGCCGCGCGGCCGCCGAGGCGGCGCTCAGCGGCCGCTACGACGTCGTCCTGATGGACGTCCAGATGCCGGAGCTCGACGGCTACGAGGCAACGGCGGAGATCCGCCGGCGCGAAACGGCGTCCGCGCGCGTCCACATCGTCGCCGTGACGGCGCAGGCGACCGCGGGGCGTCGCGAGCAGTGCCTGTCCGCCGGCATGGACGACTTCCTCGCGAAGCCCGTCACGCTGGCCGAGCTCGGCCGCTGCCTGCACACGGTACGCGACGCCGTCGGCGCCGAAGTGAGCCGGGTCTAGTTCGCTTCCGCCGGAATCGTACAGTGGGCATCGTCGCCGAGCAGGAGCGAGAAGCTCCCATTCGTGAGGGCGACGAAGCCCGACGTTCCGTCCGCGGCGGCAAGCGTGCCGCTGAAGGTCCCGCGCGCGTGCGTGCCGTCGGACGGTGCCTCGCTACACCTTGCCTGCAGTGCGACACACCCATCACGATGACGGACAGCGTCGGTGATGCCGAAGTCGCCGCCGTCGAGGCATATCTCCGGGCGGCGCACCCCGACCTACTACCGCCGCACGTCGACTTCGCGCAGATTCGCGGCCAGGTCCGGGTTAGCGAGGCGACATGGGCGTGAAGCTGAAGTGATGTAGCAGCTCGCCAAGCGGGAGCATGCGGACATCCTCGCGGTGGAGCGCGAGATGCTCGCGAAGCCGTACTTCATCCTCCGCGCGCACGCGGTCGACCTCGCAGAGCCGCTCGTGACACTGCCGGCAGACGATGGCGAACATCGCGCCCGCCGACGTAGCGTCAAGGCAGCCCACCCACAAGGAAACAGCGGATCCCGATGGCGTGAGGACCGGAACGGAAGCAGGGGACCTCGCGCATCGACGAGGCGGGAGGTCATGTCAGCCAGAACGGCACTCCCACGAGCCCGTCCCCGCCGCGACGCTGCCGCGCTTCAGGGACCAGTCGCGCCGTGTACGCCATGTGCGGCGGGCGGCGGGACGTCCCGGCACTTCGACCGCGACTGCGCCGGGTCAGCTACTTCGCGCGCTTTCGCGTCGCGAGCTTCTCCCGAATCGCCGCGACCACGAAGTCCATCAGCTTCATGTCCGCCTGCACGCAATGCAGCTTCAGCTCGCGATGCAGCTCCTTCGGGATGCGCGTTGCGAGCTGCGACAAGGGCTCGTCCTGTTTCTCCGCCATGCCCACCTGCGAGCCTGGTAGCCCCTCCAGCTCCGGACGGCAACTCCGCGCCGACGCCGCGCCCGTTCCCGCCGCGACGCTCCCGCGCTGCTCGAACCTGCGCGCCGTGTGCGGCAGGCGGCGTCGCCACGCGGCAACTACGACGGCCGCGGATTGGGGCTATGTCTTCGCGCTACGCTCGGCGCCTTACTGGCACGCGCTGTGACTCCTCACGTTCCTGAGGGCACTGCGACAGGGGGACAGAAGCCGACATCGTGGTCGTCCTCCAGGAGACCCATGTCGGCAAAGTATTTGCAGAAGAAATCGTTTGGCTCCGTTTCGTACCGGCAGAAGATATCGCCCAGCTGAGTTTCCTGCGCTATGAGAGGGCGATCCGCTAAATCCACGGGAGGGCACTGAAACGCCGCTAGCGTGGTGGTCGTTGTGGACGTCGTTGTCGTTGTGGACGTCGTTGTCGTCGTGGTCGTGGTCGTCATCGGGGTTGTCGTCGTAGTCTCACATACTCCCGTCACGCACATCCCGCCGTCGTCGCAGGG
>Ga0070731_10001927_pt1 | contig 20586 bp, 17 predicted proteins | sample Coa_R1_2_FD_66448 | JGI IMG/M metagenome (GOLD analysis project Ga0070731, IMG submission 66448) | Surface soil microbial communities from Centralia Pennsylvania, which are recovering from an underground coalmine fire - Coalmine... | ecosystem: Environmental > Terrestrial > Soil > Unclassified ... | reverse complement strand
TCCGGCTCGTGCAGCAGAAAGGCGTCGTGCCCCTTGTCGGTCTCGACTTCGACAAAGCTGACATTGGCGGCGACCGCGTTGAGGGCATGGACCAGCGCCCGGCTCTCCGACGTCGGAAACAGCCAGTCGCTGGTGAACGAGATGATGCAGAAGCGCGGCTGGCTGCCGGCGAAGGCGGCCGGCAGCGAGCCGCCATGCTCGGCCGCGAGGTCGAAATAATCCATCGCCCGGGTGATGTAGAGATAGGCGTTGGCGTCGAACCGGTCGACAAAGGTGCTGCCCTGGTGGCGCAGGTAGCTCTCGACCTGGAAATCGGCGTCGAACCCGTAGGTGACGCTCTTGCGGTCCTGCAGGTTGCGGCCGAATTTGCGGTGCAGCGCGGCCTCCGACAAGTACGTGATGTGCGCCGCCATGCGCGCCACCGCGAGGCCGCGCGCCGGGTTGCGGCCAAGCGAGAGATAGCGCCCGCCGCACCATTCGGGATCGGCCATGATCGCCTGCCGGCCGACTTCGTGGAACGCGATGTTCTGCGCCGAATGGCGCGCCGCCGCGGCGATCGGCACGGCGCAGAACACCGCATCGGGAAAGCTCGAGGCCCATTCCAGCGCCTGCATGCCGCCCATCGAGCCGCCGATGACGCAAAACAATTGCGCGATGCCGAGATGCTCGATTAGGAGCTTTTGCGCCCGCACCATGTCGCGGATCGTGATCACCGGGAAATCGATCGCCCAGGCTTCACCGGTCGCCGGGTTGGTGTCGCGCGGGCCGGTGGTGCCCATGCAGCCGCCGAGCACGTTGGCGCAGATCACGAAATAGCGCTCGGTGTCGAGGACGCCACCCGGCCCGACCAGCGTCGTCCACCAGCCCGGGTTGCCGGTCAAGGGATGCGGGTCGGCGACGTACTGGTCGCCCGTCAGCGCGTGGCATACCAGGATCGCGTTGCTGCGCTCGGGGTTGAGCCGCCCATAGGTCTGGTAGGCGATGGTGAAGGGGCCGAGCTCGGCGCCGCAATCGAGGCGCAGCTTCTCCGCGACCTCAAGACTATAGCCGGGCCAGTCTGTGCCGGGGCGCTGTAGCCGGGGTGCGGTCAGAAGCGACAAGGGATGCTCTAGGTAAAAATCAGCCGCGATCGCGCCCGACGCCGCGCCGCCGCGCACGGCCGCCGAGGCCGGACGGAAGGCGCCTAGCTATGGAGCGACGGCCAGCCATGTCAACGTTTTCTTTGATTTTAGCAGTACACAACTCTACTACTATCCACGTCCCGGCAGCGATCGAAACCATGTCAGACATCCCGTCCGATCTCGACCATTTGCGGCGGCGCATCGACGAGATTGATGACAGGTTGCAGGACCTCTTGATCGAGCGGATAGAGATCGTGACGCGGGTCGCCGCGCACAAGCGCCGCAACGACGGCCTTGCCCCGCACCAGCCGGCGCGCGAAGCCGAAATCGTGCGGCGGCTCGTCGCGCGCAACGAGGGCGCCTTCCCGCCGGCGACGCTGGTGCGCATGTGGCGCGAATTGCTGGCGGCGACGGTGCGCCTCCAGGGCGCTTTCGCGATCGCGGTATGCGCGCCGCCCGAGGCGCCGGGCCTGTGGGACATCGCGCGCGACCATTACGGCAGCCACACGCCGATGCAGGCCTACCGCTCGCCCGGCCAGGTCATCCATGCGGTGACCGAGGGCCAGGCGGCGATCGGCGTGCTCGCGATGCCGGAGGAAAGCGAACCCGACCCGTGGTGGCGGCATCTGTTGTCGACCGACGACAGCACGCCGCACGTCGTCGCGCGGCTGCCGTTCGGGGCGCGCGGCAACGCCCGCTCGAACGGCGGCGACGCCCTGGCGATCGGCAGTGGCGAGCAGCACCCGACGGGCCGCGACCGCACCCTCTTCGTCGCCGAGAACGCGCCCGGCATCAGCCGCGGCCGGATGTTCGCGACGCTGTCCGGGCTCGGCCTCGCCTGCACCTTCATGGCGTCCTGCGAGCATGCCGAGGGGGCCAACAGCCTCATTGAGATCGACGGCTTTGTGCCGCTGTCCGATGCGCGCCTCGGTGAATTTCGCGCGCAGCTCGGCGCCGACCTCTTCCGGCTGTTGCGGTTCGGCGGCTACGCCGTGCCGCTCGCCGCGGCCGAACTGGCGCCGGCGCCGGCGGCGGACGCCACGACAGGTGCGCCCGCCGCTGCCGCCGCCAGAGGCTAGACCCCAAGAGGCTTGCGCCATGACGGTTCCCAGCGCCCCGGTCCCCGGACCGGGCATTCTCGACATCGCTCCCTATATCGGCGGCGAGTCGAAGGCCCCCGGCAACCTGCGGCCGATCCGCCTCGCCTCCAACGAAAGCGCGCTGGGCCCGAGCCCCAAGGCGATCGCCGCCTACCGCGCGCTCTGTGACGACATCCACCGCTATCCCGACGGCAGCGCCGCCGAACTGCGCGCGGCGATCGGGCGGCATCACGGGCTCGATCCCGAACGCATCGTGTGCGGCGCCGGCTCCGACGAACTGATCGGGATGCTGATGCGCGCCTACGCCGGCGCCGGCGACGAGGTCATGTACAGCCGGCACGGCTTTCTGATGTACCCGATCGGCGCCCAATCGGTCGGCGCCAGCCCGGTCGCGGTGCCGGAGCGCGAGCTGACCGCCGATGTCGACGCCTTCCTCGCGCGCGTCACCGAGCGCACCCGCATCGTCTTCCTGGCCAACCCCAACAACCCGACCGGCACCTACCTCTCCGCGGACGAACTGGCGCGCCTCCACGCGGGGCTGCCGCGCCATGTCGTGCTGGCGATCGACGCGGCCTATGCCGAATTCGTCAACCGCAACGACTACGAACCCGGGGTCGCGCTGGTCAACCGGGCCGACAACGTCGTGATGCTGCGGACCTTCTCGAAGATCTACGCGCTGGCCGGGCTGCGGCTCGGCTGGGCCTATTGCCCGCCGGCGATCGCCGACGTGCTGAACCGCATCCGCGGTCCCTTCAACGTCGCCGCGCCGGCGCTGGCGGCCGGGGTGGCGGCGGTCGAGGATGTCGGCGCGCTGGCCCGCGCCCGCGCCCATAACGAGCGCTGGCTGCCGTGGCTGTCGCAGCGGCTGGCCGCGCTCGGCCTGACGCTGACCCCGAGCGTCGGCAATTTCGTGCTGGCGCGCTTTCCCGACGAGCCGGGCCGCAACGCCGACGCCGCCTTCGCGTTTTTGCAATCGCGCGGCATCCTGGTGCGCCAGATGGGCGGCTACGGGCTGCCGCAGCATTTGCGCATCACGATCGGCACCGGCGAGGAGATGGAGATCGTGGCGGCTTCCTTGGCCGAATTCATGGCGGCGCGATGAAGGAGCTTCTGTTCGAGCGGGTCGCGATCATCGGCATCGGGCTGATCGGCTCCTCGCTGGCGCGCCTGTTGCGCCTGGAGAGCCCGACAACCCACATCGTCGCCTGCGCCCGCAGCGCCGAGACGCTGGCGACGGTGCGCCGCCTCGGCATCGCCGACGAGGCGACCGACGATCCGGCCGCGGCGGTCGCCGGCGCCGACCTCGTGGTGATCGCGACGCCGCTCTCGGCCTATGGCGAGATCGCCCGGCGTATCGCGCCGGCGTTGCGCGACGGCGCGATCGTCACCGATGTCGGCTCGGTCAAGGGCGCCGCGATCGCCGCGCTGCAGCCGCTGTTGCCGGGCCGGGTGCAGTTCGTCCCCGGCCATCCGGTCGCCGGCACCGAGCATTCCGGCCCCGAATCCGGGTTTGCCGAACTCTTCCGCGACCGCTGGTGCATCCTGACCCCGACCCCAGAGACCGCCCCCGAGGCGGTCGCCCGGATCACCGCGCTCTGGCAGCTCGCCGGCATGCGCGTGGCGACGATGGCGGCCGAACATCACGACAAGGTGCTGGCGGTGACCTCGCACCTGCCGCACCTCATTGCCTATACGATCGTCGGCACCGCGACCGAGCTCGGGCAGGATCTGCAATCCGAGGTCGTCGCCTATTCGGCCGGCGGCTTCCGCGACTTCACCCGCATCGCGGCCTCCGACCCGGTGATGTGGCGCGACATCTTTCTGGAAAACCGCGAGGCGGTGCTGGAGCTGCTGCAGCGCTTCACCGAGGATTTGACGGCGCTGCAGCGCGCGATCCGCCGCGGCGACGGCGACACGCTGCACGATTGGTTCACCCGCACCCGCGCGATCCGCCGCTCGATCATCGAAGCCAAGCAGGCCTGACGCGATGCATGCGGTGATCTTCGAGGTCGAGCCGGCGGCGGGGCGACGCCAGGATTATCTCGACATCGCCGCGCGGCTGCGCCCGGAACTGGAAAAGATCGACGGCTTCCTCTCGATCGAGCGCTTCGAGAGCCTGACCAACCCGGGCAAGATCCTGTCATTGTCGTTCTGGCGCGACGAGGCGGCGGTCGCCCTCTGGCGCCGCCACGAGGAGCACCGCGAGGCGCAGCGCGCCGGCCGCGGCGGCATCTTCCGCAATTACCGGCTGCGCGTCGCGGCGGTCATCCGCGACTACGGCATGTCGGAGCGCGCCGAAGCGCCGCAGCCGCCGCCCGAAAGCCTGCCGTAAAGCATGGTCCGATAGGATCGAAACATGTCCCCGTGACCCCCGCGCAAGCGGGGGTCCAGAGCAGGCGGCGGTCAGTTGCCCTGGATTCCCGCTTGCGCGGGAATGACGATGCGGATTTGGTCGGGTAACGCTCTAAGCCCCTCTCACTGCCAGTCGATCCGCGGCGCCCGCCCGAGCTTTGCCGGGCCGAGATACATCTCGCCGTTCTGAATCGTGAACGAGGTCGCGATTTCCGGCCTGCCGTCGGGTCCGGCGCGCGACAGCATCGCGAGCGCGAGGCCGGCGAGCCGCGCGTCGCCGGCCCGCATCCGCCCGGCGCCGACGAGCGCCGTCATCAGCTGCGGATAGCCCTCGACCGCGCCGGAAAACCCGCCGATCGGCTGCAGCTCGGAATCGAGCGCCAGGGTGCCCGAGCCGGTGACCCTGAGCGCGTCCCAGCTGAGCGCCAGATGGTCGAGGTCGAGGGTGCCGCCGGCGTCGCGCCAGGCCGCCGCCGCCTGGCGCAGCGTGCCGGCCGGATAGCCGCCGCGCAGCGTCAGCCCGAGCGAGACTTCGTCGAGCGGGTTGTGGAACGGCGGCGGCACCACCGGCAGCGTCAATTCGCGGACCTCGAGCGCGACGCCGACCGCCGGGTCGCCATGGGATTGCGGCGGGTGCGGCGGCAGGTTCAGCCACACCGTCGCCTCGCGCGCCGCGAGGTGCACGCCGGCGTCGGCCGCGGGCTCGCTGAGCGCGAACCACAGCGTCGCGCCGCCCGTTGCGGCGACGACGATGACGCCGGTTGCCCGGCGCGCCGCCAGCGTCGCTTCCGGGTGGTCGCCGCCGCTCGCGGCGCTGAGGCCCTGCGGCGCGGCGAGCCGGAACACATGAAAATTCCACGGCGAGGCGCTCGCCGTCAGCAGCGGCACGTGCAGCTCCGGGCCTGGCGCCGCGGTGTGCTGGCGCAGGCTCGCCGCGCTCAATTCGAGGCGAAAGCGGAACGGGAAGCCGCCGACCCTTGCGCTGCGCCACGCCAGATCGAGGTTTTGCGCGCGCAGCGAATCCGCCCAGCGCCCGACCCCCTCCTCGATCCGGCCGGCGGCGATGAACCAATAGGCGCAATAGGCGCCGAGCGCGGCGACGAGCGCGATGGCGGCCGCGAAGCCGAGGCGGATCGAACGGCGCATGCCCCGTTTATAGCGAGCGAGCGCCAAGCCTGCCAACGGTCTGCCTCGGCGAGTTGACGCGGGCGCGGCGGAGCGCGTAAGTGAGGCTCTGGAATCGCTCTGACAAGGAAACGCGCCATGCCGGACGTCGCACCATTGAAGGCGTTCTGGCAGCCGGGTTGAACCAGCTGCCTGAGACTCAAGGAGTTTCTCTCGGTCCGTGGGATCGAGTTCCAGTCGATCAACGTGTTGGAAGACGCCGCCGGCCGGGCCGAGCTGCAGCGCCTGGGGGCGCGCTCGATCCCGGTATTGTCGCGCGGCGACAAATTCGTCTTCGCGCAGAATATCGCGCAGGTCGTCGAGTTTCTGCGGCTCGACGAGAAGGCCGGGCCGGTATTGTCGCCGGCGCAATTGGTCGAGCGCATGCAGCGCTTTATCGACGCGGCGCTGCGCATCGTTCAGCAGATGCCGGAGGGCGAACTCGCGACGCTGACGCCCAACCGGCCGCGCACCTACGCGCGGCTGGCGCACCACATGTTCCGCATCCCCGATGCGTTTGTCGAAGTGGCGGGCGGCGCCTTCTTCAGCCACTCGCTGCCCGGCGAGGTCACCCGGCCCGAGGAGATGGCGTCGACCGCGGCCCTGGCCGATTACGGCCGCCGGGTGCGCAGCCGCGTCGCGCGGTGGTGGCAGGACACGGCCGACAAAGCGGCGCAGGCGACGGTCGAGACCTATTACGGCCCGCAACAGCTGCACGAGGTCATGGAGCGCGCGACCTGGCATATCGGCCAGCACACGCGCCAATGGGTCATGCTATTGGGGATGCACGGGATCGCCGCCGACCGGCCGCTGACGGACGATGATTTCGCCGACCTGCCGATGCCGAAACAGGTGTGGGACGACTGACGGCGCGGTGTGGTGTGCCGCACCCCCTGCCATCTTCCCGGCGCAGGCCGGGACCCACGGTTCCCAGCCCGAGCGCCTGATGGGTGGGTCCCGGCCTCCGCCGGGAAGACGGTAATTTGTGACGATGAGCGGCGAATTCGCTAACGGCTACGTCTCGATCTATCCGGTCGATCCGATGCCGGCGGAAATCGCGGCGCTGCGGCAGGGCGAGGAGGCGGTCTGGGTCTTCGCCTACGGCTCCTTGATGTGGAACCCGGAATTCGCCTTCGCCGAGGCGCGGCCGGGGCTGCTCCACGGCTATCACCGCCGCTTCTGCCTCTATTCGCGCGACTATCGCGGCACCCCGGAGCGGCCCGGGCTGGTGCTCGGGCTCGACCGCGGCGGCTCGTGCCACGGCGTCGCCTACCGCCTGCCGCCCGAGCGATTGGGCGAGACGCTCGACCGCATCTGGGCCCGCGAGATGACCGGCGGGGTCTACCGGATGCGCCGGGTCGCGGTGCGCACGCCGGGTGGCGCGGTCGCGGCGCATGCCTGCATCGTGCGCCGCCAATCGCCCGATTATGCCGGCCGGCTGTCGCTCGACGAGATGGCGCGGCTGCTGGCGAGCGCGGTCGGCGGCCGGGGCAGCGGGCGCGACTATCTCGCCGGCACGGCGCGCCACCTGGAAGCGCTCGGCATCCGCGACACGCTGTTGCGCCGCATCGAGGCGCGGGTCGCCCGGCTCGGCCCCGAGGCGCCCGCCCCCTGACGGCTGGAGCTATGCGGGAACGGTGCCCCGGGCGTGGCGGCCGGCCGCGGTCGCGGCCGCCTTCATCGCCGCGGTGACGTTGTCGGGGCGGGTGAAGGCGAGGTATTCGCGGGCGAATTCCGGCGGCAATATCTCGACCATGATGCGGTTCTCGACCCACACCTCGATGACGTGGAAGGGCCCGCGGTTGCAGGTGAAGCACTGCCAGCCGGCGCGCCGCGCGATTTCTTCGACCTTGCCGGAATCGGTCGCGACGCTGAGCGCGAAATGGGTCGAGCCGTAACCCGGCGGGGTCTTGGTGTTCTTGACGAAGCTGCCGCCGACCGGGCCGTTCGGCTCGAGCTCGGTGCCGGCCGGGTAGACCTCGACGCCGGAGCCGTGGTCGTCGAGCTGAAGCGCGAAAAAACTCCCCGGATTGGGCGGAAACGGCACGGCGGTGCCGCCCATCAGCTCCGCCAGAACCCCGGCCACCTGCTGCGGCTCGCGCGCCGCGATCGAAAGATGATGGATCATCGCACCCTCGCCAAATTGCGCAAATTCGCCGCCCGAGGCATAGCACGGCGCGCGCGGCGGCGCGATAGGGTCGGCACCGGGGGTGAGGCCGCCGTGCGGGCCTAGCGAAAGCGCGGCATGACTTCCTGGCACAACAGGCGGATCGCGTTCAGCACCCGTGCGTGCGGGATCAGGCCGCCGCAATTCAGTTCGGCGAGGATGCCGTCGAAGCCGACTTCCTGCTGCAGGTGCTTGAGGCGCGCCGCGACGCTGTCCGGCGTGCCGACGATGACGTTGTCGCGCAGCGCGTCCTCGTAGGTCAGGTTGCGCAGCATCTCGGCGCGCTCGATGAATTGCTGGCGGCCCGAGCGGCGCGCCGATTCGGCGATCAGCTCGTATTGCAGCCGGTAGAAATGCTCGACGCTTGGGCGGGCCTCGGCGCGCGCCCGCTCTTCGGTTTCGGCGATATAGATCGGCCCCGAGACGTAGACCTCGCCCCTCCCCTGGCGGCCGGCGGCGCGCCAGCCCTCCTGGTAGCTCTGGACCTGCGGTTTCAAATCGCTCCAGGTGGTGTGGCGCACGCTGGCGAACACCGGATAGCCCTGCGCCGCGATCGCCGGAAAGGTATCGGGGGTGCTGGCGGCGATCCGGATCGGCGGCAATCTGCCGCCGTAGGGGTGCGGCACGCAGGCGACGTTGTCGAAATTGTAGAACTTGCCGGCATAGGAAAACCGGGATTCGCTCCACGCCCGCTTGACGATCTCGAAGATCTCGGCGAAGCGCTCGCGGCTCTCGCCGTAGGGCACCTGGTAGGCGTCGTAGGTGCTGACGACGCCGCTGCGGCCGACCCCGAAAATCAGCCGGCCGCGGCTCACCTGGTCGACCGTCGCGGCCTCCTCGGCGAGGCGCAGCGGGTGGCACAGCGGCAGGACCTGCACCGCGATGCCGATCTTCATGCGGCTGGTGCGCGCCGCGATCGCGCTGGCGATCGCGAGCGGCGCGGCGAGATAGGTGCGCTCGGGCGCGAAGTGAATTTCCGCCAGCCACATCACGTCGAGGCCCCAGCGCTCGGCCGCGTCGACCTGCGCCATCGCCTCGTCGAAGGCCTCCGTCTCGCCGCGCCCCGGCAGCGACGGAAACTCGTGGAACATGCCGAATTCCATGCCCGCCTCCAGTTACCGGCCACGACTGTTCATCGCCGGCACGGCGTTGCTTGATTTACCCGATAGGTGCAGGCGGGAGCCGCGGGACGGTCGGCGCCGGCCCGCGGCAAACCCGGTGGCAAATCCCGTGACCGCGATGCCTCACACGGTCTGCAGGATTTTGTCCTTGGTGATGTCGGGGGCCAGGATCTCGTGCCAGTCGGCGTCGCGCGGCAGCACTTCCTCGCCGGCGCGGACATGGTAGTAGCTGGTGCCGGTGCCGTCGGGGGTGCCGCCGGCTTCGACCGTCTTGACCGCCTGGCGCAGCATGCGCCGTGCCTGGCCGATCGCCTTGTCGGCCGGGCCCAGATGCTCCTTCGAGCGGTCGACGATGCGCCCCATGGTCTCCTGCAGCGCGCGGTCCTGCTGGTTGATGCCGTCGATGCCGGTGTAGCTCTCGGTCTTCTGCACCTCGCGGTCGAGCCCGTAATTGTTCGCGCGGTTCTGCTTGGAGCGGAACGTCTTCGGGTCGACGAAATCCGGCCCGTTGCCGATGCCGCGCTCGCGGCGGTCCTCGTCGGTCAGCGGCGCGTCGGTGGTCGAATACATCCAGTTGTAGACCATGCAGTTCTCGTCATCCATCGGCACCCAGATGTGGCCGGCGTCGAGCGGCAGCCCGGATTCCGAGCGCGACGGGCGGATCTGGTGGAACGGCATGACGAAATGATAGGTGCGGATGTGCACCTCCGCATCGCCCAATGGCCGGATGCCGGCGTAGAGATAGCCGTAATCGGTGACGTCGACGACGAGGTTGGGCGCCTTGCCGCGGACAAACGGGGAGGATGGCTTGATGCCGCCGCGGGTCGAGTTGTCGGTCAAGAGCCGGTGCAGGATCGGCGCGTGCGAGGTGTCGATGCCGCCCTCCAGCGCCTGCAGCCAGTTGCATTCCTCGATGACCTTCGAAACGTGGCGGCGGGCTTCCGGCACCTGGGTCCAGGCGAATTTGGGCGCCGGCGGCATCTTCTCGATGGGCCCGAGATAGGCCCACACGATGCCGCCCAATTCGGCCGTCGGATAGGCGGTCAGGTGGATATGCTGCTTGAACTGGTGCTCCGGCGGCTCGTTCAGCTGGTCGAGGCAGTTGCCCTCGACGTCGAATTTCCAGCCGTGATAGACGCAGCGCAAGCCGCATTCCTCGTTGCGCCCGAAATAGAGCGAGACGCGCCGATGCGGGCAGAATTCGTCGACAAGGCCGATGCGGCCGTCGCTGTCGCGAAACGCGACGAGATCCTCACCGAGGAGGCGCACGCGCACCGGCGCGCAGTCGGGCTCGGCGATCTCGCTCGTCATGCAGGCGGGAATCCAGTACCGCCGCATCGCGTTGCCCATCGGGGTGCCGGCCCCGACGCGGGTGATCAGTTCGTTTTCCTTCGGTGGCAGCATTAGGGGATCTCCTCCTGGCTCCGCGCCGTGACCGCAACCGCGCAAAGTCCATGCCGGGCGCGCCTTCCAAGAATACCCGATTCTCGCGCCGGCGGCAGAGGTTTCGCACGCCATTCGGCCGGCAGCCGCCGGAGCGTACCGCCGCCGCAGCACGAAACCGCCGCCAAACCAACTGGATGCGCCGCCGCGCGATCTCAGATAAACTGAGGATCGCTGCGATGCTGTGCGGCGTCGCCGCGCGAACGGGAGGCGTCCGCTGTTCAAGAACCTGAAGCTCGGGCACACGATCTACGGCGTCGTGCTGCTGCTGACGATCGTCGCGGAACTGATCAGCATTGTCGGCGTCACCGGCATGCAGACCTACAACACGCGGATACATCAGATGCGACGGATCGCCCACGCGGCGGTTTTCGGCGAGCAGATCGGCGGCCTGGTCTTGTCGGTGGTGATGGATTCGCACGGCGTCGAGGCGGCGACGGACCCCGCCGCCGCGGCGAAGTTCGCTCCGCCGATCGAGAAAAACCTCGCGCTGATCCAGCAGGCGGCGCCGCGCTGGATCGAGGTCGCGCCGCCCGAAGACCGCGCCGTGATGGAGCGCGCCCGGGCAGAACTCGACCAATTCGTCAAATCCCATCTCGAAATGCTGCGGCTGCTGCGCGCGGGTTCGCTGCCCGAGGCGCGCGCCGCCGAGAACAGCGACCAGAACCGGGCCAACCGCGCCGCCCTCAACACCGCGCTGGAGGGGCTGGCGACGATGCAGGCGGGGCGCATCGGCGAATTGGCGGACGCCGCGCAAAGCTTCTACGCCTCGCGAGTGGTCATGCTGATCGGGCTGGCCGCGGTCGCCCTCGCCCTCGCCGGGCTGGCGCTGCTGATCGTCATCAGCCGCATCACCCGGCCGATATCGCAGCTGACCGAGCGCGTCACCGAGAACATCCGCAAGGTGGCGATCGCCGCGACGCAGGCGAGCAGCGCGGTCAGCCAGGTGTCGGACGGCTCCAACGTGCAGCTCAGCGCGTTGAAGCAATCGGCCTCCGCGCTCGGGCAAAGCACCGAAGCCATTGCCGAGGTCGCGCGCTCGACGCAACTCGCCAGCGAGCAGGCCAAGGAAGCCGCCAACCTCGTCGCCGACGGCATCCGCCAGGTCGACCGCATGGTCGAGGTCGTCAACGCGATCTCCGACAACAGCACCCAGGTCAGCCAGATCGCCGGCGCGATCTCGCAGATCGCCAGCCAGACCAACATGCTGGCGCTCAACGCGGCGATCGAGGCGGCGCGGGCCGGCGAGCACGGCAAGGGCTTCGCGGTCGTCGCCGAGGAAGTGCGCAAGCTGGCCGAGAATTCGGGCAGCCTCGCCCAGGAGATCACCAGCCTCGTCAAGCACGCCACCGACGCGGCCGAGCGCGGCGTCATCATGGCGCGCGAAGCCAGCGACAACATGCACCAGATCGCCAACGGGGTGCAGCAGAGCGACCGCCTGGTCGGCGCCATCGCCACCGCGATGGAAGAGCAGCAGGCGACCGTCAGCGGGATCAACACCAATGTCACCGAACTCACCCGCATCGGCCAGTCGAACGCGACCGCGGCGGAGGAGATCACCGCGACGATGCTCGACCTCTCCAAGCTCGCCGAGCGCTCGCGCGGCGATGTCGACAATTTCAAGGCGGTCGGGTTGTAGGGGTCGGGCTGTAGCGGCCGAGCGGGCCAGCCGGCGGTGCGCAACCCTCGTGGGTGGTGCCTCGCATCCCCATATCGCGAAATGCCCGCAATTTGGCGAAGTTGATGCCGGCGCAGCCGGCTTCCGCTATGCTTGGATAGCGCAACAGCTTGTCAGGATGGATCCGGGACCGCATGGAAGAGGTGCTGCGCGATCTCCAACTGGCCATGGCGGCGCACCGCACGGCGCTGGCGCGAAACCGCGCGTCCCGCCCTGACACGAGCGAGGCGCGGCTGCGGGTGATGCACCGCCTGGCGCGCGACATCGAGCGCGTCTCGGGGCTGGAGGTCACCGAGCTGACGCAGGCCAAGCTCGCGCGCGTGCTGGCGTCGGTCGCGATCGACGAATTGGAAGCCTGGGTCAGCCGGCTGCACCTCCTGCGCGCCGACGACACCGAATGGCTGAGCCTCATCGAAAGCCTGACCGTTCACGAGACCTTCTTCCATCGTGACCGGGCGCAACTCGACCTGCTCCGCCAAATCCTGCCCGAATTGGTCGCCGCCGCCGCGCGCAGCGGCCGCCATCGGCTGCGCCTGTGGTCGGCCGGCTGCGCCACCGGCGAGGAAGCCTATACGCTGGCGATCCTCGGGCTAATGGCGCTGCGCGACGCCGGGTTCGCCGAAGCGGCGCCGAATGGCGCGATCGTCTGCCGCGAGCCCTGGCAGCTCGACGTCCTGGGCACCGACATTTCCCGGCTCGTGCTGTCGCAGGCCAAGGCGGCGGTTTACTCGACCGAGGGGCTCAGCGCCTTTCGCAGCCTGCCGCGGCAGCTGCAGCGCTTCTTTCCGATCCTGCCGAAAAGCCCGCAGACCGGCGCCGTCAAATTGCGCGGCGTACTGCCGGCGGTCAGGCAGCATGTCCGCTTTCGCCACTTCAACCTGCTCGCCCGCACCCCGCCGGAGACCGGCTTCGATGTCGTGCTGTGCCGCAACGTCCTCCTCTACCTGACGATGGCGGCGCGCGGCGAAGCGCAGGCGACGCTCAGGCAGGCGCTGCGGCCCGGCGGCTATCTGCTGCTCGGCCCGACCGACGCGCTGGCCGACCCCTCGGCCTTCGCGGTTCGCTGGGGCGCTGGCGCGGTCGCCTATCAGTTGAAGCCGGGCAATGGATGACCGGCTAAGCTATCGGCCGGACGCGGGGTCCGATCTTGCCAGCGGCTGGGTCGCCTTCAGCCTTGCCGGCGAGCGCTTCGCGCTGCCGATGGCGGCGGTCGAGGCGGTGGAGCCGCCGCCCAGACTGGCCCGCATACCGCACGCCGACCGGGCCGTGCTGGGGGCGGGAAATTTTGCCGGGCAGATCGTGCCGGTCCTCGACCTTGCCCGTTTAATCGATCGCCAGCTGCTCGATCGCCAGCCGTTCAGGCGCGAGCGCGCCTATGACGGCAGCGGCGAAATCCTGCGGTTGCGCCTGGCGGAGGGCGGCATCGGGCTGTGGATCGACCGCGTCGAGCGCCTGATGCGCGTCGAAGCCGGGGAGCCCGCGCCGGAAGGGGTCGCGCTGCTCGACCCCGAGCACCTGTTCGATGCGGCCCTCGCGCCGCTGGCGCTCGAGCTCGGCGCGGCGGCGCCGCTGGGCGACGTCGGCGAGCTGGCCGCGCCCGCCGCGATAGCCGCGCCGGGCGAGGCCTTCATTCTCGTCCAGGTCGCGGGAAAAACCGTGCACCTCGCGCGCGATGCGGTCGTCGAGCTGATCGAAACGGTCTCGTGGACCCCCCTGCCGCGGGCGCCGGCGGGACTGTTGGGGATCGGCGTCTTGCGCGGCAGCGCGCTGCCGATCCTGTCGCTGGCGAGCCTGCTCGGGCTGCCGCAGGATCGTCCGGCGGGTGGCTACGCCGTCGCCGAGATCGAGCGGCATCGCATGCTCTTGGCGACCGACCGGATCATCGGTTTGCGCTATGCCGCGACCGGTTCGCCGATCGACGTCGCGGCCGCGGTCCCCGAGGAATTGCGGCGGATCGTCTGCGGCTTCGCGGCCGGCGACGGCGCCTTGTCGGCCGCTTCCGCGGGCGACGGCGAAACCGGCGAGTATTTGTCGTTTACCGTGGCCGGGCAGGATTTTGCCGTGGCGGTCGGCTGCGTCGACCGGATCGTCGGGGCGCGGCCCTTGATCGCGCTGCCCCGACCGGCAGCCGGTTCCGCTTCCGATCGGGACGCAGGCGCGCCGATCATCGGCGTCATCGAGTTGTCCGGCCGGGTGGTTCCGGTCGCGGCGCTGCAGCCTCGGCTCGAGCGCGCGCTGGGCGGACTGCCGGCGAATTGGGCGCCGAGCGCCTACGTCATCCTGCGCGATCCGGAGGGGCTCGGCGCGATCGGGGTCGATCGGGTGAAGCAGGTGGTGCGGCTGCGCCTGGACGACATCTCGACGCCGCCGGGCGAACACGGCCTGATCGAGGCCTTCGCCGCCTCCGCCGACGGCGAGCCCTTGCACATCATCGCCGCCGCGCAGCTGTGGGGTGCAGGATGACGGCCATTCCTCTGCCACCCTCGACCCACGCCGCGCTGCGGGTGCTGGTGGTCGACGATGTCGGGTTTATGCGGATCGCGCTGCGCCAGATCATCGAGACCGATGGCGACATGCTGGTGGTCGGGGAAGCGCGCAACGGCGAGGAAGCGCTCGCGCTGGCCCGCGACCTCAAACCCGACATCGTGACGATGGACGTCGAGATGCCGGTGATGGACGGGATCGAAGCGACCCGCCGCATCCTCGCCGAGGTTGCGCCGAAGCCGATCGTCATCATGGTCAGCAGCTATACCCAGGCCGGCGCCGCGGCGACGGTCAAGGCGCTGCGCAACGGCGCCGCCGATTTCGTGTCCAAGGAGTCGGCGTTCTCCAAAACCGATCTCGGGCACATCGACGCGAAATTGCGCGAGAAGATCCGGGTGCTGGCGAAACAGCGCATCTGGGCTGGCGACGACGGGTTTCCCGGCTGGACTGCCGGCGCCGCCGCCGAGCGCGACAACCAGCGCGGGCGGGAACGCGACCAGGAACGCGACCAAGAGAAAATCGCGCGCGAGCGACGTCAGCCGAGCGGCCCGGTCGATCTCATCGCGATCGGCGCGTCGACCGGCGGGCCCGAGGCGCTCGGGGTCTTGCTGGGGGCGCTCGGGCCAATCGCGCCGCCGATCGTGATCGCGCAGCACATGCCGGAATTCTTCACCGCCTGTCTCGCCGAGTCGCTGTCGCGCGATACTGGCCTTACGGTGCGCGAGGGCGAGCACCGCAAGGCGGTGCCGCCGGGCGAGGTCACGATCCTGCCCGGCGGCCGCGACGCGATCGTCGCGCCGCAGCTAGGCGGCGGCTTCGAATTGCGCCTGACCCAGTCGGCTTCCGTTGTCCACCCGTCGGCCGATCTGCTGTTCGAATCGGTGGCGATGGCGGCGCGCAATCCGGTCGCGGTGATCCTGACCGGCATGGGCGACGACGGCACCCGCGGCGCCGGCCGGTTCGCGCGCCGCGGCCTGCCCGTCTTGGTGCAGCGTCCCGACAGCTGCGTCATCGGCGGCATGCCCGGCGCCGCGATCGAAGCGGGCGTCGCCAGCGGTTCCTTCAGCCTCATCGACCTCGCCCGCAACCTGCGCCACTGGGCGTCGGCGGGGTTTCATCCGCGCAAAGCTGAAATGGCAAAGCCATGAACAAAAAGAAGATTCTCGTCGTCGACGACTCGTTTATCATGCGCACGATCATCAAGGACATCGTCGACAGCGACCCCGATCTCGAGGTCGCCGGCTTTGCCGAGAACGGCAAGGTGGGCCTGCAACGCGTGCGCGAACTGAAGCCCGACGCGATCCTGCTCGACCTCGAAATGCCCGAGATGTCGGGCATCGACATGCTGAAGCGCCTGGTCCTGCTCGGCAAGGCCAAGGTCATCGTGGTGTCCTCGGTCGGGCAGACCGGCTCGCCGCAGGCCCTGGAGGCGCGCCGGCTCGGCGCGATCGACGTCATCGCCAAGCCCTCGGGGGCAATGAGCCTCGATCTGCAGGCCAAGAAGGGCCACGAGATCGTCCAGGCGCTGCGCCGCGCCCTGGTGCTCGATCCGGCCGGCGGCGACTGACGCGGCGGCGGGCGGACGCGGGCGATGGACAATTTTGCCGACACGCTGTGGCGCGAATTCGTCGTCGAGAGCGAGGAGCATCTGCAGGCGGTCGAGCCGATGCTGGCGCGCGCCGACCCGCAACAGTCGAGCGCCGCCGACATCGCCCAGCTGTTCCGCTCGTTCCATTCGGTCAAGGGCCTGGCGCGGGCGATGGACGTGCTCGGCATGGAGGGGGTCGCGCATCACGCCGAGAATCTGCTCGGGCTGGTGCGCGAGGGCCGCGCCGCGCTGAAGCCGGAACTGGCCGATCTGCTGCTGCAATCGGTCGATGCGCTGAAACGGATGCGCGACGTCGTGGTCGAGGGGCGGCGCGACGTGCCGCCCGATCCCGATCTGCTCGCCCGCCTGGCTAGCGCCTTCGCCGAGGCGGGCGGCACGGCCGTGGCCGCTGCGCCGCAGCCCGCGGCGGCGGCCGCGGCCGACGGCCCGCCGCTGCACGAAGACCCGGAGATGCTCGCGATCTTCGTCGAGATGGTGAAGGCGCGCGGTCCCGAGCTGTGCGCTGCGCTGGCGGCCGGAGCCACGGAACGGGCGAGCGCGCTCGACGCCGCCGAGACTCTGGCGCACGCCGCCGAAGTAATGAATTTCGACGCGCTGGCCGACAGCTTCGGCGGGTTGCGCGACGTGCTGGAAGGGCTGTCGTCGGAGGGTGCGGGCGTCGATGCGGCGCGCCCGGATTTGTTGTCGCGCCTTGGCGACATCCGGCTGCAGATCGAGCTGACCGGCGAGATCACCGGCCAGGATGCCGGGGCGGACGCCTATGCCGCCGCCCTCGCCGAGCGTGTCGGCGGCGAGCGCCACCGGCTGACCGCGGCGATCGCGGCGCTCAACCGGCGTCTGCGCGAGGATGCCGCCGAGGGCGAGCGCGCCGCCGCCGAAGCGGACGCGGCCGCGATCGCGCGGCTGGCGCGCAGCCTGCGCGGCGTCACGGCAACGCTGTCCTTGCCGCGCACCGGCGAGATCGCGCTGCTCGTCGAAGACCTTTACGGCCGGGTCGCGAACGGCGAGGTCGTCGCTTACGACACGCTGGCGGATGCCGCCGACGAGGTGTTCTCCGAACTGGTCGAGCGCGCCACGGCCGGAGAAATCGCCGATCTCAGCGACAGCGACGCGGCGCGGCTCGGCGACCGGTTGCGGGCGCCCTCGACCGCCGCGGCGCAGCGCATGCTGCGCGACGACGGCCAGGACCAGCTGATCGCCGGCCTCGCGGTGCCGAGCGAGCTGCTCGCCATCCTCTCGGACGACAACCTCGCCGAGCTCCAGCGCGGCATCGCCGAGGATGGGCTCTTGCCCTACGAAATCCTGGTGCATCTGGAGGACGACCCCGAGACCGCGGAGCGCCTGACCGGGTGGCTGATCGGCGAGGCGCGGCCGATCACCAACCGCACGGTGGTATCCGGCGGCGAGAGCTGGTTCGAGTTTCTCGCGCTGTCGCCGCTCGAACCGGCCGCGCTCGCGGCGACGCTGCAGGTGCTCGACCCCGAGCGGCGCTGCGTCAAGCGGGTGCGCCGGCTGACCGACGCCGCCGGCGGCGAACTGGTGCTCGACCAATCGGGTTCGGCTCAGCCAACCCCAGGGGCGGTGACGGTCGCGACAACGGGGACGGGCGCGGGTGGGGCGGCGGCGGCAAGGCCCAGCGCAACCGCCAACCTGATCCGGGTCCGCGGCGAGACCCTCGACACCTTCCTCGACGAACTGGGCGAGATGCGGGCCTTGGTCGGCACGCTGTCGCACCTCAGCCGCGACGCCGACACCCGCGCCATCCTCGCCCGCTCCCGGGTCATCGCCGATGATCTGCCGGCGGAGCTGCGCGACGAATTGCGCGCGACGCTCGACGGCCTGCGCGAGCGCGACCGGCGGCTGCTGCAAGCCGAGGAAGCGATCTCCACCCTGCTGAGCCGGCTGCATCTGAGCGCCCTCGAATTGCGGGTGGTGCCGGTCGACGTCGTGCTCAACCGGCTGCCGCGGATGGTGCGCGACCTGGCGCAGCAGCACGGGAAATCGGTCGAGCTGGTGCTCGAAGGCCGCGACGTGCGGATCGACAAAAGCATGGTCGAGGTGCTGGTCGACCCGCTCATCCACATGGTGCGCAACGCGCTCGATCACGGCATCGAGGCGCCCGAGGCGCGCCGTGCGGCGGGCAAGCCCGAGCGCGCCACGCTGACCGTGCGCGCGGCGCAGCACGCTTCCGAAATCCGCATCGAGATCGCCGATGACGGGCGCGGCCTCGACGCCGAGGCGATCCGGGCGAAAGCGGTCGGCCAGGGGCTGGTGTCGCCGGCGCAAGCCACCGGGCTGACCGACGCCGAGATTTTCCCGTTCATCTTCGAGGCCGGGCTCTCGACCGCGCCGGTGGTGACTGAAACCTCCGGGCGCGGGGTCGGCATGGATGTCGTGCTGTCCACCGTGCGCCGCCTCAACGGCGACATAAAGATCAACTCCGAGCGCGGACGCGGCACCGCCTTCACCCTCGTGCTGCCGGTGTCGGCGGCGCTGCAGACCGCGCTGATCGTCCGGGTCGGCGACCAGAGCCTGGCCATCCCCGATCGCCATGTGCTGGCGGTCGCGGAAGTCGAAACCAGTGCGATCCGCCTGATCGGCGACCACCGCTCGATCCTCCACCGCCAGGCGATGCTGCCGCTCTACGAACTGGGCAGCCTGCTCGGCATGCCGTGCCAGGCGCCGCCGGCCGAACGGCGGTCGGAGCCGGTCGTCGTCACCACCAATGGCCGCCAGATGATCGGCCTCGAAGTCGACGCGATCGAGCGCCGGCAGGAGCTGTTTCTGAAGGACCTCGACCCGCGCTTGGCGCGCTTTCCGGGCGTCGGCGGCGCCTCGGTGCTCGGCGACGGCAGCGTCGTCTTGGTGCTCGACAGCGAGGAACTGATCGAATTGGCAGCGCGCGGCGGCGGCCAGCCGCTCGCCGCCGTGCAGCGGCTGGCGTCATGACGCTTTATCTGCAAGTCGCGGTCGGCGACGGCCTCTATTTGATCGATGCGCGGCAGGTCGTCGAGGTCCGCGCCGCGCTCGGCGGCGAGGACGATCCGGGCCGGCGCGACGGCGCGCTGCCGGCGGTCGATCTGCGGCAGGTTTTCGCGGCGCCGGCCGTGGCGCCGGGATCGAGCGTTTTGGTCGCCCAGGCGGGCGGCGCCGCGGCGGCGCTGATCGTCGACCGTATCGACGGGCTGGCCGAGTTCGACGATGCCGCGTTTTCCCCGCTGCCGCCGATCGGGCCGCTCGGCGAACTGATCGACGCGCTGGCGATGCGCCTCGGGGTCGAGCGCCCGCTGCTGCGGCTGCGCGGCGAGCGCGCGCTTGCCGCCGCCGGCGCGTTCGGGTGATGTCGCGCGCCGCCATGCCGCACCCGCCGCCCTCGGCGCCAGCGCCGGCGCATTTCGATTTCGCCCGGCTGGCCGACGAACTGGTCCGCCACCGGCTGTCGCAACCCGACCTCGCGCCGCTGTTCGCCGGGCTCTCCGCCGACGAGGCGCAGGCGGCGATGGAGCGCCAAGTCGAGCTTTTCCGGCGCGCCGCCGGCGTCCTCGCGCTGCGTTCGGCGATCGAGAACCGCAGTCCGCCGCGCGACAGCCTCGCAATCGTCTCGAACAGCCTCGCCGATGCGGTCGGCGCCCGGCTGTGCCGATTGATCTTCGCCGATCGCCGGCATGGCGGGTTTATCGTCCTGCGCGACGACGGCAGCCTCGGCGACGAGCGGCGGCGCGGCGCGCTGTGCGGCATCTCCGGCCAGGTGATGGCCGACGGCGCCAGCCGCATCGCCGGCGACCTCCCGAACAATCCCGATTTCGACGCCGAGACCGAGGCTCCGGTCGGCGAAAGCGTCCACGACATGCTGTGCGCGGCGCTGTGGCGCGGCGGCGACGTGATCGGCGTCGTGCAGCTGTTCGACAAAGCCGGCGGCAGCCCCTTCACCGACGGCGACCGGCGGCTTGCCGAGGCGACCGCGCCGCATATCGCCGAACTCGCGGTGCATGTCGGCCTGGCGACCCCGAGAGAGGGCGGCGCGCGCAATCCGCTGCGCCTCATTGAGCCGACCGCGATCGCCGACGACATTTCCGGGCGCGATGTGATCTTGTCGAAGATCCTCGGCGTCGCGGTCGACGTGCTCGACGCCGACCGCGGCTCGATCTTTCTCTACGACCCGCACACCGAGGAGCTCTACGCCCGCCACGCCGAGGGCCTCGGCGCGCGCGAATTGCGGATCGACAGCGGCCTTGGCCTGGTCGGCACCGCCTTCTGCACCGGCGAACTGGTCAATGTCGCCGACGCCTACCAGGACGCCCGCTTCAGCCCGGCCCTCGATTGGCAGATCCGCTACCGCACCCGCAG
>Ga0070731_10001926_pt1 | contig 20588 bp, 20 predicted proteins | sample Coa_R1_2_FD_66448 | JGI IMG/M metagenome (GOLD analysis project Ga0070731, IMG submission 66448) | Surface soil microbial communities from Centralia Pennsylvania, which are recovering from an underground coalmine fire - Coalmine... | ecosystem: Environmental > Terrestrial > Soil > Unclassified ... | reverse complement strand
AGATCCCAATTTTTCAAACACTTTCGGTATACTTAAATAGTTGCGAATTGGGCGGCCAAATGCGCCTCGGCGCGGACTAAATGTTCGGGCAAATCAATCCCAAATACCTCTTGGTCGGTTTCATGGACCTTGATGCGCAAATTGTGATAGAGAAAGCGTAGTTGCTCGAGCTGCTCGGCTTGTTCTATAGAGCAAGGCGGCAAAAGGGCGAGCTTTTTTAGCGCCCCTTGCGTAAAAGCATAGAGGCCGACATGTTTATAGAATACCTTATGTTCTTCTGCAATAGGATCGCGATAGAAGGGGATCATGCTCCGTGAAAAAAAGAGGGCGTGATCATTCTGATCGCAAACGACTTTTGCGAAATGAGGGCTGGTTATCTCCTCGGGCTTTGTGATCCTTTTTTTCAAAGTCCAGACATCGCTGTCTTCTTCATCGCAGCTTTGGAGCAGCTCGCCGATCATCTTTTCTGTGATAAAGGGTTCATCGCCTTGCCAATTGACCCAAATGTCTGCTGTAACTTTGCTTTGTTCCATCACCTCAATGAGACGTTCGGTTCCGGAAAGGCAATGCGTGGATGTCATATAATATCTGCCGCCAAAAGATGCGATCAGATCTGCGGTCTCTTGGGCATCGATAGCAAACGCGATATGATCGAATGCGGATACAGTATTGGCCTGATTCCAGACCCACTCGAGTAGAGGTTTTCCATAAAGCATTTTAAGCATTTTTTGTGGGAAGCGCGTCGATTGCAAGCGCGCTGGGATAATACAGGCAATCTTATTAGAACCCATCATACACAAACCATCCTATCTGAATTTTTTAAATACCAGCCCAACGTTTCTTTCAATCCAGAAGCGAAGTCATGCGCAGGCCGCCATTGGATCTCTCTCTGCATTTTAGCGGAATCAATGGCATATCTATAATCATGTCCAGGCCGGTCAGGGACAAAAGTGATAAGCGCATGCAAAAGCTCTGAATCCATTTGACAGATTTCAGAATAAATTGCGATGAGCGCGTGCACGACTTGCATGTTGCTTTTTTCGCATGCGCCTCCGATGTCGTAAGTTTCCCCTTTTTTGCCTTTTTCCAAGATCGTCCACACAGCTTCCGCATGATCATCGACAAAGATCCAATCGCGCACATTCACGCCTTTTCCATAGATGCACAAAGGAGTCTTATGCAAAAGACCAAAGATCATGCGCGGGATAAATTTTTCCGTATGCTGGCAAGGTCCATAATTATTTGTGCAGTGGGACAGGGTCGTTGAAAGGCCATAAGTATGGGCATAAGCTCTGACAAAATGATCGGAAGCAGCCTTAGATGCAGCATAGGGAGAATTGGGGCGATAAGCAGAGGATTCCGTAAAATATCCCTCTTCGGGCAAAGAGCCATAAACCTCGTCTGTGGAAATATGATGAAAATGGATATGTGGATTTTTGCGAACGACCTCTAAAAGAGCTTGCGTTCCATAGATATTCGTCTGGCCAAAGATCTTGGGATCATCAATGCTTCTGTCGACATGGGTTTCGGCGGCAAAATGCACAATCGCATCGATCTTTTCCTCCTTACAGAGTTTTTCAATCAGGCTTTCATCACAGATATCTCCTTTGACAAAGAGATAGCGAGGATCATTTTCCACGGCGGACACATTGCGCAGGTCAGCAGCATAGTTAAGCAAATCGAAATTGACAATGCGCGCCACTCCAGGAACATGACTTAATCCATAGCGTATGAACGCAGAGCCGATAAACCCTGCGCCGCCTGTTACCAGTAATCTATTGAGCTGCATCTTTGATAAACTCCTTTAATGCTTCTTGCCAATCGCGAGGCGTCTTTCCCGTTGTGCGGGTATATTTCTCTGTGCACAAAACAGAACAAATAGGCCGGGCAGCTGGCATGGGAAATGCCTCTTTGCTTAAAGCTATCACTTGTTTGCAAGCCAAAGCAAGGCCTTGTTTTTGCATAAATACGTAAGCAAATTGCGCCATCTCAAAGCGTGATGCAGGATTAGGATGGACAAAATGAAAAATCCCCTTCTCATCGAGAAGATCTAAAATAGCTCTGGAAAGATCAGGAGCATATGTCGCACATCCCAATTGATCATGCACAGCGGCAACACGTTCTTTTGTCTGCAGCCAATGGATCATCGAAGAAAAAAAATTTTTTCCCCCTCTTCCAAATAGCCAAGAAGTGCGGATCGTACATGCATCTGGATAGCAGAGATGGACGCGCTTTTCACCTTCGCATTTGCTTTTTCCATAGGCATTGACAGGTTTTGTCTGCGCCTGTTCGCGAAAAGGCCTCTCGCAACTATCGTCAAACACAAAATCTGTGGAAATATGGATGAGGCGTGCACCGCTGTCTCGTGCCGTTTCTGCAATATTTTGCGCTCCGAGGGCATTGACCTGAAAAGCTTTGTCATATTCCGTTTCCGCTAGGTCGACATTTGTATAAGCAGCGCAGTTGACGACGTGTGTAGGAGAGATCTCGCGTGCTTTTTCCTCGAGGCATTCCCTGCGTGTGATATCTGCCTCAGCCTTTCCCGTTCCTACAGCTGAAATGCCAAACAGGGCACATTGCTTCAGCAAGGCTTTCCCCAGCACCCCCTCTGCACCGACAATCCAGATTTTTTTCCTCATTTTATTCATAGGGCGACCTCGTTTAGAAAGGGACTGTTTTTATCTCTTTCAGAAAGGATCGGCGAAGAGTGGGGCCATTTGATTCCCACATCAGGATCGTTGAACCGAAAACTTTTTTCTTCTTTCGGATCGTAAATTGTGCTCACCTTGTAGCACACATGGGCCATATCGCTTAACACGCAAAAACCGTGGGCATATCCCACTGGGACGAATAATTGGTCACCTTGATCCGCTGCGAGCTGCACGCCCAACCATTGTTTATAAGTGGGACTGTCTTTGCGTATATCGACGACAACGTCGTAAATGACTCCATGGACGACATGGACGAGTTTCGCTTGGCCTGGAAAACGTTGAAAGTGCATGCCACGGATCGTCCCGCACACAGATAAGGAATGATTGTCCTGAACGAAATCGCACAGGATGCCCCGCTCCGCATACAAGGGTTTATGATACGTTTCGCGGAAAAACCCTCGATCGTCAAAAAATAATTTTGTTTTTATCAGTTTAACACCCGGCAACGTCAATTCTTGTAACTGCATAATAAGCCTTTAAAATTATCTAATATGATATCCCAAGCGAGCTCTTGTGTCCAGTCTCCAAAAACCTTGTTTTTTTTTGAAATAACAACTATCGTGCGGCTTAATGTTTTTTAAAAAAAGGTTTTACATGCATCTATTCCACTCTCTTGGCCACGTATTTGGCGGAACTCTTTTAATTGCAGGTACAATGGTGGGGGTCGGGATGCTTGCGCTGCCTGTATCTACAGCTGAGGGCGGATTTTTGCCTGCGATCCTCATCTATTTCCTGTGCTGGTGCTTCATGCTCTGTACAGGCCTACTCCTTTTGGAAGTATGCTCCTGGATGCCCAAAGATTCCAATTTCATCACTATGTCTGAACGTCTTTTAGGACCGATTGGAAAAGATGTGTGCTGGGTGGTTTATCTTTTTCTTTTCTTCACCGTGATGATCGCGCACGTCGTCGGCGGTGGGGCCATCGTGGGAGAGATCAGCGGACAAACGATTCCCGTTTGGCTCTCCACGATTCTTTACGTCGCTCTCTTTTCCCCGGTTGTCTATTTAGGGACGCTTTGGGTAGACCGTTTGAATATCACATTGATGCTCGGCGTCTATATTTCCTATATTGTCTTTATCGTAGTGGCCTGTCGGTTCGTAGATTTTTCTCATTATGCGCGTATTGAATGGCCCAAAGCATGGATTGCTCTGCCCGTTCTTTTTACAGCTTTTACTTATCAAGTCATCGTTCCCACTCTCATGACCTATATGAATCGCAATGTCAAAAAGGTCAGATTAGCGATCATTTTGGGAACAAGCATTCCTCTTGTCGTCTATATTATTTGGGAGGGTTTGATCTTAGGGATCATCCCCGTGGAAGGATTGATAGAAGCCGCAACAAAAGGGCAAACGGCTGTGATTCCCCTTAAAGAACTGCTCCAATCGACTCTCGTTTTCAAAATCGGCAAAGCATTTGCATTTTTTACGCTGACAACATCTTACATCGCGCTTTCGCTAGCTTATCTCGATTTTTTGGCTGATGGCTTCAAAGTAAAAAAAGTAGGATTTAAAAAAGTGCTCCTCTGCCTGGCTGTTTTTGTTCCTCCCACACTGATCGGGCTTACCTATCCTGATATCTTTCTCAAGGCATTGGGATATGCAGGTGGAATTAGCTGCGCCATTTTATTTGGCCTTTATCCTCCTCTGATGGCCTGGATGGGACGCTATGTCAAAAAGTATAGCTACAAACCCCAATTGCCTGGGGGAAAGATTTCGCTTGTGATCCTCATCGCATTTGTCCTCTTCGAATTATGGATAGAAATTTCACACGAGCTATTGAAGCTGTAAAATTTCCTAACAAAAAAAAGAAAAATGTATTAAATTGACGCAATTATCCAATTCTCTCATGGAGTATTTAAAATGAGACAACTTTATCTCAGCATGTTATTTCCTCTGATTACTCTTGTATTGCCTTGCTCTGCTCTCTTAAGCCAAGACGAAGAACCTTCTTCTAATAATCAATCTCCTCCACAGCCTGCGTTTCAGCTGCCTTGGCTGACAGGCCCTATAGTATGTCCATCGGCACACGTGGTCCCCTATGGGCATATCAACTACGAACCTTACTTTAATGCTAATGTGGACACAGGGGCCTATAACGGTCATTGGAAACCTCAGAGCAAGAAGAACTTTTACAACATGAATGTGTTTGCCCTCATGCAATTTGGAATAGCGCCGCGTTTAGACTTTACGATCTTACCCCAATTCTCTTGGAACCACACGGATGGCGCCTCGCATTGGGTAGGCAACGATCTTCCCTTGGGACTGGACTTTCAAATCTATAGCGATACTCCTGGAACTTGGGCTCCTGCTGTAAAACTCGGTTTAAAAGCTAGCGTTCCTATAGGGAGGTATCAAAAACTCGACCCGCATGATAAAGGAACAGATGAGGGAGGCAGCGGCAGCTGGAATCCCGGCGCAGGGATTGTCTTTGGACACCTTTTTCATTTCACAGGAGTGCACTTTCTCGCTTCTCGTATAGCGTTCTTCTATACAATACCCAATTCTGTCCATGTAAAAGGCTTAAACGCCTACGGCGGCGGAAGACATACCTATGGAAGGGTATATCCCGGGCAAACTTTCTTCTCAGATCTCGGCTTGGAATACACTTTAGCGCAGAAATGGGCCTTGGCGCTCGATATCGTTTATACGCATACCACGCATACGCGATTTAAAGGCCGCAAAGGTAAAACCGACGGCGTGCCCAATAGCATAGGCGGCCCTTCTAACGAGTCGTTTAGCTTAGCTCCAGCCATTGAATATAACTGGAACGCGAATTGCGGCGTCATCGCAGGTGTATTTTTCTCTGTAGCAGGAAGAAATTCTGCTGAATTTATCAATGGCGTCATCGCGGTCAACGTTTATAGGTAGAGAAGGTTTTTTTGAAAAAACCACTTCTTTTCTTAGCATGGCTCTGTTTGCCTCTCTTTCTTTTCGGACGTGAAGAAGAGCAAACAGAGCTTCTTCCAATAGGTAATTTTTCTGTTCCCTTTCTCACGCAAATTGCCCCTTTGGTCAGTTTTGGCCAAACCTTGATCGGCGCAAAGGCTCTCCTTCCGCAAATAACAGGAAATTATACGAAAGGCCACAATAGCTATAGCAATGTGATTGCACCGAATATTATATATGGAATCACGGACGATCTTACTGTGTCTTTCGCTGTGCCTTTTAACCCTAAGAGCCGCTCCGATTCCTCTCATTCATCCGGCATCAAGGACATATTCCTACAAGCCGAATATGCTTTTTTCAGCAAAACCTATTCCGACTTCACTCTGCAATCCACAGTTGTGGCAAATGTCCAATTTCCCACAGGATCAAGTTCAAAAAATCCTCCCAACGGAAATGGATCGTTTAGTTATTTTGCAGGAACCACTTTTTCTTTTGTGTCATATAATTGGTATGCCTTTGCTTCTGCAGGAGCCAATCTGACAACAAAACACGATGGAACAAAATTCGGCAATTCTTATCTCTATCAATGCGGCTTTGCACGCTACATCAAGCAGCTTAGCCCATCCAGTTGGATCTTTGATTTCATGATAGAATTTACTGGAACCTATTCCGACAAAGATAAAGATCACCGTAAAACCGATCATGATTCCGGAGGAAACATCCTTTTAATCACTCCGAGTATTTGGCTTTCGTCCAAACGCTGGATTATCCAATGGGGCATGGATTTTCCCCTCGTCCAGAATTTAAATGGGCATCAAGATAAAATCCGCTATTCGATCGATTATAACTTAGGGATAGGGATTCAGTTCTAGGAATATATTATGCATTTTTGCTAGTCTCTTTGCCTTTTCAAGGAGATTTTCATGAGCGCAATCACCAATCTAGGCCAACCACAACCCACACCACCATTGCATACCCCGATCACTTTTAAATCCGCGATGCATAAATTCGAAGCTATTTCGCAAGATATTCTTTTTGGACCAGGGATGGTGGCGCGTTTTGCGGAGACTTTTTACAAAATAGTCAACGCTGTCGATGGGCACTTCTATGCAAAAAGAATTGCATATGCAGAAAGAATTGCAGAGGAAATGAATGCATCTCGCGACTCCCTCTTATTGCATCCGCTAAGTAAAAGCCAAAGCGCACGCTTTTACAGCAGCGAAAACGATGAAAGTTCGCGAGCGGAAAGCCTGAGCCTAACCAATTCAGATTCTGAAATCGATCCTTTCCCTGCCTCTTCCTTTACTCCCGAGGCTAATGCCCTCATTCATCTACTTAAGCAATCAGGGTACTTGTCTGAATAGAAGCTATTTTGGATGCTTTTTCTTTTGCCAGACTAAGGATCGTTCCAACGACACTATCGGGATTTAGGGAAATTGAATCAATGCCCGCTTCTGCAAGAAATTGGGCAAATTCGGGATAATCGCTTGGGGCTTGGCCGCAAATGCCCACTTTTCTCTTTTTGCGATGGGCGACATCGATGAGCTCGCGGATCATTTTCTTCACTGCGGGATTCCTCTCGTCAAATAGAGAGGAAAGCTCTTCGGAATCGCGATCGATGCCCAAAAGCAGTTGCGTCAAATCATTGGACCCAATCGAAAACCCATCGAATCGATCCGCAAAAGCATCGGCGAGGAGGATATTCGATGGGATTTCCGCCATCACGTACACCTCAAGTCCATTTTTTTGTCTTTCTAAGCCGTTTTCCTGCAGAACGTCCAAAACCAGATCCGCTTCTTCCAGAGTACGGCAAAAAGGAATCATCACGATCACATTGGTGAATCCCATTTTATCTCGCACCTTTTTTATTGCGCGGCACTCCAATGCAAACCCTTCCTTATAACGCGGATTATAATAGCGCGAAGCACCGCGGAATCCGAGCATGGGGTTTTCTTCTTTTGGCTCAAAAGTATTTCCTCCGATGAGATTGGCGTACTCATTCGTTTTAAAATCGCTCATCCGCACTATGACAGGGTGGGGATAGCGCGAAGCAGCGATTTTGCCTATGCCTTGTGCCAAATGATCGACAAAATACTCTGTTTTATCTAGATATCCTTCCGTCAGTTTCTCAATTTTATCTCTCACTTGTTTTTCTTTGATGCGATCAAAATGCACAAGCGCCATGGGATGAATCTGAATGATGTCATTAATGATGAACTCCATACGTGCAAGTCCAATCCCTTTACAAGGAAGCCGCCACCATCTAAAAGCCGCCGCAGGACTTGCGATATTCATCATAATTCGCACATTCGTCTGAGGGAGATTTTCCAAACTGATCTCTTGAGCGGTATAAGGGACCTTGCCATTGTAGACATACCCTATGTCTCCTTCTGCACAGGATAGAGTAATTTCCTGACGGTCTTTGAGGATTTTGGTCCCATAATGGGTCCCCACGATAGCGGGGATACCCAACTCTCTGCTCACAATAGCAGCATGAGAAGTACGTCCTCCATGATCTGTGATAATCGCACTGGCTTTTTGCATGATCGGAACCCAATCGGGTGCTGTCATTTCAGTGACTAAAATGCTGCCGCTTTGGAATCGATGGATGTCTGAGACTTTTTTAATGACCTGGACCTTTCCAGACACAATGATATCCCCAATCGCAAGCCCTTTGCATAAAACGGTGCCTTTCTCTTTCAGAGTATATGCTTTAAAATTATCTGCTGCGCGCTGGGACTGTACTGTTTCCGGGCGTGCTTGAACAATGTACATTTTCTGCGTTTTTCCATCCTTGGCCCATTCGATATCCATGGGTTTGCCATAGTGCTTCTCAATCGCATTTCCCCATTCAGCCAACGTGATTATTTCTTTGTCGCTGAGCACAAACCGCGCTCTTTCCCTGGGCGACGTTTGGACATTTTTTGTCTTATTGCCGCTATAGATCATCTTTTGTTCTTTTTCGCCTAATTTCTTAGAGAGTATCGGTTGGCATCCAGACTTTTTCAAAAAGGGTTTGAAGACGACATATTCATCGGGAATAACAGTTCCTTGAACGACGTTCTCCCCTAAGCCCCAGGAAGCGTTCATGACAACTACATCGCGAAACCCTGTTTCCGTATCAATGGTGAACATAACCCCTGACCCGCTTAAGTCAGAGCGCACCATTTTCTGAATGCCAATGGATAATGCCACCTTTAAATGGTCAAATCCCTTGGCCTCGCGATAACTGATCGCCCGATTGGTAAAAAGAGAAGCGTAGCACTTTAAACAAGCTGCAAGCAGCGCTTTCTCTCCTCTGATGTGCAAAAAGGTCTCTTGCTGGCCTGCAAAGCTGGCTGAAGGCAAATCTTCCGCTGTGGCACTGCTGCGGACAGCCACATCGACGCTGTTTTGATGATAACGCTGGCACAGTTCGTCGTAGGCCGCCCGCACCGCTAAAATGAATGACTCGGAAAAATGTCCCTTAAGGAAAAGACTCCGGATCAAAACACCTGTTTTTTCCAAAGACAATTTTCGTGTCCGATATTTATCGAGTATTTTTTTTAATTTCTTATCGATGCCATTACAGGATAAAAAATCCCAATACGCATCCGCTGTAATGGCAAATCCATCCGGCACTTCGATCTTATCTTTTTTTAAGGCAGAGACCATTTCTCCCAAGGAAGCATTTTTACCGCCTACAAGTGGAACATCCTGTATGGAAAGAGAATTAAACCAGCGAACGTAATGCACATCTTCTTTTTCCATCATTCTTCCCCTGCCATTGATCCTTTTATTCGATATAACAAGAAAATATTTCAGAAATCAAATAGTATTCCCCATTGCCATCCCTTGAGCCCTAAATTGCCCGGATTATCGATGGGGCTAGTTTCAAAGAAACGGATCAAACGATTTTGCTTAAATAGCAGCACGGCATCCCATCCGATTTGAATATTTAATCTTCTCTTCGCTTTCTTCCAGGCTTTCTGCCAACGTAAAAAAACACTGCCATCTGCGATAAATGCCATGCGCCTAAATGTATGAAGAAGGCCTAAAAGTTTAACATGCCCGATCGTCAAATCCTCATCTTCATGCAAATAGAATTCTCCGTATACAGCAGAAAGTCCGCCAGATGCGCAAAGACTAAAACAAGAAGAAAAAGGGTATTGTATTCCCAGCACGCCATAAGGCCCGATTCCAGAGAACTTATTTTTCATACGTACAGATTCTTCGCGTTCCGGTAAAAACATCCCGCCTTGATATTCTAGATTGTACTTTTGTCGGGCGATGGCATAACGCAATCCCCATTGAGGATACAGGATCACATGAGCTCCGGGATGCACTTTTTTTCCTATGAGTGCATCGAAGAGGCCCAAATGCAGTCTCCAGTGCATTTTGATCGCATCTGCAGAAAGAGGGGTTTGATCCGTAATCCAAATAGGGAATAATTTTTCTTCTCTCTTTGCGTGGAGCAAAGCATCCGTATGAGTGTGAAATTGCGTGAGTTTTAAAGAAATGTCCCAGCGGTCTTGTGGAAGAAAATAACCAAAGCCTAGTTTATAACCAAAGTCCCATTCAAATTGGGGATTTTTAACTACAGCATCATTTAAATGCCCCTTGCGCTCTTCCAGGGCATAGGATAATCCCCCTTCATCCGCTTTCCAATACAGCACAGCGGCCTCAATGCTGTATTGGGAAGAAAAAGCACTGGAGGTAGTCAAAAAAAGGAAATTACTTAGATATAAAATCCTGAGCGGCGATTTCCGATCTGCCTTTAACTTTTTGGAGACATTTTTCGATTTTGGCGATTTCGCGTGACCCCGTGCTCTTGCGAACAACCTCTCCTTTGGAATCAAAAATGATAAGAGTGGGAACAACATTGATGTGATAGACATTAAAGAGTTCTTCTACAGTCTCGGCATTGACCTTTAGGAATTTAATCTGCCCATTAAAATCTTTTGCCCAAGAATCATAAAGTGGTCCAAACATACGGCATGGACCGCATCTCGGTGTGTAGAAATCGACAAATATCGGACCGTTAGCCTCTTTTAATTCCTTATCGAATTGTTCGCGAGAGGAAATTTCTATGACATTCGGCTTATTTGTAGGAGAAGCAACAGTGATGTCTTTTTTTTCTAGCGGAAAGGAATTAGACGCTAAAAATTGCTGGGCCTGCAAGGCAGCTTTAGCCCCATCGCCTGCTGCAGAGACGGCCTGTTTGAATTCAGGATCTGCTACATCACCGATCGCATAGACGCCTTCAATCGAGGTCTGCTGATTTTTCTTCAATGCAATATAATTACCCTTGTCCAAATCTAGCTGATTGAGAAAAAGCTCTGTATTCGGCTTAGAACCAATAGCCAAAAACAACGCATCCGTTTCTATTTCCCAGAGGACATTTTTTCGATTGCTCTGCAAAAGGAGTCGCGTCATTTTTTCCCCTTCTCCCTTAATTTCCTTTACCGTCGTTTCGTAAAGCACTTCGATATTAGAACGAGAAAGGATCTCTTGGGATCGTCTCTTTTCCACTGTGCGCATCTGATCCGCTCTCACGATCAGATAGACCTTTTTTGCAATGTTGGAAAGGTACTGCGCTTCTACAAGGGCGCTATCCCCTCCTCCCACTACAGCGACTATTTTATCTTTATATAAGGATCCATCGCACACTGCACAGGTATAGACACCGCGCGTCCAATATTTCATCTCGCCCGGCACGTTTAATAGATTGGGGGTGGCCCCCAAAGCGATGATGCATGCGTCTGTTTTATATTTTTTTACCCCATCATTGCCGTCCGAGAAAACAGGCTTTGTGACAATGGTAAAGGGCCTCTGTGAAAAATCCACGGAAACAACGATTTCTGAGCGCAGAATCGCACCGTTGAATTCCGCCTGCTTATATAGCTTTTCACTGAGCGCATCCCCAGAAATCGTGATCTCTCCCGGCCAATTCTGCACCTCGGTCGACAAAGTGATTGTGCCCCCAATAACGGGCCCCGTGATCACAATAGGAGGGATTCCTGCACGGGCCAAATAGGTCGCCGAGGTCAAAGCTCCCATTCCACCGCCCAATATCACTACTGGGCATCTTTCTTCTTCCACCTCTTGAGAAGACAGGAAGGAACTGACAAAAATAAATAAAGTGATTGATAGTAGAATTTTTTTCATTTCCCATCACACCGTTTTGACTAGGATTATATATGGAAAGATCTTTTAATATTATATGCCTATGCTCAAATTACATCCAGATACTTCAGCGCCCTCTGTGAATCTAGAGGAACTCCTTCACAATGCAGGAGAGGATGATTCCATTCCCGCGGATCCTCCTGGGGGTATTCCCAAACAGTTTGTACCAAGCTGGATCCGCTGGCCTCTACGTGTCCTTTTTTTCCCTTTGATGCTGCTCGATCTTTTCGCTCAGAGAATAGCCCGAGTCTTTATACGCACCCCTTTTAAGCAAATAGGCACGTGTAAAAAACGCGGATATTGCTGTCATTACATCCTGATTCCGGAGACCAAAGGGATTTTTGGGAAATTGTATTATTTATGGAACACCCAGATCCTTGGATTTTACCGGCGCGACAATCGCATATATGAAAGCGATGGGCAGAAAGTCTATGTCATGGGATGCCGTTATTTGAGCAAAAATGGGAGCTGCACCCGTTATGCCCTTCGCCCGGCAGTATGCCGTAAATGGCCTATGATCGAATATTTTGGTTATCCCCGCATCCTTAAAGGATGCGGATTCAAAGCGGTATACAGAGATCAGCCCGATCGAGAAGTATGATTTGATCTATTCTATAAATCAGTCTGTAGAACCACTTTTGTCAAAGAAATATCTGCCTTCGTTTGCTCTACGGCGACAGGCTCTTTGCGCACCGTGATCATTTCTTCGATAATTCCTCTGATCCGCAGATGGAAATGATTGGGGGGAACCAATACAAAGCAATTGCGAACCTGCTCTTTCATCGCTTGATCTTGCAAATAGGTCTCGATCAGATAGGGAATTTCTGCTGGATGCGTGATAGGCTCTCCGATCCCATATCTTAATACAAGTTCGACATTAATCCGCTCCCAAAAGAGAAGTTTGTCCGTATTATCGACAAGAATGGGTAGCTTCATGGCTATAGCTTCGCAGATGGTACCTGGACCGGGTTTTGTGATGATCACGTGAGAAATTGCCATCAGGTCGGCAACGCGATCTGTAAACCCTAAAATCGTCATGGAATTAGAAGGATGCAGTACGACTTTTTCCAAATCTTTTCTCATCTTCTCATTACGGCCCATTATGACGATAAGATGCGAGGACAGATCGATCTGGCCAATTTTTTTTGCATAGTCATAAGCTTTACTAGCTCCCGCTCCCCCCATCATGATAAGAATGACCGGTTTGTCATCTGAGATAGCAAATTCTTCACGGATCTTTTTTTCATCTTTTGTCATGATGAATTCGGGACGCAAAGGGAGCCCGATCGTCTCAATGGCGGTTTCGGGAATCTTTTTTTCCAATAAAAGCTCGCGTGAGGTAGCTAAATCTGAGCCAATCGTGACCTTAAAGTCAGGATGCCTCAATTTTTCCAGACCTAAAACCCAATGGCGTAAATCATTATCTGTGGTGACGAGCAGATAGGGGATCTGCTTTTTTCGCGCAGCCTCTGAAGCGGGATAATTGACAAAGGGAATCAGCGAAATGACAAGATCCGGTTGGTAGGATTCGATGCTGGAATGGATGATATTTTCTAATTTATGCTCTCGACTTCTAAAAAGCCGGGGCGCAACATGGCGGACGATGAAGTTCATCGATCGCGTCCAGCCATCCTGGAGCATGGAATTATAGAGCTGTTCTCCAGAAGAAATCCCCCAGATGCGCAGTTGGTCGATCGGATAGATGACGTGAATATCAAATTCCTTTTCTAGGAGCTTTTTCAAAGTGAGCGAGGCTGAGATATGGCCCCCTCCACCCTTGCTGGACAAAACAAGAAGCGTTTTGCGGCGATTTGATGGAATAGGAACGGCTCCCTCCTCCGCGATCAGCGTCCCGAGCACTACGAAAAGAGTCAACTTGAGGAATATACCGAAAGTATTTGAAAAAATGAAATTTGGCTTCGTTGGCTTTGCAGCAAATTTTTTGTCTTCGCTCGAGCCTTGTGCACGCACAATGGTCGCTCGCTCCAGACAAAAAAACTTGCGCAGCCGCCTTGTCAAATTCCAATTTTTCAAATACTTTCGGTATAATCGCTTGAGCAAAACCCCACCCCTGTTTTTCAGCTACACAATTTTGTAGCATAATCATACATCCTTTAAGCGGACAAGAATTATTTTCATTTTTTGACTATTTTTTAGAAGCACATTACAAAAAAATAAGGAATTTGTTAACTAAATAGAAAACGACTCGTTCATTTTATGTTTTCTAATCTCAGGGGATGCATGAATAAAAAATATCTAAAATTGTTCTTTTTTATTATTACTCCGATTTTACTTTTATTACCGTTATCTTTGACATGGAATTTTACTAAGTACTTTAAGAGCATTATTTTAGAGCCGAAAAAAACAGGAATCACCACACTCAATTTTTACGATGACTCGCGCAGTCGGCCCATTGTAACAGAGATCTGGTATCCCGTTGACAAAGATGCCCCGGCAAAAACCGCCCATGGATTTTGGGTGAGATGCGATGAAGCACGCGATGTGCCTATGAGTACGCAAAAAAACAAATATCCGCTCATCATCCTCTCCCATGGCAGCGGAGGACATCGTTTTGATGTGTCCTGGCTCGCAGAAATACTATCGTCAAACGGCTACATCGTCGCAGCCATGGACCATTATGGCAATACATGGAACAACAAGATCCCCGAATACTACACTAGGCCTTGGGAACGCCCTAAAGATGTTTCTTTCGTCGTTGATCAATTGCTCTCCTCTTCTCAATTTAAAGACAGAATTGATGAAAACCGCATAGGCTTTGCGGGATATTCCTTAGGCGGAGCGACTGGCATCTGGGTAGCCGGAGCCATTGCCTCTTCTATAACAGATGAACAGATCAAGGAAGCCTGTCAAAAAGACCTAGAGAATACGATTCCGAACGACGTGATCCAAATGACTAATTACGACGAAGCGCGGCAGAGCTTTGTAGATAAACGAATTAGCGCATTTCTCCTGATGGCCCCAGCACTAGGGTGGCTATTTGATGAAAAGAGTCTTTCAAACATTGCATCCCCCGCCCTGATCGTCGCTGCAGGAAAGGACAAAGTAACTCCCATGGAGACTAATGCGCAATTATTCGCAAAAAAAATGTCTAAGGCCACCCTTAGAATCGTTCCTGGAGATGCAGACCATTACGTTTTCTTAAATCGCGCATCTCAATTAGGCAAGCGTCTTTTGGAGCCTAGATTCTCTGAAGACCATTCAACGTTAGGCCGCAGAAAAATCCACGAAGATATTGGTAAAAATGCCATCGAGTTCTTCGACTCCCATCTCTAACGCAAAAGGACGATCGCGGCATGATTCCCAGTCATTCTATTGTCGCGTCTGTAAGAAAAAAAATCTCGCGCATTGGAATACGTGCAGAGTGAGGCTATTTCAATGTGATGCGGTAAAATCCCCGCTCCCTCTAATTGCATGCGAGAGATGGCCCATAAGTCAAAGTAAGTCGGCTTGACTTGGTAGGGCCAAAATGATTCAGGGAGCTCTGTACGATAATGGATGAATTCCGCTTTCTCAGGTCCAAGGCTCGGAGAAATTCCCACAAGGATATTTTCCGGGCGGGACGCAAACTGTTTTTGCATTTCTAAAACAGCAATTCCATAGAGGTTTTTCACATTTCCCCTCCATCCGCAATGGACATTAGCAATCGCTTTATGCTCAGGATCGAAAAAAATGGCAGCTTGGCAATCCGCATGTTTGATCATAAGGCCCACACCTTTCTGGCACGTCAACAGTCCATCGCAATGCGGTATTTCCCCTTTCTCCTCTGTAACATGCACAATCGAGGTTCCATGCACCTGATAAGCGGAAATGAGGCGATCGGTTCTTAAGATTTTTTGGATGCGCAGCCGATTTTCTTTCATCGTCTCCGCCGCGTCATTTTCACTTTTATCAGCGTGTATTCTGGCTGCCTTGCTGATCCCTACACTCAGCGGCTTCAAGAAAATTCCATGGGCAAAATGAGGATGATCAGCAAATAATTCAAATTCCAGCCATTCTATTCCTTCGCTTTGCTTTCTTATCATAATTTATTGTTTTTATTCGTCTAAAGTATTTAAATGATTTGATGGAACATCCCCAGTTTACTCATCTTATCTTTTGGGACAATATAATTGCATCGCTGTGCTTCTTTTCTTTGGCGATGAGCATTGTCAGCTTGTGGATTAAAAAAACGCCCGCGTTGTGGGGCACGTTTCTCATTATCGCCATCATTCTGGCATGGCAAGCCCATATCATCGGTCCTATGGCTCTTATACCTATTGGCATTCTTTTTTTCTGCCAGCTCTGTTTAACTCGCAATATCTATAAGCCTTGGCGCTTTATCCTCTTTGGCATCGTCGTTATCGTCTCTTTGGCCCTGGCTTTTCATTTTTTGCCGGGCTTTAACAATTGGTTTCTTGTAAAGGATATGAAATTAAGTCCGAATGCACTTGCGTATTCGCTCTATCTGAATTTTGATAAACCCTTTATTGGCATATTCGTACTCGCATTCAGCCTACCGCTCATCAACTCAAAAGAAAAATGGATCCGTATGCTGAGGATCACCCTTCCAGCAACAGTATTGGGAATCGTAGTAATGTGCGTCATTGCACTTCAAATCGATATGATCCGCTGGGATCCAAAATTACCTGTAATTTTCTTTCCCTGGATCATCGCTAATCTCTTATTTGTCAGCATCCCTGAAGAAGCTTTTTTTCGAGGCTTTATTCAAAGAGAAATCTTTTTATGGTTTGGAAAAACACCCCTCTCTGCCATCGGATCTGTAGTGATCACTTCCCTTTTTTTCGTGCTATTGCATTTAATCTGGGTAGGAAGTTTTCCCTTTTTGTGTTTGGTCTTTGTTGCGAGTTTGATTTATGGAACTCTATATCAGATCACACAATCGATTGAAAGCAGCATCCTCTGCCACTGCCTATTTAATGTGACGCATTTCCTGCTATTCACCTATCCGGCTTTGCAGCAAATTCACTCTTAGTGCCTATGAAGTATTGAAGATATTGAGAAAGGTGCAACCGCCTCCCACAATCAGGAGAAGCGATTGCAAAAAGAAAATAGATTATTTCGCTTTAGATTGTGCAGGTGCTTTTTCCGCACTAGCAACGTGGCTAGAAGCTAATTTTGCAACAGCTTCATCAGCATTGCCACCATTTTTCGTAGAAGCTATTACTGCTTTTCTCTGTTCGCCATTGAGTTTCTCTGCAAATGCCTTACGGTTTTGGTCATTGAGTTTTGCAGAAAATGCTTGTTCTTCAGCTGTCAGTTCACATGCTTTAGCTGCGTTAGATGCACAAACTTGAGGCTTTTGAGCCGCAGGCTGCGCTTGGTTTTGCGCGTTTTCTGCATTTAAAAGTCCAGCTGCAGCAAGCGCTAAAATCATCAATGTCTTTTTTTTCATAGTTTCAATTCTCCTGAATTCTAAGTGACCATTATCACTTAGTTATGCATACAAATGTAGATTTCAACCATTTTTTTGTCCAGTGTAATATAAGCTTGATAACATGATCTAGCTAATAGTTTAGAATAAAAAAATAGTAGAGCTCATCTACAAACTAAGCTCTTAGGCTCTTAGAGGAATCTTCCTCGTAATGTAAAAAATTTACTGTACAGGACAAGCCCCTGCACCTTTTCGATTTCCTTTATTCATTTGCCCTCCGCTGTTCTGCATCACCTTTTGTACAGCGTCATCTGGACTCATTTGAGCCCCAGAGGATCCCTGCATCCCAGACATTTGCATAGCCTTCTGCCTTTGCATAGGGGTCATTTTTGAACAAAACATCATGGCATTAGCGTCATTGAGCTGCGAAGCAAAATCCTGTTCGTCTGAGGACAAGGCACTGCAATCGCTTTGCGACATCATGGGCTCATCCGCATATTGGGATTTCGTATTGGTCGATTTTTTTGCCACTAGCTCGCTTTCAGCGAATTGTGCACTATCGTTAGAAAAAAGCGGAACACTGAATACAGTCATGAATAATGCGGTTAAAAAAATTTCTTTTCTCTTCATAAAACCTATCTCATTTTGCTGTGATGATAAACAATTTTTGAATATAAAAATCCATTCAATTATTGTCTATCAATTTAAACGCGCTTTTCATTAAATTTTCCAAAAAGTTAAGATTGGGCAAAGAGTGATTGTCTCTTAGAGGGTGTCTCCAAAATTAATATGTCTATAAAACCGACGATGATGCGAAGTCTTTTACTATTATGGCTTTCCCATCTTTTTCTCGATTTCTTTACGGGGATATGGCCCATCTACAAAACCATTTCGCACATCGACATCACCAAAGCGGGTTTAATTGCCGGCTTAAGCGGATTTATCGGAGAAGCACTGCAGCTTTTTTCCGGATATTTCTGCGATCGGGGCTATCGAAAAAAATTGATGATGTTAGGCCTTTGTCTGGGCTCGTGCATCCTTTTAATCACCCTCGCATCAGATATCTTATCTTCTTTTTTCATATTGCTGTTACTCATGCTCGGATCCGCTAGTTTCCATCCTGCGGCCGCAGGATTTACAGGACTTCTCTCTGCCGATCACAAAGGCCGCAATATCCTATTTTTTGCTTCAGGCGGGGCTATCGGCCTTGCCGTTTCACAACTTGTCTTTACCTCTCTTCTCACTTATTTCAAAGGACATGCATGGATTCTGTTCGTACCGGTTTTTTTGCTTGTCTTCGCTCTATCGCGCTATTCTTTTGTAGAATCGAAGTCAGGAACAACATTCTCATTTAAGAATTTTTTAGGACCATTTTTACGCAATCGGCGGGCTTTGCTTTTGCTCTATTTCACACAGGTGGCTAATTATAGCCTCGTACAGGCATTTACTTTTCTGCTTCCTGATCTCATGCTTGCAAAAGATTGCCACAATTGGCTCTGCATGGGAGGAGGGCATTTGAGTTTTATCCTTTGCTCGGCGCTCACCATGATCCCTGCAGGATATTTATGCGATAAATATGGGCATAAAACTGTTCTTCTCATCGTGATCTTTTTTGCCGTATGTCTTTTTTACGGCTTTCTCTTGCAATCTTCTCTCTCATTCTTTTCGACCACCCTATTATTGACCCTTCTCGGAGGCTGTCTAGGCATCGTCAATCCCATTCTCGTTTCTTGGGGAAATAAACTAGTTCCAGAAAGTCCAAGCACAGTTTCTGCACTCATGATGGGCTGCGCATGGTGTTTCGGTCATTTGGGATCCACATGGGCCGGCTGCATTGTACGAGCCATGGAGAACGAACCTATACTTAGAACCCTATATGTGATGGGCATTCTGATCCCCGCTTGCTTTCTTTTTGTGCTATTCGTACCTCAAATGCGTTCTATTGTGATGGAATCAAAAAATAAATCAACTATTGCTTAAATTAAGTAACACGTCCTAGAATCCAAAACGGTCTCTAAAAGGTGGCTCCCATGGCAGATCGGCCCGCAGAATGCGCCGGGCATTGTAAACGTCCTATCAAAGTCCTATACAAGGAAATCGTAGGCAATACGATTACGGTTACCGAAATGTGTACCGAATGCCCGGTATATGAACAGAAGCTCCATGGCCAAATCAAAATGCCCGCCACTGAAGGACTAGCGGAAGGGGAAGCGGGTCTTTGCTGCGGCAACTGCCGTACGACTTTGGAATCCGTATTGACCGGAAATCCTTTAGGCTGTCCTGAATGCTATCCCGTCTTTTCCGATGTGCTCATCTCCGAGCTCATTTCAGAAGATGCTGTTCCACCCCACATTAAAAAAAGCGTCGGCGCAAAAAAAACACAGCCATTTCATATTGGGAAATCTCCCAGCCACACCCAGGCACTACCTACATCCAGCCGTCTTACTACGCTCAATGAAGCGCTTAACGAAGCCCTCAAGAAAGAAAACTATGAACAGGCAGCATGGTTGCGCGACCAAATCAAAGCGCTAATGGAAAAAGGAAGCGATGACGGAAAAAAGTAATCTTCCTCGCATTTTGATCGAGCATACACCGTGGGAAACTGGATCTAATCCGATTTGGCCCGCCACCGCATTCACGCTGCATCGCAATATCACTCGATTTAATTTCCCTCCCAAACTCTCGACAGGACATTTCCAACAAACTTTATCTACTCTTTCGGATCATCTGCTCAAATCCACTTCTTTAGAAAAACCGCAATTTTTAAAAGCAGAAAACATCAATGCCAATGATAAAGAATTCCTCTATGAGCATTTCTTATGCATAGAGGGTTTTCAAAATACACTATCTGGCCAAGGGTTCCTCATCGATGATACAGGAAATTTTTTAGCACTTATCAATATCGATGACCATCTCCAAATGCGAGTGATCGAATGCCAAGGAAATTGGGATAATGCTTGGAACAAACTCAATCAGATCGAAACCACTTTAGGATCTGCTGTCGAATACGCCTTTTTACCGCGCTTTGGTTATTTGACGTCAGATCCTAAACTCTGCGGCACTGGACTCGTCGTACAGGCCTATCTACATCTGCCCGCTTTAATCCATACGGCTCAGCTCCCCGAAACCCTGCAAAAACAAAAAGAAGAAGGGATCAGCGCTGCAGGGATGGGAGGAGCTCTCGATGACATCTTCGGCGATCTTCTCGTCCTACAAAATAGCTACACCTTAGGTCTTAGCGAAGAAAATATCCTGCACGATGTGCAGTCCACTGCCATGAAACTCATGGCGTTGGAAAAAACATTGCGCATGCATCTCAAGACCGAAAACAACTTAGATATGAAAGACCAGATCAGCCGCGCATATGGACTAATGCTCCATTCCTATCAGCTGCAGACCAAAGAAGCGCTCAGCGCGCTGAGCCTGATCAAGCT